>Ga0326727_10017363_pt1 | contig 14955 bp, 16 predicted proteins | sample MB2enrmetagenome_FD_207643 | JGI IMG/M metagenome (GOLD analysis project Ga0326727, IMG submission 207643) | Lab enriched peat soil microbial communities from McLean, Ithaca, NY, United States - MB29MY | ecosystem: Environmental > Terrestrial > Soil > Wetlands > Peat | place: USA: New York... | reverse complement strand
CCTGCGCTGCCGTTCGCCGGCTCATTCCCTCCACCAACACCGCCCGCCGCACTCTTGCGTATAGCTCCACCGTCTTCATGCCTCCTGTATGCCACAGAAAACACACCCACTACAGGCGCCGAACCTGTCTCGACACTCCCAGCAGAATCTGTTTTCCGTGAAACTTCAATTTGGCGGGTGGTCTACTTTTACTCCGCCCTTGACACATGCGCGTCTCATGAGAAGCAGATCGGGGGATGCGCTTTCAACCTGGCACGTTGATGGAAGGCAAAAATATACGTCCTGTTGGATATTGCCTCTGAATCAAAAACTGAATATTCTAAAAATAGAGAAAGATGCTAATTCTCGCACCCGATATTTTTAGGAGAAAGGCCAAAATGAGAACCAAGTTGTTGGCGCTGTTCCGCGATGAGACCAGCCAGGACTCGGCCGAATATGCCTTAGTTGCCGCTGTGATAGGTTTGATCTTCCTCTCGGCTGCAAAATCCCTCTCCAACGGGAGAAACACAGCGTTTGCTGCAGTTGTTCTTGCCCCCAAGGGATCGCTCTCAGGGGTTTTGGACGCCATCCTAGATGTCGGGAAGAAGCGGGATGCTCAACTTCGCGATCTTCGTATAGCTCTAATTTCAGGCAAAGATGACGAGGCACTCAAATTGGCTCGAGAACTCTGTGGATTGGCGGTTCTATATGAAAAAGGTTATTGAATTAATAAGGGTAAGCACAATTGGGCAAGCGGACGAAGACCGTGCAGGGGTACCTGCACAACGGACAGCAAGCAAAAAAACTTGTGAGCAACAAGGACTTGAGATCGGACACTGGATAGAGATTGCTGATGTTTCAGGAGCATCGGTGCTATTGGCTCCTGAAATTCAAGAAATGATCAGACTATTGGAAACTGGCTTATTCAGTGGCGTCGTAGCTCGTGAATTCAGTAGGCTGATTCGGCCCGAGAGTTATGTTGACTTTGCTCTGCTTCAAGTTTTTGTTGACACGAATTCTATACTTTATTTACCTGATGGTCCGGTTGACTTTAGCAATAAGACTGGTCGGTTTATGGGTACCATCCGCGCAGCATTCGCGGGAATGGAGAGGACAGAGATTCTTGAGCGCGTATGGAGCGCGAAGGAGGAAAAAAGACATGACGGCAAGTTGGCCCAGGGTTCGATTGTCCTTCCATATGGGGTGGGGTACGAAAATGACAGGTTCTTTTTCAAACCAGAGGCGGAACTGGTTGGTGAAGCTGCTAGGCAGTTTATTGCCGGCAATTTAAGCTATGTGCAAATTTCAAAGATGCTTGGTGTTACTCCCCGCGGTGCGTCCGTGATTTTACGCAATCCAATTTGGACCGGATTCAGAGTGATCACCCAGATGCGAGATCCGTCTCCTGCAGGTAAATATGTCGGCATCAATGGACGCCAGGCAGGTCGCCGAAAAATTGATCGCGATCCAAAAGACGTAATTCGTGTCAAAGTCATTGAAAAACCACTCCTTTCACAAGAGGAGTTCGATGAATTACTGCGAATAATGGATCTAAAACAGCAAAAACACTGGCGCAGCCAATCAGGGTACACGCACCGGTTTACCTACAATGGCTTCCTATCCTGCCCCATTTGCGGCGAGCAAATCCAGACTGCCAACCAACGCCGCGATTACTATGTCTGCAAAGGAAGGCGCACTTTCCATAAATGCCAATTAAAATACATGGACAGGGAAAAGCTAGAAAAGGTGCTTGATGGCCTGTTCGCTTACCAGTTGTCGAGCCGTTCCTTTTTGGAAAAATGCACGGACGAGCTGCTAAAGCGTTCAAAAGAGAACAACTCGGCGGTTGAATGCCAGAGGCTGAACTCAGAAATCAATGGCCTCCGGCGCAAGCGCGAACGTGTAGTCGACAGTTATGTTGATGGCGTCATCGAGAAGACTGAAATGGCAAAACGCCTAGGCCCCATCGATGGGGGGATTCGAGTTGCCAGCGCTGCTTTGAGTCGTCATGAAAAGAACCCCGATGTCGACCTGGAGAAACTGATTGCGGCATTCGCGCCCCTTGTCGAGTGGGAATTTTGGACTAGGGATCAGAAGCGACAGGTTTTATCTTCTCTGACGCCTGACATCAGGGTTGCCAACTATAAGGTTGAGTCTTTAGGGCTCAACCCCAGCCTTTTCAGCAATGAAGATACCCGCACGGGCATGGTTGCGTTGCCTTTCTGCCATTTTGAGGTTTTAGCCTCGAAACCCAAGTCATCTCATTACCCCAAAGAAATCAATACCTTAGGCGACCGTCTCCGCACCCACCGCCTGGACCTCAATCTCCTCCAAAAGCAGGTTGCCGACCAAATCGGGGTTCACGAACAGACCATTACCGGCTGGGAACGCAACGCAACCGTCCCGGAGGTCCGCTACATGCCTGCCATCATTCAGTTCCTGGGGTATGACCCTCTGCCGCCCGCTACCTCCCTCTCTGAGCGCCTTGCCACCGCACGCAGGGTGCTCGGCCTGTCGCAGCGGAAGATGGCCACGAAGCTGGGTGTCGATCCGGCTACGGTGAATAATTGGGAAACCGGACGGCATCAGCCTACTGGGAAGAGCCTTGATGTGATCGCAAGAGTTCTTCAGGTTCGGTGACGAGGAGATGGGGTGGACAGATGGCCAGTTTCCGGTTGGGCGACCACTCAAAGGAAAACCGTCGAAATGGGCGTTTGCCGTTACCGGTCCTACCGACTGAACCTCCCTCGGCGCTGGAAGCGTTTGCGTCCGGGGCTTCGTGATGGAAACAGGTGCAAGAATGATCACGAACGTAGGCAAATGGGGATATATTGGTTCGCAGCCGGAAGAGGGACGGAAACTCCGACTGGAGATCGATCTCATGCCCACTAAATACTGCCGAATTTGCTGGAACGAGAACGGCTGGAGGTATCCCCCTGGGAGCACCAGCAGCGATGCCGGATACGCCGGCCAGAATGGTTTTGGTCACGAGGAATGGCTTTTCAACTTCTCCTGGACCTCTAATGACGGATACCACTATGCATTCCTGCAACCAGTGAGCAAAGTCCAAAAGAAGCGAGCGGGTGAATTGCTCGATTTGTTGCTCTGGACCATCGCCCCAGATGGTAGACGTCTTGAAGCCGGAAGGATCAGCGACTGTAGGATTCTTGAACCCGAAGAGGCGCGGTGCGGCCTGAATGAACACAAGAAAAAGGGTTGGTTCCAGCAGATGCAGAAAGATGTCGAAGCCGTGGACGGCAGAAAGGAAGAATTGGATGGCGTAGACATCTTCAACGTCAGGTTTCGGCCCGAAGATGCCAAGGTATTCGATCCTCCGGCGCCTTTTACTAAGGTGCCGAGGACAATTGCGGGGAGGTCGGCGCGGTATCAGCTAATGGAAGTAGACGACGCGGATATCCAGTCCCTACCGGCCGATCTAAACCGGGAGGGGACAATTGATCTTCCGGACGACTCGGGCGGGACAGTCAAAAGGCCATCGCGACCGACGCATGTCGATCCGCAAGAAAAGAGACTGCAGAAAAGGCTCATGGAGCTGCTGCAAAAGCGATTTGGTAAAACCAACGTTAGACGTGAGGGCGGATTCGGGCCCGCCCCGTTTGACCTTGTGGTGCGGAATGGGCAGCGGACCGTTCTCATTGAGATGAAAGCTTATTCGGATGCCAGAAGGGCCATTCGAGAAGCGCTAGGGCAGATTCTCGAATATGCCTTCTTCTACCCCAAGGCGTCCAATCGTGCGAAGAATGTCGATCTCTTTATAGTCGCGCCGGCACCCATGAATGAAGAAGTTGCGAGCTATATGAACCTGCTTCAAACTCGCTTCGAGATTCCGGTTCGTTACTGCTCGTTTACCCTTGGGGATCCATTGCCGAGCGTCCTTGTCGGCCCTAACGGGAGTTTGGCGTGATTCGCAAGTTGCTCGGATGCAATGTCGATGTGCATGCTCTGATTGGATAAGACAAACCTACGGTTCACCACCTAACCGGACATTGGGCGTTGTGCAGAGAGGGGCTTGTTGCCCTGGAGCAGGGGTACAATGATCTGGAGTTCTACGTCTCTTTCTTTCTCTAAGACGATGGAATCGTGATCGATGTGCATACCGAGCCGGTAGCGGCTGAAACCACGCCAGTCAATGGATCGTTTATCTTGTTGGCTACGGATGTAATAGACTGGGAGTGACACCACGGCTCGTGATCGGGCAGCCTCTATCGGTGTGTCAAACGGCTTTGGACCAAGTTTCAACTTCCGGTTTGCCCGTCAACTGACGGGCTGGGTCGCCAGCTACAAGCACACGTCTCTGTAATAATGTTCCGCAGATCGGAGGTACGAAAAATGATGCGCTACGTCTACCTGCTCATCTTGATCGTTTTCCCGAGTCTTACCCTCGCGGCTGTCACTGGCCCTGTCACACCGGACCCGCAAGTCGAAGTTCTAAAGGCACGCCTAGAGGCGCAGCAACGGGAATTCGATCTGCAGCGAGAGCAGCTTGAAGCTCGGATGCAAGAACAACTGGCAGCAACCAATAAACGGTTTGACGACGCGGCGGTGTCAATGAGCAAACTGTTCTGGATACTCGGTATCTTCGGCGGGGTCGGTAGTCTATTCGCGTTCGCAACTTGGTTTACAGGGCGTGCTGACTACCTTAGCCAGCGTAAAGGGCAGGACTTACTCGTCCAACAGCAAGTGCAAGTTGGCGAAAAGCTGATGTTGCGTTCCCAAGAACTCGTTGACCACGAAATTGAAAGCATGGCTAATCTCCGCAAGGTTATCGGCTTAGTTGCTGACAGTTTTGAGTTCCAAGTCAAACGGGAAAAGGGTTTGGAAGAGTTTACGGCTCTAGTAGCGGACTTGAGTGAGCACTTCAAGGCATCTTATGCGCGAGCAAGAGACGGAATCCTCTCCCTCAAAGTCAGTCGTATGGGTTGGGCGACACTTCCAATCACGCAGCACCGCATAGCGGCACGAGCACGAGCTGAATTCCAAGCCATCCCTGGACGATACCTTAGACGCGAAGAGGAAGCAGCCCCATTTGAGTTCGCCATGGTCTGCCAACGGATCGGCACGAGCGCATTCTACGCTAACGACATTGACTACGCACACAGCTTGCTCACCCGGTCCTGGGACGCATATAGAAGATTGGTAGATGAGAAAGGAAGCTGCACCGACGATCATCTTAATGCTCGATTGTCTGACGCCTTTTTCCTTGGCTTGATCGCTAAGAGTTGGATAGGAGACAACCAGAGTATCGAGGCAGCATTGGGTGAGGCGAAAAACCGGCTGAAAGAAGCGGGCGATCTCTTACAAAACCGTGCCGACAAGGGGAAGACCGAATTTCAAGTGCCCGTCACATATGCTGAGGTGCTCTCGTATATGGAGGCCCATCGAGCGGAGGCGAGGGATCTTCTCGGCGAGCCTAAAGCTACGAGAAAACAAGCGTCGGGAAGCGAAACATTGATCGCACGACTCGAAGCCATGCCATCACTTGACGCTAACCAGCGTCAACTCTTGGGGCGTGCGTGCCTCATCCGCGGCAATCTGGAGGTGATCATGGGGCGGAAGGCAACCATCTACTACGAACAGGCCCAGGAGCATGATCCAAAGAACGCCTATTCAACGCTCTCGTTGGCTCTGGACACCCCTGAGTCGGAAGGACGAAAACACCTCTTCGAGAAAGGACTCGATGGCCTGAAGGAGAAACTCGAAAAGCAAGAGGTGACTACCCTAGCGCTCGCGCTAGCGTGGGCGACAATTGCATCACACGAGCTTGGGTTGGCTGATAGAAACAAGCACCTAGAGCACATCGAGAACATTCTGGCGTCCGGAGAGGTCAACGCCGAGGGAAGGCAGCCACTTTTCTTCAATCCAAGGTCGAAGACTCTTTGCCGCCTTACGGACCTTTTGGAAACACTGAGGGAGTACATAGGAACTCAACACGAAGCTCCTGGGCTATCGCCGACAGCGTAGACAGGGCCGTCGTATCTACAGGTCAGGGGGTTGGGCCTTGATGGCCGGCAACTCTTCCATAATGGCGAAAGAATAGAACATTCACGAATTCGATCCTGGGAACTGGAGTTGACATAAAGGTTGTCGCTTTCAATGGCAGTACACGCAGTGGCGCGAAGATCCCCACGCTAGAAGAGTTGCGAGAGTTGATACAACAGAAGAACGAGTTAAACCAAATGTATATCCAGACGAGTGCGCAGCAGTGAGCAAGAAAACGGAGGAAACGTACAGCCGAATTGGAAACCGTTGGAGCGAGTGCTCGGCCGGGCGAAATGAGCAGACTTCATGTTTATGGACCGGGTGAACGGCATCAACCTCAAATGTGTAAACGAACAGGCCTTTAGCCAGTGCCATAAAATGTTTAATGTGCAAGTTTCTTGTTGCGGCGTCAGATTACTCCCCTGAAGTCTGCTAGGAGGATCTAAAGAGTCGAATCTTCAATGGCTGGACATTCCATCGAGAGCCGAGATCATCGCGTCAAGGTCGCGTCATCCCCGCGTTGCCTTTCTGCCATGCCGAGTTTCGAGTCTTGAAACCGAAGCCAGCTCATTACCCCAAACAAATCAATGCGTTAAGCGACCAAATTCGCGCCCACCGCCTCGACCTCAAACTCCTCCAAAAGCAGGTTGCCGATCAGATCGGCGTTGATGAAGCCACGATCACCAACTGGGAACGCAACGCATCCCGTCCAGCCGTCCGCTACCTCCCGGCCATCATCCAGTTCCTGGGGTACGACCCACAGCCGCCCGCCATCTCCATCCCTGAGCGCCTTGCCGCCGCGCGTAGAAGGCTCGGCCTGTCGCAGCGGAAGATGGCCGAGAGCCTGGGCGTCGATCCGGGTAAAGTACAGGGCTGGGAAACCGGTCAGCATCAGCCACCGGGAGGAGCTTGGACTTGGTCGGGAGAGTTCTTAAGGTTCGGTAGTGGCTGCGAGTTAGGGACCCTCCGAGAAGATGCATTTTCGCGCCGAATGGCATTTTGGCGAACCACAGCCTGAGGTACACTGAAAACCGTATGTATGGAAGATCCCTGGGTAATGTCTCGATGTCGAACAACAGTATGCTCGTCGACGTCCGGCGGGTTATCGCGGAGAGATGCGTTCTTTGCGACGAAGCCACTCGAAAATCGATCGCGCTCTCCCGCCTGCTCGCTGTTCCAATAGAGGTGGTAGCGGAGTCCAGGAACTTCGTCCTCATACCTGACATCCGGCCCATCGTGCCATGCCACCTCCTACTCATCACGCGCCAGCACCATTCTTCGGTTGCGAGAGTACCGGCCGAGTTGCGTCGTGAATTGAAGCAGTTCAAGGAACGCATCCAAGCTTCTCTAGAGTCGAAGCATGAGGAATTCTTCTGGTTCGAACACGGAAGTGGGGCCAGCCCGGGCTCGAATTCTTGCTGTGTGCGCCATGCTCACCTGCATTTTGTTCCTGTCAGGCCCATAGAGGTGGAGGAATACCTTCGCCGAGTCTCGCTCTCCAACGCCCTTGAGGAAGCTACCGGTGGAATCGAGACGTTGTTCACAGCCAAGGACGACTACATCTACTTCGAGAGGCGTGACGGCTCTTGTATTCTCGTCGAGAAGCCCCTTCGCCCGCTCCCACATCAGCTCGCCCGGATGCTGGTCGCCCGACAGGAGGGTACAGCGGACTGGGACTGGACTCGGATCCTTTTCCCTACGGCTCACTCGGAGGCCACATGAGCAGGATCGAGTTCTGGACGAACTGCAGCGCGGAGGTGGACCTGGCCAAGGTCCGAACAGCTTCTGTGTCCGTGAAGGGGACGTGTTTCCGCGACCCGGGCAGATTTCTTGAACTGTTCGGCAACGTGAGTCACATATCCGACCTGCTCCGCAGTACTCTCAACGAGGCGCTCCCAGGTTTCGACTAGGTCTGCGAGAAGTATCTTCCTCGCGTCTCCGGCAAACGCATCCCCTTCGGGTCAGGCATCGAGCAACCGCCGTTCATGTGGGGTGATTGCAGCCCGCAGGTCCTCGTCGTCAACTTCACCTACAACACCAATGCAATCTACCGGATCATGAACAATCTGAATAGGCAAGGCCTGATTGGCTCTTCCCAGCTGGACGGCCTCATGGACCAGGCATGCCTCCTGCTTTCCCACATCTACCAGCAAGAAGATGCGTACATTCTCAAGCACCTTAACAACAACATCAACATGTACCTGATCTCAAGGGTCGTCGAGGAACTCGTGGGGAAGGCCGTCTACGACGTTGATCAACAGGAGCCCCAACTCACGAGGGCATCGCTGGAGCAGACACTGAAGAGCCTCGGAGCCTACTCGTCGAACTCCGTGAGTGAATACATGGCCCTTGCCCTTGGCCGGGGAGTCACATTCCATGAACAGGCCTTCTCTACAGGGTGCCTAGAGGGGAGTGAGCACGCCGGCGGTAAAGCGAAGACATATCACTACACGGAAGAGCTACTAGTCATGGACGACAGACAGCACCTCATCGATCGTGTTTTCAAGGCCGAGGATGAGGGGCGCGACATCAGGATGTGCGCGATTCTGGACGACACGTCCGAGACAGTGTTCGACCTCTTGTGGATGCAGGAGTTGATGAAGCGTTGCAGACATTTTCATGTCGAGTTGTTGCTCAACAGGCTTCAGGTCAGCATTAACTTCTCCTCGGACATGATGGTCAGGGTACTCGATAACGAACACTTCTCTGAACTCCGGCGGCGACTGGGATCCCAGCTATTGATTCGACACATCTTCTGCCCGCTGATCTCTTACCAGGGTAACCTCCTCACGGGAACGGCCCACAACGCGCTTCACGCGGCCGATTTCGTTTATATCAAAGGGCTCAATTTCTTCGAGACTTGCCAGATCGGAAGCAAGGACAGGTACCACGCCTTCGTTGTGCTCGGGCCGATCTCCCAGCTCTACACCGGGTTGCAGGATTACGACGGGGTCTTCGTCCACATCCCGAGCGGCGTCATGGGATACACGCATGATCGGGACAACAGCAGGATTCGGACCTTGGTCGGTGCCTGCAGGCCACAGCTGTTACACCCTGCCCTGATGGTTGGCCCGGATACTAGCGCCCCGCAGGACGAGGATCTCGGCACGCCCCGGAGGGTCCAGTCATGATGGAGACGCACGAGCGACCCCGACACGTCCTCGTGACAGAGGGTGAGAACACAAGGAAGGTTACTTTTATCGACGGGGCGGAGCGCATGCACCACGCGGTCTTGTTCAATTATCCCGACGTGGACTCGGTGGTCGCCTGCGTTTCGACCCAGGTCGGATGTGCCGAGGACTGTTCCTTCTGTGCCACAGGCAGATTCAGGTTCCTGCGCAACCTGACGGCGGGAGAAATGGAGCGTCAGTATCTCCTCGCACTCACGGAGGACTATCCAGCTGGACACCGATGCACCACCCTATGCATCCTCACTGAAGGAATGGGCGAGGTCTCTCACAACATCGACAACACGTTGCAGGCGCTACGGGCGGCATATCCTCTGCTCGCCCGTCAGTTCCAGAGAATAGTATTTCGCGTTTCCTCGGCCGGCAATACCCAATTCATCGGGCGATACATGGAGCACGTCGCACGGCACTCTCCTGCGCTGCCGAAAGTCGAGCACCATGCGCAGCTGTCCTTGCACACACCGTTCGAGGCCGAGCGTCGAGAGCTGATGCCGAGCGTCTCTCGACGTGAAACCCTGTCCAGCATCGTGAGCGAGTTCTCGCGACTGGGTGCCTTCCTCCGAAGGGTCGTCGTTTGCAACTATATGCTGCTTGATCTGCCGGAAGAACGATGTAATTACACCCAACGACACTTGGACGAGATGGTTCGCCTCTTGGACCCCGAGAGCTTCGAGATCAAGCTCACGAGGGTCGTGGATACCGGCAGCGGCCTAAGGTCTCCGGACGCCCCTGTATTCGAGGCGGTCAGACTGTTCTTAGCGTGCCATGGGTTCAAGGTCAAGGTGAGGGAGCTGATGGGATCCGGAATCCGCGCGGCCTGCGGCATGCTCCACTATGACAACACGGTGATGGAACCTCGTGCACGCACTTAGCAGCCTGTGGTGAGAGTCTCGATACCTGAGCGTGAAAATTGTGAGGTATCCACAGGACTCCTTTATAGAATCGGATCATGGCGATGGGTAGTCGTAAGACTTGTCAGCGACAAGAGGATTTGTGAGCGGCGTATACGGATATAGCTGTGGGTCCGGTCATCCGTTCTATGTTCGTCTGAGCGAGGTGCTTGAGGCCGAGGATTTCGACGTATTTATCGAGAAGCTGTGCGCGGTTTATACCGATGGCATAGGGCGTCCAGGACTGACGCCGGGACTCTGTTTTCGGTAGCTTATGATCGGGCATTTCGAGGGCATTGAGGCCGGGAGCGGCATCGCTTGGCGCATGAAGGATTCGCGCAGCCTACGGTGTTTTCCGGGCATCGCGTTGGACGAGGATATGCCCGATTACTCCACCATATCCCGTACCCGCAGGTTGATCGATGTGGAGACTCATTAGCAAGTGTTTTTCTTGGGTGCTGGGCTTGCTTTCCGATCGCGAATTGTTAGAGGGCAAATGGATAGGCATTGATACACCACGCTGGAGGCCAGCGCGGCGATGCGCTCGATCGTGCGGCGCGACACAGGTAAATGCTATGAAGAATTTCTGACCGGTCTGGCCATAGTCGTCGGGCATCGAGAAACCACGCGTGAGCATCTGGCGCGGCTAGACCGCAAGCGCAAGAAGCGCACATCGAACAAGGAGTGGAAGAGCGCTACCGACCATGGAGCGTGTCTAAATCCAGACCTCGTGCTATTCACCCACACCTGGATTGAAATCGCTCCATCACACCTCGCTGCCGACAAATCTGGGAAATGGCCAACTACGCCACAGGCTGTTATTATCGGCCTATTGGGAAGACGCGATGACCGGACTCCGAGCAATAGTCAGGGCTCTCTCCAGGATCGACAACATAATGTCAGTCGTGACCATTGTCACAGCTGCAACACTCGTCTTGTTCGGTGTGTTCGGTGGATCGATCGGGCCCCAGGCGACTGCTGAAATTATCATCGCGCTGCTCGGTCTGGTCGCGCTGACGAGCATGCTCGAGAGAGAGTCAAGGCTCGCCCAGACTGACAGTAAGATCGACCGAGTTCAGGCAGCCGTTGACGAAGTTCGGGTGCTACTCAATGACAGCCAAGGTACGACCTTATTTCCTAACGACAAGCTGCCGCACACAGATACGCTGCTGGAGGGCGTCTCCGAGATCTTCGTAGCGAGAGCTCACAGTTTCAATATCCTCACCCGCGATCCAGACCGTTGGAAGGCGTGGCTCAGGAGCGGGAAGAGTATTAAGGTGATCGTCCAGAACCCTTGGAACAAGGGACTCCGACACCTCGCCATCCCGGCCTATGCCTACAACTACGAGATATACAGGCGGAACACAGAGGCTGTTATCGCGGAGCTTGGGGCCCTGAACGCAGTGGGTTCTGGCATGGAGATCAGACTGAGCAACACCTGCCCGACCCAGGGTGTCGTCATTGTCGATGGCCAGAATGGTGGTAGGTGCATGATCGTCGCACTGTACGTCCCCGGCTGCGGCTCGGCTAATCGGCCAACGATGATGCTTAATCGCGAGCGGGATCAGGAGCTCTTTGCGTTGTTCTACGAGAAGTACTACGTAAACCTGTGGAACGAGTCGAAGCCGCTCGCCAGCGTCCAGGCCGAATCCTGATTCGACCGCAACCAGAGGAGATTTTCTTCCCTCTGAGCTAAATGACTGAGAGAAATGCAGGTCACGGAACATGTGAATTCGCACATAATCGCAATCGACTTCCAAGCGCAATAGGGATTGTTCGGGTCAGAGCTGAATGGTAACCAATCTCCGATGCAGTCCTTGAAGGGTGTGAAAAGTCGCTTTCAGGAACCTAACGATGACGAGGAGGAGAGTCGGGTCTTCGATGGCTGGGCATCCCATCGATCAAACTTCCCGTTTGCCGGTCATCCTCTCGGAACAATGCCACGCCCTCTGTAAATCGAAAGCAGTTCTTGCATAGAAGTAATGACGCCTAATTATAGGAAGATTGCAATAAAAATGGCCCTCACACTTCGCTAAAGCTTCACAAAACGTGAGCATAGATTCAAGAGGTGTGGGTAATCGGAAATGTTTGATCCGGTCTCTTGGGTTACCAGTGGTCCGACCCCCAGTGATGAAATCTGCTTGAAGAGAGCCACTGGTCTTAGCATGGCGCGTTCGAGAAAGTCTTTGAACAGCGATTCGAGATAGAACAGGTCATTGTCTGCAACAATCGCACGCAATTCCGGGTGGACAAGAAATCGCAGGCTGCCCTCCCCATCCTCAAGCACTAGCAAGATAACCGACTTGGCTTGCGACGAGTCGCCGCTCCACCCCTGCGGCCTGTACTCCAAGGCACAAAACCTTTGCTGGGGGCTTTCGTCCGTTTTGTTGTTTGTCTTGCTCAATTACGCCGGTCCGCTGAACTGCATCCACAATCGTATCCAGTATATTTCTCAAGAGGTTGGCATTTGAAAACTTGTCAAGACACTCTGCAAAATTCTCGAGGAGCGCTGCTGTCTTCCAATCGCCCGAAAGTGCAAGTATCTGCTGCCAGAGTTTATCTACATCTATAGACCCTGCCGTCGCCAGAATGTTGCACTGTTGTTTCGAGGATATGTTCTGATAGATGCGCGGGTCAAGATAGCGGGATGCCTGGAAGTGCAGCCGTTGTTCCCCTTTGGGACCACCGAAGAGGTGTCCTGAATCGACAAAATGCGCGTTCAGCCAGCCCTCAGCATCTTCAACGAAAATGGCTTGCCGGTTGTCAACATGATTGGCACAAATGTCGATCATCCATGCCAGCCAAAAATCCTCGCGGTTCCGAACCCGATTGAAGCTGGTTCCAGGGAGGATTTCGAATAGTTGAATACCATCACCGCCGAGATAGCGGGAGCCAAAGCATAAGCCTGAGTCCGGACGAAGTCGCCCTTCCGGGGTCTGTATCCAAGAATCTGGGTTTTTGTCGAGGAAAGAATCACCGATAAGAACAGGCTTCCAAGATGGCACAGCCAGCCCACAGGCTCGAAAAAGCTCGCTTCCCGCGCTCTCGTTGAACAGCAGGTTTGGCCCTTGAAGATTATTTGTAAACTTGACTACATAAAGAAGCCCATCGCTGGCCTCAGCCAGAATGGGTTGTGACCCGCCGCGCAAATTGCGGATATACCTTGTCAAGTAAAGGAGAGAAGTCTTCGAATTGTTCATCGTATCCTCATAGAACAACGGAAAAACTACAACTGAGTCGTTCCGATCGCGATCTTGAGGATAATCCGAGCATTTTAAAAACCTAAATGAGTGAGAATCAATGAGAAAACTCTTACTCAGATGCTCATATAATTTCTTTCAGCGGAAATGCATAGCGGCAGTGATTGTCGCCTACTTATCCACATTTCCACTCGATGTGCTTAAACTATTGAACCTTTTATTGCTTGTCAAGAAAAATGAGCAATATTGACCAAAAAATACTAAACAACTCTTGCAAATGTGACGTGTGTCACAATTTAACAGTGAGAATACTGGAAAGTGGGAAACCAGGACCTTGTTTGAGGTGTCCCTAGTTGGCCAGCGGAGACGCGTCGGATGCTGGACGCGGCGGTGTTTGCGGCCTATAGCTGACCGGGGTGAAACTGACAGACGCGGAACTCCTGGAACGCTTACTTAAACTGAACCATTAGCACACCGCTGTTTCGCCCCGCCGCAGCGCCGGTCAACCCAGCCCGTATTTCCGCCCGCCGTCCTGCCCTGGCCGGAATGACCATTGGAGAGGCAGTGCGGATTGTTTCGCAGTCTGGATGGAAGCCCGGACTTTTGCCCCCGTCCCCCGGCAGATCCTAGACCAGCGTTTGAGCCGAGCTTCCAATCCCGCCCCTCTCGTAGAAGCACTGTCCCGATCGCAGACGTATTGGATAAGACAAAGACAAGCAATCATACCGTCTATCATAGAATCATAGAATTCGGAGTACGATGGCAACTGCAATCGGAGCGCACAAGCACAAAAGCCTCTCGCTTCCGAGAGGCTTTCCTCATAACCGGAAAAAGGGAATTTGAATAGTCAATACTCGCTTAGAGCTAATGATTCTGGTTAAATTTGACAAGTTTTCGGGGAACGAAGTAATTCTCGGACATTACCGCGTTGCTGTTCTTGCGGATGAGTTGACTGTTTGTTGCTATCTCTAAGAGAGTCACTCAAACTGGCACGAATTGCAAGACGAGTTCTTGGATCTTGGGGAAATAGCTAATGTTTTCGCCAACTGCGCGGGTTACAAGAATACCAGCAGATAAAGAACACAATTGTCTGAACAAATTCTCTGCGTCGCGTCTGACGCGTTCGATGAAGTCTTCCAGCAGAGATTTGATATGGGGCAAATCAATCGCCCACACGATTTTGTGCAGGTTGGGATGTACGAAAAAGCGCAGAACGTATTTCGCATCTCGCACAGCAAGGGAAATGACGTTTTTTGCAGTAGTCAATAGAACACCTGTTGGCTCGGGGACGTACTCTATCGCACAAAAGCCTTGCTGCGACCTACTTGGGTCAAAGTTGATTGTCCGCATATTGATTTCTCCAAGAGAGATTTCCGCCGTCCTTGTCGCCGAGCCTGCACGAAAGAAACGGGGTCATTACTTTTCACTTTGTTTGCCGAAAACACTTCCGGTAAAGGTTTTTCTCCAACGTTCTTCTCATCGTTACTTGCCTAATCGCTTGAGATCTGTTCAATACTGACCACTATATGTTGCCAGTAAGGTAGCTGTATCATTTTGTCATGCAAGAATTACTCTCAAAAACCGACGATCCAAAGATACCTTTTCGGGAGCAAGAGTTTTTCGAATTGAGCCTGCTCGATGAAGCCAATGAACTCGGGACTCGGTACTGCGTTCGGCAAGCCCACGCGGAGTGGAGCG
>Ga0326727_10017362_pt1 | contig 14957 bp, 12 predicted proteins | sample MB2enrmetagenome_FD_207643 | JGI IMG/M metagenome (GOLD analysis project Ga0326727, IMG submission 207643) | Lab enriched peat soil microbial communities from McLean, Ithaca, NY, United States - MB29MY | ecosystem: Environmental > Terrestrial > Soil > Wetlands > Peat | place: USA: New York... | reverse complement strand
GTTGGGTTCCGATATTCCACCGATTTCGGAAAATCCTGGTCACAGACACCGTGTACGCCGGAGAAGCCGTTATTCGGCGAGCACTCATTAAACGGAGAGCCGATCAAGATCGGGTCGCCTCACTTCGTGGATTTCGGGAAAAACATGGAGCATTCGCCCGATGGCAAGGCGTATCTGGTGGCCCATGGCGCCAGCGAAAGCAGGAACCGGCGATTTGGTTACGACAGTTGGATTACCGGTGACGAGATTTACCTAGCCCGTGTAACGCCGAGCATCGGGAATATGAACGACGTCTCGAAGTATGAGTTCTTCGACGGCGTCGGGTGGACGAAGGATTTCGGCAAGATCAAGCCCGTGGCCGCGTGGCGCGATAACATGGGTTGCGTCACGATGACCTACGACGCGCCGTTAAAGAAATATTTGATGTGCGTCACCGACGGCGGCACCACCAGCGGCTACTTCAACACCTACCTTCTCGAATCCGACCGAATGATCGGGCCGTTCAAATTGGTGCAGTATCTCCGCCATTTTGGCGAACAGGCGTACTTCAATAACATCCCGTCCAGGTTCATCAGCGCCGACGGTCGAACTCTCTGGCTCTGTTACGCCGCCAACTTTGCCGCGAACTGGAACGGGAATAAGATTCAATCAAATCCACCCGGGAGTCGTTACGGGATGTGCCTGCACGAAGTGAAGCTTCTCGGCCCGAAAGATCGGCCGTAAGCAACAACTCAGGCGCGCGTTCCGCGGCACGGCCGTGGAGCCAATGATATTCTCCGATGAATCAATGACTCAGGAGACTGGCAGAGCATCGACCTACACCCGAATCAGTGCCGGGAGTTGGGTTGCGGAGCAGCGGGCGCGTCGAGGGAGAAGGTTGCCGGGGCGAGGCGGGAGATTTGCATGCCGCCGTAGAGGACGGCGGCATTTACCCAACCGATGCCGGCGGACATCTGGGTGCCGCGCCATGGGGCGTGCAGACCGTAGGTGCAATTGGTGTTATTGTAATGCTCGGCCTGGATGCCGAGGACCTTGAAACCCAACATGACGCCGGGACGGGCGATGGTCTGGGTGCATGTCTCGTAAAGGACGGTTCCGATCTGGCGGTAGCGATCATCATTCAATGCCTGGCCGAGACGGTAATAGTCGGGCGCCATCCAGTAACCGAAGCAATCGATCTCCTGATTCTGAGTGGAGATGAACGTCCAGCCGACGGTGTTCATGTTCCCCTTCAAGTTCGGATCGTGAAAGACGTGGACGTCGTGGAAATACATCCATGTGAGGGTCCAGTCGGCGGCTTCGCGGGCATAGTCGAGCCATTGGGATTGATGGGTGGCATCATACAAGGAGAGCAACCCATGAAGGAGGCCATAGCCGGCTTCCTTGTCCTCGCCGCCGGCATCGAGCGTGGCGCCCCATGGCGGCGACGATTGGTCGGAAAGAAATGTCTGACAATAGGCGGACATCAATTCGCCGGCGGCCTTCGCGTATTTGGGGTCGCCGGTCATCTGCGTGGCGCGGGCGAGCGGGCTGACGCAGTAAGAGCCGGCGGTAGAGAGACGCGGGGCGCCGCTGGTGATGTCGCCCAACGGCTTTCCATCAATGGTCCATCCGCGCGGAAGCATCCCGCAGTAACGCGGAGTGGCGACGAGGAAATCGCACTCCTGGAGAAATGCCTTCCGCCATTCGGCGGCCTGAGGGAGCTTCTGCTCCTCGGCAATTTCAACGCAACTGGCGAGATGATCGAGATTCTCGCCAAACTGGCGGCTCGCGACGCAGGCGCCGAGCCGGTAAAAAGTTTCCCCGCTCCAGCGATCTGCCGCGACGTCATACCGACCAAGGGCAAGACCGGGAACGGTTGAGGGAGCGTGGTGGACGAAGAAGTCGACGGTCGCAATGGCATCGTCGCGAAGCGCCGGGTTGGGGACCCGGGCGGTTTCCCACAGGATTCCGCAGGCGATAGCGAGATTTTCCCCCAACCAGCCAAATTCGACGATTTGATTATTGGGAAACATCCGGAAGCCGGCGGCGTCGCCCTTGCCGCGGATGAACGTCGACTGAATGAAGGGGAGCCTGAGCGCGATGGCCTGGGCGAAGGGGATGTGCGGGGTATCGACGGGGTGGAAAACGTCGAAGGCCTTCCACAGGATGGACTGGAAGGCGTAACCAGGCTTCGCGCCGGCGCCGAGTTCGAGGTAGAGGATTTTCTCGAACCGGGCGGGACCGTGGACGTCGAGCCATGCATCGTCGTAGGAATCGAATCCGCTGCGATGCCCATAGAAGGTGCTGCGGCCGGCATTGCCGGCAAGCGGGCCGGAAGTGCTGAGGAGATCGGCAAAGCCATCGCCGAATTCGATGCCGAGACTCCACCACTGGTCGTCGCCCTTGTGACCCATGGGAACCTTTGACGGAATCGCAAGCAGGGAGGCGGACCGGCGCTGGCCGTCGACGGAGGATTCGAGATTGACGAAGGGAACCGGGAGGCGGTGCTCCTCGTACAAACCGATGGAACCGGAAGAACACACGAGACGCGGGCCGGGCAGAATGGAGCCGGGATTGCCGTTGTAAATGGAGCCAGGGATGAGGGTGCGCGGGTCCTGCCCGAGGGGGACGCGAACACGATTGACGAGGGTGATCTGGGATTGCGCGCCGGGGCCGGTATGCTCGAAGAGGCGCTGGATGCGAAGAAAACCTCCATCGGCATGGTAGATATCGGAGAACTGCCATGGCTCGCCGCCGACCGTGGCTTGAGCGGTAGCCTGGATGTCACCGCCGGGGAGTTCCTTGATTGACTGAGCGCGGATCGATTGGGGATCGGCAAACCAGCCGTCGCGCCAGCCGGTGCAAACGGTCCAAACCTGTCCGGGGGCAAGGGCGCCGGCATCGGACCAGGCATCGCCGGTCTTGCGCTCAAAGCGGACTTCGTAGCCCTGCTTCTCACTTCCGAGGAATTGGATGCGGATATCCTCGCCAGCCGGGGACCAGAGCAGGCCTTGCGGAGCTGTTGCAAGGGCCGGGGAGGCCCCAGCGGCAGAGCCCAATGAAATGAGGGCGGCGAATATGAGCGAGATGGAGGTGCGTGAGATCATGGGGAGTTGCGGGGCCACAGGCGGTTTTCGCTCTTGAGCGGGGTTCGGCAAGCCGAAACGTCCGGATTTCGCGCGTCAACACTGAAGGATTCGAACCGCGAATTGACAAGGAACGCGCCGCAGATCCGCCGCGATCGTCACCAATCTTCGGAGGAGCCTGGGTCGGTTGCAAAAGACACGTACCATGCGCCGTATGTGGCGAGAGTGTGTGAACTAACGGGACGAGGGAGCGGGGCTCTTTAGTTTGTATTGGAGAGCGCGGCGACTGATGCCGAGGAGGCGGGCGGCTTCGGTGCGGTTGCCGGAGGATTTGGCGAGGGTTTGGGCGATGAGTTCCGCTTCGAGCTGGGCGAGGGTCATGCCAGCGAGGGTGAGGGCGCGACCGGGGGCGGCTTTGCCGGTGAGGAAGGGAGGGAGATGGGCAGGCTGGATGACGGGGGCGGGAGCGGTGAGGACGAGACGCTCGATGATATTGCGCAACTGGCGGACGTTGCCGGGCCACGCGAAGGTCTGGAGGGCGCGCATGGCCTGGGGGCTGAATTGTTTGGCCTGCCGGGAGTGCCTGGCGGCGAAGTGGCCGCAGAGCATTTCCGCAAGAGGCGGGATGTCCTCGGGGCGGTCGCGCAACGGCGGGAGGTGGATGGTGATGACATTGAGGCGGTAGAGGAGATCCTCACGGAAGGCGCCCTGGGCGCACTCGGCTTCCAATTCCTTGTTCGCGGCGGCGACAATGCGGGCATTTGCGCGGACAACGGATTTGCTGCCGATGGGGCGGAAGTAGCCGTCCTCGAGGACGCGGAGGAGATCGGCCTGGCCGAGACGCGGGAGGTCGCCAATCTCGTCCAGGAAGAGAGTGCCATCGCGAGCGAGTTCGAAGCGGCCGGGCTTCTCTGAGATGGCGCCGGTGAATGCGCCGCGGACGTGGCCGAAGAATTCGGACTCGATCAAGGTTTCGGGAAGGGCGGCGCAATTGACGGCGACGAAGGGGCCGGACTTGCGGCGGCTTTTCTGATGGATGGCGCGGGCGGCGAGTTCCTTGCCGGTGCCGCTCTCGCCCTGGATGAGGACGGTGACATCCGTGGGGGCAACCTGGTCAATCATGCGCTGGACCTCGTGCATGGCCTTGCTGCGACCGACGAAGATATCGACATCGCTGCTTTTCCTGAGGCGCTCGCGAATAGTGGGATCGACAGCGACGAGGGCCTGGTGATCGAGAGCCTGGCGGACGGAGCGGAGGATGTGCTCGTTTTCGGTGGGCCATGCGAGATAGTCAAATGCGCCGTGATGGATGGCGTCGATGGCGGTGCGAATGGTGCCGCCTTCACTGACGAGGATGAACTGGGTGTCGGGGGAAAGGGCGCGCAGGGATTTCATCAGGACGAGGCCATTCGAGCGCTGGGTGTCGAAGGATTTGACGACGATGTTGAAGCGCTCGCGGGAGGCGAGATCGCGGACGGCGCGCTCTGTGGTGGCGACGTGGACGCGGTAACCCTCGGCGGAAAGCACGCGAGCGAGGCCGGCGGAGTAGCGGCCGTCGCGATCGATGATGAGGATGGCTACGTTGGAGGGGGACATGGGGAGAATTGCAGATTGCTGAAGTGTGATTGCTAATTGAGGGAGGCAGCAACGTGCCAGAGGACCGCAGGAGGGGGATTTTTTAACCGCAGATTGGCGGGCAGATTTTCGCAGATTTTTTTTGGAGAAGTGATTTGGGAAGTGTAGCGCAAAATTTCGTCAGTGGCTGCGCAAATATTGCGCGAATTTGGTCTTCTGGGGATGCGAAGAATTTCGAGCGTTACTCACAAGGTGCTGTGGTCGTTATGATTGCGTATTTTATGCGGAAGATGGCGCGGTTGGTGCGAATAGGGAACGGCATGCCTACGCCCAAGTATATAACTTATTCGATTAAACGGCTTTGCGATCTGGAGACGGGAAGCGGGAGCCTCTCGGCGGCGCTTAGCGAGTGGGAGAAGCGGTTTGAGATTGCGCGGCTGCGCTCGATCATCCCGGCAGCGATCCTGGGGCACCATGACCGGATGTTGCAGCGGGGGAAGCGGACGATCCTGCCGGTGCTGGATGGGATTTGTCCGGCTTGCGACGTGCAGCTAACGACGGGTCAGCTCTCGCGGCTGCGGAGCAGCCAGGACCTGGAGGTTTGCGATTCGTGCGGGACGTTTATTTATTATGAGAAGCTGGAGGCCAAGAATGCGCGGACGAAGCCCATCGCGGTAAAGCGCAAGCGGGAGCTTGCGGCTGTGTGATGAAGGACTGAATGACTTCAGGTCTGCTGCTGGTCATCGCCCTGGGTTGGATGCTCCCGGGGATCTTGCTGGGCCGATCCATGCCACGGGTGTGGCTGTGGACGACGCTGGCCGGTTTGCTGACGGCACTGGCGGCGGGAATCGATGTGCTGGCTTGCGGCGGGAGTTGGGAATGGCGCGAAGGATTGGCGCTGGGAGGGGAGGCGGTGCACGTGCGGATGGATGGGGTGAGCGCGCTGTTCCTGGTGCTGCTGTGCGTGGTGGGCGGGGCGGGAGCGGTGTATGGAAGGGAGTATTGGCCGGACAAGGAGCATCCGCGATCGGCAGGGATGGGACGAGTGTGGTGGAATGTGATGGTGGTGAGCATCGGGATGATCCTGGTGGCGGCAAATGGGCTGCACTTTCTGATGGCGTGGGAACTATTCGCGCTGAGCGCCTATTTTCTGATCACGCTGGATGGGCGGAGGCGGGAGGTGCGCGCGGCGGGGTGGCTGTACCTGGCGTGCTCGCACGCGGCCTGCCTGGCGTTGTTTGCGTTTTTCACGACATTGGCGGCGCGGACGGGGAGTTGGGAGCTGGGGCCGATGCGGGAGCACCGGGAGTTGGCGCCGCTGTTCTGGCTGGCGCTGTTTGGATTTGGGATGAAGGCGGGGCTGTTTCCGCTGCACATCTGGCTGCCATCGGCGCACGCGAATGCGCCGAGCCATGTGTCGGCGATGCTCTCCGGCGTGACGCTGAAGGTGGGAATTTATGGGATTGTGCGATTCAGCGGATGGCTGCCGATGCCGGCAGGCGCGGGGTGGGCGGTGGGCGGGCTGGGGGTGACGAGCGCGGTGCTGGGGGTGGCGTTTGCGCTGGGGCAGCACGATCTGAAACGGCTGCTGGCTTATCATAGCGTGGAGAATATCGGGATTATCCTGATCGGGCTGGGATTTGCGATGGTGGCGGCGGAACAGGGGAAGCCGGCGTGGGGTGCGCTGGCGCTGGCGGGGGCGCTGTTGCACGTGTGGAATCATGGGCTGTTCAAGGCGTTGTTGTTTTTCGGGGCGGGGTCGGTGCTGCACACAACAAAGACGCGCGAGATGAGCAGGCTGGGAGGGCTGTGGCGTGCGATGCCGTGGACGGCGGGGCTGTTCGCGCTGGGGGCGATGGCGATCAGCGGGTTGCCGCCCCTCAACGGATTTGTGAGCGAGTGGCTGGTGTTCCTGGGGTTGTTTGACGCGACGATCTCGCGGGGGCCATCGGCGTGGGCGGCGATCCCGGCGGCGATACTGCTGGGGGTGACTGGGGCGCTGGCGCTGGCGTGTTTTGTGAAGGTGTGCGGAGTGGTGTTCCTGGGGGCGCCGCGGTCGGAAGCGGCGGAGCGGGCACACGAGTGCGGGGCGGAGATGCGCGGGTCGATGATTTTGCTGGCGGGGGGATGCGTGGCGATAGGGCTTGCGCCGGCGATGTTCTGGCCGGCACTGACGCGGGCCGTGGCGGCGTGGAGACCGGTATGGAGCGAGACGGGTGCGCCGGAGCCATTGGTGGCGCTGGGACGGGTGCACGTGACGCTGGCGATCGTGGCATCGGTGGCAGCGTGGGAACTGTGGCGGCGGGTGTTGCGGAACGGGGTGCGACGTGCGGTGACGTGGGATTGCGGGTACGCGGCGCCGACGGCGCGGATGCAGTACACGGCGGGGTCATTCGCAGCGACGATCACGGAATGGTTCGCGTGGATATTGAGGCCGGAACGGCATGAACAGAGGCCGGAAGGGTGTCTGCCGGCGGGAGCAAGCCGGTCGGAGCACACGCCGGAGACGGTGCTGGAGAAGGTGATCGAGCCGGCGGGCGAGATTGTGATGCGGATATCTACGGCGGTGCGGCGGCTGCAACAGGGACGCGTGCAGGCATACCTGCTGTACCTGGTGGCGGGGCTGGTGGCGCTGGCCGTGTTTGTGATGCTGGGAGCCACGTGATGTATTTAAATTTGATCCAGATTGCGGAGTCGCTGGGGGTATCGGAGAAGGCCGTCGAAGGATGGATTCGGGATGAGGGAATGCCTTATACGCCGGATCGGGGACGGTTGCTTTTTGACCGGGAACAGGTGGCGGAATGGGCGGCGGAACGCGGGCTGGCGGCACGAGCGGGATTCCTGGCGCGGGATGTAGCGGGACTCGGGACGAGTCCGATGCTGGGCGCGCTGCTGCGACGGGGCGGCATCTGGCGGGACGTGGAGGCGGTTTACGCTCCGGCTGTGTTCGAGGAAATCGTGAACGGGATGACCGGCGCGACGGCAGCGGTGCGGAAATTGATCGGGGCGCGAGTGCGCGCGGAGGGCGGGGTGACGCTTGCGCCGGTGGGCCGGGGATTTGCGCTGCCGCATCCGAGCGCGCGGGTGACGCTGGGGCGGGATTCGGGATTGGTGGCGCTGGTGATGCTGAAGGACGTATTGCGAACGGGTGACGATATGGAAGTGAACCGGCTGCTGTTTTTCATCGCGCCGTCGCCACGGAGCCACCTGGACTTGATCGCACGGCTGAGCCGGGCGCTGGCTTGCGAGCAGGTGCGGGAGGCGATGGCACAGGGGGAGACGGACGATGTGATTTTGCGGGCGTTTGACGAGTTTGATGCGACGGGGAGGAAGGAACCTTGATTACGACGCTCATCGAGCGGCTGGCGTTCTGGGTGCTGATCGCGCCGTTGCTGCCAGGGATCATCAACCGGGTGAAGGCGCTAGTGGCGGGGCGACGGGGACCGCCGGTGCTGCAGCTTTATTATGACCTGATCAAACTTTGGCAAAAGGAGGTGGTGCTGAGCAGGCTGGCGTCGGCGGGCTTTGTGGCGGGGCCGGCTGTTGCGTGGGTGGCGGTGATGGGAGCGGCACTGCTGCTGCCGGTGGGAGGAGCGATGGGATTCCGCGGAGATGTGCTGGTGCTGATTTACCTGCTGGGACTGGGGCGATTTTGCACGGCGTGGGCGGCGATGGAGACGGGGTCGGCGTTCGAAGGGATGGGCGCGGTGCGGGAGGTGAGTTATGCGGTGCTGGCAGAGGCAGCGCTGATCGCGGCGGTGCTCTCGCTGAGCATCCAGACGGGAAGCGTGTCGCTTGCGACGATGCTCTCCCCTGCCCCGGGAGCGGGAGCGGTGCTGCTGGCGGCGGGATTGTTTACCGTGTTGCTGGCGGAGAATTGCCGGGTACCGTTCGACGATCCGAATACGCACCTGGAGTTGACGATGGTGCACGAGGCGATGGTGCTGGATCACAGCGGACCGCTGCTGGCGGTGATATTGCACGGGGCATCAGTGAAGCTGCTGCTCTTTGCGGTGCTACTGACGGAGGCGGTGGTGCCGATGGGTGGGCTGACGGCGTGGGCGGCGGCCGGAGTGCTGGCGAGCGGAGTGATCACGGTGACGGTGGGAGTGGGGCTTGTGGAATCGCTGATGGCGCGGGCGGCGTTCCGGCGTGTGCCGCTGCTACTGACGACGGCGTTTCTGTTGTGCCTGTTTGCGCTGCTGGTGGCGTGGAAAGGAACCGGAGCATGAGCAACGGGACGGTGAATCTCTTGATAGGGCTGGTAATGGGGTTGAATCTGATCGCGCTGGGAAGCAGCCGGCTGCCGTCGCTGATCCGGACGATTTCCGCGCAAGGAGTGACGCTGGGGGTGATGCCGCTGGTTCTTGCGAAAGGAAATATCGAATGGGGTCTGGTGCTGGTGGCGCTGGGGACGGTGGCGGGGAAGGGTTTGATCATCCCAGCGCTGCTGCGGAAGGCGACGCGGGCGGCGGCGGTCGAACAGGAGAACGAGCCGTATATCGGATTTGTTTCGTCGCTGCTGCTGGGAGCGGGCGGAACGATTGCAGCTGTAGCGCTGGCGGGAGCGTTACCGCTATTGCCGGAACACGCGGGCGTCTTGCTGGTGCCGGGGGCAATTGCGTCGGTGCTGACGGGATTCATCCTGCTGATCGGGAGGACGAAGGCGATCTCGCAGGTGTGCGGATTTTTGATCCTGGAGAATGGGATATACCTGTTCGGGATGCTGCTGATCCGGTCGACGCCGTTGATGGTGGAATCGGGGATCCTGCTGGATGTGACGGTGGGAGTCTTTGTGATCGGGATCATCGTGGACCGGATCCAGCGGGCGTTCGATTCGCTGGATACACGGAACCTGACAACGCTACGCGAATGAGAAGCCTGCTCCTGATCATTCTGCCGCTCATCGGGGCGGTGATCGCGGCGATGTGGCCGAGCAATCGGACGCGGCCGTGGCTGCTGCCGGCGACGGCGCTGGCGCATACGGCGCTGACGATGTGGCTTTTCTTCCGGCCACCGGCGGTAGCAGGGAACGCGTGGGTGGGATTCGATGCGCTGGCGCGGGCGGTGCTGCCGGCGGTGTCGCTGCTATTCCTGGGGTGCGCGGCGTACGCGGTGCCGTACCTGCGGATACGGGAGGAGCGACAGAATCGTGTATTTGTGACGATGCTGCTGGCGATCCTGGGATTGCTGAGCGCGGGTCACCAGGCGCGGCAATTGGGGGTGCTGTGGATCGCGACCGAAGGAGTGACGCTGGCGACGGTGCCGCTGTTGCATTTCAACGGGACGCCGCGGGCGTTTGAAGCGACGTGGAAATACCTGCTGGTGGGTGGGACGGGGATTGCGCTTTCGCTGCTGGGATCGTTTTGCCTGGGGTACGCGTCGCTGTACGGCGGCGGGCGCGGGGATTTGACGTTTGTGGCGCTGGCGGCGCAGGGGGTGAGCCTTTCGCGGCCGTGGGTCCTGGCGGCGTGGGTGCTGCTGCTGGTGGGGTACGGGACGAAGATGGGGCTGGCGCCGATGAACACGTGGAAGCCGGATACTTATGGAGAGGCGCCGGGAATCGTGGGGGCGCTGCTGGCGGGAGGAGTGACGACGGTGGCGTTTACTGCGTTGCTGCGAGTGCGCTCGGTGCTGGGAGCGGCGGGGGAAGGAGCGATGGCAGACCGGACGATGGTAGCAATTGGGCTCTTCTCGATGCTGGTGGCGGCGACGTTCCTGCTGGGATCGCGGAATTTCAAACGGATGCTGGCGTATTCGAGCGTGGAGCAGATGGGGATTTTGATATTGGGAGCGGCGCTGGGCGGGGCGGGAGTGGCGGCGGCGCTGTTCCATGTGTGGAGCAATGCGTTGACGAAAGGGTCGCTTTTCCTAAGCGCGGGGAACCTGCGGCGGGCAGCGGGATCGGCATTGGTGGAGGAGGCGCGCGGGATGTGCGTGCTGGCGCCGAGATCGACGGGGCTGTTTGTGACGGGGATGTTCGCGATCACGGCGCTGCCGCCATTCGCGCCGTTCTTCAGCGTGCTGCGGGTGGTGCGGGCGGCGCTGACAGAGGGACATCACGCGGCGGTGGCGATGCTGCTGGGGTGCATGCTGTTTGCGTTTTTCGGGATGACGCGAGTGGTGCTGAGGGTGGCGGAGGGACGGCCAAAGGCGGCAGCGAGAGAGAATGCACGGAGATTTGTGGAATCGGCGGGAGTGATCTGGCCGCCGCTGACGATGCTGGGAGTGTCGCTATGGCTGGGGCTATTTACGCCGGCGGTTTTGTTGAATGCGTGGACGGCGGCGGCGGCTCAACTTTTTCCCGGACGATGAGCGCATCGACTCCATTTGCCCTGCTGGCGAACGCCACGAGCATCCCATGGGACGAGGTGCCGGAGTGGACGGGGGATGAATTTGTGCTGGCAACGGCGGCGGAGCTGGCGCGCGGAGCGCGGCTTTGCGCGTGGTACGGAGCGCCTGAGCAAGCTGGGACGCGGCTGGTGGCGGTGCTTGCGTTCGACGCGGACAATACGCTGGCGGTGGGACGGAGCGTGCCGTTGAAAGGAAGTTATCCGGCGCTGACGGCGACGCATCCGGAGGCACATCTGTTTGAACGGGAAGTGTGGGAGCAGCACGGACTGATGCCGGAAGGGCATCCGTGGCTGAAGCCGGTGCGGTGGACGAACGGAGATGCCCCGGCGGCGGGGGAATTTTTCCGCGTGGAAGGATCGGAGGTGCACGAGGTGGCAGTGGGGCCGGTGCACGCGGGGATCATTGAGCCGGGGCATTTTCGGTTTCAATGCGCGGGAGAGGAAGTGGTGCACCTGGAGATCGCACTGGGGTATCAGCATCGCGGAGTGGAGGAGGCGCTGGCGGGCGGGCCGCGCCGGGCGACGATGAGCCAGATGGAGACGGTTGCGGGAGACTCGAGTATCGCGCATGCGACGGCGTACGCGACGATCATGGAAGCACTGGCGGGAACGGAGGCGCCGTTGCGGGCGCAATGGCTCCGGGCGGTGGCGCTGGAACTGGAACGGCTGGCGAATCACACGGGGGATATGGGAGCGCTGGCGAACGACGTGGCGTTTCTGCCGACATCGGCGGCCTGTGGAAAGATACGCGGAGATTTTTTGAACCTGACGGCGGCGATTTGCGGGAACCGATTTGGACGCGGGCTGGTGCGGCCAGGCGGATGCCGCCACGATGTCGAACCGGAACGGGCGAAGCGCGTAATGGAGGGATTGGCGAAGGCGCTGGAAGATGTGGAGGAGGCGCTGGGGTGGTTCTGGAACGCGGCGTCGGTGCGGGAGCGGTTTGAGAATGTGGGGACCGTACACGCTGAACAGGCGGCGGAGATTGGTATGGTGGGACTGGCGGCGCGGGCGTGCGGATTAGTGCGGGACGTGCGGTACGATCACCCTGCGGGGTGGCACAGGTTTGCGCAAATTCCGGTGGCGGTGTGGCCGAGCGGGGATGTGTTTGCACGGGCGCGTGTGCGGGCGCTGGAAATCAAACGATCGGGAGATTATTTGCGGGAACAAGTGGTAACCGCGCCGGAAGGAAAAATGCGCGAGATACCGGCGGAGCCGGGAATGGAGATGCTGGCGGTGGCGCTGGTGGAAGGATGGCGCGGGGAGGTGTGCCACGCGGCGATTACGGACACGGCGGGACGGTTCCGGAGATACAAGATCATTGATCCATCGTTCCGGAATTGGTCGGGACTGGGGCTGGCGATGCGCGGGACGGCGGTGTCGGATTTTCCGATCTGCAACAAGAGCTTCAACCTATCGTACTGCGGGTTCGATCTATGATGGGAGATTTCTATGTTTGTCTTTGATACGATTGCTCATCGGGTGAAACGGGGATGCCAGACAATGGCATATCCCAAAGGGCCTGCGCCGTTGTTGCCGGATCGGCATGGGGGGGCGCTGAGACTCGACGCGAGCAAGTGCGTGGAGGGATGCGCGGATTGCGTGGCGGTTTGTCCGACCGAAGCAATCACGCGACCGGTGGGGAAGCGCGCTGCGCTGGACCTGGGGAGATGTGTTTTCTGCGCGGCTTGCGTGGAGGTGTGCCCAAGCGGAGCAATCACGCAAACGGGGAATCACCGGATGGCGGCGCGCCGGCGGGAGGATCTGGTGCTGGGAGAAGCAGGACGCGAGGAGGCGCGGCTGGCGGAGGCGCTGGACGCGAAAATACGGAAGCTGCTGGGACGCGCGCTAAGGCTGCGGCAGGTGAGCGCGGGAGGGTGCGGAGCGTGCGAAGCGGATACGAATGTGCTGGGGACGATCGGTTGGGATTTGAGCCGGTTCGGGATTCAGTTTGTGGCGTCGCCGCGGCACGCGGACGGGCTGCTGATCACGGGACCGGTGACCGCGGCCATGGAGCTGGCGCTGCGAAAGACCTATGAAGCAGTGCCGGCACCGAAGATCGTGATCGCGGTGGGGGCGTGCGCAATCGCAGGCGGGCCGTACGTGGGACACCCGGAAGTGAAAGGGGGCGCGGGCGAGGTGGTGCCGGTGGACCTTTACGTGCCGGGCTGCCCCCCTCACCCGTTGACGATCCTGGACGGATTACTGAGGCTGCTGGACAGGCTGGAGTAACTTCTGCCGCCCCTGCCGGGGCGATGTCGCAAATAACTGGCCAACCGGGGGCTGACGCCCCCGGCTATTTTCGGACTGGCCCTCCGGGCCAACTTAGAGCGGATTAGATCTCGTCGTAGGCGACACCGCCGAAGGTGCTGTTGTCGTTGTTGGCGCCAGGAGTGAGCGGGGCGAGCAAGCCTTCGACCATGATCTTGACGATGTCATTGGAAAGGACGTCGACGTTGAGCGCGGGGCCGCCAATGGTGACCGAGCTGATCTCGGAACTGATGCCGATCGGGGTACCGCCTTCGATGGTAACTCCGTTCGCCTGCAAGGCGATGGCAACCTTGCCAATGGTGGCATTCGTATCGACCGTTTGCCCGGTCACGACGATCTGGCCGGACTCGATAACGGCCGAATGAACAGCGCCGCCAACGCTCACGCTGCCAAGGCCCAAGCCACTGCCGGTGCCATGGGCGGTGATGGTCGAAATGAGGAGGTCGCCACCGATCTTGACGCTGGTGGTGTTCCCGCCGCTGCCGATCAAAGTGCCCACGACGTCGCCGGCAACGCCTACTTTGCCGATGTTGTTATTAGCCTCGATCTTGTATAAGCCGCCGACTCCGACGGAGCCCTTGACGGTCAGAGCGTTGAGGCTTCCGGATGAGGTAAGTGCGCCCGAAGTGACATTTGCCCCGGCGGCGATTTCGCTGACGAAGGCAAGATTGCCAACGACGGATTGGCCGACGGTGACAGAACTGATATTGCCCTCACTGACGATGCTGCCACTCAAGGTGCCGGTTCCGGCCGAGATGGTCTTAGCAACGGTCACGGTGCCCAAGGGTCCGACGGCCCGAATGGAACCGGAGTCATTGCCGGAACTGCCGATGAGGGAGCCGACGCTGACATTGGTGGGAGAAGTGCCGCCGACGATTTCGATGGCGCCCGCAGGGCTCACGGTGCCGCCTTCGACAGCGCCCTTGACTACAATGCTACCAGCGCTGCTCTCGATAAGGATGACGCCGCCACCAGCGGTCCCCCCGCCTACGATGTTACCGCCAATGGTAGCCTTGCCGACGAGGTTGCCGGGGGCGGTACCGTCGAAATTGAGAGCACCGAGAAAGCCGACGTCGCCGGTAATGGAGAAGGTAGGAACGACGCCATCGAAGGTCAAAGCATTGAGCGATGAATTGGAAGTGCCTATGGACAGCGCGGAGAAGCTCTTAACGGCATTGCCGTTACCGGAACCGATGGAACCGCCACCGACATCGCCATTAATGGAAACCACGCCGAGATCGGTGCCGGCCGCGTTGATGGTGGGAACGGTAATATGGCCGCTGCCGTGTCCGCCGGCGGGAATCTTGACGCTGATGCTGAAGTCGGAGCCTTCGTAAATGGAGTTAAGAAGGGTAATGGAATTGATGTTTCCAGCAGTGATGGAGACGGCGGTAGCGAGCTGTGCGTTGGTACCCTTGCTGGCCTTTACGGTAACCATGTCTCCAACGGAGTCGGTAAAGGAGAGGATGGCGGCGGGAGCGATGCGGGATTCGAGTGGTTCAATCATAGGTCCAGAGATGAGTGTTGGGTTAGCGGTTTCCTATCGGTTGCCGAGATGTAAACGATGCATGTCCGGTTCCCGCTTCTTGATGAAGCAACCATCAGCCACCTGGAGCCAAGACATGTTGAGGACGCTGGGCACCGAGGCTAGAGGAGTCAAGGACAAAAGAGGGGGAGGGAAGAGGGTTGA
>Ga0326727_10017361_pt1 | contig 14957 bp, 11 predicted proteins | sample MB2enrmetagenome_FD_207643 | JGI IMG/M metagenome (GOLD analysis project Ga0326727, IMG submission 207643) | Lab enriched peat soil microbial communities from McLean, Ithaca, NY, United States - MB29MY | ecosystem: Environmental > Terrestrial > Soil > Wetlands > Peat | place: USA: New York... | reverse complement strand
TTCGGCATGCCGAACAGGGCCTTGAACAGATGCAGCGATTCTTCGGCGTTCGGCCGGCGGATCTCGTTTGGTCGGGAGGTCTCGGATGGGCAGTTGAGGAGGTGCACGGCATCACGCATACGGGGACGCATGTCGACGCGCCCTATCACTATGGCCCGATTTCGGAAGGTAAGCCGGCGCGAACAATTGACCAGGTGCCGCTGGAATGGTGCTTTGCGCCCGGCGTCGTCCTCGACTTTCGGCATAAGGAAAACGGGGCGTTCATCACTCCGGAAGATTTGGACGCGGCTTTGGAAAAGATCGGCTATCGGCTGCGTCCGCTCGATATCGTGCTCTTGCAGACCGGCGCCGACAAACGAATCGGCACGCGCGAATATTTCGCCCAGCCGGGGCTCGGGCGCGAGGGAGTCCTCTGGTTAGTAGAGCAGGGGGTGCGCGTGATCGGGATTGATGCGTATACACTCGACCGTCCTTTTGCGGCAATGGTCGAGGATTATCGGCGTACGGGTGACGGCCGCTATATCTGGCCGGCTCACTTTGCGGGTATCTCGAGAGAATACTGCCAGATTGAAAAGCTGGCGAATCTCGAACAGATTCCGAGACCGCACGGGTTTTACGTATCGTGTTTACCGGTAAAAATCGCCGCTGCCAGCGCCGGCTGGTGCCGGGCGATCGCGATCGTGCCGGAGGATTAATCGCGGACGGGAGGGGAAAAGCAACGGGACGCATCTGGTATTGCTTATCAGACAGATGCGGCCCGTTTCGGATTCGAGTCAGAGGGCTATCAACCTTCCGCAAGCCACTTCTTGGCCGCTTCAATATCCGCGGCGTCGAAGTAGCGAATCTTGGCCATGGTGAACGGCTTGCATACGGCGACCATCCACTTCTCCCACGTCTTTTCGCCGACCATGGCGATCCGGTCGATCTTGGTGCAGTGCGTGGTGGAGAACTTGATGTCGTCCCAGAGTGCGTGTGCATCCCAGCCGTGGAAATCGTGGAACTGGGCCAACAAGCGAATCTTGCCATGCTTGCCGATGGCCGCGTCCACTGTCGGTACGAAGTGTTTGTAGTCCTCGTCATGGAGCTTGCCGGACATTTTGAAACCCAGGACCTGCTCCGAACCCATGGTAAGTTGCTCGATCATAGCGTTGTCCTCCTCGTGTCGCGTCGGGTTGAAAGATCCGCCTCCGCTACAGCTGCTCCGGTGGCATTTGTGTCTCAACGGGCTTGGCCGGAACTTTGCACTCGGCGTACCAACTCGGTTGTTGAGAAAAGAATTATGGGGATTGTATCCGGCATGCGTGATTGTGCCGGCGGCCCGATTCGTAATCGCCAGCCTTATACTTTCTTTGTGAGCGGAATGGCACAGTCAGCCATGAGATGGAGCACATCCGCACGCGAGTCGCGCCGCGCCGCGGGACATCATCGGCCGAATAGAATCGTCTCGGTTCGATGTCTGTTCATAAGGATGGCCACCGAGCCGGCCTCGGTCCGAGAATCGAAATCAGCGGGGACGCGTCCGCCTGGCTCAGAAACATGTAGATGCGTCCCCTCATCGTTCGCGCGAGGCGAGCATGCGCGAATTTGTCAGCGATCTTTACGTCCGCGAATCGCGTCGCGTCTTCGCGACGCTCGTTCGGTTGCTGCGCGAGTTCGACCTGGCGGAAGAAGCGATGCACGAGGCATTTGCCGTTGCCGTCGAGCAATGGCAACACAACGGCGTGCCGGCCAATCCGCGGGCGTGGCTGATCTCGACCGGGCGCTTCCATGCCATCGACCTACTGCGCCGGCGAACGCACGCCGAGAACGTGCGCGAGGCGGTCGCGCGCCGCCTGGAAGAACTCTGCAGCATCAATGCGGAACGCTCGGCCCGCGAAATCGAAGACGATCGGCTGCGCCTCATTTTTACGTGCTGCCACCCGGCCCTATCGCCGGCAGCGCAGGTTGCCATGACATTGCGAGAAGTGTGCGGACTGACAACCGATCAGATCGCGGGCGCTTTTCTGACCGGGGCATCGACGATCGCCCAGCGCATTGTCCGGGCGAAGACCAAGATCCGCGATGCCGGCATTCCCTATGAGGTGCCGTCGCTCGTCGAACTGCCAGCGCGTTTGGAATCGGTTTTGTCGGTAATTTATCTGGTTTTCAACGAAGGTTACTCGGCCTCGTCCGGCAACTCGCTCACGCAGCCGAATCTCTCGGGCGAGGCCATTCGCCTGGGTCGGCTACTGCTCGAACTCTTGCCCGATCCGGAAGTGATGGGCCTGTTGTCCTTGATGTTGTTGCACGAATCGAGACGCGCTGCTCGTGCGACGCCCGAAGGGGACTTGGTGTTGATGGAAGACCAGGATCGCACGCTCTGGAATCGCGAACAAATCGCTGAGGGAAAAGAGCTGGTCGAGCGCGCCCTGCGGTCGCGCCGCTTCGGCGTTTACGCGATTCAAGCAGCGCTCTCTGCTGTCCATGCGGACGCCGCCACGGCGCGGGAAACGGACTGGAACCAAATTGTTCTGCTGTACGATTTGCTGTTGCGGTTTGGTCCTTCGCCGGTCATCGAGCTGAATCGAGCCGTTGCCATTGCCGTGCGTGATGGGCCAGCGGCCGGCTTGGAACTCGTCGATGCCCTGCTGGCGCGCGGCGACCTGGCTGACTATCACCTTGCTCACGCCACTCGCGCCGACCTGTGTCGTCGATTGGGGCGGACGGAAGACGCGAGAGCCGCGTACCAAGTCGCGCTCAGCCTGGCGCAACAGGATCCCGAGCGGCGCTTTCTGGCTAAACGCTTGTCCGCCTTGGGTTAAAATTTTTTCTGGCGCATGTCGATTTGCCGGATCTTCGTGCGACTATCTTGCAGAACGCAGCGCCGCAACGATGCGATCCGTACGAGCCATTGCGTAACCGTCGCCCGAAGCGGTCAAGTTCCAATCCAGGCGGAGCGAAGAAACCATGAAATACATGCTGCTGATCTACAGTGCGGAGACCGCGATTACGCCGCAGGAACACGCGGATTGCATCGCAAAGTCCACGAAGCTCTGTCAGGACCTGGCCGCCAGCGGTCACTTTCTGTCTGCCGCGCCGCTGCAGCCGGTGACGACGGCCACGTGCATTCGCATCCGCAACGGAGCGCGCCTCGTCACCGACGGGCCATTCGCCGAAACGACGGAGCAGCTCGGTGGCTACTATCTCATCGACGCCGCCAATCTCGACGAGGCAATCGCCATCGCCAGCCGAGTGCCGCCCGCGACTTGGGGAACCGTCGAGATTCGCCCGCTGGTCGAGGTCACCGGCGTGCCGGGCGGTAAGTAAGTCTGGCTTCGAACCGGATCGATCTTAAAAGATGCGAGGTGCCGCCATGGCTACGGACTCGTGTTGCAGTCAAGCCGCGCGCTCGAAGTCAGCGCTCGCCCTGCGAAGTGTAGGCTGGATCGGACCGGGCGCGCTTCTGGTCTTCGTGCCGAAGTGTCCCGCGTGTTTTGCCGCTTACTTCGCGATGGCTACAGGAATGGGTCTTTCCCTGACTGTCGCAACTTACATGCGGTCGTTTCTGGTTTTCTTCTCGAGTGCTTTGCTGGTATTCGCTGCGACGCGGTTTGTGTTGAACGCGATCAACCGGCTGGCACGCTCAAGTAACCTGTCAACCGATAAAGGAGATTCGTTATGAGCCAGGTAGCACATCCGTCAATCGTTTCGCGAGAGAAATGGATTGCCGAGCGCAAGAAACTCCTGGATCAAGAAAAACGACTGACCAAGCACTACGACGAAGTCAACGCACTGCGTCGCCGGTTGCCGATGGTCAAAGTCGAGAAGGATTACGTGTTCGAGGGCCCGGCCGGCGCTGTGCGTCTGGTCGATCTCTTCGGCGGCAAACGACAGTTGATCGTCTACCACTTCATGTTCGATCCGGATTGGGACAAGGGCTGCCAGGGCTGCACCGGCCTTGTCAAAGAGATGGGCGACCTGAGCAAGTTGGCCCAGCGCGACACCGCGTTCGCACTCGTATCACGCGCTCCGTTGGCCAAGCTGGAGAAGTACAAGAAGGAGCACGGCTGGGCTCACAAATGGGTCTCCTCGTTCGGCACGGACTTCAACTACGACTTTCACGTCACCATCGATCCGGCTGTCACACCGGCGCAGTACAACTATCGCGACCAGGCCGAGCTGGAAAAGCGCAGCAGCGGTGAACCCTGGTTCTTACGCGGCGAAACTCACGGCCTGAGCGTCTTCTTCCGCATCGACGACGAGGTTTTCCACAGCTATTCGACCTTCGCACGCGGATGCGAGAGTCTTACCGATTCGTACCGGCTGCTCGACCTGACTCCCTATGGCCGGCAGGAAGACTTCGAGGATTCGCCCGCAGGCTGGCCGCAGCGGCCGACTTACGGACAAGCACCAGCGTCCAAGTAGGCGAATTCGTTACCGGTCTGTTTAGGTTTTGGAAAGTACGCCGGAACCTGGCCGGACACCATTTTCTGCGTCCGATGGCGAGCGCAGCCCATCTACGGAGAATCTGCGCTTGCTGATACTACCTAATCTTTGCAATTCAGATCGGAATATCGTTGATTAGGGCGCGTAGTCGCAATTACTATATCTACGATCGCGCATGATGCCGGAAGCCGATTCCGGTTGGGATTGACTCGTCGCTATTCGTATCGAGTGGGAATTCGACAGCTGCCACGAATTCGGGCACTCCGGCATCGGTGCGCGCCCGGAGACGTCAAACTCGATGATCAGTGCATGGGACTCACGTGTTCCGGAATTCCGGAACCCGTGCCATCCTCTCCAAGAGCCCCTCTCCCGGGTCCTCCGCCTAACTCGACTCGCTCACTCGTCCGGATGTAGGCGGTCGGCCCGCTTCATTCGGTTGGCGAGGTCGCTTCGCGCCATGGCGAATGGTGCGAGATTGATCTTTTTCGCGTTGCTGCTCGCGCCTGGCTGTCGCCCGCAGACCCCTAGCACGGCCGAACAACCTACGGGTGTTCCGTGGTTCGTCGACGCTACCGAAGAGGTCGGGCTGCGCTGCTCGCACGAAGCTGGGAAGCCTGGCACTTACTTTATGCCGCAGCTCATGGGTTCCGGCGCGGCCCTGATCGATTTCGATAACGACGGCCTTCTCGATGTGTACATCGTTCAGAATGGCGGACCGGGTGAGACCGGGGCCGGGCACGCCAATCGCCTGTTTCGACAAGGCAAGGACGGGCGTTTCACCGATGTCAGCAAGGGCTCCGGGCTCGACGTCTGCGGCAACGGCATGGGCGTCGCCATTGGCGACGTCAATAACGATGGTTTTCCGGACGTATTCCTGACCGAGTTCGGCCGCGTTCGCTTGTTCCTCAACAACGGCGACGGCAAGAGCTTTACTGAAATCACCAAGGAGGCCGGGCTCGATCACCTGCAATGGGGTACGTCCGCGTCGTTTCTCGATTACGATCGCGATGGCTGGCTCGACATCGTGTTCGTCAGCTATGTCGACTACAATCCGTCTCTGCATTGTTCCGATCCACGCGGCAATCGCGATTTCTGTCACCCAAGCATGTACGACGGCACCGTTCCCAAGCTGTACCGCAATTGCGGGAAAGTGAGCGGAGCGGGCGCGCCCCCTCACGGCGTTCGCTTCGAAGACGTGACGCTCCGCTCCGGCCTGGGCAAAATCCCGGGACCGGGCCTGGGTGTTGTCTGTGCCGATTTCAACGGCGATCATTGGCCCGACATCTTCATTGCCAACGATTCCAAGCAAAACCGCCTGTGGATCAACCAGAAGGACGGCACCTTCAAGGAAGAAGCGCTGCAGCGCGGCATCGCACTGAACGTCATGGGGGCGACGCAGGCCAATATGGGCGTCGCGTTGGGCGATGTGAGCGGCGACGGATTGTTTGACGTGCTCGTGACACATTTGTCGGATGAGACGCACACGCTGTGGAAACAGGGGCCGCGTGGAACTTTTCGCGACCAAACCGCGGGCGCCCGTCTGGCGTCGCCGCGCTATCGCGGCACCGGCTTCGGAACGGTTCTGGCTGATTTCGACAACGACGGCTCTTTGGATCTGGCGGTAGTCAACGGCCGGGTTAGCCGAGGGCACGAAGTCGACGTTCCGGGGCTGGAGCCGTTCTGGCGGCCGTACGCCGAGCGGAATCAGTTGTTCGCCAATGAAGGCAAAGGACACTTCCGAGACATCTCCGCCGATAATACGGCGTTCTGCGGCACGCCAGCCGTCTCGAGAGGTTTGGCGTTTGGCGACATCAGCAATCGAGGCGCCGTCGATCTACTGGTCACCGCCGTCACGGGACCGGTTCATCTATACCGCAATGCCGTTCCGAACCGCGGACACTACCTGGTGGTGCAAGCACTCGACCCGCAATTGAAGCGTGATGCCTACGGGGCCGAAATCACCGTGACTGCCGGCGAGCGCCGGTGGTTGCGCTGGGTTAATCCCGGCTCCAGCTACTTGTGCAGCAACGACCCGCGGGCACATTTCGGCTTGGGAGCGATCGAACATGTCGATGGCATCGAAGTCACTTGGCCCAACGGCGAGACCGAACGCTTCGCGGGAGGAGCGGTCGATAGGCATGTGATCCTGGCGAAAGGCAACGGTCCGCGCTGGGGTCAGCCGTAGACCGGTTAGCCACAAAGGACAGGTGTCCCATGACTGACAGCGACAAGACGCCGCACGCTGACAAGCTGCCGTCACCACCCGTTTCGACGGGCGGTCCACTAAAGTCGCGCCGTTGGCGGATCCGGTTGGTCGTGGCGGTGTTGCTCCTCGGCCTGGCCGGTGCAGGGGGTTGGTACGCCTGGCAATCGTACAACCAAGTCTTGCCGCCGACCGTAAATCTCGAGGGAGCCGACCCGGACGTGGCCGCAGCAATCGAGGCGGCCCGTGCCGAAGTAGTACGCTCGCCGCGCTCGCCTGCTGCCCGGGGAAAGCTCGGTATGCTACTGGCGGCACACCGCTATCTCGATGCGGCCCGGTCGTGTTTTATCGAGGCAGCTCGCCTCGAGCCGGAACAGAGTCGTTGGCGGTACTATCACGGGCTGACGCTAGTATTCAGCGACAACGACGCGGCGATCGTTCAGTTTCAAAAGGCCGTGCAGGTACACGCCGAACCTGCGATGCGCTATCGGCTGGCGGAGACGTTGGTGATTCAGGACCGGTTGGATGAGGCGGAGGAACAGTATCGGCGCTTGCTGGACCATCCGGCTCTTTCCGCCCGCGCTCAATTGGGGCTGGGACGACTGGCGTTTCAGCGCGGCGACTTGCAAGCTGCGCGCAGCTTCCTCGATCGGTCCGCAGCCGAACCCGACACGCAGAAAGCATCGCACACGCTGCTGGCTGAAGTCGCGCAGCGTTGCAATGACTCGAGTACTGCGGCACGCGAACGAGCCCTCGTCAACAAGCTGCCGGACGATCCGGACTGGCCCGACCCGGTTCTCGCCGAGATTACGCGCGTGAAGGTTGGCAAAGATGCTCGCCTGGCCAGAGCCCTCGAATTGAGCCGTGAGAACCTGCAAGATGCAGCGGCCGCGTTCCAAGACCTGGTGCGCGCGTACCCGGACTGGGAGCAAGGTTGGCTCAATTACGGGCGATTCCTCATGGACCATCGGGCTTTGCCAGCTGCCGAAGATGCGTATCGGACTGTGCTGCGGATAGCCCCCGATTCCGTGAACGGCCAATTCCAGCTCGGCGTCGTACTCTTTCAGCGAGAAAACTGGCTGGAGGCATCGGAACACTTTCGCGAAGCGGTCCGGGTAAAACCCGACTATGCGTTGGCGCATTACAATCTGGGGCATTGTTTGAAGCGCCTAAACGATCGGAGCGGCGCGATTGCTGCGTTCCGTGAGGCGATACGCGTGCGTCCGGACATGGCCCGCGCCCGTACGAACCTCGGAGAACTGCTGGCCGAACAGGGCGACAAATCAGCCGCCTTGGAGGAGGTGCGCCTGAGTCTGGACTTGAGTCCGGATGACGAGGCAACCAAGAGGCTACGCGATCGACTTGGTAAGAGGAACGAACCGTAGTGATATCACATCGCATGCTGGACGGGGAACAGTTCTGCATTCTGCTGAATTACGCCTGCAGTGCTGGTAGAGTATAGCCGTGCGAATGAAGACGGATGACGCGCACCGGACTGACCTCCGTCTCATACGGAATTAGCCCATCTCGGTCGCACGCCTGAGCAATCGGTCGGGAGATCAGCATGCCAGCAAATCAACAGGCGGCTTCACTTGCGATTTTCGCGAGAATTGTGGGCGTCTTAGCCCTGGCCGGCCTGATCGGGGCGTTCTTTCTCGGCAGGCTGTACTGGCGCACGGACGACAGTTCGTCGGAAAAGACTGCGATCAAACGAACTCCAGTGCCGTACCAGCCGCGGAAGGATGTGGACACCAGTGGCTACGGCACCATCTTGAACAACTTCGGGCCTTGGAAGCCGGACTCGTCGCTCAAAGAGTTGGCCGATCTTTGGCGAAACCCCGGCCGACGAGGGCTGGCGCTGATCGACCAGCAAGTCGCTCAGAACATGCCGAGCGGAACGGCGCGAATCAATGCGCTAGTCATCAAAGCGAGTATGTTCAACTGGGAAGGCGAGCCAAATCAAGCGCTCAAGGTGCTCGAAGAAGCGCGCGCACTTGTCGAAGCGGAGCCGTTACTGGCTTCCGAATGTCTGTACAGCATCATCTTCATGCAAGGCGTCACCGCGCTGCGCTGCGGTGAAAACGAGAACTGTGTCCTGTGTCGCGGGGAAAGCTCTTGCATTTTGCCAATTTCGCCGGCCGCCGTGCATACCAAGCAACGCGGCTCGCGCCTGGCCATCCAATACTTTTCTGAATATCTCGATCGCTTTCCCGAAGATCTGGAAGTGCGCTGGTTGCTCAACCTGGCCCACATGACACTGGGCGAATACCCGGACCAGGTCAAGCCTGCGCGACTTGTCCGCATCGATCCGTTCCTGAAGTCTGAGTTCGACATCGGCAAATTTCACGATATTAGCGACAAGGTCGGGCTCGATCGCATGAACCAGGCGGGTGGGGCCATCATGGACGACTTCGACAACGACGGTCTGCTCGACATCATCGTGACGTCGATGGACCCGAGTGAGCAAATGGCCTTCTATCACAACAAGGGCGACGGCACTTTCGAGGATCGCACTGCGAACTCGGGATTGATCGGCCAACTCGGTGGTCTGAACTGCGTTCAGGCTGATTACAACAACGACGGGAATGTCGACATTTTTGTTGTTCGCGGCGCCTGGATGCCATACCCGATGCGGCCGTCTTTGCTGCGCAACAACGGTAACGGGACCTTTACTGACGTCACGAAGGAAGCCGGGATGCTCGATCCGGTGAATTCCATTTGTGCATCGTGGGCGGACTACGACAACGACGGCTTACTGGATTTGTTCGTGTGTTGCGAAAAGCAGCCCAATAAACTTTATCACAACAAGGGCGATGGCACGTTTGAAGAAGTCGCCGTCAAAGCCGGTGTCCAGGGGACGGGCAAGTGCTGTAAAGGCTGCGCCTGGATCGATTACGACAACGATGGCTACCCGGATCTTTTCGTCAACGTCTTGAACGATACCGCCCGCTTATATCACAACAATCGCGATGGCACGTTCACTGATGTGACACAGGAAATGGGTATCAAAGGGCCGTTAGCCGGATTTTCCTGTTGGGCATGGGACTTCGATAACGACGGTTATGCGGATATCTTTGCCACGAGTTTCAATCACACGCTCGAAGGCATCGTCAAAGGTATGCGGGGCGAACCGCACCAGTGCTTCCCGAACAAGCTCTATCGCAATATGGGAGGAAAGGGCTTCCAGGACGTTACCAAGGAAATGGGCCTGGACATGGTATTCGCGACCATGGGCAGCAACTTCGGCGACTTCGACAACGATGGCTACCTGGATATGTACCTCGGCACCGGAGACCCGAATTTTCACATGCTGGTGCCCAATCGCATGTTCAAAAACGTCGGCGGCAAACGGTTCGCCGAGATCACGGCATCGAGCGGTACCGGGCATCTTCAGAAGGGCCACGGCGTCGCGTGCGGTGATTGGGCCCGCGACGGCAATATCGACATTTTCATCGAGATGGGCGGGGCCGTAAACGGCGATAAATATCACAACATCCTCTTCCAGAATCCTGGTCATGATAACCGTTGGCTAACCGTAAAACTCATCGGTAAGAAAACCAATCGCTCGGCGATCGGTGCCCGCATCAAGGCTATAACGGCGGCGGCCGAACCTTTGACGGTCTATCGCCACGTCTCCTCGGGCAGCAGCTTCGGCGCCAACCCGCTGCAGCAGACGCTCGGCCTCGGCAAGGCAGAGAAAGTTGCGCTGCTGGAGGTCTACTGGCCGACGAGCGGAAAGACTCAGGTCTTCCACGACGTCGCGGTCAACCAGGCAATCGAGATAACGGAATTTGCCGATTCTTATCGCAAGCTCAATTGGAAGCCGGTGCCGCGACCGAAGTAAAGTTGCGTTGAAGTGACTACTGTTTTCTACATCGTTAGGTATTTAGCCGCGTGTTCTTGTTTAACTTAGCGGCGAGCATCGCCCGGCGCCGATCGGAACCATCCGGCGATCATTGACGCGATGGGTCAGCATCGGGATATCGAAACTCCTCAGATCTTCCGTGAAATGCGCACTGAGAATTCCTTGAGGCAGTCGACTGCCGCTTTGAACCTTGCGATTTTCGCTAACGTATCCGTCGGAGAGGATCGCAAGTATGCCGCTTTCTGTTTCTCAAATTGCCACCCAACGCGCTCTGGTGAGTGCGGTTTCCTGCGTTCTCTGCCTGGTTGCGGCTGAAGCGATCGGCTTGGAGCACAGCAATCTCGCGGTTTGGACTACCTTCCTGGTCACGGCGCAATATCCGTTCAGTCGCTTTCAGAAGGGACTGGAACGGGTCATCGGTCGCGGCTTCGGCATTCTCGCAGGTCTGATACTGACGACGTGGTTCAACGAGCAATCTCTGGTCGCGCTCAGTGTAACCGCGGTTCTGCTGACGTTCTGCTTCTACGTCTATTTTGCCGGCCGGTTGGCGTACACGTTTCTCAACGCCGGTCTCTACCTTGTCGCCACGTTTCACATCGGGCATTCGGATCCGAATTCTGCGGTGTCGGAGGCGGAAGGCTTGTTCTATGCCGTCGCGATCGGCGTGCTGTCCGCTGACGTTGTTGTGTGGCTCAGCGGCTCTGAGCTCAGCCTCGCCATCCAAACCGGCGAGGCTTCGCTCTGGCCAATTCGGCGCGACTGGCTCAGCCAGAGCGTGATGCTGGTAGTAACCGTAATCCTGACCCTGCTCGGCGCTCGTGTGCTCGGCCTACCGCCCGAGAAGGCAGCGGTCTCCGTCATGTTGTTGACCGTTTCCCCGCACTTGCAAGCGCTTTTGCTGAAGGGAGAATTGCGAATCCTCGGCCTGGTTTTGGCCGTTGTCTGGAGCGTGGTTATCTTCTTACTGATCGGCTTGTTGCCTTACTTCGTGCTTCTGGCGAGCCTCCTCTTCCTCGGCATACTCGTCGCAACGTACCTGACGCAAACGTTGGGAAAGTACTCCTACGCCGGAATGCAGATGGGCCTTGTTCTGCCGTTGATTGTCGTGGCGCGGCCCGCCGAGTTTGGAAGTTTTACGCCGGCCGTTCAGCGCCTGGAAGGCGTTGTCATTGGATTAGCGGCATCGATATTGGTCGCGGGCCTATGGCCTCTCTTTCCTGTCAGGGCCGTTCCGCAACCGCCGCCGCCAAATCTTCCCGGCGAAATGGACGTTTAACACGTCGCCGGACGCTACCGCATTACAAGTAATAGAGCCAGGCGATAATGCGGTGCCAGAAGTGTGTCACTTCGTTGATCGTTCCTTCCGGCCTGGTGTAGATCGCTACGCTTCCCGTCATGCCAACGCGCAGAGGCACCGATTCCGGGTCGTCGAGCGCCAGACGCACCTGAAAGCGCTGCGCCGGCGGCACCCAACTGGACGGGACCTTCACATCGGGGAGTTGACCCGACGGTCTGCCTTGTCCCTGGTTCACTCCCCAGCCAACGGATTCGACCCGGGCGTCGACCAATCGACCGGGCACGCCGCGAAGCGCAATGCGAGCGGGCAATCCCTCGTGAACGCGGGACAGGGAGTTTTCGCGGTAATTTGCGACGATTAGCCAGCGACTGGTATCGATCAACGTCATGGCAGCCTCGCCGGTATGCACGTAGGCGCCTTCACGGAGCTGCAAATCGGTAATTACGCCGTCGCAAGGCGCGTGAACTTGCGTGTAAGACTTGTTTAATCGAGCCTCGGCAAGCTGCGCTTTTACCTGAACCACCAGGGCGTGTTCGCCGGCGATGCGGGCGTCCAGGCCGTCTTCGATGCGCTTGATCGAACTCATCGATTGGCGCACGGCTGCCTGACTGGCTTTGTTTTTTTGCACTGCTTCCAAATAGCGTCGTTCCGTCGTCGAATCCGTGTCGAATATTGCTTTCTCTTGCCGGTGCACTGCAGCAGCGTAGTCCGCATCGGCCGTGAGGCGCTCGTGGCTGGCCCGAGCGGCAGCCAGGTCCGCCTCGAGCTGTTTGACTTGGTGCTCCGCCTCGACCAGCTTCGCATCCAGGTAGGCAACCTTCTGTTCGAACAATGCCGGGTCCAGCTCAAAGAGAAGCGTGCCGGCCGGGACGTGATCCCCTTCACGGACATAAACGCGGATCACCTTTTCGCCCACTTGCGGCGCCACCTGGACTACGTAGGCCTGCACGAACGCATCTGTAGTAAGCGGAGTGTAAATATCGGCTAAGACATAGTAGCCGATCAATAATGCGATGACGCAGAGCGTGACCAGGAGCCAGAAACGAAACGACAAGAGCAGTCTGCGAATTCCCCGGCTGAGAACCAGGATAAACCAAACCGGCGAGCGCACGATCGTCCAAAGAACGCGATCGAAGGATCGCAGTATCGACGGGTGTGCTGGGGACGGCATGGGCACTCCCTCAATGCTTCGTCTCGGCGCCTTTTATTGGTTTACTGCATCTTCGGCAGGGGGCGAGGCGCGGGCAACGTTTGAGTGTCGTCTTTGTCGGCCGATCGGTCAATCAAGCCTAGGATATCGCCCGGCCGCGTGCCCAGTGCATAGTCGAGACCGACGAGCGCGCCCAAGTATTCGTATGTCGCGGAGGCAAGGCGTTGACTGGCACGCGTCAAAGCCGTTTCGGCATCGACGATGTCGGTCGGCGTTGCTGTGCCGTTGCGATAACGATTTCCCACCAACCGCAAGTTCTCGCGCGCCTCCTCTATTGCCGGCAGGTCGAGATCGATCCGTTGGCGGGCAGTGTTGGCCGCGAGAAAAGCGAGAGTCACCTGCAACGTAACGCCGTCCAGGATCGTGCGTGCATCGGCCAACGACTGGCGTATCTCGGCGTTGGCCGAGCGAAGTTCGCCGCGGTATTTCCCACCGGCGAACAGCGGCATATCGATATGCAAACCGGCGCCTTCCTGCTCGCCGGTCGCGATATTGGCGCCACCGATTGCGCCAACGACGGCTCGGGCGTAGACCTTGGGGAGGAATTCCGCAGCCTTCGCGTCCCGGCCGGCTTGCGCCGCAGCCACCGCTTCGCGGGCGACGCCGATCTCCGGGCGTCGTGTCGAAGCGACTTCGAGGCTCTGAACTAATGATACATTCAGCGGAGGATAGCTCTTGCAGTCGACGATGCGCACCGGCACGCCGGCGTTTCTGCCCATCGCATTGTTGAGTCGCGCCAGCGCCGCCAACTCGGCTTCTCGGGCGATGACGAGGTCTTCCTTTGACGCAGCGAGCTGTACTTCACCTCGCAAAACGTCGTCCTTCTCCGCCACGCCGGCCGCCCTGCGCGAGCGAATGTCGCGTAAAGTCGTTTCGGCCCGGCGAATCGCCTCTTCCTGAATCACACGCAGCGCACCGGCGCGCAACGCGAGAAGATAGGCGGTCGCAACGTCGAAGGCGATGGTTTCCTCGGCTCGCTGCGATTGCAGCTCGGCGATGCGGGTTCTGGCCTCCGCCTGCCGAAATCGACCGGCCGTTCTCCCGAAGTCGTACAAGGTCCACTGGAGTTGCACTTCGGCCTGGTTGTACGTGTGCGTGTCGAAAGTGGTTGGAAGAATGATGCCGGTCGCGCCGGCCGACGCGGGGCCGAGCGACGGCGAAGTGACGCCGCCGTGCGTCAACAGATCGATTTCCGGCAGAAACGGGGCGAACGCCGTCTGCTCTTCTCCTCGCGCGCGGTCGATCGAAGCCAACGCAGCTTGCAGTCTCGGGTTATTGCGTAATCCGAACAGAATGGCCTGACGCAGCGTGAATTCCTCGACTTGCGCGGGTACATCGGGCGATCGCGATGGAGTTCGATCACCGTTGATCGAGGGAAGCCGCTCGGACGCTCGTCCCTCTGCCGTGGAGGAGGAGATGGGTTGATCGACCGAATCCAGCGTGACCGATGCGAGTGCCTGCGAACGAATTCCCTCAGCAGTAACCTCGAGCGGCAACGGAGAAGAGTGAGATGAGGGAAGCCAGGAACACCCGGAAAAGAGGCAGAGCAGGGCGATCAAACAAAGCGACGTCGATTGCGAGAAATTGACTCCGGTAGCAGCGTAGACATTAGCCGGCAAGCACGAAGGTCGAACAGTGCTGGTTTTCGCCCTCCGCCGCATCATCCCGCTCCGGATTACCTTGCAAAGCACCCTGCGCTCGGGAGCCGACGAGCGGTTCGACCTGATCCTGTCGAAGACATGCAGATCCACTCAGTTTTATCGGCAAAGTCTGCCCGATTTGTTTAATCGGCAGGATAGAAAACTTCCCGGGATTGTCAGCTTCCGTTGACCCTCACTTCTTCAATTCAGCCTCGATCCGCTTTCGCAGATCCAAGTCACCGTCGACTGAGACTGTAAGCGGGTGCCCGCGCCAGACGATGTTTCCGTCGCGCCCGATGAGAATCGTCTCCGGCACT
>Ga0326727_10017360_pt1 | contig 14957 bp, 12 predicted proteins | sample MB2enrmetagenome_FD_207643 | JGI IMG/M metagenome (GOLD analysis project Ga0326727, IMG submission 207643) | Lab enriched peat soil microbial communities from McLean, Ithaca, NY, United States - MB29MY | ecosystem: Environmental > Terrestrial > Soil > Wetlands > Peat | place: USA: New York... | reverse complement strand
TTCCCGCGCTCGATTTTGTTCTTCGGCGCCTCGCCAAACATCCTCCGTCCGAACTGGCGGAGATGGCGCGATCCTTCGCATTTGCATCTTGCGAAATCCGTCAGGATCAGCTCGCGGTCCTGAAGCCATTTCTTGCCAATTCCTAGGCGTGGTCTTGTGCCATGTCGATGGCATGAAACAGAACGGCGGCGCAATCGAATCCGGAGTGTTACCCGAGCCACGAAATCGCAGTTCAGCGAAACGTGATGTTACTCGCATGACCGTTGGTGAATAGATAGATATCGTCTCCGGAAGCGGCAGTTTTTCCGTTCATGCGGAAATTCTCGAAGGCAACATGATCGACCGTGTGGCCCGCATCGCAGCCTCCAATGACGGAAACCGTGTAACCGGGGTTGAACTCTGAGACCGTAACATCAATGTTGCGCAGTGTGATGTTGCAGACCTGGCCACGCTGTTTGTCTTTGGACCAGCGACTCTCAAAGATACGGAACTCGATGAGTTTGTTGTAGTGGTGCTCGACGCGAATGTCCTCATAGAGCACTTCGCTGACTATGGCATGATCGGAGTTATGGATGCCGAATGGCGCTCCGTACTCGCGTACTTCGAGAACATCGCAGTCATGAAAGTGAATGTTTCTTACGTTGGCGGAGCGCAGTTCGTGGCCGATTTCGAAGATCTGTCCTCCGAGATCCGTCATCAAGGAACAGCCTGTAACCTCGATGTCCTCCACGTCATAAGTGAAATCAAGTTTAGCGTCTTGATTATTCCCGCGCAGATCGAGCGATTTAAGCACAACGCAATCGTCGCCATTGCGGAAGAAACAGTCTTCAACCCGTATCTGGCTCGATCCGACTATGTCCAGTCCATCGCCGCCGCTGATGAATCCGAGTTCCTTGACATTGCTTACGACAATATTCCGGGATGCGCCGAGCACCAGCATCCAACTGGACGGTTCGATCATAACGATGCCTTCCACGCGAGAATTGCGGCAGTTCTCGAGAACGATCGAGCGGCGCCCATCGACGCCTTGACGATAGTAGCTGCCATCGAGCACGCCTTGTCCACAGATGCGCACATTGTTCGCAGAGGTTGCGCGGATGCAGCCACGCACCACCGCTCCACCTTCGATGTAAAGGGTCTCGTTGTCGTGAAGGCGAAGTTCGCCCACCTCATAGACCTGCCCCGCCTGGAAGTACCGCACGTTGGAATCGACCGGCGCCACTGGCGACGCTTCGATAGGGTTCGCAAACACGAACAATTGTTCCAGGCCATCAATTTCGATAAGAAGGTTCATTGGTTGCGGCAACATGAAACTGACGCGGTTTCGGTCTAGCTTTGCCTTGATGTTGCAGCGCGCAGGCGCAATGCGAACATTGCCCACAGGGCCGGGAACTTCGATGGATATCTCGACCGGCCCCTCGCAGGCAAATGCGGCAAACGGGCCCACAGACGTCTTGACTGCCGTTATGTCGTGGCCGCCGGCAATCACTCGAAAGATAGGGGATACGGGGAGGATGCGCGGGTACACGTATGAAAGGACACGGCTGTTCTTCAGGCTGGAGGGGCCCGCTGACTGACTCGGAGAGTCCGACCCCGGCCAGATGCCGGGTTCCGCGGCAGGCTGCTCTCCGGCACGAATAGTTCCGATGATGGGTAAGGCATTGAGAGAGACTCCCGCCAACGTACTTGCTTTAATGAAATTGCGTCTATCCATCTCTTGTCCTCGGTTGGAGGTGGCGCTCTGCATGAAGAAGCCGGTCTCTATGCCGAATAGCTAACATTCGATTGTGCGCTTCGCATTCATGAGTGCCACGTGCTATTCGCCTTTCGAAAGCGAATCAAGTCCATGATTGGAGATATCGACGTCATCCTCGGATTTGCCTCCGCTGAAAGCCGCGATCCAATAGCCTTTGTCTGCCTTGCGAATATCGCTTCCCGCCCAGCCTGTTTCTCCAACCATCAGGGGGCGGCCTGCGCTTCCGCTCGGCTTGAGAGAATCGGCGGCTTCAGCAGCCTTGGCATATGCAATGGCTAGTAGATTTGCGCCGGGATCTTTTGCCGTGGGCAGGTCTTTCCGCTTGCCTGCTACGATGATCTTCGACTGCCAGGCTTGGCTGTCTTCGCCCTCGAAGTATGCCACCACCGCAACACCGGTGACGCCAAGCTTTGCGGCACGAGACTTCATGGCTGATAAAACCAGATCGGCAGCTTTGCCGAAGCTTTCCGGCTCTGCCGCTGTACCGGCTGTCTTTACGAATCCGGAATAAGAAGCACCATCCCTGAACGCTTCGCGGCCACCGGCAAAGGGAACCACGAAAAGAACGATCAGGATTGAGGTAGAGAGAGCTGCGAGTTTCATCGTTTACCTCTCAAAGAAAGTGAAGACGAGGCCAAGTGGCATAGCCACAATATCATGATGCAATTGCCTTGTATATATGTGGAACGTTAAGCCCGGCGGCCAAAAATCTCCGACCTGGGCTCAGATGCTCCTCTCCTTTGGGATTGCGGTTCAGCGATGGATCGAGAGTTAGTGCGGTTGCGGACCGAGATCACAGAGGCAGTGTACCGATCCCCTCGCAGCAAGGAGCGGCTGTACTCAATCGCAACGCGATCGCCGTCGTAGGTGGTTTCCCGTATGAGGAGCAAGGGGCTGCCTGGCGCCGTCTCAAGGATGGAAGCCACTTCATCCGGCGCGGAGACGGCTCCGATGTTGTCTTCGGCCCAGTTTAGTTTGCGCTTGTAGATATTTTCGATGACCGTGTAGAGGGATTGGTTCTCGAGGTCTTGCTTATCTATGCCGGGAAAGATCCGGGCCGGCAAGTGACTTGTTACAACGGCCATGGGTTCGCCGTTTACCAGGCGCAGGCGCCTGACGCAATACACAGATTCGCCCTCCTCTAAGCGCAGGGCCTGTGCGACTTCGCCTTTGGCTTTAAGTAGCTCGCTCGAAAGTACGCGGGCCGAGGGAACAAGTCCTCGGCGGCGCATCTCCTCGCTGAACCCGCGGAGTTCCTGGAAGTTCCACGGCACGCGCCCTGAACCAACCAATGGGCGCTTTCCCTTCTCTATAACCAGCAATCCTTCTGCACGGAGCTTTTGAAATGCCTGCCGAACGGGCATCTTGCTGATTCCCAAGTGCCTCGAAACGTCGTTCTCCGACCAGAAGGTTCCGCCCTCTTTGACTTGGCCGGCCTTCACCAATTCGCGAACATGTTCGACGATCTGTTGGTAGTAGGGAACATAACTGTGGTGGTCCAGCGAGAATCCGGTCTGGTCGATTGGGATCGTACTGTCTGGCACGATAGTTTCTCCACATACATCATTACATGCTATGTGCATAGGTAGCCGTATTTCATATCAGATTGGGTGAAGCCGTGTCGCTTTTTCGGAAAATATCAGTAAATCATAAATCATTATTGGTAAATAGATTACGCAGGCAAAGATGCGAAGTTCTTTAACCACTTACGCCCGGCGCGCGAACAATTGTTCTATCCATGCATTGACACATATATGAATATGTTGCCTTATAAGGTTGTTCCACCGCAGTCCTCGTCATTTCCCCGTGAGGTTCAGATGAAATTGGGACGCGAGTTCAATGGTCCGATTTTTACGCATCGGATTCCGATGGCGATCAAGCCATTCTTCTGAGACCATGCCTGATCGGATGATGAACGGACCGTTCACGCTGTTGATGATGAGGCCGGCAATTGCAAAACGTCCAAGCTCAAGCCTGCGGGAGGCACCGTGACTGAATATTTCGAATATCAAGACATTGCCAAGATGATCGATTTCACCCTGCTGGACCCTACTCTGACCACCCGCGAGTTCGACGAGGGATGCGCATTTGCTGTTCAGCAGAATTTGGCAAGCGTCTGCATTCCTCCTTACTATGTTGCGCGGTGTGCGGAAATGCTTGCAGGGACAACCGTGCGAACTGCTACGGCTGTCGGCTATCCACACGGCGGCCAGCGGACGGCGCTGAAGGTTGCCGAGGCACGCCAGGCTCTGAGGGATGGCGCGCAGGAACTCGAGGTGACGATCAATTTCAGCAAGGTGAGAAGCGGCGACTGGCAATACGTGAACGATGAACTATTTGCCCTCACTCAGACCATCCACGGGGAAGGAGCGAAAATCAAGGTCGTTTCCGAGAGTTCCTGGCTTTACGACGATTCCAAAGCGTTCTTGTGCCAGATATGCGGAGCATTGGGGGTGGACTGGGTCGGAAATTCAAGTGAAGCCCTTCATGGGGAACTTGCCCTCGCGGAAGTTGAATTGATGAGGAGTAACTCTCCGAAAAATGTTCAGATCAAGGCTGCCGCCGGCATGCGCAACCTCGATCTTCTGTTGGCTGCCCGCAACATCGGCGTCAGCCGGGTTGGATCGAATCGGGTGGAATCGATCCTGAAGGAAAGCCGGAAGCGCATCAAACGATCGCGGGTAACTAGGATCGACGGGTGGATCGGGAATGGGAACTCTACTGCGCTGCCAACCCTACCTCCACTCGTTTTTGAAGTGCAGAGAATGACCGGCACCGATTTGACTAGACCACGAGTATGAGAATGAGAGCGTTCAGCAGGGAGGTGTTTACGATTTCCGCCTATGGCAATGCGTGCTTCAGCCGGGACGGAGATTAGCATCTGTGCAGAGAACACTGGGGGTTCCGGGCGAATGAAAGGCAATTGCCGAATGAATTGTATATCTCGTCGTCTTGCTGAATGGCTATGCTGTGCGGCCTGCGTGGCCGCGTTTTATCGAGGTGATTCACTGGCTCAGTCAAGCTCTTCCGAGGTCGCCAGTCAACCAATTGCAACCACTAGCGCACAGCCACGGCTGCCGGCGGTCAAACTCTCGGGGAACTACTTCGAGCATAACGGTAAACAGTTTATACCGGTTGGTGTGAACTGGGTTCCCGCGAAGGCGGCAATGCAGTGGCCCTATCAATGGGATCCGACCGCAATTGAAGCCGATTTTGCGCAGATGCATCAACTCGGCGTGAATACCGTGAGGGTGGATCTGGTCTGGTCGTGGTTTGAGCCGCGCCCCGGCGATTTCAACCCAGAGGCTTTTCAGCAGCTCAGCTTTCTAAGCGCACTTGCCAATCGCTACAAGATTTATCTCAACCCCATGCTGCTCACCGGCGGCGAAGTGGGCGAGGCATATTGGGATGTGCCTTATCGCAACGGACGCGATCCGCAGTCGGATCCCTATATGCTGGAATTGGAAACGGATTTCGCCTCTGAACTGTCCAGCCGCTTCGCGAAAGACAGTGCCATCTTCGCCTGGGATTTAACGGATGAGCCGCCTTACTGGATCAGCGCCAACGCTTCCGACGCCGCTGCAATCAACTGGACGCGACTGATCTCAAGTGCGATTCGGCGCAACGACTCACTGCATCCGCTGGTGGTGGGAACGTCGATGCAGGACTTGGAGCATGGTCCATTCCGGCCGGACAACATTGAAAAAGAAGTTGATTTCTTCAGCATTCACCCTTACACGATCTACAAGCCCAAGCTCTATCCGGATGCGATGCTGTCGGAGCGCCAGACCTATGGAGCGGCCTTTCAGACTGCGCTGTCGGGAGGTGCGGGAAGGCCTGTGATGCTGTCGGAGGTTGGATCGACCTCATCGCAATATGCGCCGGAAGCAATCGCGAAGTACGAGCGGACGACGTTCTATTCAGCGCTTGGTGCGGGGACAAACGGGTTCCTTCTTTGGTGTTATACGGATGCGGCGCCGTCTCAATACGGCAAAGTGCCTTACTCGCGCTCGCCGAATGAAACGCAGTTCGGCATCGTCACATGGGATCGCGTGGAGAGGCCCGCGGCGAAGATGCTGACCGCATTCTCGAAGATGGCCGACAGCCTCGATCTCGAGGGCATTGAGCCGGCTCCGGCCGAGGCCGCGATCCTGGTTCCGGACGAGTGGTCAAAGCCCTACGGTGACGCGTCGCATTTCGGATTGACGGGGCCTGAGATCGCTCCTTATACATCCCAGGATGAGGGAGGGGCCGTAATCGGACAGCCGCTTCCCTCCAATCCCACAGACGACGATGCACGTCTTGTCGGCGCATGGCTTTCTTCGTACATCCTGGCGCGCCGGACGGGATTGAAGCCTGCGTTTCCGCGCGAATTCGCCGACTGGCAGAGCTACCCGATGCTTGTTCTGCCTTCGCCGCTGACCAGCGAGCAGTCGTGGTTGATTCACCTTCACTCCGACTTCTGGAGCAAGGCGCGGAGCTATGTGGAGAACGGCGGCGCGCTGTATGCATCGTTGAGCGCAGACGCTGCTATCCCCGAGATGGAGGGGCTCTTTGGCGCACGCCTGGTCGACCACATGCCGGTGCAGCAAGTCACGTTGAAGGTCGTCGCCCCCTTTGGAAATCTAAAGCCGGGCGAGACGTTTACTTACTCGGCATCCAGTGGAGCGTTCGACCAGTGGGCGGCCACACTTGAGGTAAACGGTGGAGAAGTAATCGCGGTGGATCAGGATGGAAGACCGGCGCTGGTTGCTCACCAACTGGGAAAAGGAAAGACTCTTCTTTGTGCCTATCCGATTGAGAGTTATCTGGCCAATCTTCCGTCCGCCTTTGAGGGCAAGGATAGGACAGATCGCATTTACCAGAGCCTTCAAGAGTGGGCAGGAGTGAAGCGCACGGTGTGGACAGACCAGATATCGGTGGAAGCTGCGGCTCTCAACGCCGCGGATCATGGCTATATCGTGCTCGTCAACCATTCCGCGGAATTGAAGCATGTCACATTAAGCTCGAGTTTGCCGATCAAAGCATTGCGCCGGGCTGCGGCCAGCGATGGGCATGACCTGGGCCGCCAGAGCTCAGGATGGCAGATCGACGTGCAGGCTTACGACGCAGAGGTGCTTTCGTGGAAGTAGCGCAAAGTCTGAGTACGCGAGTCGTTGCCGGTATCGATATCGGAGGCACAAAGATTGCCATTGGCCTGGTTGACGATGCGGGCAAGGTGATTGTCAGGGCAGAGACTCCCACGCATGCCGCCGAGGGGCCAGCAGCAGCCTCGGCACGAATAATCGAAATTCTCAGGACGATTACCTGGCGGGCTGGAGCCTCCATTGATGGGATTGGCATTGGGTGCACCGGTCCAGTGGATCCAATCACAGGAGAACTGGGCGATGTGTGCACGCTTCCGGGCTGGCAGGGATGGAATCCGGTTCAAGAACTTGTAACGGCACTTGGCGTTGCTGTTGCGATGGAGAACGACGCGGATGCTGCTGCGCTGGGCGAAGCACAATGGGGAATTGGCAAGGGCAAGAGCAGCCTCATTGGGATTACTGTGGGCACAGGGATCGGCGCGGGGATCATTCTAAATGGGGTCGTCTTTCGCGGTGCGGATGGATCTCATCCTGAACTCGGTCACCATATTGTTGAACCTTTGGGTCCGCTGTGTACCTGCGGAGCTTTGGGGTGTTGGGAAAGCCTCGCATCGGGCCCAGCTCTCGAACAGTGGTACGCCAAACATCACCCTGGCGAATTGAAGACCGCCAGGGAGATTTGCGATATGGCTCGAGCAGGTTATCCAGGCGCGCAAGGCGCTGTCGATCGCATGGCCAGGTATCTGGGCTTGGGGCTGTCGAACATCGTATCGATGTTCGTGCCGGAGGTGATTGCGCTGAGCGGCGGAGTAATGCAGAGTTCTGATCTGTTTCTCGATCGAATTCTCAATGTCGTCCCTAGCAACTCCCGGTTGGTTCCGGCGGAGAAATGTGAGATTACGGTTTCGTCTTTGGGAGCAGACGCCGGATTGATTGGGGCAGCACAGGTATGGCGCAGCCGCTTTGGAAATCACAATTAGGAGATCGCGTGAATTCCGCATCGCTATCAGTCATCGATGGTCCATATCTACGCGACATTCTGGACCAGCCGAAGGCTGTTGAGGATACACTGAACGGCTTCCGCGCCGACGCGGGGCTCTTTGACCAGATTGCGCGGATCCGCAACCAGGAACACACCCGCGTAATCTTGACCGGGATGGGCTCTTCCCTACAGGCGCTGTATCCTCTGGAACTGACGCTCATTGCGCAGAACGAAAACATTAAGCTCATCGATATGTCGGAGTTGATCCACTCCATGCCCACGCTGCTTGGCAGCGACTCCATCATCATAGCCGTATCGCAGTCCGGGCGAAGCGCAGAAGTTGTTCGCCTGCTCGAACAGAATGCAGGGCGCGCGACAGTCATCGGTGTTACCAACGATGGAGAGAGCGTGCTTGGCAACCAGGCAGACGTGGTGCTGCTCACGCACTGCGGATCGGAATTTTCCGTCTCAAGCAAAACCTACCTGGGCACCCTGATAGCGCTTGAGATATTAGGAGCGGCCTGGTGCAGCGAAGGGACCGACACTTTGTATGCGGAATTGCAACCAGGGACAACGCTGGTTACCGATTACCTGGCAGAATGGCGCGCCCACGTGCTGTCACTGGCCGCAGTGATGCGCGACATCAGCCAGATTTTCATCGTGGGACGCGGACGCTCAATGGCAGCCTGCGAAACGGGCGCGCTCATCACCAAGGAATCAACGCGTTCGCCTGCCGAAGCCATGAGCAGCGCCGCCTTCCGTCACGGGCCGCTCGAATTGGCTGGCCCTGAGACCATGGTTCTGGTGATGGAGGGCGATGCCAATGTGCGCGCGCTCAATACTAAACTGGTCCGTGACATCCATGACCGCGGCGGGCGGGCAGAATTGATCGGTCCATCCGCGGAGATTGGCGCCTTGCGCGTTCCCGGTGATCTCAACCGCCTTTTGCCAATTGCGGAGATTCTGCCCATCCAAATGCTGACGCTGGCTCTCGCCTTGAATGCTGGATTCGAGCCAGGCCTTTTCCTGCATGCAACCAAAGTCACCACCGAAGAGTGAGAACGAAGCGAGGATACCGATCCGATGAAGCGCAACAACTATCTGGTAGCGATTGTGTTCGCGGTATTCTTCGTCATTTCGTTTGTCACGAACATTCTTGGCCCCATCATTCCGGACATCATCGATAGCTATCACGTTAGCCTGTTCGCGGCTGCGCTGCTTCCGTTCTTCTTCTTCGCCGCTTATGGTGCATTTTCCATACCGGCGGGATTCCTCGTTGAGCGATGGGGCGAAAAGCGCGTCATTGTTTCCATGTTCGCAGTTGCATTTGCAGGCTCCATTCTGTTTGCATGGATGCACACCTACACCGTTGCCATGGTCTCGCTGTTTCTCATCGGTAGCAGCATGGCTGCGCTCCAGGTGGCCATCAATCCACTGCTGCGCGTGGCTGGCGGAGAGGAACACTTCGCCTTCAACTCAGCTTTCGCTCAACTGATCTTTGGCGTCGGCTCGTTCCTCAGTCCCCAGGTCTACGCGTACATGATTGTCCGTCTCGGCCAACCACCCGGCCGCAATCCGCTGCTCGCGTTTCTCGTCGCGATTGTGCCCTCGACTATGCGATGGATTTCAATGTACTGGCTGTTTGTTCTCGTTATCGCCGCGATCCTTGTGGTGCTGGCGCTTACACAATTTCCAGCAGTGGAGCGCAAGGAAGATGAAGCGGCGGGTACTGCCGGCATGTATGGCTCGCTGATCAAGCTCCCCATCGTGTGGCTTTACTTCTTCAGCATATTTTTCTACGTGGGATCTGAGCAGGGAACCGCCAATTGGATGTCTGAGTTCCTGTGGAAGTATCACGGTTTCGATCCGCATACCGCGGGGGCATCGGCCGTCGCATGGTTCTGGGGTTCACTCACGTTCGGTTGCTTTGCGGGTATGATCCTGCTCAAGCTATTTGATAGCCGGCGCGTGCTGGGCGCATTCGGGATCGGTGCAGTCGCATGCCTCACACTCGCTCTCTTTGGTCCGGCTGAAGTCTCTCGCTATGCGTTTCCTTGCATGGGGCTATTCGCATCGGTAATGTGGCCGATCGTGGTATCGCTCGCGCTCAATTCAGTTTCTGAATTCCAGGGTGCATTTGCCGGAATCCTGTGTTCCGGCATTGTTGGCGGAGCGATACTCCCTCTCATCGAGGGCCGAATCGCCGACTCCCTTGGTCTGCGCACTGGTATGTGCATCCTTTACGTTTCATTTGGCTGGGTGTTCGCGGTGTCACTGTGGGCTCGACCTCTGATCACCAACCAGATCTCTTCGAGGGAAAACTTTGAGCCACTGAAATGACGGCTCGGTATTCGAGAACGTTGATTTTTGGATCGCGCCAAAATACCGGATTTCCTGAGCTCTGGATCGCATAGGAGCACGCCTTGGAGGGCGAATGTCCAATTCATATCAGTTCGGCGGATGAAACGGACATTAATGTAGAAAGTTTGCGAGATTCTCAACTATTCTGCCCAAGTACCAAACAGGAGCACGCGCAGGATCGAGGGATCTAGCCCTATTTTCAGCGAAAAGCGCGCGGGCTCACCGCCCAGGCAAGTGATTGCAATCGCGACTTCAAGATGGACAACCCTTCTAAGAGTAGTGAACGAGGCCCAGGCATTCCTCATGGTTAGCATCCACGATCATATTCTCGCTGTCCTTCTTTGCGTAGTCACGATGATCGGTTGGGGATCGTGGGCCAACACCCTAAAGCTCTCCGCGCGACGCGGGTGGCCTTTCGAGCTCTATTATTGGGATTACGCGTTGGGAATGGTTTTGAGCTGCTTAGCAATTGCGTTCACATTTGGCAGTCATGGCGCTACCGGTACCGCCGTATCTGCGAGTGTCACTGCAGCATCGAGGGCATCGATCCTTGCCGCCCTTCTAAGCGGATTGCTATACAACCTTTCAAGTGTCCTTATCGTCATTGCCACCGATCTTGCCGGCATCACGATTGCATTTCCCGTGGCTGTCGGACTGGCGGTTGTGATCGGCACGAGCGTCACTTATGCGCAAGATCCCTCTGGGCGCGCCCCACTGCTATTTTGCGGCCTTGGTCTCCTGCTTGGAGCCATGCTACTGTCTACGGTCGCGTCGAACATGCAGACCAGATCGGCGCGTTTACGAAGCTTGCGAGGGTTGTTCTTCGCGATTCTCTCGGGATGCATCATGGGGTTCTTCTATCCTCGCCTGGCTGTTTCCATGGCGCCCGGGACCGAGTCCGTGCCTGGCCTGTTGACCCCATACGCAGCGGCAACCGTCTTTACCGCGGGGTTTCTGATCAGCAACGTGATTGTAAATTCACTGTTGATCTGGATTCGCGGCGAGAGCTATGCCCATTATTTCTCGGGCGGCTTCGGGATTCATCTTGCAGGCGTTGGCGGGGGGGCGATCTGGATGGTCGCGCTTATCGTCAACCTGGTAGCCGCGTCTGTTGCGGGGCCGGCGGTGTCTTATGCGCTCGGCCAGGGCGCAACTCTCGTCGCTGCAATTTGGGGTGTGTTTGTCTGGAGAGAATTCAGTGGCAGTGCGCCGAAGGTGTTCATAACCCTGGGCCTGATGTTTCTAACCTACACCTGCGGTCTAGTCCTCATCGGAGCCGCCGCGTTCTGATCGCTGCCGGATTGTTTGAAGGGTGATTTGAGCAAGGAATGCAAATGAATCATGCAAAAGTGCTAGAGATTCACAGCGCGGAGCAACTTGTTGGACTCTTCGATCACGCCATACTTCAACCAACGGTTACAGACACTGAGTTCCATGCGCAATTGCAGTCGCTGCGTAAGTTTCCGATTGCCTCTGCCTGTGTCAAACCATATGCTGTCAGGGATGCGGTGGAGGCGTTGCGTGGCACCGAAATCGCGGTTGGTACCGTGATTGGATTCCCCCATGGATCATCCTCGCCGCAAATCAAAGCGGCAGAGGCCAAAGCTGCATTCAGAGACGGCGCTCTCGATGTCGATATGGTTGTGAATGTTGGCAAGGTGCTTTCGCGAGACTGGCAATTTGTCCAAGCTGATATCAACGCTGTGCTGGGAGTCGCCAGAGCTTGCGGCGGAATCATCAAGGTCATCTTTGAAACAGATTTTCTAAGAATGGATGAAGACAAGATTCGCTTGTGCGAGATTTGCAGCGATCTTGGTGTGGACTATGTCAAGACTTCGACGGGCTTCGGATTCGTGAAGCATGGGGACAGCTACAATTATGTCGGAGCGACCGAACATGACGTAGCGCTCATGCGCCGGTACTCCTCGACTCAAGTTGGAGTGAAGCCTTCAGGAGGCATTCGGACACTCGATCATGTTCTCCGTATGGTGGAACTTGGGGCCACAAGGATCGGAACGGCTTCCACCGAGGCGATTTATGAACAGGCAGTGCAGCGGTTTGGAAGATAACGCATGAAACGGATACTTGTCATCGGAAGCGCGAATGTGGACATGGTTATGGGTCTTCCCCGGCTGCCCCGTAAAGGGGAGACCGTGACCGATGGAGTATTCTTGCAAACATTTGGCGGCAAGGGCGCGAACCAGGCTGTGGCCGCAAGGAGATCAGGAGCCGAAGTTAGCTTTCTCTCATGCCTGGGGAATGACGAGCACGGGAACGCGATTGAACGCGCTCTCTCCGCGGACGGAATCGATATGTCATGGACAGTGCGCACTTCCGACTGCGCGACGGGATCGGCCCTTGTGATGTACGACAAGGATGGGGCGAATTACTTGGCTGTCGCGCCCGGATCGAATTACAAGCTTGAGCCGGAGGAAGTAGTCCGATGCATTTACGGGATTGCGGATCTGGCGATGCTCGTGCTTCAGTACGAAATCTCCGAAGCATCGCTTCACGAGGCGTTTCGTGTTGCCAACCTGGTTGAGGTACCACTGCTCTTCAACTACGCGCCAGCACGCAGTTTCAAAAATGGGGTTGTTCCAGGTAAGAATTGTGGAATTGTCGTCAATGAATCCGAAGCCGCCGCTTTGTCTGGAGTGCAGGTGGTCGATACCGATTCTGCCTTTCAGTCGGGTCGCAGTTTGCGTTCTCTTGGATATAAGTTCGCTATCGTGACGTTGGGGGAACTGGGGGCATGCCTCGTCTCCGATGGAGCTGAATCGTACGTTCCCGCAATACCTGTAACCGCGGTGGATTCGACAGCCGCAGGAGACACATTTTGCGGCGCCCTTGCCGCGTCGCTGGTTGAAGGCAACTCGCTGTTGGATTCGTGCCGCTTTGCCACCGCGGCGGCGTCGTTATGCGTTCAGAGAGTTGGCGCACAGCCTTCGATCCCACACAAAATCGATATCGATACAGCACTGGCATTACGACCGGAACTTAAATTCGAAGCGAGTAGAGCGCGTCAGGCATTCTCAACTGTCCTGAGTGCTCCACCGCAGGATCATAGTGTAGGAAAGGATGTAAAGCATCCGTGAAAGATCGTCGTGGCCAACTGGGAATTTTGGTTGTTCTCCTCGCGGGTCTTGCAACCAGTCGAGTATGCTTGGCAAAAGTCACACTTCCTTCGCTATGGTCTGATCACGTCGTGGTGCAGCGAGGCATGCCTGTCCAAGTCTGGGGCATGGCTGACCCAGGGGAGATGATTTCTGCTCACTTTCGCCACGCGACTTCTACCGGTACGGCAGACAATCTGGGACATTGGGAGATTGACTTGCCACCTGGCGAGGCCGGCGGACCTTTCACCATGGAGATTCAAGGAGAGAACAAGATCGTCCTGTCTGACATTCTGGTTGGAGATGTGTGGGTCGCTTCCGGCCAGTCCAATATGGAGTTCGGCACCAAGGGCGTTCTCAATGCCGAGGAGGCTCTGAAAGGCGCGAACCAACCGGCCATTCGCCTCTTTCATGTAAATAAAAGGTCCTCGGACTTTCCGCAGGACGACGTGTTGACCAGGTCATGGGTGCTTTGTACGCCTGAGACGGTGGCTGACTTTTCAGCGGTAGCATACTTCTTTGGAAAGAATATCCAGGCGGATCAGAAAGTCCCGATTGGCCTGATTGAGGCGGATTGGGGCGGTACGATCGCGGAAAGTTGGACCAGCCTCAAGGCGCTCTCTCAGGACGGCTCGCTTATGCCTGCATGGGCCAATTGGGCGGAGATGAGCGAGTCGGAACCGGACGCTCTGATTGAGCGGGCTCAGCAAGATAGAGAGCGCAAAGCAGCGATGGCCGCGGGCAAGCCGGAACCAGACTTTCCCTGGCATCCAGAGCTCCGATCATGGCTCCCCGGTGGCGCGTTCAACGGTATGATCGCGCCCTTGGTAAAGTTTCGCATTCGCGGCTTCCTCTGGTACCAAGGTGAAAGCAACGCTGAAATAAATCGCTCCTTCTACTATGACCGGCTTCTGCGGACTCTCATTCAAGATTGGCGTCAGCGATGGAATGAGGGAGACATTCCTTTTCTCATTGTCCAGTTAGCGAACTTCAAGACGTCGACCGAAGCTAAGTGGCCGGAGTTGCGTGAAGCTCAGCGCCGCACACTGAGCGTGGCTGAAACCGGCTTGGTAGTGGCGATCGACATTGGAGATCGCGATAACATCCATCCCAGGAACAAGCAGGAGGTTGGCCGCAGGCTGTCTCTTGCTGCTCGGGCTCTTGCTTATCACGAGGCATTGGAGTACTCCGGCCCACTGTATCGCACAGAAATGAGACAGGGGAACACGATGCGACTCTACTTCGATCACGCCAACAGTGGCCTGTTGGCGAAGGGGGACGCGTTGATCGGGTTTGAGATTGCCGGCAGCGATGGAGAGTTCTTTACGGCGCAGGCTTCGATTGATGGCAAGACCGTTGTCGTCTCATCCCCTCAAGTGAAAGAACCGGTTGCCGTGCGCTATGGATGGGCGGGCAACCCGCTTTGCAATCTGTACAACAAAGATGACTTGCCCGCATCGCCATTCAGCTCACTTTAGAGCGCGCCAGCACCGGTCAACCTTGCATTGCTGAGAGCAGGGGAGCAATCGAAAGATGCGATTGCGCACTTGGCGAAACCGTGCACTTCACTGGCATGGAAGCCAAGATTGGGAATTCAACCGCGCTGACGCCGTCCCCACAGAGAATAACATAGCTTCTCTTGTTTTCATGCCGATCCC
>Ga0326727_10017359_pt1 | contig 14957 bp, 11 predicted proteins | sample MB2enrmetagenome_FD_207643 | JGI IMG/M metagenome (GOLD analysis project Ga0326727, IMG submission 207643) | Lab enriched peat soil microbial communities from McLean, Ithaca, NY, United States - MB29MY | ecosystem: Environmental > Terrestrial > Soil > Wetlands > Peat | place: USA: New York... | reverse complement strand
TTCCCATGGCCACCGCAACCGTAACACCCACCCCTGAAGTCGTCACCGGCACGCCCAAGTCGCAGCCCCCGGTCACGTTGACGCCGGCGGCGATCGCCAAGGTGAAGGAGATTATGGCGACCCAGGACCCGGTCCCGGCGGGGCTGCGGATCGGCGTGGTCGGCGGCGGATGCTCCGGCTTCCAGTACTCCATGTCGTTCGAGAACCAGAGCGGCATGATGGATAAGATCTACAAGTTCGACGATTTGAAGGTCTTTCTGGACGCGACCTCGGCGATGTACCTGGTCAACTGCACGGTCGACTACGTGGAGACGCTCGAAGCGGCCGGCTTCAAGTTCGAGAACGCCGCGGTGAAGAGCACCTGCGGTTGCGGCTCTTCCTTCAGCGTTTAGTTCAGGTCGAGATTTTGCAGGCTGAGGCACCCTTGCGGGGGTGCCTTTTCTGCATGCATTTGGCATAGCACCCTGAGGAGAAAAGGCGGATACTGAGGCATGGCGACTGCGATCCCGGTTCGTGAAGCGATCTCCGCGGAAGATGTTTCTCCGGCCCTGATGCCGGAGGAGTTGTACCTGCGCACGATCTTCCATCCAGACTGCGATTTCGTGGACGGCAGGATCGAGGAACGAAACTTGGGCGAGTTGGACCACAGCCGGGTCCAGCACATGTTGGACCGCATCTTTGGAAATAATGAGCGGGCGTGGGGCGTCTACACGGCACCTGAATGCAGGCTTCAAGTGGCTCCGCGACGCTACAGAATTCCCGATGTCATGATCTTGCCCAGAGGCCGAAAGTACAGCCGCGTCATCCGCGATACTCCGCTGCTCTGCATCGAAGTATTGAGCCCAGAGGACACCTGGGCGCGGATACGAGAGCGATTGGACGACTACCTTGCCATGGGTGTAGAGCACATCTGGTGCTTCGAGCCGGAGGCGCGCCAAGTTCGGCGGTATACCACCGAAGGCTTCGTCAAAGTAACCGACTCGGAACTGACGATCGCCGGAACCCCGATACGAATCAACCTGGCCGAGGTCTTTTCGGCTCTCGATCAGGATTAGGCTCAAGGCTTCGCTCCCTTGGGTGCAGAAGCCGGCGTGAGGGCGTCGGGACGGAGCTTGCCGATGCGGCCGTGGGGGCCGACGACAAACGGCAGCGAAAGCGCATTCCAGTCGCGGTCGGAGTCCGCAGGTTCGTGCAGTGCGGGATTGGAACGCAGTGCGCGCCAGTTGCGGCCATCGTCGGTGGAGATATCGGTGCCGTTGGGGCCGACCGTGATCCAGGTCTTCGCGGCTTCGTCATAGGCGACGGCGGAGCGGAAGCCATGAGGGAGGGTTTGCGCCAGTTCCCAGGTCTTGCCCGAATCCGTGCTGAAGGCGGCGGTGCCGCTGGCCTCGTCAGGCTTTTCAGAGTCTCCGCCGACGGCGACGCCGATTTGATCGGCCTTGAACGCGACTGAGAAGACACCCGAAGACGCATCGGAGCCCGCTAGAGGGACCGTTACCTTGTGCCAATCGGCGATCTCGTCGTCCGGATTGATCGGGGAGTACGCGTCAACGTAGTAATAAATGAACGCGCCGCCCGGACCGCTGGTGCCAAACCACATCTCCGGCTTGGGATCGGGGTGGGTGTCCTTCTGCGAGAGCGCCAGCGCCGAATTGCTGGCGGCAAAGGCGTGAACACCCTCCGGCGCAACCAGCGTGGACTGGGTGTATTGATCGCCGAGCAGTCTCCAATCCTGCGAGCTCTTCCAATCCTGCGGAGAGCCGACACTAAACTGCCCGCCAACCGGGTCTCCCAGAACATAGCCGTCCGAAGGCGTTCGGAAGCGGAGCGCGTCCCAGAAGCCTTCGGGGTCGGGGTTGGTGAAGAGGAGGGTCCAGATTTTGCAGCCGTCGGTGGTCTTGTAGAGCCGTGACAGCGCGCCCTTGCCGGTAGACATGACGATTGCGGTTTGAGCGTCGAATGCCTGGACGCCGCGAAAATCCAGGTGCTCGGCGTCGGGCGGAATTGCGCAGGGCTGCCAGGTTTTGCCGTCATCGGTGGTGCGCAGGACGGTGCCATCGGAGCCGGAGGCCCAGGCGATTCCTTTGCCGAGCGCATCGATGCCGCGCAGATCGGCCGTGCTGCCCGAAGGCAGAATCTCCCACTGGGCTGATGCGGCGGTGGTGACAAACAAAACGGCGAGGACAACGGCAGGACGCATCGCGAGGAAAGTGTAAACCCCAGGGTAGGGGAGTGGGTATCGAGTCACGGGCGCGGGGCGGTATGCTGGTCGCGCCGGAAGATAAGGGGAAAGCGAAATGGGACCGAAGCATCGAATCGCGCTGGGTTTAGCCGCAGGAATTGCCATCTGCCAGATTGCAACCGCGCAGAATACCGCTCCGCAGGTGCAGACACCGCCGCCGACTGCTCCTCCCGTTGGACCGGCTGGCGCGCCCGGCGCAGCGCCAACACCAGGACAAGGCGGAGGCCGCGGTTTCGGGCCGGCAATCGGAGTCCCGGCGCTGGGAATGCCGTTCGTGCACGATCCTTCGACGGTGGTGCGGTTCCACGGCAAGTACTACGTGTTCTCGACCGGGCGTGGCGCGCCGTTCTACTCTTCGCCGGATGGAGTGACCTGGACGCGCGAGGGCAGCGTCTTCCAGCAGATTCCCGACGACGTGCATGCGGGTGTGCCGAAGAACAATGGGACGGATGTGTGGGCGCCGGACATTATCCGCATTGGCGATCAGTTCTATCTCTACTATGCAGTATCCAGTTGGGGATCGTTCCAGTCGGCGATTGGCCTGGCGACCAACCCGGTGCTTGATCCCAAGGACCCGGCCTACAAGTGGACCAGCCGCGGGGTGGTGGTGAGTTCCGATGGCAACGAGGACCTGAACGCGATCGATCCCGGGGTGATTCATGCGCCGGATGGGACGCTGTGGATCTGCTATGGGTCGTACCACGGCAGCATCCGGGTGACGCAGCTTGACCCGAAGACCGGGCTGGCGCTGCGGCCAAAAGAGCTGGGTGCACCGGTCGCGACGGCGCGAGAGTCGGAGGCGTCGGACATCATCTTCCACGAGGGTTACTACTACCTGTTTGTGAACCATGGGAGCTGTTGCAAGGGCAAAGACAGCGAGTACAACATTCGCGTGGGCCGCTCGCGGGCTATGACCGGGCCGTATCTCGACAAGCATGGCGAAACCATGGACAAGGGCGGAGGTTCGCTGTTTTTAGCGGCGCATGACCATCGCATCGGGCCGGGCCACTTTGGCCGAGTGCTTGATTACGATGCGAGCGTGGACGGAAGCGAAGGCGGGCCGGAGCGGTTTAGCGTGCACTATGAGGCGGATGTGACGCGCGGGGGACGGAGCGTGCTGGACATCCGGCCGCTGTTGTGGAGCGTGGACGGTTGGCCTGTGGCGGGCGATAACCTGACCGAGGGAACCTACCAGATCGTGTCGCGGCAGAGCGAGAACACGCTGGAATCGCATGTGCCGACGGCGCCTCCGCCACCTCCGCCGGCGGGCACTCCTCCGCCCAGCGGGCCGGTGCGGAATGTGCCGGGCACGCCGATCGGGCCGGCCGCGCCGCGGCTGTCGCGATACCTGACGCTGGACAACCAGAAGTGGACAATTGCCGCCGCGGGCGGCGGGTTCTACAAGATTGTGAATGCGGGAAGCGACGATGCGATCGCAACCAATTCAGGCGCGGGCCCCGGCGGCTCGGTCGGGCTGGCTGCGTTCACCGGTGCGGACGGGCAGTTGTGGAGTCTGGATGAGTTCCCTGATGGCGGCTGGCGCATCCGCAACAAGGCGTCCGGGCTATATTTGTCGGCTGCGGGCGGCATGGTGGCGTTGGGGCCGTTTGTGCGCGACGATGCGCATCTGTGGACCATCACGACGCCGTAAGAGTTCGCGCGAGGTGCTCCTCGAGGGCGTCGATCACGCGGTCGATATGGGCGAAGTTACGCGGGCGGCGGAAGGTGAAGGCGCGCGCGTGGGCCAGGATGCGGCCGCAGAGCAGGAAGTTTCCGGTGAGCCTTCCGGCAGCCTTCATCATGTGGTCGAAGTGGGTCGCCTCCATCAGGCGAGTAATGGCCGCGACGCCTTCGACCGGGGTGAAAGTAGTTGGCGCGTCCGGCTCTTCCTCCCATTCCAGAAAGAGCACTTCGCGCAGGGGCAGGCGGATGTCCAGTGTCTCAGCCTCTGGGAGCTTCAAGCGGTACTTGTCGTCGCGGCTGAAGACGCGCGGGTGGTCCGCGGGAGAGACACCGAGCTGCTCGGCCGCGCTGCGCCAGAGCTTGAGCGCGGGGGCCACGGGCACCACCAGCGCGGGGCCGGCATCGGCGGAGAGGTCGGCCTGACGGGTGTCGACCAGGCAGGAGTCGTCGGAGACAACGGTGTATCCGCGCTGCCTGAGGCACGCGGCGAGGGTGGACTTGCCGGCGCCGGAGTCGCCCAGGAAGGCGACGACCCCGTCCCCTACACGCACCGCGCTGGCGTGCAGCGAGTACATGCCGGATTGATAACAAAGGACAGAGAAGATGGGCGAGAGCAGGTAGGCGCGGATGTCGCTGGGCAGGGCTTCGGGCGCGGGCTGGACGGTGACCTCGCGGCCGCAGCGGACCAGAAAGGTGGCCACTTCGGGCACGCGCAGAAGATACTCCTCGCGCGACGCCCACCAGCGGCTCTCGTTGGCGACGACATTTTCGATGCGCTCGGGCGCGGTGCCGAGGCAGATGGAGACGTCCGCTGGAGCTGTGTCATCCTCCAGCGAGTGGAGCTCGGGGAGGGGGATCTCAGACGCCAGCAGGAAGGGACCGAGACGATATTTCCCAACTCCGGCGGACATATGTGCATCATACCAACCAGGCACGGAAGAACGGGGCTGAACGAGAGAGGGATTCCTCCGGTAAGCGATTGAAATGAGGGTAATTCCGGCGAACAATTAGGCCGGATTGAGCCCCATCGGGGCCGGCCCGGTGCAAGTAGGGCATTTTGAAGGGGATGTCGGTCTTAACTGCACCAAAGTTGCACACGAGCGGGGGCATCCTTTCGTTGACTGCACCAGCGGCTTCCGATAGCATGGAATCATTACTGGAGCAATCGCTCCGCAGTCCGAACTCAACCCTTGACCAGGAGAATCAAAATGGCAACCGCAAGCGCAGCAACGACTTCATTCTCGGCCAAAGAGGACAAGAAGGCATGGACTGTGCCCGTTATTCAGATTCTGGATCTCCGTTCCGCGGAAGGTTCCTCTTCGGGCCCGCACAACGATAAGTTTGGGTCGCTCTCCAGGACCTAACGGGCTGCTCCCAGGCTGCCCACTCGGGACGGCCGGCGTGTGCATCGGGTGGCGTACCCGTGCGACCATGATTCTTGCTTCCAATCCGACTTTTGAACCGGGTGCGGGTTGAGCGCAATCTGTGGATTCTGGCTACTGCATGGGGATTCCGATCCTCGTTCCGAGTGCGGCGACATGCTGGAGTCCCTTTCAGCGCACGGGCCAGACGGCTGCCGCCTTTGGCCGGATAGCTCATTCAGCGGGGTCGAGCAGCGGGTGGCGCTGGGCCACCGCTTGCTGAAGATCACTGCCCAGGATGAGTTGGAGGCGCAGCCGCTCGCCGGGTCTCCCTACCCTTCCAACACAGATGCCAGCGCGAACGTCTGGCTAGTTGCGGACGCGCGCATCGACAACCGCGCCGAACTGTCGGCGGTGTTTGGCCTGTCAGCGAGCGAAGCCGAAGCAATGCCGGACTCGGCCTTTGTGCTGCGTGCTTGGCAGCGATGGGGCGAAGAATGCGTCCAGCATCTGGTGGGATCGTTCGCATTCGCGGTATGGGACGCCCACGCCGAGCGGTTTTTTTTGGCGCGCGACCACGCCGGCGACCGGCCGCTCTATTACCGCAAAACCTCGGAGTACTTCGCCTTCGCCACTACGGCGCGGGCGATCCGCAGATGCCATGGAGTTTCGAGCGAGCTGGACGAACACCAGCTTGCGCGCGACCTGATCGGCCTGCCGCCGGAGTATCCCAGCACCCGCTTTCGCGATGTGCAGCAACTGGCCCCGGGCCATTGCCTGATGGTGACGCGAGACGGTGCGGTCCATCGCCGCTATTGGAGAATCGACTCGCTGGCGCCGGTCCGCTTTGCCCGCGACGAAGAGTATGTCGAGGCGTTCCTGGAGATCTTCGACGAGGCCGTCCGCTGCCGCCTGCGCACCACCGGCGCCATCGCCGCCGAACTGAGCGCGGGACTCGATAGCGGCGCGGTCGCGGCTACGGCGGCGCGTCTGCTCGCGCCCAGCGGCACTGTGTTGACTGCCTATACGGCGGTCCCGTGCCCCGGTTACTCCGGCATCGTGCATCCACGCCTGATCGCCGACGAAGGCCCCTACGCCGCCGAGGTGGCTGCGCTCTATCCCAACATGGTGCACCACCGGATCGATGCGATCGGCTCGGACATGCTGCGCGAGCTGGCGCGCGTCTTTCCGCTGCTCGACATCCCTCATACAGCGGCGCTGAACAACATTTGGGGCAACCTGATCCTGAACCAAGCCGCTGCTTCGGGCGCGAAGGTGATGCTCTGCGGTGCGCTGGGCAACTTCGGGTTCAGCTACTCCGGCGATGAGCTGCTGCGTAACACCTTTCGCAGCGGACGCTGGCTGACCACGCTGCGCCAGGCGTGGCAGTTGCGACGCGACGGATTGTCTTCCGGACGCAATGCAGCCTCCCTGACAGTCTTCGGCGTGCTTCCATGGGCGTTGCGCAGGCGCATCGACCCATTAATCCGGGAGATGAACGTCGACTGGAGCGCGATCCACCCAGATCGCGCACGGGAGTTCGACTCAGTCAACCAGTTTCGCCGCCACATCTTCACCAGCAAGACGGTGCTGCCTCACCTGATGGAGAAGGCCTTCCCCATGAATCAGTACGGCGACTACAACGCGGCTACCGGCGCGGGTTGGGGCATTGAGGTGCGCGACCCCACGGCGGACAAGCGGGTCTTCGAGTTCTGCGCGGCGATCCCGCAGGAGCAGTTTGTGGTGGGCGGCGAAGGCAGGTCGCTGGCGCGGCGGGCGATGCGCGGGAGGCTGCCCGAGGCCACGCTGCGGCGCAAGCAGAAAGGCACCCAGTCCGCAGACTGGTACGAGAGCCTGAGCAGGATTCGCGGAGAACTATCGAATGAGCTTGCACTGCAGGAGGCGAGCCCCGGTGTGCGCCGCCTGCTCGATCTGGGGCGTTTGCGCAAGGCGCTCGACAACTGGCCAAAGACGGCCGAAGAGGCAATGCAGCACGACGATCTCTACCAGTCTGTGATCCCGCGTGGCATGGCGGTGGGCTACTTCATTCGCAGAGTCGAAGCGGAAGCTGCAGAAAAAAACCGGGCGCCCGGTCTGGTAACGTAGCAACCATGTTCTCGCCCGGCCCGTCGAAGCTCGATTCAGTGCCTGCGGGGCAAACCGCGGAGGACACTGCGAAGACATCCAGCAATACCGGCTCAACCTGGAAGACGGCGCTGCGACTGGTGCGCTATTCGATTGGCGTCGATCCAGGAGCGTACGCGCTGACCGTAACCACTGCGCTGGCCGGCTCGCTGGCCGAGGGCGCGGGCCTGGTGCTGCTGCTGCCGCTGCTCTCAGCGGCCGGCATGGACTTTACCGGCTCGAACACAGCCAGCCGCCTGGGCGACGAATCGCACCGGCTGCTGGTCGGCGCGGGTATCCCACACTGGCTGTGGCTGCCGGTAGTGCTCGGCATCTTTCTGGCGACGGGCGCGCTGCGTTCGCTGCTGCGGCGGGCGCAGTCGATGCTGGTTTATACCACAACGACCAGGGTGCAGTTGGCGCTGAGCCGGCGGGTGTACGAGTCGGTGGTCAAGGCGCAGTGGGGGTTTCTGGTGCGCCAGCGCTCCGGCGGCTTGACCCATCTGCTGACCGCGGAGCTGCGCCACGTCGCGGATGCGGTCACGCTCTCGCTGACGCTAATCAATCTGGGTTGCCTGACGCTGCTCTATCTATGGATCGCGTTGAAGCTCTCCGCGCCGATGACGCTGCTGGTGCTGGCGCTCGGCAGCGGGCTCATGCTGCTGCAGGCGCGCTCGCTGGGGCTGATGCGGGAAAGCGGCAAGGACCTCTCCGAGAGCGTGGGCGAGGTCTATGCGGCGACCGAGGAGCACCTGCTGAACCTGAAGAGCGTGAAAACCTACAACGCCGAGGACCGCGACGTGCAGTTGTTCGCGGACCTGTGCGGCCAGGTAGCCCACCACGCCGCGAGCAACGCCAAGCACCAGGCGGCAGCGGCCTTCGGCTTCGAGGTGGGGTCGCTGGCGGCGCTGGGCGCGGTCATCTTTCTGGCGCTGGGCGCGCTGCATGTGCAGGCCGCGAACATGCTGCTTCTGCTGGCGATCTTCACCCGGCTGATGCCGCAGCTTGCCGGTGTGCAGAGCCAGGCCCACCAGTTGGCCAGCATCCTGCCCTCGTTCGACCACGTGCTGGCGATTGAGGCGGATTGTCTGGCCCACGCCGAACCGAAGACGCTCGAAGGTGGGCGGGAGGAATTGGCTGGCCGGCTCAAACTGGAACGCGAGTTCCGGCTGGAGGATGTCTGGTTCGCTTACGAGGGACCGGACCACAGCAGCGATCCCGTATTTGTTCTGCGCGGGATCGACCTGACGATTGAGGCGGGTAGGCTGACGGCGATCGTTGGACCATCGGGCGCGGGCAAGAGCACCATCGCCGACCTGGTGAACGGCCTGCTGACGCCGACGCGCGGGCGATTGCTGCTGGATGGACGCGGGCTGAGTCCGGCGGAGATTCGGCAGTGGCGACGGCAGGTGGGATACGTGGGCCAGGAGACGGTGCTGTTCCACCAGAGCGTGCGCGAGAACCTGCTGTGGGCGCGACCGGAGGCAACCGGTGACGAACTGCGCGAGGCGCTGGTGCTGGCGTCGGCGGGCTTTGTGTACGAACTGCCGCGCGGCCTGGAAACGATTGTGGGTGATCGCGGGATCCTGCTGTCGAGCGGACAGCGGCAACGGATCTCGCTGGCACGCGCGCTGCTGCGCAAGCCAACGCTGCTGGTGCTGGACGAGGCGACCAACGCGCTTGATGTGGAGAATGAAGCGCGCATTCTGGACGCGATCCGCGACGCGATGCAGGGCCGGCCCGGCGAGTTGACGGTGCTGATGATTGCGCACCGGGCGAGCGCCATCCGCCGCGCCGACCGCATCTTCGATCTGGAAGACGGGCGGGTTGCGCGCGCGGGAACATCGGAGGAGTTGAACCCTTCCGCATGACGCTGCTGGCCAAGATCGCGCGCCGCGGACCCGCCGACCTGCTGCTGGCGGCAGAGGCGCTGCTGCTGCTTGCGTTCTTCCGTGCCTGCCTGGCGCTGGTCCCGGTGCGGAAGATCATCGGCATGGTGACGCGCAGCCATGTGGACGCGAATGATGGTGACGGCGCGGCGGGAGCTGAGAGTGAGGAATCGCTTGCCATTGCGCGCCGGGTGCAATGGGCGGTTAGCGCGGTGGCGCGCCACTCTCCGGTAGCGTTTGTTTGCTTTCCGCAGACGCTGGCCGGCTACACCATGCTGCGTTGGCGCGGAGTTCCCAGCACGATGGTCTACGGCGTAGCGCGGTCGCCTTCGGGCGAGTTGAAGGCGCATACATGGCTCGATGTGGGCGACAGGAATGTGCTGGGCGGAGAAGGCTCGGGAGGATTTACGCCGGTGGAGCGATGGACGTAGCATGCTCCCTGCCGACGCGATGATTTCCCCACGGGAAACATTTCCAATCCGTATATCGTCTCTGCTAGGATGACCCGCGATATGAAAAACTTCGACTCCGCCCGCCGCGATCTTTTGAGACTCAGCAGCATGGGTCTTGCCGCCTCCGCCGCTTATGCCATTCCCTCGCTTGCAGCACCCAAAAAGGCCGCGACGCCGGCGCTTTCGCCGGTGATGTTCGATGTACGCGCGTTTGGCGCGACCGGGGATGGCAAGACGGTTGATTCGCCCGCCATCAACAAGGCGATCGAAGCGGCCGCGGCAGCCGGCGGGGGCACGGTCATCTTCCCCGCAGGCAACTACATCTCGTTTTCGATCCGGCTGAAGAGCCATGTAGACCTCTATCTTTCGCAGGGGTCGGCGATCATCGCGGCGGACTCGCCCAAGCCGGGCGAGACCACAGGCTACATGGGCGGGACCTACGACCCGGCCGAGCCGAAGACTTCGTATGACGCGTATCAGGATTATGGCCACAACCACTGGCACAACTCGCTGATCTGGGGTGAAGGCATCAGCGACTTCTCCATCACCGGGCCGGGGCTGATCTGGGGCCGAGGATTGAGCTTTGGAGCAGGGCCTGGAAGGCCGCCTGCGGGTGCAGGCGCTTCCGGCGTGGGATTTGGGCCGGAGCGGATGACTCCGCCTGCAGGACAAGCTGCGGCTGGCGGCGCTGGAGCGGCGGCTGCCTCTCAAGGCGCGGCGGGACCGGGCGGAGCAGGCGCACGGCCCGCGGGAGCAGGTGGACCGGGCGGAGGCGGAGGCTTTGGTGGAGCGCGCCCCGGACGCGGAAACTATCCCCAGTTCCAGGCGGAACAGGCAGGCGTGGGCAACAAGGCAATCGCCCTGAAGAACTGCCGCAATGTAATCCTGCGCGACTTCTCCATTCTCAAGGGCGGCCACTTCGGCATCCTGGTTACGGGCGTGGACAACCTGACCATCGACAACCTGAAGATCGACACCGACCGCGATGGCATGGACATCGACTGCTGCCAGAACGTGCGCGTGTCGAACTGCACCGTCAACTCGCCGTGGGACGACGCGATTGTGCCAAAGTCCAGCTTTGCGCTGGGCTACAACCGTCCTTGCTTGAACTTCAACATTACGAACTGTTTCGTCAGCGGTTGCTATCAACTGGGCACGGTGCTTGACGGCACCTGGAAGAAGTTTACCCAGGAGGCGGACCGCAAGGTGGGCGGCACCGGACGCATCAAGCTGGGCACCGAATCCAACGGCGGCTTCAGGAATTTCTCTATCTCCAACTGCGTCTTCGAGGGCTGCCAGGGGCTGGCGCTGGAGACGGTGGACGGCGCGCTGCTGGAAGACATCTCTATCACCAATATCACCATGCGCGACATCATCAGCTGCCCCATCTTCCTGCGGCTGGGAGCGCGCCTGCGCGGGCCCAAGGGCGCCGCCGGAACCGATCAGAGCACGGTAGTGGGCACGCTGCAGCGGGTGCTGATCTCGGGCGTCACCTGCCACAACAGCGCGGGCCGCTACGGATCGAACATCACCGGCATTCCGGGGTACAACGTCAAGGACGTCAAGATCTCCGACATCTACGTGCAGCATGCGGGCGGGGGCACTGCGGACGACGCGAAGATCGTGGTCCCGGAGAAGGAAAATGCTTATCCGGAGCCGGGAATGCTGGGAACACTGCCAGCGCACGGGTTCTACCTGCGCCACGTCGACCATGTGGAGATGAGCCACGTGGAGGTCGAGCCGCTGGCGCCCGACGCGCGCCCTTGCATCTACACCGACGACGTGCATCGCGCGGACTTCTTCGCCATCACCGCACCCAGCAATCCACCCGCGTTCTCCTTCAACAAGTCCTCGGACATCCGCGTGTTATGGAGCAGGGCCGGAGCAGACCAGACGATCGCGTAGCAGGTCTGAAAATGGAGCACAGATGGGCAACCCACATCTCAGAGTCGAGATGTGGGGCACCCGCTTCCTCCTGTTAACATAGCCTTTGAGATTCAGTGCGCGGCCGGGATGGTCTGCGCGCGTATAGCAAAATCAGAGTTGGTGTAAGTCGGAACCCATGCAGTGAAGTGGCTCTTTTCCTCAAGAAAAAGCCACCTTGTACACTGGCGCCAACATCACGGAAACTCTGATTTTGCTCTAAGAAGAGGCGCGGATTGCTCTATTGGCTGCTGTACCAGAAGCTGTTTCCCTACTTCCGGGTCTTCCGGATCTTTCGCTATCTGACCTTTCGCACCGCGTTTGCCAGCCTGACCGCGCTGCTGATCGGACTGCTGATCGGACCGTTCGTGATTGAGCGGCTGCGCGAGTTCCAGATCGGCCAGTATGTGCGCGACGACGGCCCGCAGACCCACTTGAAGAAGGGAGGCACGCCCACCATGGGCGGGGTGCTGATCTGCATCTCGATCCTGGTGCCGACTCTGCTGTGGGCCGACCTGTCCAATCCGGCGGTGTGGATCGCAGTGCTGTCGGTGCTGGCGTTTGGGGCCATCGGCTTTGCCGACGACTATACCAAGGTGGTGCGCAAGCGAAGCAAGGGCCTGACCGCGCGCCAGAAGCTCGGCCTGCAGTTCCTGGCGAGTGCGGCCATTGCGGTCGCACTGCTGAGGCTCGAGCTGCACGGCAGCTACTCAACCCGGCTGATGGTGCCGTTTGCCAAGCGCTTCCGGCCCGACCTGGTGTGGCAGTGGATGGGCGCGATTCCCCATATGCACTGGCTGGCGTTCCTGCCGTTTGTGCTGTTTGTGGCGCTGGTGATCGCGGGATCGAGCAATGCGGTAAACCTGACCGACGGCCTGGACGGGCTGGCCATCGGATGTACCATCATCGCGGCCGGCGCGCTGACCGTGCTGACCTACGTCAGCGGCCATGTGGTCTTCTCCGACTACCTGGAGTTGGAGCGGATGCCGATGGTGAGCGAGCTGACCGTCTTCTGCGGGTCGATGGTGGGAGCCAGCATCGGCTTCCTTTGGTACAACGCGCACCCGGCCGAGGTGTTTATGGGCGACGTGGGCTCGCTGGCGCTGGGCGGGGCGATCGGCACGGTCGCGGTCATCATCAAGCAGGAACTGCTGCTGCCATTTATCGGCGGCGTATTCATTCTCGAGGCGCTGAGCGTGATGCTGCAGGTGGGCAGCTACAAGCTGCGCGGAGGCAAACGAATCTTTCTGATGGCTCCGCTGCACCACCACTTCGAGCTGAAGGGCTGGAGCGAGTCGAAGGTGATTGTGCGCTTCTGGATCCTGGCGCTGGTATTTGCGCTGTTCGCACTGACGACGCTGAAGCTGAGGTAGACGATTCAGCGCTGCAAATACGCCCATGCCTCGTCCTCTTCGGGGCGAAGCCAATCGGCGAGCGCCTCCTCCGACATGATCGTGGGATAGAGATCCTCGCCTTCCGGCCAGGCCAGGACGGCCCTACCCGGAGGCAGCTTGACGGTCGGGTCGAGTGGGCGAACTGCGCCTGCTTCATCGATTTCGACTTCAATGGTCCGCGCCATAGATGCACTTGCCACTTGCTGGTGCAATGATATCAGTGGAGCGTTGGTGTTTTGAGGTGAGCGAGCATGGTTAGGTCTTGGCGTATGACCGCAGCATCCATCGATCTCTTGATTGGGGTCGCATGGGCGTCAGGTGTCGCCTTCATGTTTCTGGCACTTGCGGGGATGTCTTCGCCCATATCGACTTTGGCTGTGGTCAAGTCACTAGCGCTTTGGTTTGCGGGACCTCTCTGCCTAATCGCTGCGAGCGCTTCGATCTTATTCGGGAAGCTCCCGAGGTCGTCTCTCATCGTTTCGGTCGCGGCGGCTCTGGCTTTGACCGGGATTGTGGGAAATACAATTTGGGACGTGTTGCATCCACAACCGCTAGAGGCACCTCCCGCATTTGGTTTCTACTGTGTATTAACTGCGGCTGCCCTTCTCTGTGACCTCTGCGTCGTCGTTCTTGTCGCGGACTACAAGAGAGGTGAATGAACGATTGGAGTCACTCCAAGTGGAACTGAAGAATAAGCGTGTGCTGGTGGTGGGGCTGGGCAAGTCGGGGATGGCGGCGGCACTGTTTCTGCGCGACCAGGGCGCGCGGGTTACCGTATCCGACACGCGCAGCGCCGTGGCATTGCAGGCCGAGATTCCCACGTTGCTCGACGCCGGCATCATGATCGAGACGGGCGGGCATGGGCTGCTAACGTTTCGCCGGCAAGACCTCATCGTGGTGTCGCCGGGCGTGCCATTCGATACGCCGGAGCTGAAGCAGGTGCGGGCGTATGGGTCGCTGGGTCCGCCGATTATCGGTGAGTTGGAGTTGGCCAGCCGGTTTCTTGAGGGGAAGGTCGTGGCCATCACCGGCTCCAACGGCAAGACCACCGCGACCGCGCTGCTGGGCAAGATCTTTGCCGATGCGGGCGGGCCGACGCTGGTGGGCGGGAACATTGGCACGCCGGTGATTGACCTGATTCCCCAGAGCACGCCGGAGACGGTGAGCGTGCTGGAGGTCTCGAGCTTCCAACTGGAAACGGTAGAGGAGTTCCATCCCCACATCGCCGTCGTCCTGAACATCACTCCCGACCACCTGGACCGGCATGGGACGTTTGAGAACTATGCAGCGATGAAGGCGCGCATCACGGCGCGCCAGGGGCCGGAGGACTTTCTAGTCCTGAATGCGGAAGACCCGCCGACGCAGCTCGTCGCGGCAAGGACCAGGGCGCAGGTGTTCTGGTTCAGCGGAAGGCGGCCGATCAAGCAGGGGGCCTTCGTGCATGGAGAGAGTGTGTTGTTTATCCCACGCGAGGGCACCAGGCCGGAACCGATCTTGCCCGTCGCGGAGATTTCCCTGAAGGGCGCGCACAACGTCGAAAATGTCCTCGCGGCCGTCTGTGCGGCGCGGCTGGGCGGAGTTCCGGCGGAGTCGATTCGCGCCTCGGTGGCCAACTTCAAAGCGGTCGAACATCGGCTGGAGTATGTGGCCACGGTGCGCGGCGTGGAGTATTACAACGACTCCAAGGCCACCAACGTGGACGCGACCAGGAAGGCGCTGGAGGCGTTCAAGGGTGGGGTCCACTTGATCCTCGGCGGTAAGGACAAGAACTCCGACTACACCGAGTTGAACGATTTGCTGCGCGAACGGTGCAAATCTGTTGCCACAATTGGTTCAGCGGCAGAGAAGATTGAGCACCAGTTGGCGGGAGTCGTCAAGATAGTTTCAGC
>Ga0326727_10017358_pt1 | contig 14957 bp, 14 predicted proteins | sample MB2enrmetagenome_FD_207643 | JGI IMG/M metagenome (GOLD analysis project Ga0326727, IMG submission 207643) | Lab enriched peat soil microbial communities from McLean, Ithaca, NY, United States - MB29MY | ecosystem: Environmental > Terrestrial > Soil > Wetlands > Peat | place: USA: New York... | reverse complement strand
GCGCAATTCCCTTCTCGACCCATTCGGCCAATGCGCTCAGCAAATCGAACTGATCCAGCGACTGGCCTCCTCCGCAGTGGCTCATTCCCGGAACAAAGTAGAACTGGCTCCATTTCGAGACTGCGTCCGCTCCGCCATTGGCGGCGGCCATGTCTTTGTAATAGCCGAATGTGTCGAGTGGCGAGAACCACGGATCGCTGTCGCCGTGGTAGAAGATGAGTTTGCCGCCGTTCTGCGCAAAGGTGGTGAGATTCGTCGACATGGAATCGACAAGCGGCGAAGCGTCGCGGATCGCCTCGGAGTCGACGTCGACTTCAGTCGCTGTGGGCGGAGGGCCAAACAGGACGGGGCCGGGTGCGAGAAGCCCGCGCAACCCGGTGGTTGCAGTAAGGCCAACGTCATAAAGGAAGCCTGGATATACCTGCACACCTTCTTTGGTCTTCGGCCCGCCAAGCGCCTTCTTGATTGCTGCCACCTTTTCAGGCGCCAGACACGAGTCATTCGGCGCGCCCTTGCAGGTAAGCGCCGCGGGATCGAAGTCGCAACCCAGCGGATCTGAGATCATGCCGTCAGCTACGCCATCCTTTGCATCGCATTGTTTCAGCAGGGACTCGGAGATCAGCTTTCGGTCATTGTCAGTGATGGCCTCGGCGAGAATCGGCTTTCCGTTCGCGTCCCTGGGCGCAATCTGATTGAATGCGGCAGGAACCCACCTTCCGATGGCAAGATTTGAGAGGCCCGTGCGCATGGCGGGGTCGCCGGAGATAATTCCGTTGAACGCGGCCGGGAAGCGCTGCGACAGAATCATGCCTTCGCGGCCGCCGGTTGAGCACCCGGTGAAATACGAATAGGCTGCCGGTTTGCCGTAGTACTGCGCGATAAGCTGCTTTGAAAGCGCGGCTACCTCAACGTTGGCCTGATAGGCGAAGTCAAGATAGGCCTGCTGATCGCGCATGAAGCCGAAGTCGAACCCTCCGCCATGGCTCTTGTGGCCGGTATCGTTGCTGACGACTGCGTATCCGCGCATCAGCGCCGGAGTATCGCCGGCCGCTGTGCCTCCAATGGGCGGATTCACAACGCCGTTGCCGCCTCCGCCGCCCTGCATAAGGAAATCGCCGTTCCATTTGTCGGGCATGGCCAGAGCGAACCGGATGCCGAATTCTTCTCCTCCAGCGCCCGTGCGGCGATTGATGATTCCCTCCACGCGGCAATGCGCCGGCAGCTCTGGTCCGTGCGCATTCACCCCGGGCGGGACCGGCAATGGGGTTCCGGCAGCGACCAGTTCAGTCTTTGTGATCTGGACGCCCGGAGCCCTGAAGTTCATCAGATTGGCGCAGGAATCAGCGTCCTGCGCCCGCGCATGGAAAGCCATCATAATTACAAACAAAACCGCCATTCCCCGCCGCCGCAGTTTCATATTCGGTCTCTTTCTCCTCAAAACACCACGATCTGCACTGGAAACGAAGCAACCCCCGGAAAATCAACAGGGGGTATTCAATGCGCGGGAGATGCAAATGGCTCGCGATCGAATCGCGTTGTAATCATGCGCGCATCAATTTCCGCTGCAGCTGTTCGAGCGTCTGGCCTTTGGTCTCCGGATACACCATCAGCACGACGATGAATTGCACCGCCGTCATCGCCGCGTAGAAAACGAATGGCGCGGCCGTACTCATTGAATGTACTACTACGGGAAAATAGAGCTGAAGGATGGCATTCATGAACCAATGACTGGCGCTGCCCACGCCCTGTCCCTTGGCGCGCACCGACGTGGGAAACACCTCGCCGAGGTAGACCCAGATCACCGAGCCCTGCGAGACGCTGAAGAACGCGATGTAAATCACCAGCAGCCACAAAAGCGCGCCATGATGCGATTGCGAGCTGAACACCCACGCCACGCCGCTCAGGCAAATCGCGCAGCCGGCGGCGCCGATCAGCAAAAGTGTCTTCCGGCCGGCCTTGTCGATAAGCGACATGCCCACCATGCAAAACACCAGATTCGTTGCTCCAATCACGATGGCCTGCTGGTCGCCCGAGATCTGGCTGAAACCCGCCGAGGCAAAAATATAGTTGACGTAATAGAGAATTGAGTTAATGCCCGCTAGCTGATTGAATGCTCCAATCGAGATGGCGAGAAAAAGCGGGTAACGATACTTCCACTGAAAGACCGGCTCGTGCGCCGTCGCATGTTCCTGCGCAATCGCGGCCTGAATGTCGGCAAGCTCGGCTTGGGGATCGGGATCGCCCATCATCTTCAACACGGCCAGCGCCTCATCGATCTCGTTGCGCGAGGCCGACCAGCGCGGGCTGCGCGGAATGCCGTAGAGAAGCGCCAGAAACGCCAGCGCGGGTACGATGGCGATGCCCACCTGCCAACGCCACTCCGTGGCGCCCAGGTGCATGGTGCGAATGAGGAAGTTTGAAGTGTAAGCCAGCATGATGCCGAAGACCACGTTGAACTGAAACGTCGCCACCAGCCGTCCGCGCCACTTGGCCGGCGCCAGCTCTGCAATGTACACCGGGCCCAGCACCGACGAAGCGCCGATTCCCAGACCGCCGATAAACCGAAAGACCAGGAACGATGGCCAGCTCCATGCCAGCCCGCAGCCCAGCGCCGAGGCAATATAGAGCAGCGCCGTGATCCGCAGCGTCTCGCGGCTGCCCAGCCTTTGGCCGATCTGGCCCGCGCTCAGAGCGCCAATCACCGTGCCCACCAGCCCGATTGAAACGGTGACTCCCGTTTGGTGCGAATTCAGGCCGTAGAGACTAACCAGCGCGTTGATTGCGCCGGAGATGACTACCGTGTCGAATCCAAAGAGCAGGCCTCCCAGGGCGCCCGTCAGCGTGGCCCTGATCAGCTTTGAGTTAAGTTGCATCTCTTTCCCTCAAATCAATTCAAGTGGCATTCTATCTTCCCGGGTGTACCCGATGGCGAATCCCGCCGGCGATTCCCTTCCCTCCAACGGGGTTCGTGGGCAGCAGGAATCGACTGGCGGCCGCGGCAACGCAGCACAGCAGTTTTCCGGCTCAGAAGAGCAGCGGGTTCTTTGAAGTTGTATTGATGGGGATTGCGGGTCGCGGGAAGGGGTTGCCGCAAGTTATTCAGGCTTTGTTTGGGGCGGCTAGTGGGGATCGAACCCACGACATCCTGAGCCACAGTCAGGCGTTCTGCCGCTGAACTATAGCCGCCGTCTACCCTATCGATTGTACCATCGAAATTGAGCCGTCGTCGGTGCAGTGGAGAGATGAGAAGCGCGAAGCACCAACGCGAAACGCTTCCGGCCAGGTGGCCAAGTCAAGGAATGCGAGGAGTTGGCCGCGTTTTGTGCCACAGATGGGCGCCAGGTCGATCGAAACCGGCCCACGGCAGTACAATCTGAACCAATCACCGGCGATGAAGAATACCTCCGCGTAAAGAGACTTTGCACAATGAAGTCAAATCAGAACGCGAGCGATGTATCACATCGAGATCGATACCGATGACTGGCGATGGTTCATGATTTTCCTTCAAGTTCTCTGAGGAACGATGATGAATGAGATGCGAAATGTCGTGGTAGTAGGTGGTTGTGGACGCGCAGGACTTCCGTTCGGCATGGTGTTGGCCGATCACGGCATGCACGTGGTCCTGCTTGACGTGGACGCTGCAAGAGTTGCTGCCCTCAACCAGGGGAAAATGCCGTTCCGCGAAGCTGGGGCCGAGGCCCTCTTGCCCAAACTCATTGGCGCCTCTCTGCACGCCACCACGGACCCGGAGTGCTTACGTACCGCGGATGTGGTCTTTTCCATTATTGGTACACCCGTGGACGAGCACCTCAATCCAACAGTAACGACGCTGTATCGCAGCCTCGATGAGTTGATGGAGTACGTTCCCCCAGGTGCACTTCTGGTTCTAAGGAGCACTGTTTATCCCGGAATCACTCGCTTGATCAAAGACCGCATCGACGAGCGGGGGCGCAAGATCCACCTTGCCTTCTGTCCTGAGCGCATTGCCGAAGGAAAAGCCATCGAGGAGCTGAAAAGCCTGCCTCAAATCATTTCAGCCTTTGATGAGGTAGCTCTGGCCAAGGCACGCGAAGTATTCAGCCGCATCGCCCCGGCGCTGATCGAACTGGAGCCGCTGGAAGCAGAACTAGCCAAGCTCTTCACCAATAGCTGGCGGTATCTCAATTTTGCTGCTTCCAACCAGTTCTATATGTTGGCCGAGAGTTACGGCCTGGACTTTTACCGCATTTACGATGCGGTGACGCAGGAGTACCCCCGCATGCGCAGTTTTGCGCGAGCTGGGTTTGCCGCTGGCCCGTGCCTGTTGAAAGACACTCTGCAGTTGTCGGCATTCTCCTCCAATAACTTCTTCCTCGGCCACGCCGCCATGCTCATCAACGAGGGCTTACCGAATTTCATCGTTACGCAGCTCAGGGCCGGGGGATTGTCGAAGAGCACGGTGGCTATTCTGGGGATGGCATTCAAGGGAGATTCCGACGACAACCGAAGTAGTTTGTCGTATAAGTTGAAGAAGTTGCTCCAGGTTGAGGCGAGAAGCGTCGTTTGCACCGATCCTTTCGTCTCCGATCCCACACTTATCCCGCTTGAGCAAGCCGTAGAACAAGCTGACGTGATTATCCTGGGTGCACCGCATACTGTTTATCGCAACTTGCTCTTCCCGGAAGACAAACGGGTCGTGGACATATGGGGTTTCTGGCGCGACGGCAAGAACCCGGCAACGGTGGGAAAGGCAAGTGAATGAAGATTCTGGTTACCGGTGCAGCAGGGTTCATTAGCGGCTATTTGATTCAGGAACTACTCGACAACGGCCATCAGGTTGTTGGGCTCGATAATTTCAGCAAGTACGGCCACAGCGAAAAGTCTTACGACATGCATCCAGGCTATCGTTTCGTGGAAGGTGACGCCAAGGACGTTTCACTGTTAAAGGATCTGCTTGCAGATTGCGATCAGTTGGTTGCATCAGCAGCCATGATTGGGGGAATCTCGTATTTCCACGAGTTCGCCTACGATCTGATCGCAGAAAACGAACGCATCACAGCGGCAGCCCTCGATGCAGCTATTGATGCGCATAAGAAGCACAAGTTGCAAAAGATCACTATGCTGTCTTCCAGCATGGTTTACGAGTGCACCAACGAGTATCCAACGCCTGAAGGAGCTGAACAAAGATGCCCGCCGCCCAGGTCCACCTACGGCTTTCAGAAGTTGGCCACCGAGTACTTTGTCAAGGGCGCGTGGGAACAGTACCGCTTGCCGTTTACAATCGCCCGGCCGTTCAACTGCGTGGGCATCGGGGAAAAGCGCGCCCTGCGTGATGTCGACGTGTACAGTGGAAACGTGAAACTGGCCATGTCGCACGTAGTTCCCGACCTGGTGCAGAAGGTACTCAAGGGGCAGGACCCGCTTCATATTCTTGGAGAAGGCAATCAGGTGCGGCACTACACCTATGGTGGAGACCTGGCGCGGGGAATCAGGATTTGTATCGAGCACCCCAATGCCCTCAACCAGGACTTCAACCTGTCCACCGCAGTCCGCACCACCGTTCTCGAGTTGGCGAAGGCAATCTGGGAGAAGGTCCATCAAGGCGCCGTTCCCTTCCGCTGCGTACACGATCCGGCCTACGAGTACGACGTACAGGAACGATCACCTTCGGTCGCCAAGGCCGAGCAGCTGCTGAATTTCAGTGCGGAGACCTCTTTGAGCGAAATACTGGACGAAGTTATTCCCTGGATCGGGGAACAGATTGCAGCGGGCCAGATCTAGAGAGGAGCTGCTCACAGGAAGCAGGCAGGAGGATATCTTGGGTAGCGATGGGCTGGAATTCCCCACAGACGAGTTGACGATTGTCATTCCCGTTTATAACGAGGGCGCCGGGTTCGAGGCCTTGTGGCGCGAACTGTCGACACATCTGCAATGCCCATTCCGAGCCTTGGTGGTTTACGACTTTGACGAAGATAACACTGTTCCCGCAGTCAAGGATGTGATGGCGTGCGGCGAGCGACGCATCCGCCTGGTCAAGAATGACATCGGCCATGGCGTAGTGGGAGCGCTCCGGACCGGATTTCGACATGTCGAGCGCGGCCCGTTGTTGGTGGTGATGGCTGATCTCTCAGACGATCTGACCCAGGTCGGACGGATGTTGGAGCTGTATCGCCAGGGCTTCCATGTGGTCGTCGGCAGCCGGTATATGAAAGGCGGCCGGATCATCGGCGGCCCCTGGTTCAAACAAGGGCTCTCTCGGGCTGCCGGAATCTCCCTGTTCTGGCTGCGCGGCATTCCCACGCACGACGCTACGAACGCTTTCAAAATCTACGACGGGGAGATGCTGAAATCATTCACCGTGGAAAGTAGGGGCGGGTTCGAATTGAATTTGGAACTTACGGTGAAGGCGTTTTTGGCGGGTTATCGCATCGCCGAAACGCCTTCGGTGTGGCGTGACCGTACCGTTGGCGAATCGCATTTTGCGCTTTGGAAATGGCTGCCGTTCTATTTGAAGTGGTATCTCTACGCGTTTCAACCGCGCCGTAAAAACCTGAGTGCCGGTCATTCGCTCTTAGACGAGCGCAGAAGGTGATTGCATAAGGCACAGCCTCAGGCAGTCACCGCAAATACCCACGAATTCCCCCATGAAGATGCGACGCGACTGTCGCATCCGATCGAGTGAGAAGATGCAGGAAATGGATCAAGGCATCGCCGAAGGTGCATTCCAGCGCGAGGGCTGCGATGCGAAGCCACAAAATCCGCCCGATGTAAATGGATTCTTCTGGATGCGTTTCCTGCTTTTGCGGCTGGACGCAATCGCGGCCCTGGCGATAGCAGCGATGACGGCAGCCTTCCGGCTATCTGGCTCGAAGGCAGTCTACATCCCGCGCTTGAACATGCTTGACGATTCCTGGGCCCTTGATATCGCTTACCGCTTCAGCCGGGGGAGTTGGCTGGGCAAGGATGTAGTATTCACCTACGGCCCGCTCTATGAATTCATGGTCGGGCTGCCTGCCCGCTTACTTCACCAACCCGAAGTCGGATCTCTCTACCGTACATGGGAGACGATCCCAATCTGCCTCTCGATCGCGCTTGTCTACGGGACCGGAATTCTGCTGCTTGATTCCGAACCCGCCTGGAAGAGATGCGTTTTTCTCGTGGGCATCATCTTCTTTTGCTGCCCGCTCAATCTCCGTCCCCTCATTTGCGTATTCACTCTGGCCGTCCTGGTTCGGACAATGGCAAGTCTCAGTTCCAGCACCGTGCTGCGCCGCGCAGCCGCTATTTCTCTACTGATGATCGGAGCTTCTCTCGTTTCCGCGGACGCAGGAATCTACAGTGCGGCAACATTCGTCGTTGTCGTATTCTGGGCTTTCTGTTTCGAACGGCGGCGCCGAAGAGAGATTGGCCTTTTTTGCGTGACGACGACCGCCCTGGTTGCGGCATGGATGTTGGTCCTGAATGCAATCCTTGGCAGTCTGCTTGATTTCCAGTTCTGGCGAATCAATGCCGCGCAGATCGGCAATTACCGCTGGGGTCAACCCGAAGCCATGGACTTACCTATGGGAATTGCCATGGTATTCATCGCCTACACCACGGCCTTGTTTACGTTGAGATCAGCCTGGATGCTCAGGCGGGCCGATGTGAGCGTACTGGCCAGGCGTCCATTTTTTCTCTGTTCCGGTTTTTGTGTGGCCATTTTGTATTTGCAGAGCGGATTGGTTCGCTCGGATTGGGAACACGTCAGTCAGGCGATGTTTCCTGCCATTGTGATTATCGCTATTACACTCATGGGTACCGGATCCACTGCCCGGCGGTCGACTTGGATTGGGATGGGAGTGGCGCTCTTAATTGCTGCGTTTGTTTCTTTTGCCCTGATGCAGCGTCTTTGGGGACCTTACCTGCTCAGGAACAATTTGGTTGTCCAACGTGTTAATGGAGCGTGTCCCGTTGGGACAAAGTACTTCCAACAGGCCTGTCTGGGCATTCGGGATGCAGAGATTTTGAGCAGAGCCGAAAGTTTTCTCGCAGGGTCAGCTGCCCCCAAGGCCATTGTATTTCCCTATCAGAATGTGCTGGCCGTAACGGCGGGAAAGTTAGCTGCGGGCAGAATCCTGCAGTCCTACGCGGCAAACGGTGAACTTCTGATGCAACAGCAGCTTCAATCTCTCCAAAACGATCGCCCGGAGCTGGCAATTTATGGCGGCGTGGACGATTTTACGTCCTGGGATATAGACCAGGTTTCGAACTTTTCCAGAAGTCCGGACGTGTGGTTTTTCCTTCAACGGAACTACAGGTTCGATTCCGTGCTCGCAAGGAATTTTCTGGGCCTGCGCAAGGACGAGGAAAGAGCGAAGAAATGGAAGGAGTCAAGGGAGGAAGCTGATGCGTTCAGGCCGAAAACTCTGAATGTGTCGAGCGCCGGAGTCTACGATTTCGGCGCTGTCAGCTGGAACAATCCCTATGATTTCATCCGGCTCGAACTTCGCTTCAGATATCCCATCTGGTGGAAGCTGAGTAAACCTTCCGCAGTCGCTGTATTGCTCCAGTTGTCTGATGGATCGGTAAGAGAAGCACATGTGGTATTGCCACCGAATAAAGACACTGAATTATGGATATTCCCGTGGGAGGAGGCTGACTTGTCCCGGTATTTTCTAACGGATCCTCATCAATGGCGGGGGAGCGGTGTGCGTCCAACTGTAACTCGACTTGCTATCCGCATCGCGCCATATGACGCCATTTCCGTGTTGCCAAACGCTATTGAGATCCGGAGAGTACAGGCTGTAAGTCTGACGTTGCAATGAGGCCTTGGAATGCCAGGCGTTCTTTGAACCAATGAAGAAGAGAGACTGGCGAGCGATTGAGCGGAATCCCGTTTATCTTTGCGGATCGTATAGCCGCCAGAAAGCAGTTGCGCAACCAGAAGCTCCAATATCATTTGAGTTATCAGAATTTTATGCACTGGTCGGGGCGGAGGGATTCGAAGTCTCGTTCCCGAGTGGCCACTATGCCGTTTTCTTTGTTGAATTTAAGGGCAACCCCAATCAAAATCATAGCTTTCCGAATTTCTCGGGCTTGTCCTTCTTTCCCTATTTTCATACCAGTGGACCGCATTCTGCAAGAAATTGGTATCACTGGTATCACCTCCCATCTGGACGTTCAGTTTAGAGCCAGCCGACTCCTTTGCCATATGTTCAACGTGGTCGCCTTTGCTATTCAATGCCCATTGGGACCATTGACCAACTCATGGACGCTATTCCCGGTTCGATGGAAAGCCGCATGGCAATCTTCTCAATCAATTCGTTTTGCCTTCCCCGAGTGGATATTTCGGCTCTCAACCGGGTGCGGTCACTTCCCGGTTCATTATCACTGTGAATCGCCTGAAGGCTCGCCGGTTCTTGGGTCATTGATCCGAGCAGCAAAGCTCGAAGGTGTGTTTCGTCGGTACAGCGGCAGGTCACGACGATCTCATAAAGCGTGTCCGAGTTTTCCGAGGATGGCAGAACGCGGTGAAATTTGTAGGCGAGCGGACGAAGGCCAATGTTCGTGAGTAAAACGGCGATTGTCAGGAATACCGCAAGAGGGAGAGCATCGAGGCCGCTCAGGACCCCGATCCCCGCAGAGCACCAGATCGTTGCCGCGGTATTGAGCCCACGGACGTTGCCGGCATCTTTGAAGATTACGCCGGCTCCCAGGAAGCCTACTCCGGAGACGACGTAGGGACCAAAACCCGCCATAACGAAGGCCGATGCCCCGGCAGCAACGAGCGCGTTGGTTCGCGTCCCCGCCATCCTTTGCCGCCATTCACGTTCAAGGCCAACGATGGCGCCGAGTGCTGTCGCTCCCGAGAGGTGCCAAACGAATTGAATCAAAGAAGTCGCTATCATTGTTCTCCAGCGAATAAGACCGCTCGCGGCTTATTGCCAACCTCTCCACGAAGGAAATGAACGGCTGATTTGACCTCCAGCACGAGCTTCAGCATCAATGAGCACTCATGCCCAATCCCACACTCCTGCCTCAATCACGATGCATCCTGCGCAGACTTCGGTCGCAACGACTCGAACAATTAGTGCGCGACCCATAGAGGCAAATCGTTTCCCTTTGAACTCACGCAGTGCATCGTGGACTTGATTAACGTGTTCCAGCGTTTCTCTTTCCTGATCCGAACGAAGATCTCATCGAGTGGGTGCACCCTCGAAATCTCACTGCATTGCCTTCTTTGCATCCCTGCCGACGTCTTCAATCCCAACTGCGGTCTTCTCCCCTGCCTTCTCTGTATATCGAACCGTGAGTTGCGATCCCTGCTTTATGCCTTCTCCCCCTTCTTTGGTTCCGCGCCATGTTGTTCTCCCGGTCCATTTGATGGTGTGCTCCGCTCCATCCCCAGCCTTGACGACCACTTTCTTGGTGGCTTTGTCGACGTGTTTGACGACTCCCGAAACGATATGGACGGCGTCCTTATTTTCGGCGGACGCGTTCGTTAAGACAGCCAACGTGGCGAACGCAAAGAAACAAAACAGGATAGTACGACGATTACGGATTTGCATGACTTTCCTCCTTTGGAATTTGGGTTTGTCTCGGTACATACAACTTCATGGGCTGCAGATCGGCCTACGGGATCAAGGAAGCAATCGAGTTCGCGTATCTCGCGGCAGGGGCCGCGGGAGCGTTAGTCCTCTTCTACGGGAACCAACTTCACGATTCGTTTGACGTGGTACGAGGATGGGGACTCACTGGTGAAGTAATGTCGGACCTGTAATTCGCCCAGCAGACCGATTGCCATCAACTGAATTCCGGATACGATCAGCACAGCCCCAATTACGAACATGGGTCCGTGAATATCCATCACTGCAAGGTGCGGCCTTAGGAGTTTCATTCCCAGCACAATCGTGGCCATGAAGCTTCCAGCCAGAATTGCAAACATTCCAAGGCGGCCGAAGAGATGCATTGGCCGGCTCATGTACCGCAACAAAAACCGGATTGTCAGCAGGTCGAACAATACGCCGAAGGTACGACCGATACCATAGTGGCTCCTTCCTTGGACGCGATTCACATTGCGAATGGGTATTTCGCAGATCGACGCGCCGTACCAGCTTGCCAGCGCCGGAATGAACCTGTGCAACTCGCCGTAAAGAGGGATTCTTTTGATCACTTCGCAGCGATAGGCCTTAAAGGTTGTGCCGAAATCGTGAATGGACACGCCCGATATCTCTCTCGGACTGATCGTGATTGTGGCAACGCGCGCTCCGACCGGAGTGTCCGTAGCGCTGAGGCGCAGCGGGATGAGGAGTGCGACAGGGATGATCCAGCGAAGTTTCATTGGGTTGACCTCCTTGGCGGCCTCACGGCCGGATGCTTGCGAAACATGTACTGCCTTCGGACCGCCTGCACGTAGGCCACAACATCTGGATTTCGATAATCCAGTTGCTCTCGCGCAATGCCACGGTCGCCCGCGTAGTAGGCTGCGGTTACCAGGCGCAGATCCCCGTGGAACTCCCACATCAGCGCTGTGACATAGCGGGTGCCCGCAGCAATGTTCTGTTCGCTATCAAAGGGGTCGAATGCGCCAAATCGTTTGGCAGTCGCCGGCATGAGTTGCATCAGTCCCATCGCCCCCTTATTCGAAACCGCACGCGGATTCCATCGCGATTCGATGTCGATCAGCGCGCCGACCAACTCAGGAGGTACTCGATAGTGCGCCGCATATTGGCGGACAAAGCCAGCCGCCGGATCAGGATCGGCCTGTCGAAAGCAGAACCTCGGACATGCAAAAAAGAACAAGAGTGCTAATCGCATCATGAATCTGGTCCTCCGTGCAGCGCGAGACTTTGCGCGAACCGCGCGCCGTCGTCGAGCAGGCTCTTGAATCCTTCGCGGAGCAGAAGGTGCCTGCGATCCTTTTCGGTCTTGGCAAGGAAGGGCAAAAGAACATCGCGGAGCTCGGCAGTGACGTGGTCTGTTCCGAGCAACTGCAATGCGTTCGCGAAATCGATCATTTCCGATACCGATGGAGGCTTTTCGAGTGAGTAATTACGGAAGGAGAGCGCTATTCCGGCCATCTCGCGATGGAAGCTCTCATCGGCCTTCGGCGTGCGGCTGGCAATGATCTCGGCTTCGCGCTCGGGAGTGGGATGCTCGACGCGTACGTAGAGGCTCCGCCTTCTGATCGGGTCGCCGAGCCTTCGTTCTTCGTTGCTGGTGAGCACGACGAACGGGATGCTCTTCGCAGCCACGGTGCCGAACTCCGGAATCGAAAGTTGCCAGGCGGAGAGGATTTCTAAAAGCATAGCTTCGAAACCATCATCGACTTTATCCAATTCGTCGATGAGCAGCACACAGGGCCTGTCGCATTCGAGAGCGCGCATCAGCGGGCCGGGGCGAAAGAAGTCCCGCCCCTTGAGGTTCGTCTGCAGACTATGCCAGTCTTCGTGCCTGCCCTTTGAGAACTCCATGTAGAGACGCTGAAGGCCTTCGTCGAAGCGGCCGATTGCTTTGTCCTCGGTCACGCCGCGGTAACACTGCAGCCGCTCGATGTGTGTGTGGGCTGCGGCGGCAACGGAAACGGCTAGTTGGGTCTTGCCTGACCCTGCGGGCCCTTCGAGCAGCAGGGGTTTTTGCAGCTTGGCGGCGAGAAACACCACCTGGGTCATCACCGGGTCGATGAAGTAGCCGGTGGCCGCGAGTTTGGTTCCCAGGTCGTCGACTGAATCAAACATCGGCCTGTCCTCGCGCTGCTGCTCGAATCGGAACCGCGGTTTGCTCACCGTTGGTGATTCGGCCTTCCGGCAAAACGCCTTGTCGAGGTATAACTTGAGCCCAAACATTTGCCAGCGAATTAGCCCCTAACGCTGGCAGTAGAATCAAAATCCCGCGGCTCCACGGGTCACCTGACCATGTCGTCCAAACCGGCCAGCCGTAACAAACAACCACCGCTAGGTCGAGAAAGGTTAGCAATACCGCGATGATGAGAAACCTGGGTCGCTTCGTCACCTGGGCCTCCTCCAATGCGGAGTCAGCATGAGGCGCTCTCAAAACTCGGTCAAATTGCCGCTTGTTTAGGCCCCAGAGCGCGCAGACTCCCGCCGATCAAGAACTCGGTCAAATGGACTCGACACTCGGCTGAAGTGCCGGTCGTTGCTTCTCTGTCCGTGATAGCTGCGAGGTGAAACCGGGACGGACGGGATGGGTCCTGCACTGGATTGGCCTCTCAGCCAGACGGCAATATCATGAGGGTCGAATCGGATCGAATGAGAGATTTTGAGGCAGGGGATTTGGCCCTTTGCGGCCATCCTATAGATCTTTTTGATTGAGACATCCAAGATTCGGGCAACTTCCTCCACGCGGAGAGCTTCTTTCTTGCCTTCGACAATTTCGGCCAAGATCATCGGTTCCTCCGTAATTCCCGCGAGGGCGGGATTTTGAGACAATCTCTCCAGCTGAGAACTCGGTCAAATTCTGGAGAATTCCAGTTCTTCGTGAAAAGTAAGTGCCAGAGAGTGACTCCTCCGATGCCTTTCGCTGCTACTCACGGCACTGATGGCAGGGAACTATATGCGGCTGTGCGAAGTCAGACCGAACTCATGCGGCACCAGTGATGAGATGGAGCCGAGTCCTGTTGCGGCTTGCGAAACTCGAATTGACCTTTTCGATTACGGACCGATTTCTTGCTGGCTTCAAGTAGCGGATGATGCTCTCTAGATTGGTCTGTCCCATCCACGTCATGACAGTCCTGAGGTCAATGCCAGCCTGAAGATGTGTGGTAGCAAACGTAGCTCGGAACTTGTGAAGCCAGAAATCATCCGGATTCAGCCCGGCTTTATTCGCATTTCGTTTGAGAGCGCGGAGCATGTGGGTATCCCGTCTTCCGCTCGCGGTGCTAAAAACCAGCGCCTGGGCAGAAGAGCGTAGCGCAGGCAGCGATCGACGATATGTCTCCAGAATGTCCAGCAGTTCATTCGGAACAGGAACTTCGCGCTCCTTGTAAGCCTTCGGGGTCCAATTGAACTGAGGCTTCCAGCGCATTTCGATGACGTTGGCGTGGAAGCGGACGTTACTCCAGAGAACGTTCATCGCTTCTTGTTCGCGAAAGCCACTCATAAGAAAAAAATCGTAGAGTGTGCTGTGGTACGGTGAGCACACCGCATGGAGTTGAGACAGTTCTTCGTCTTCGTAGATGTCAACTTCTTGCTCGATAAATCGCGGGTGGTCATTCTTGCCAATCAGTTTCGGCATTCCTTGGGCCTGGAGGAAGGTCAGCACATCGGCGAACTTGTTGTGCACCGTCCGCGGTGCGAGCTTTTTCGTATCGCGCAGAAACGCAGCGAAACGCAGCAGATCTCTCCGCTCGATCTCCTCAAGAAAGCATTTTTCGCAGGACTCCTGAAAATAGCCGAGGGAAACACGATACCCCAGCCACGTTTTTCTTTGCCTGGTGAGTTGGACTTCCTCGAGGAAATCACCAACTGCTGATCGAATTCGGAGGCGGGAGTCGTCTTCAATCGGATTGGTAACGATGAGACCTGTCGCGATCGCGTCGAGCTCCCTTTGCTTTCGAGCGCGGCTGTTGTATGCAGCCGCCGCGTCGGTGCCGACGGACATGCGTCGGCGTTTTCCGTCTTCGTTCCAGTCGAGGTAGTAAGCGCCTTCCGGATGCTTCTCCTGCCGGTCATTCGCCATCACCCAATCGGGCTTGATGCGGCCGTTGGGGCCGACGACTACGGGACAGTAGCGCTTGCCTTCGGGGGTGTCGATCCGCTTGGTGATATTCACCTGCATGGGGAAAACTCCCGGCAAAGTGGTATCACTCTTGGTATCACCCCCTCGCTCCTCGGTCAAACTTGTTGAAAAGGAAGAGGTTAGATGGTCGGGGCGGAGGGATTCGAACCCGATTTAGTCCCGCCTACGAAAACTCGCATTTTCTGTGATTTAGATGCAAAGCATTAGAGGGTATGGACTTGCCTGCCGTCCATGCCGTCCCT
>Ga0326727_10017357_pt1 | contig 14957 bp, 13 predicted proteins | sample MB2enrmetagenome_FD_207643 | JGI IMG/M metagenome (GOLD analysis project Ga0326727, IMG submission 207643) | Lab enriched peat soil microbial communities from McLean, Ithaca, NY, United States - MB29MY | ecosystem: Environmental > Terrestrial > Soil > Wetlands > Peat | place: USA: New York... | reverse complement strand
TAGGATGATCTGGCGGGTTGAATGACTCAGGTTTTGAGGGTCATGGTTGGACGGAAAACTTGTAGATGATGGTGCTGTGGTAGGTTTGGCCGGGTTTCAATTCCGTGGTGGGGAACTCCGGTTTGTTGGGGGAATCCGGGAAGTGCTGGGGTTCCATGCAAAAGGCGGATCGATGCCCATAGACGCGCCCGCCCTTGCCGGTGATCGTGCCGTCAAGGAAATTGCCCGAATAGAACTGCAAGCCCGGCTGGGTGGACCACACTTCCAACACGCGGCCGGTGGTGGGTTCGGTGACGCGGGCCAGCATGGTGAGGTCGCCGATTTTTTTGTTGAACACCCAATTGTGATCGTAGCCTTTGCCAAACTTCAGTTGCTCGTTGTCCTGGCCGATGCGGGCGCCGATGGCGGTGGGGGTGCGGAAGTCAAAGGGGGTGTTTTCCACCGGGCTTAACTCACCGGTCGGAATCAAGGTGGAGTCCACCGGGGTGAAACGGTCGGCGGGCATCATGACGATGTGACCGAGGATGTCGCCATTGGCGGCGAGGTTGAAATAGGAATGATCGGTAAGGTTGACGACGGTGTCCTTGTCGGTTTGGGCGGTGAACTCGATGCGGATTTCGTTTTTATCGGTGAGCGTGTAGGTTGCCGTGACATCCAGGTTGCCGGGGAAGCCCTCTTCACCGTCCTTGCTCAGATAGGTGAGCTTAAGGCTGGGACCATGCGGGCCTTCCATTGGAGTGGCGGTCCAAATATGTTTGTCAAAACCTTTGATGCCGCCGTGGAGGGTGTTGGGGCCGTCATTGGCAGGGAGGGTGTAAGTTGTGCCATCGAGGGTAAATTTGGCGCCGCCGATGCGGTTGCCATAACGTCCAATGAGCGCTCCGAAATAGGGGCTGTTCTTGATGTAGGAAGCCACGTCGTCGCAGCCGAGCACGACATCGTCGAACTGGCCGTTTTTGTCCGGCATCTTGAGCGAGAGCATGATGCCGCCATAGGTCATGATGCGGGCTTCCGCCCCTTTGTCGTTGCGCAGGGTGTAGAGGTCCACTGGCTGGCCGTCGGGGCCGGTGCCGAAGGGCTGTTGCTCAATGTGACTTGTGTTCGCGCTTTGACTGGCGCAACCGGCCAGCAGGCAGGCGGCGGCGGCGATGGCGAGCATCGATGGGATCAATGTTTTGTTATTCATATATTTGTTGCGAGGCGATCAGCCGCCGGGAGGCTGTCCATAATAAGCGCCGGGGCCGTGTTTGCGGAAAAAATGCGTGTCCAGCAGGGGCGAGGAAATCGGTTTGACGTTGTGGTTGAGGGCGACGGTTTCGGATGCCAGCCGGGCGATGAATTCCAACACGGCGGCGTTGTGAGCCGCCTGGGCGGCGTTGGGGCCCCAGGCGAAGGGGCCGTGATGGGCGACCAAAACGCCAGGATTCAGCAGGGGGTCCAACCCCTTGAACCGCTCGACGATGACGCGGCCGGTGTTCAACTCGTAGGAGGAATTGATTTCCGGGGCCGTCATGGAGCGCGTGCAGGGGACTTCGCCATGAAAGTAATCGGCGTGGGTGGTGCCCAGGGCGGGGATGCTTCTGGCGGCCTGCGCCCAGGCGGTGGCGTAAAGACTGTGGGTGTGAACAATGCCGCCGATGGCCGGAAAGGCGCGGTAAAGCTCCAGGTGCGTGGGCGTGTCCGAACTGGGCTTGAGAGTGCCTTCCACGACTTTTCCACTGTCCAGCGCCACGACGACCATGTGGGCGGGTTTCATGCCGGCGTAGGGAACGCCGGAGGCTTTGATCACCACCAGGCCGCGAGCGCGGTCGATGCCGCTGGCGTTGCCCCAAGTCTGCACGACCAACCCTTCCTTGACGAGGTCGAGGTTGGCGCGGCAAACGTTTTTTTTGAGCGGTTCCAGCATGTGAGCCGGGGTCAGGCGCGCGCGCGATTGCGTATGTCAATGAGTTGTTTCATCACCGGATACAAGCTGCCTTCCCACTGAGCGGTTCCGAACGCGTCATGCAAAATGGTGTAGAGGGCGTACAACTCCCCGTAAACGGCGTGGGCCGCCGGGTCGGGCTGGAAGAGGCGCGGTTTCAAGCCGGTCATGGCGGCAACGGCGGATGGGAAATCGGGGTGAGCGCCCGCGACGACGGCCGCGGCGACCGCGGCGCCCAACGCGCAGGTCTGGGCCGAGCGAGAGACTTTCATCGGGCGGCCCGTGACGTCGGCGTAAATCTGCATGACGAGGGGGTTTTTTTCGGCAATCCCGCCGCAGTTGACGACCTGTTGGATTTTGACGCCGTATTGCTCGAAACGATTGATGATGGTCAGCGCGCCGAAAGCGGTGGCTTCGATGAGCGCGCGGTAAATCTCCGGCGGGGTGGTGTAAAGGGTCTGCCCCAAGAGGAGACCGGTCAGGCGCTGATCGACGAGCACGGTGCGGTTGCCATTGTTCCAATCCAGCGCGATCAAGCCGGCCTCTCCGGGGCGCAGGCGCGCGGCGCCCTTGGTCAGCGTCGCGTGCGAGCCGGCGGTTTTGCCGCCGGGCTGGATATAATTGACAAACCAGTTGAAGATATCGCCTACCGCCGATTGGCCGGCCTCCAACCCGTAACAATCGGGCAGGACGCTGCCCGGCACGATGCCGCACAGCCCCGGGATGTCCGGCAGCTTCTCCCGTAGCGGCCAGACGGCGATGTCGCAGGTGCTGGTGCCGATGATTTTGACCAGCGTGCCTGGGGCAACGCCCGCGCCAATGGCGCCCAGGTGGGCGTCGAACGCGCCGACGGCCACGGGGATGCCTTCGCGCAGGCCGGTGAGCCGGGACCATTGGGCGGAAAGGCCGCCAACGGAGGAACTGACATCGCGCGCTTTGGCGCACAGCCGCGTCCGCAACGCGCCCAGTTTGGGCGCCAGCGCGGACAAAAACTCCTGGTCCGGGTATCCGCCCCAGCTTTCGTTATACATCGCCTTGTGGCCGGCGGCGCATACGCCCGCGATGAACTTTCCGCCTTCGGCGCCGGTCAAAGCGGCGGGGATGTAATCGGCCAGTTCGACCCACGAGGCGGCGGCGTCGAATACGGCGGGATTGCTGCGCAGGCAATGGAGGATTTTGCTGAAAAACCATTCGCTGGAGTACGTCCCGCCGCATTTGGCGAGGTACTGCGGACGCATTTTTTTCGCCAGCGCGGTGATTTCCTCCGCCTCGGCCACGCCGGTGTGGTCCTTCCAGAGCCAGGCCATGGCGGCCGGGTTTTTGGCGAAACGGCGGTCAAAGGCCAGCGGCTGGCCGCGCCCATCGACCGGCAAGGGGGTGCTGCCGGTGGTATCGACGCCGACGCCGGCGACCTGCTCGGGTTTGAAGCCGCGGACTTTTTTGCGCGCGGCCGCCAAGGCCCGTTGGAGGGTGATCTCCGCCCCTTTGATGTAATCGGCCGGATGCTGGCGAGCCAGGTTGGGGTCGCGGGACAGAATGACGCCGGCGTCGCCATGTTCGTAATTCCACACTGCGGTGGCGACTTCGCGGCCATTGGATGCATCGACGATGAGAGTGCGGACGGAGTTGGTGCCGTAGTCGAGTCCAATGGTGTAGGAGGGAGTCATAATCCAAAGCCCCGGGCCAGGGCGTAATAGACCTCGTTGGCGCGCAATTCCTTGCGGAACTCGCGCAAGTTGGTCTTGTCATCAATAATAACGGTTTCAATTCCCGTGATGTTGCCAAAATCCTCCAGCATTTCCGTGGTGACCGCCGGGCTGAAGCCGGTGTGGTGGGCGCCTCCGGCGTAAATCCATGCGGTGGCGGCGGTCGGCACATCGGGTTTGCAAATCCAGACCGCGCGGGCGACGGGGAGCTTGGGCAGCGGTTTATCCGGGGGGACGACCTCGACCTCGTTGACCAGGAGGCGGAAACGGTTGCCCATGTCAATCATGGAAGCGTTAACGGCCTGGCCGGGGGGCGTGTCAAATACCAGGCGCACGGGGTCGGCCTTGCCGCCGATGCCCAGGGGATGGACTTCGAGCGAGGGGCGGCCTTGGGCGATGCTGGGACAAATCTCCAGCATGTGCGCGCCAAGCACCCGCATTTTGCCGGGAGCGAGGTGGTAGGTGTAATCCTCCATGAAGGAGGCCCCGCCCTTGAGGCCGGACGCCATCACCTTCATCGCCCGCACCAGGGCGGCTGTCTTCCAATCGCCCTCGGCGCCGAAACCGAAACCGTCGGCCATGAGGCGCTGGACGGCGACGCCGGGCAATTGGCACAGACCGTGCAAGTCTTCAAAAGTGTCGGTGAATCCTTTGAAACCGCCGGCGGTAAGGAATGCGCGCAAGCCGGCCTCGATCCGGGCCGCCTCGCGCATCGACTCGCGCATGGCGCCGCCGGCGCGCAATTTGGGCGCGACCTTGTAGGCGGCCTCGTATTCCTTGACCAGGCGGTCGATCTGGGCGTCGGAGACCTGATTGACGCATTTGACCAGGTCGCCCATGCCGTAACCGTTGACGGAGTAGCCGAACTGGATTTGCGCGGCCACTTTGTCGCCTTCCGTCACGGCCACCTCGCGCATGTTGTCGCCGAAGCGGCAGAACTTGGCCCCCTGCCAATCGAGCCAGGCGGCGGCGGCGCGGGACCAGGCGCCGATGCGCTCCTGCACGGCGGGGTCCTGCCAGAAGCCGGCGACGACTTTGCGGTCCAGCCTCATGCGGGACATGATAAACCCGTGCTCGCGGTCGCCGTGCGCGGCCTGGTTGAGGTTCATGAAATCCATGTCGATGTCGCTCCAGGGGATGTCGCGGTTGAACTGGGTGTGAAGATGGAGCAGCGGTTTGCACAGGAGGCGCAGGCCGTTGATCCACATTTTGGAGGGCGAGAAGGTATGGCACCAGGTCATTACGCCGGCGCACTGTGGCGCGTCATTGGCCCGCCGGCAAAGCGCGGTGGCCTCCTCGGCGCTTTTAATCACCGGCTGGAAAACAATTTTTAGGGGAATGGCGGCGGCGGCATCGAGCGCGGCGGCGACTTGGCGGGCGTTGGCGGCGACTTTTTCGAGGGCAGCCGGGCCGTAGAGATGTTGGCTGCCGGTGACGAACCAGACTTCGTTATTTTTGAGAGTATTCATGCGAGCGGGAGGTTTCTTATTATATAAGCATTGTTAAGTAAAGCGGAAAATAGACCGTTTTTTGTTCCCGTTCAATATGATCAATGACCTATAAGCCGCTCGATGTCGAGGGCACATTCGACGCTCAAAAGCACAGTCTTCATTTTTTATCCATCATTGGAAGCACCAGGCGTTCGATTCCGGCGGCGGCCAAACCGGCGCTGCGGCGGCGCGGGGCGGAGAGGACTTCGATGCGGCCCAGGCGCGCCCACAAAGTGCCGCGCTCGATGGCGGCGGCCAGATAACGGAAAACCGCGGGCGGCAATTCCACCACGCTGCCGGTGACGACCACGCGCCGCAATCCGCAAACATTGAGCGCCCCGGCGATGGCGGCGGCGGCGGCCTCCAAACCTTCTGCCAGCCACGGCGCCAGGCCTTCATCGGCGATCAACCGCTCCAGAGCCGGCCAGTCCGCCCTGGCGCCGGGCCGGGCGCCGGCAAAACTGCGCAGCAAACCGGAAGTCGAAACGAGCGTTTCCAGGCAGCCAACGGCGCCGCAACCGCAGGGGCGTTTGTTACCCAAAACAGGCGTGTGCCCGATCTCGCCGCTAAGCGGCAGCGGGGGCACGAGCAACTTGCCGCCGACGATGGCCGCGCCGCCAACCCCTTCGCCAAAATCGACCAGCAGGAAATCCTCCTGGGCCGGCTCGGAAACGTGGTGTCCAAGAGCCAAGGCCCGCTCCTCCTGCACCAACGCCACCGGCGCGTTCCAGACTCTCTTGATCAGACCTGGCAGCATGTTGCCTTCGGTCCAGTGCAAATTGGGCGAGAAGAGCACGGCGCCCTTGCTCTCATCGACCACCCCCGGCACGCTGACCAGCACACCCCAAAGGTCTTTGCAAGAGAGGCGCGGGGCGGCTTTGGCAAGCGCCCGCTGCCAGGCAGGCGGCGTGGCCGCCGTTGGCACCCGCACCGTCCAGTCATCCTCGCCGGGCGCGGCCAGCGGCAACGCCGTCAGACAGGTTTCCGAGACGCCCAACTCAATGGCGACAAATCGCGGCCGGAGACCGTCGAGGCGCAACCGCCGTCCCGGGCGCCCCAAAGCAGCGGCGGCGCCGCGCTGCTCATCAACCTCGCGCAGGAGGCCCAGTTTGAGGAGATCATCGACGATTTTGCCGGTGGTGGGCTGGCTCAGGCCAAGAGACTTGGCCAATTCGGCGCGCGAGGCCGCGCCCAGGACCTGCAAGCGGGCCAGGACGGCGCGTTTGTTCAGTTGCCCCATTTTGGAAGGCACGACGATCATGATACTTAAGAAAACAACGTAATGGGCCGCAAGGCAAGCCCCGGATGAAAGTCAGTGATTGCGGGAATGAAGTGGATCGGGGACTCGCAAGCGCGCGCCCCGGCCGATAGGCTGTGGGGGGGGTTACGGTTTCTTTTCCGGATCGAGCAAAATCACCTTGAGTTTGCCGGGAGGATGGGTGGGCTGGGTGAAATTGTCGAGGAGACTGGGGGCGGCGGCGGCTGCGGGGGCCGGTTGCGGCGGAGCGGTTTGGGACTGGAGGGCGGAATGGAGGGCGCTTTCCACGAGTTGCGTGCAATGGATTTTCACCGGCGGCAACGGGCCGAGGCCGGGGGCCAATTGTTCGGCGGACATGGCAAGGACTTCTTCGGGCGTCTTGCCGCGGATCATCTCGGTGGCCAGGCTGGCGACGGCAATCGCGGTTTCGCAGCCGAAACTCTGGAAGGTCGCACGGTCAACAACTTTTTTTCCGGACTCCTGCTTGAATTTGATCCAGAGCCGGATCATGTCGCCGCAGGCGGCGCTGCCGGCGGCGCCCATCGCGTCGGCCCCTTCCAACTCGCCGAGGTTTTTCGGGTCGCGCAGGGCGGCCTCGATGCGTTTTTGAAGATCGTCGTCTGGGTTCACGTGGAGAGTTCCAGGCGGTAGCGCGAGATTTTTGGGTCCATTTCGCGCGACCAAGCATCGATGCCGCCGCGCAGGCAACGGACGTTGCGGAAGCCCTGGCCGGCGAAGTAGGCGGCGGCATCGAGGCTTTGCTGTCCGCGGTGGTCGCAAATCACCATCAACCCCAAGCGCGGCCAATGGGCGAGGATGTCCTGCATGACGGGCTGGGAGAGGAGAACGGCACCGTCGATGTGCGCGGCCTCGAACTCCTCGCGGCTGCGGATATCGACGAGGCGGAGCTGGCCCGCGGCGCGCAGGGCGGCCAAGTCGGCGGGCGCCATCTGCAACTCCTCGTCCTGTTGGTGGCTGGTTTGGAGATGGGCAATGACCTCGGCCACGTCGAGATTGTTGCGCGCGCACAGGCCGGCCAGCGTTTCGTCCGGCTGAAAGGCGCAACTGGCGCAGCCGCCGATGTGGTAGCGGCGGAACAAGGCGCGCTGCGCGCCGGGGAAAATGTCCAGCACGCGCCGTAGGGTGGTTGTGGCATCGATGGGATCGCTCATTCGCCAAAGAAATGTTGAATTTCGGCCAGGACTTCGGCCAGGCGGTCCACTTCCGCCGGGGTGTTGTAGAAATAGAAACTGGCGCGGGCGGTGGATTCGACGCCGAGCTTTCTCATCAGCGGCTGGTTGCAATGGTGCCCGCCGCGCAAGGCGACACCGCGCTGATCGGCCACCGTGACGACATCGTGCGCGTGGATGTTGCGCAGGAGAAAGCTGACCACGCCGGCGTGGCCCTGGCGCGGGCCGAACAAGCGGATGCCGGGCAGGCGCGAGAGTTTGTCCAGCGCGCGCGCGGCCAAATCCTCGTCATGGCGGGCGATATGCTGGCAGCCGATGGCCGAGAGGTAATCCAGGGCCGCGCCCAGGCCGATCGCGGCGGCGAAATCGGGCGTGCCGGCCTCGAATTTGTGGGGCGGATCCTTAAAGGTGCTGTGGAAGAAATCGACGCTGGAAATCATGTCGCCACCGCCGTGAAAGGGCGGCATTTGCGCAAGGATTTCGCCGCGGCCATAAAGAACGCCGCTGCCCGTTGGCCCGCACACCTTGTGGCCGGAGAAAGCGAGGAAGTCGCAGCCGACTTCCCGCACATCCACAGGGCGGTGCCCGACGCTCTGAGCGGCATCGACGAGGGTGACGATGCCGCGGCGGCGGGCGCGGGCGCACAATTCGGCCACCGGATTGACCGTGCCCAGAGTGTTGGAAACATGGGTGAAGGCGAAGAGCTTGACAGTGCCGTCAAACAAACGATCCAAACCGGACAGGTCCAGCAGCCCGTCGTCGCCCGTCACCGGCGCATAGGCCAGTTTGGCGCCGGTCCGCTCGGCCAGCAATTGCCAGGGGACGATGTTGCTGTGATGCTCCATTTCGGTCAGCAATATGGTGTCGCCGCTGTGGATATTCTTCGCGCCCCAAGTGTAGGCCACCAGGTTGATGCCTTCGGTTGTGCCCCGGACGAAGATGATTTCGGCCGGCTCGCGGGCGTTGAGGAAGCGGGCCGCGCGGTCGCGGGCGGCCTCGAAAGCGACGGTGGCGCGGCGGCTCAACTCGTGGATGCCGCGATGGACGTTGCTGTTGTCGTGCCGGTAGAAATGATCCAGGGCCTCAAGCACGGCGCGCGGCTTTTGGGAGGTGGCGGCGTTGTCAAGATAAACGAGGGGAAAGCCGTGGACCTGTTGCCGGAGGATGGGAAAATCCGCCCGCAGCGCTTCCCAATCTGGCGGTTTCGGCGTCACATTAAACCCAATTCCAGCCGGGCGGCGTCGGTGAGCATCTCGCGGCTCCAGGGCGGGTCCCAAACCAGGAACACGGCCGCTTCCTTGACGCCGGGTATGCTGGAGACTTTGGCCTCGACATCCTGTTGCAGAATGGGGCCCATGCCGCATCCGGGAGCCGTAAGGGTCATTTTGATTTCGACCCGATTCCCGCCATCGGCCAGGGGCAGGATCTGCAGGTCGTAGATCAGGCCCAGATCGACAATGTTGACCGGTATCTCCGGATCGTAACAGGTGCGGAGTTGGTCCATGATCTGTTCCTCAGTGACGCCGGCAGGGGCCGTCGTCGCGGCGGGTTCGGAGGCTGGGGCGGCGGGAGCGGGGGGCGGGTCCTTGCCCAGCGCATCGGCGTCGCGCGCGTCGATGCGCGCCATGTTGCCGTGGATGATGACGGTGAAACTGCCGCCCAGCGACTGGGTAATGACCACCGGTTCGCCCGCTTGGAGGGAGATGCGGGTGCCGGCGGGAATCAGGACCGCCTCGCAATCGCGCCTTAAAATAATCTCGTCACTCATGGCTTGTGTTCGGTGGTCGCGCGAGCTTCGCCGTTGAGGGCGGCCAGCACGGCGTGCCAGGGCAAAATGGCGCATTTGACGCGCATGGGGAAGTGATGAACGCCGGCGAAGGCGCATAATTTGCCCATGACTTCCTCGTCCATCGCGCCGGTGGTCACGAGGTTCTGGAATTGAGTGAAGGCGGTTCGGGCCTCGTCGGCGGACTTGCCCTTGAGGCGGTCGGTCATCATCGAGGCGGAGGCCTTTGAAATGCAGCAGCCCGAACCCTGGAAAGAGATGTCGCGAATCACGCCGCCTTCGATCTGGAGGTAAATGGTGAAGTTATCGCCGCACAGCGGGTTTTTCCCCTCGACGGTCTGAGTGGCGCCGGGCAGAAGGCAAAAATTGCGCGGCTTGCGGCAGTGATCGAGAATGACCTGCTGGTAAAGTTCGCTCAGTTCGTCGGCCACCGGGTCCTCCGTCACATTGCCGCGCATTCAAACCTCTCGGTCAGAAGCCGGTCCAATTGTTCCCGCAGCGCCGGGATGGTGATGCGTCCGACAACGTCGCTGGCGAAGGCGTGGATGAGCATGCGGCGGGCGTGGGCGGCGCCGATGCCGCGCGAGCGCAGGTAGAACATCGCCTCCTCGTTCAATTGCCCGATGGTCGCGCCGTGGGTGCATTTGACATCGTCGGCGAAAATCTCCAATTGCGGTTTGGTGTCGATGACCGCCTCGTCGGAAAGGAGCAGGTTGCGGTTGGTTTGCTTGGCGTTGGTTTTCTGGGCGTCGGGCCGGACAAATATCTTGCCATTGAAAACGCCGCGGGACCGGTTGGCGAGAATGCCGTGGTAAAACTCGTGGCTTTCGCAGTGCGGTTGGACGTGATCGACCACGGTGTGATGATCAATCAACTGTTCGCCCCGCCCCAAATAGAGTCCGTTCAAAATCGCCTCCGCCCCTTCGCCATCCAGGCGCGTTTGGATTTGATTGCGGGCCAGGCGCGCGCCGGTCACGATGGAATGGGACACCCAGTGGCTGTCCCTTTCCTGCGCGGCTTGGACGGTGGCGAAATGAAAAGCGCGTTCGTTTTCATTTTGCAGGCGCCCATGTTCAACGCGCGCGCCGGCTGCCAGCACCAGTTCAGTCACCGCGTTGGTCACGTGCGGGGCCGGCGTGAGGCTGGCATAAGTTTCCATTACTTTCAGCGCGGCGCCTTTTTGCGCGACAATGAGATTGCGCGCGTGAACCGTGGCGCCGGGTCGATCGGAGGCGGCGACATAGAGCAACTGGACAGGCTGCTCGACCGTCACGCCGTCCGCGACAAAAACAAACGCGCCGTCCACGAAAAACGCCGTGTTCAGCGCGGCGAAGAAGTTCCCGGCCACGGCGGCGTGGCGGGCCAGGTGCTTGTCCAATTCACGCCCGCCGCCGGCCATAAGCGCCCGCAAGCTGGCCGCCTCCAATCCCGGCGCGCCCGGCAGAGAGGACAAATCGTGGCGAAAGGCGCCATCGACAAAAACCAGGCAGTGGCCATCCTTGGCCAGCCGGAACGGCTCGATGTCACGCAGAGTGACCAGCCGCCCGTTTTGTTTGGCGGAGTGCAGCGGCAACTCCAGCAGCGGCGCCACGTTAGTAAAGCGCCAGTCCTCCTGGTGGGTGTCGGGAAAACCGGTTTCTCCCATTTGCTGGCGCGCCGCTTCGCGCAGGGACTCCAGCCAGGGCGGATTGTCCGCTGGATGAAGCGCAAAAGCGCCCAGCGCGGCCGCCAGAGGATCGCGCGCCGGAGTTGATGTGAGCGTGTCCGTCATGGCTTTCCGTTGCCGGGGTCCGATTCCAAGAGCCATTCGTAGCCGCGGCTCTCCAATTCCAGGGCCAGTTCCTTGCCGCCGGACTTGACGATTTGCCCCTTGACCAGGACGTGGACGAAGTCGGGCACGATGTAATTGAGCAACCGCTGATAATGCGTGATGACCAGCGTGGCGTTGTCCGGGCGGCGCAATTTGTTGACGCCGGCCGCCACGACTTTGAGGGCGTCGATGTCCAGGCCGGAATCGGTTTCATCGAGAATGGCCAGCTTGGGTTCGAGGACGGCCATCTGGAAAATCTCATTGCGTTTTTTTTCGCCGCCGGAGAAGCCCTCGTTGACGGGCCGGTTGAGGAGGGCGGGGTCCAGCTCCAGCAGTTTGGTCTTCTTCTTGACGAGCGCCAGGAAGTCGAAGCCGTCCAATTCCGGCAGGCCGCGCGCCTTGCGGCATTCGTTGAAGGCGGCTTTGAGGAAAACAGTGCTGTTGACACCGGGAATTTCGACCGGGTATTGGAAGGCGAGAAAAACGCCCGCGCGCGCGCGGTCCTCCGGTTTCATTGGCAGCAGGTCGGCGCCGTTATAGGTGACGGTGCCGCCGGTGATTTCATAATCGGCGCGTCCGGCCAGCACGCCGGCGAGGGTGCTTTTGCCGCTGCCGTTGGGACCCATGATCGCGTGGACCTCGCCCGCCTTGACCGAAAGAGTCAGGCCCTTGAGAATCTCCTTGCCGTCCACGCCGGCGGATAGATTGTGAATTTCAAGCATCTGTATTGTTCATTCCTGTTGTCGTTTGCGGAGGATCGGCGCGGCGCGGCCCTCAGCCCACGCTGCCTTCCAGGCTGATGCCGAGCAGTTTTTGGGCCTCGACGGCGAATTCCATCGGCAGGTGGTTGAACACTTCCTTGCAATAACCGTTGACGATCATGTTCACCGCGTCCTGCGTCGATATGCCGCGCTGATTGCAATAGAAAATCTGGTCCTCCCCAATCTTGGAGGTTGAGGCTTCGTGCTCGACGGTCGCCGTGCTGTTGCGCACTTCCAGATAGGGAAAGGTGTGCGCGCCGCATTTGTCGCCCAGCAAGAGGGAATCGCACTGCGAATAGTTGCGCGCGCCGGCGGCGCTCTTTTGAATCTTCACCAGACCGCGATAACTGTTCTGCCCATGCCCGGCCGAAATGCCCTTGGAGACGATGGTGCTGCTGGTGTTTTTTCCGATGTGAATCATCTTCGTTCCCGTGTCCGCCTGCTGCCGGTGGTTGGTCAGGGCGACGGAATAAAATTCGCCGGCGGAATTGTCCCCTTGCAGGATGACGCCGGGATATTTCCACGTGATGGCCGAACCGGTTTCGACCTGCGTCCAAGAGATTTTGGAATTGCGGCCGGCGCATTTGCCGCGCTTGGTCACAAAATTGTAAATGCCGCCCCGGCCCTCCTCGTCGCCCGGATACCAGTTCTGCACGGTGGCGTATTTGATCTCGGCGTTGTCCAGCGCGATCAATTCGACCACCGCCGCGTGGAGTTGGTTGGTGTCGCGCATGGGCGCGGTGCAGCCTTCGAGGTAGCTGACGTAGCTGCCCTCCTCGGCGACGATGAGCGTGCGCTCGAACTGGCCGGCGCCGGCGGTGTTGATGCGAAAGTAAGTGGACAACTCCATGGGGCAGCGCACGCCTTTGGGCACGTAACAAAATGAGCCGTCACTGAAAACCGCCGAGTTGAGCGCCGCGAAGAAATTATCATTCGGTGGCACGACGGTGCCCAGGTATTTCTTGACAAGGTCGGGATGGTTCCTGACCGCCTCGCTGAACGAGCAAAAAATGATCCCTTGCCGTCCCAGCTCTTCCTTGAACGTCGTGGCCACCGAGGCGCTGTCCAGCACCGCGTCCACGGCCACACCGGAGAGGCGTTTTTGCTCATCGAGAGAAATGCCCAGTTTCTCGAAGGTGGCGCGCGTGGCCGGATCGACCTCGTCCAGGCTGCCCAGTTTTTTCTTCGGCTTGGGGGCGGCATAATAGATGTAGGCCTGGTAGTCGATGGGCGGATAGTGGACATTGGGCCAATGCGGTTCGGTCATCGTCTGCCAATGGCGGTAGGCCTTCAGGCGCCACTCCAGCATGAATGGCGGCTCCCCCTTTTTCAGCGAGATGCCGCGCACGACCTCTTCGCTCAGCCCCGGCGGGAAGGCGTCGGTGTCGATGTCGCTGACAAACCCGTACTTATATTCGGATTTAACGAAACTATCAATTGTGTCGGTCGTGGCATCCATATCGGACAAATTTAGTCCGCTTCAAGGATAAGCCAGCGGCGTAAGATGTCAACGTCCCCGGACAGAAAGATAGTGGGGCTTAAGGGGTTGATGAGGGCTGGGCATCGAGACAGGTCCATCGCATCGTTAGAAACCCTCTCAGACGGCGTCGATCATCCTCGGGCAATGCCGAATTGCCGGCGGCTTCCTCGATTTTGGGAATCGTGACCGCCGCCCGTATTTGGAACCCCAGCTTCTTTTCAAGTTTCCGGTTGCGTGTGTTTTGACTCGCGGAAATCAATCGTTCGACATTCCAGAGGGCGTTGCGGATATCCGCTTGCTCTATAAGAAAGATGAGGGACGTTTTGGTTTCGCCGAGCCGGGACCCGATTACGACCCCTTTCGATTGCCAGCCGGTGAATCTGCGATCATGTGGAAGCCGTTAATCGTAAAAGAGCTACTGGCGCCTTAACCGATAGAAGCGAGCAGGACTTTTCGCGGCCTCGGGATCGCTCAGGCTCAGCGCGCCATTTTGGAGGACGGTGACGTTGGTGAGCGGCGTCCATTCGATGAGGTCACTGCTGGCTTCGATGGCAAGTCCTTTCAGGCTGGTCCAAGGCCAGAGGGCGCCGTTGGTGGTGTAGGCGCCAATATCAAGGACGCCGCCGGGCTGAATCTGTGGCGCGCCGAGCATGACGACGTTTAGCGTCGGCGTGAAAGCCACTTGATCCAGCCAGCCGGCGTCCAGACCGACGGAAACGGTCGGGTCTTTGATATAAATCCACTTCAGGGTGTGAACGCCGGAGGCGACAGAAAACATTTGCTGCTGCCAATCAACTTCTCCGGAAATGGCGGCGGCCTCGTTAGTGTCAATAAAGAACTCCAGGAAATCAAAATCCCGCTCCGACGACACTTTCCACCAGAAGGTCAATGCGCCCGGCCCCGTGACAATGGTTTGTAACACGGATTCCTGGCTGTTAGAGATATGGCCGCTTTGCGCGGCGGCAACCCCGTCGTGGGTGATGTCCGTCTCGGTAAACCAGGGCATGTTGCCGCTGGTGGTCCAAACGAGGTTGGTGGCATTGAGTGCCTGGGCCAAAGAATATGGAGATGGCGGAATTGAAACCGTCACCTGGGCGACGCGGGTGGCAGCGGAACCGATGGCGTTGGAGACCAGGGTTTGATAATTGGCAACCTCCGCAGCACTCAGATTGGTGAGGACCAAATCGGCATTCGTGGCTCCGGCAATGTCGGTTCCGTCGATCTGCCATTGGTAACTCATGGGTTGAACGCCGACCGCCCGGGCGTGCAACCAGACCGTTCCGCCCAAGCTCACAATTTGATTGCCTGGCTGCACCGTGACGACGGGCGCGCCGTCGCCAAGCAAAACGATTCCCATTGGTTCATACAAATCGACTGCTATACCAATGGCGTTGGTGAAAGTGCATGGAAATCCCTGCGGCGATGATCCTCCGCTCAGGACACTGCCGTCGGCTGTCAGGGCGAGAAGGGATTGCCCGCCCGCAGCGATAGCGACAATGTTCGATGCGCCCGGAAACGGATCGGCGGTAAAACCGTCCCAACCGGCGACCGT
>Ga0326727_10017354_pt1 | contig 14959 bp, 14 predicted proteins | sample MB2enrmetagenome_FD_207643 | JGI IMG/M metagenome (GOLD analysis project Ga0326727, IMG submission 207643) | Lab enriched peat soil microbial communities from McLean, Ithaca, NY, United States - MB29MY | ecosystem: Environmental > Terrestrial > Soil > Wetlands > Peat | place: USA: New York... | reverse complement strand
CCTGGGTTTCCTCTTCTTTTGGGCTCGGCTGGAACTATCGCTTTGTTGATGAAAAGCCTGACGATCTCACAGGCTTCCATAATGTCAAAGAGGCGCTAACTAGATTTAAAATTATGCACACCCCTCTGGTGAAAGAAATGGTAAAGGGGTTTATTCTCTGCTTGAGAGTATCAGGATATAGTCTGCTGTGTCGGCGCACATGTCTGCTGCTTGCTCGATGAATTCTACCAGGTCATCGAATATTACCATGGCTCCGCAGTTTATGCTTACACCGTACTTCACGAATAAGCTTTTAGTTTTAAGGTATTCATCATCTATTGCGTGTTCTATTTCGCCGACTTTTTTTGCTTCATTTATGGCTTCTGTCGGATTTGATGAGATTTTTTCTATGCTGTTTCTTAACGTCTGTGCCGTGTCCACAAGTTTTCCAGTCATTAAAACGGTTTTTTCGCTTAGCTCCTGCGGGATTTCAGCCCCAGAGAGCATTTCAAGGCATCTTGCAGCATCTTTAGTATGGTCCGCCAGCGTATCTAACCGTTTAACAAGGTGTAAGAGGTCTTCACGATAATCTGCTACAAGAGCTGCACCCTTGGATAACTCCATGAAGACGTCTGTTCGAAGCGCATCAACGCCTTCCTCTGTTTTATACAAGTTATCAATGTATTTTTGTGCTTCTTTAAAGTTTTTTTCTGCAAAGCTTTTTGTTGCTTTATGCAGCCATGTTACAGTATCAAAAGCCTTTGTTATTTGATCATGAGCCAGTTCTAATCCTCTGGTTTTACGGCGCTGCTCAAACCAATCATAACTTTTTCTTTCCAAACTCATCACTATTCTTACATTATTGAACGGTTTTCAGATATAACCCTTCTCTTAATGCCGCATCCAAAAAATAACTTACGCAGTTATCTTTTCTTGCGAAATGCTTACTTTTTAGAAAGTCACGCTAAGATGCATCAATTGCTAAAAGCCAATCCACAAAATCGGTTTTTTTAGCCTGTGCTTGCCTTTTGCTACCTGTTTTTTCCTTCAAATTTCTCCCCTCACTCAACTATTAAGACGGTTAACCATGCATTAGACATGGATAAAGTACCATGGTGCTTCGAGTTCTGTGCATCGCTTTTTTGTTTTCTTCCTCTGCATGGCGCTCTTATGTAATCTTCCCTTTTTTTGGCTTATTTAACCTGCGCAAATAGTATATAGAGGGCAACCTAGTCTATATATTGCAGATTTTTACGTCAGCCTTGCAGAACGGTCTTCGCCAGCCGCACTTTATCTTCTAAACTCTTCATCACGGTATCTGTCATTTTCACTTTAATTCCGAGCTGTTCTATCTGATTCTTCTCCCCAGCATCCTTAGTGTCAATCACAAAAGTATCAAGAAAATCTGCATAAAGCTTAGCAACAGAAAACGCTGAAACCTCAAAACCTAAACCGCGCAGCAGTTTATCTGCAGGACCTTTAATCGGAGCACCCGCAACTATAGGGCTAACTCCGACAACTTTGGCACTTGTCCTCTTCAATGCGTCTCTTATTCCATCAACCGAGAGGATGGTGCCAATGCTGACTACTGGGTTACTGGGGCAAATAACAATCATTTCTGAATCGTTGATTGACTCTACAGCTTTAGGCGAAGGTTTCGCGTGAGCAGCGCCGACAAATTCTACACCTAAAACCTTATCCTTGGCTTGTCTTTTAACAAAATATTCTTCGAAATGAACTAACCCTTCCTCAATTTTTATCCAAGTCTCAAACTTATCATCTGACATTGGCAGAATGGTAACCTTAAGCCCTAAGGCATGGCAAATCTGGTCGGTCACCTGCGAGAGTGTGAAACCTTTGTTTAGCAAATTTGTACGAAAAATATGAGTTGCAAAATCCTTATCGCCCAAATTAAACCATGTTTCTAAGCCCAATTTTTTGATCATTTCGAGACATTGGAACGTGTCGCCTTTTATTCCCCAACCTTTCTCCTCGTCAACAATACCTGCTAAAGTGTATGCTACAATGTCGATGTCTGGCGAAATATGTAATCCGAACATGTCAATGTCATCGCCAGTATTCACAATTACCGAAATGTCTTCCTCTTTAACAAGCTTCACTAAGCCAGTTAGGAATCTGGCTGCGCCGACACCACCTGCTAAAGCCGTGATCATAACTTTTCAAGCCATCGGTCATTTAATGAATGTGTTTATGGTTATGTTTTTCTGAAACCCAATACTCACTTGCAGAACCCTTTGCATCCACAATGTGTTCTTTTTTGAAAACTGGTGCCTCACTTTTGTATCTCTCTACAGCTTCGCGCAGGACTGGAAAAACATCTGTGCGATGAGAACCAGCCACCGCGACATAAACTAAATCATCTCCAACATTGAATTCGCCGAGTAAATGGTGAATTTGAACGTTAACTATTCCCGGCTTTTCGGATAAATCATCGCATATTTTGCCTAAGACTTGATTGGCTTTTTCTTCATAAGCTTCAAGTTGAAGCATTTCAACTTTTTGCCCCTCGAAAGTTTCACCTCGAACTACACCGATAAAAAGCCCTATTGCCCCAGCTTTATGGTAATTGGGGTCTTTTTTGATGTTGTCTATGGTGTCTTGAACCGTAAAGGTTCCCTTTGCATGAACTCCCGCCTTTGCCAACAAATACAATGCTCCCTTAACGTTTCATTAAAGAAATTTTTAGATTATCGTTTCTAAAGTATTTTGCCCTAAAGAAGAAGAATTTGAAAAATAAAGAATGGGTTACGATTATGCTTCAGCTTGAGCTACTGGAGCGGCTTGGTCTTCTTGCGTTTGCACCTGCGCTTGTGGTCGCCCTATTAGTTTGGATTTTCTTATGCCCACATGTCTTAATGGAGCAACTTCTTTGGCTTGATTGTAGATGTCTGAAGCGATTTTGCCAAGAACCATTTCTTGAACGAACTGGTCAAGCGATAACGCATTGGCTTTTTCGTGGATTGTTTTCTCCATCATTTTGCGTATTATCTTTTCTTGAGACGTTTTTATTCTTGAAAGTGTCAGGGCTGAAACTGCAATTCTAAGTTTATAGCCATCTCTTGTGGTTAAGTTGATTAATGAATCAACTTTTGTTGTTCTCCTTCTAACCAAGCTTCGAAGGTAATCCCGCGAGTACTCATGACCCTTAAAGAGCGTTTTGGCAGTCTTTCCGTCAATCTCGTTAACTTGGAAAAACAGTTTCAAAAAATGATGCGAAAAGTCACTTGTTATATCAAATAAAGTTGCTTCAACAACTCTGCCAATTAGTTGTTCTGGTTCTTGCGCTGGTATGGAACCTAACTCAACGTTACCAAAGAAGGACGGCGCAACAACCATGTACCATCCCTTTCCACGCCACTTATCACGTATATGTTTTGTTTTTGAAGACAAATTTATTTCTCCAAGCGTGCCTCAACATTCTCAAGGAAATATTAAAAGGTTTAGCGTTTTTTGTCAATTTTCTCTCTGCTACCCATGTATTTTCTCAAAGCACTCGGTATGTTAATTGTGCCGTCTTCTTGCTGATTGTTTTCTAGTATGGCAACTATAGTTCTGCCCGTAGCGATAGCTGTGGAGTTTAATGTATGAACAAATCCTTTCGGTGGTGCACCCTCTTTTTCCCGATAACGAATGCCTAAACGTCTCCCTTGATAATCAGTACAGTTGCTGCACGAAACAACTTCGCGGTACCCATTTTGCGCTGGCATCCAAGCTTCAATATCATATTTTTTGGCTGCTACGGTTCCAATGTCGCCTGTACAAACGTTGACAACACGGTATGGCAATTCAAGCTTTTGAAGCAGTTCCTCAGCGTTCTGAAGCAGTTCCTCGTGTAGCCTCGTTGAGTCTTCTGGTTTGCAAAAGATGAATTGTTCGATCTTGTTGAATTGGTGGGTTCTGAATATTCCTCTTGTGTCTTTGCCGTGCGCCCCTGCCTCTTTTCTAAAGCATGTGCTTATTCCAGCGAGTTTTAGCGGCATGTCCTGTTCTTTTAGCACTTCGTTCATGTACATTGCAGCCATAGGATGCTCAGAAGTGGCGATTAAGTACAGGTCTTCGTTTTCCACTTTGTAGAGAACATCGGCGAAGTCGCCAAGTGCTGTTACGCCTTCGTATGCCTCACGCTTCATCAAACACGGAGGAATAATCGGCGTGTAACCCTTTTTTGTCAGCTCCTCTACGGCGAAGCTCATCAGCGCCATGTCTAATTGCGCAACCTGATTTTTCAGGTAGAAGAATCTTGCGCCAGAAACTTTTCCAGCCCTATCCATGTCAATTTGGTCTAAATCTAAGGCTAAGTCGATATGGTTCTTTATCGGAAAATTAAATTTCGGAATTGTTCCCCAAATTTTTACTTGCACATTATCGTTAGAGTCTTTTCCAAACGGGACACTCTCATCCAGCAGGTTCGGAAGCAGCATGAGGTAGCCATGGGTTTTCTGTTCCTGCTGGGTTACTTGCTTTTCAACGATTGTTATTTCTTCATCAATGTCTTGTGCTCTCCAAACTTTGCTGTCGGCTTCCTTGCCCGCTTTTTTTAGTTTGGCGATTTCAATGGTTACTTGCTTTCGCTGGTGGCGCAACTCGTTTAGTTTAGTGAGGTTAAATCGCCATTCCCTGTCAACAGCAATTAAATCCTCCAGCATTTGGGTGGTTTCAGGGTTGCCACGCTTTTCCAAATTATTTTTTACTAGCCCAGGGTTTTCACGGATAAGCTTGATATCTAACATTGCTCTCACACGGAGTGATTCTCTACTAACAAAATCAACTATTTAACTTTACGATGAGAAGATACTGTTAAAGTTAACATAAATTTTTTTAGTAAACCTTTAAGAGAATTTAAGAACATAGAACGGGGATATTTGCATGGATGTTAAGGAGCTTGATAATCTCAAAAGAAAACTCTGAAAAACGTTCTGAATTAACGGCCTTACAGGCTCAAGTCAACGACCTGGAAAAACGTGAAAAAGAGGCTAAAGAAAGCTTGATGCACCAAATAGAGGCTGAGCCAGGTTCGCCAGATTCATTAAGATAGAGGATGTACATAAAAAAAGAAGAACGTTTAGCTTATTTGACTTTTACTTTTTCCTTGATTCGTTTTTCATATTCCCCTTCCTTTATGATGCCCTTTTCAATCAGTGAGTCAACTATGCTAGAGAGCATTATGTCTAAGAGGTCTATTTTCCTCAGTAGGTCGAGCAGCAAAGCCTAAAGCGGATGCTGCCTTTTTCCTGAGTTAAGCTAGATGCGTGTTAGAGAAAGAAAAAAGAATTGTTTGGGTTATTTTTCGCGTAAGAGTTTTGGGATGTAGTTGCAGGCTGGGTCGCTTTCGAATAGGTCGCCTGTGTAGTATTCAGCGCGTGTTCTGCATCCACCGCAGATTTCTCGGTACTCGCAAACGCCGCATCTGCCCTTCAAGTTGCTTTTATCTCTTAGTTTAAGGTGGAGTTCATTGCGTTGGAGTTCTTCCCATGTTTGCCTTAAGCCTTTGTCCTTTATGTTTGAAAGTCTGTAGCCTTCGTGGAAGCCGCAGGGTCTGAAGTCGCCGTTTTCTGTTACTCCGATGTAGTCTCCGCCGATGGTGCATTTGCCTAAGAAGTCGTTGGTGAACCAATCCCAGAATCTAGCTGGGTTTCTTTGCCGAACAATTCTTGCATAGAACGGTGAGTAAACGTTTACTTTGAACTTGTTATTTGATTTGTTATGTGAATATTTTTGTTCATAGTCGTAAAGTTGGTTTAATGCTACTTCATACTGGTCAGCCGTAGGCGCCAAATCAGGCATGTTATCGCTTGCCCTTCCAACTGGTACAAGATTATGGTAAACTACCATTTTACCGCCATATTCTGCAGCCAATTCGCAGGTATGTTCTAACGAGTTAATGTTGTATTTTGTCATCGTTGTTACAATGCAGTCGAGCAAGCCCTTTTCTGAAAGTTTCTTCATGGCAAAGATTGCTTTGTCATAGCTTCCTTTTCCTCTAATCTTATCGTTTGATTCTCTATCTCCATCTATGCTGACTGCCGTATGGACATCATACTTTGCAAGGTTATCTAATCTTTTTTGGTCAAAAACAAATCCGCTCGTGATTAAACTAACTTCCATTCCGTACACGTTTTTAGCATATGCGATAACTTCAAAAATGTCTTCTCTAACTAGCGGTTCGCCGCCGCTGATTCCAAACCATTCTGCTCCAAAATTGTACATTTCATCAACAATCTTTTTACCAGTCTCGGTGTCTACTTCGCTATCTTTAGCGAATTTTGGAGTATAACTACAATAAAGGCAATTACCCACACACCTTCTGGTGCACCGCCAAGTAACCATATACAATGGGGGTTTAGTCTGAGCCATCGAGGTCATAGGGAGACATTAAATTAACCTTTGTAATATAAGAATTACGTTAAAAAAAAGTTTTATTAATCCTGAGAAGGGACAGCAAAGCAATTAACTTAGCATTCTGCTTATACGCCTCAAGTCGCCGCAACGGGCTAAAAAAGATGTAATTAGTTTGGTTGCTTGGGGTCATTATCCCTGCGACATTTCCCGTGTCTACCTAAACTCCAACGCTTATGCTGTTAACATTACTGAGTAAACCTTGTCTAAGTACATTGTGATGTACCAGTATGGGTATAAACAAACTGCTGGGAACTACGTGGAAGTTCAGGTAATCGCAGTCATTATTGCGTCAATAGTTGTGATTCATGCGATAGTCTATCTTAGAAAATATCTTCGAATAAACAATGAAATAGGACACTTACTTAACAGGCAATACTGCTCAATAGCAAATTAGAAATAAATATGACTCCTATACTTTGTTCCTAGAGAGCGAAATTTATGACTGATGTCGTGTTTGTCTTTGAGGTTCATCAGCCGCACAGGCTAAGGCGGAGCTTGTTTTGGGAAGGCAAAGTTTTCAGGCGGCTAAAGAAAAAAGAACTATTCGATTACTATTTTGATAATGAGGTTGACAGGGAAATTTTCAAGCGTGCGGCCCGCAAATGCTACTTTCCTTCTAACCAGATACTGCTTGACTCGATAGAGAAGCACAAGCATGAGCGCAAGCAGGTTAAAGTCTCATTCAGCATTTCAGGAGTGTTCCTTGAGCAATGTGAAATGTTTGACCCTGACCTCCTTGAAACTTTCAAGCAGCTTGCCGCCACTGGATGCGTGGAATTCCTAAACCAAACTTACTATCACTCAATCTCCAGCCTTTATCCTGACAAAGAAGAGTTCATTGAACAGACAAAAATGCACAAGCAAACCGTAAAGGACTTACTAGGCTACACCTCGAACATTTTCGAGAACACTGAACTTCTTTACAACAACACCATAGCTAAAACGGTTGAATTCCTAGGCTACAAGGGTATCTACACTGAAGGCGTCGAGAAAATCCTTGGCGAAAAATCCCCAAATTACATTTACACCCCAAAAGGCACAAAAAAAATTCGCGTTTTACTACGCAACTACAAATTAACAGACGACATTGGCTTTCGGTTTTCAGCAAGGTGGTGGCCCGAATGGCCCCTGACCGCGGATAAATATGCAGGTTGGTTAGCAGGCACACCAGGTGAATGCATCACCGTTTTCCCTGATTACGAAACCTTCGGCGAACATCACTGGCCAGAAACAGGCATCCACAGCTTCCTTCAGCACCTTCCTGACGAGATCTTGAGGTTTGAACATTTGCAGATGGCTACGCCTTCCGAAGTGGTGGATAGACATAGGTCAGCAGGCGAAATTGATGTGCCGGAAGCAGGAGGCACCGTTTCCTGGGCCGACATTCAAAGAGACCAATCGGGCTGGCTTGGCAACGTAATGCAATGGGCATACTACACAACATTGAGGCGTTTAGAACCGTTTATAAGAGAAGCTGACGACCGTGAATTTCTTAGGCTGTGGCGTGACTTTCAAACAAGCGACCACTTGTACTATATGTTCACTGCAGGCGGCGGACCCGGAGAAGTCCACTCTTACTTTAGTCCATTCGAATCGCCAATGGATGCTTTCGTAGTAGCGCAAACATTACTAAACGACTTTGAAGCTAGGCTTAGGATGGCAATTTTAACGGCGAATGAGCCTTTCCTGTTCTACACAGGTGTTGGAAAGGAATATTACACGGGAATCATGGTTTGGAGCTTGAAAGGTTTCATTGAAGCACTGAAAGAGGTTAATTCAAAAGCCATCGAATTCCACGTTTACAATGGCGACTTTGAAAGCTGGGCACAAAACTCGCTTAGAGACCAAGAATTAGCCTCCAAACTCAAAGAAATAAAAGGTTCAAAAGAAAAAGGGGAGAAATTAAGAGAAGCAATGGTTAATTTTGCAAAACAACGTTATGCTGTCCTAATTAAGCAAATGCAGGATGCAACCCAGCTTTTCTAAAACGATTGTCGCATGCGTTTATAAGAAATGTCGTCTTATTTATTGACGGTACGGTGCTATTAAAAATGAGAGATGAACTTCCATTTCCAGACAAAGTTTTGCAGACACTGCATAACTTATGCGCTACAGCCGCTGATTTGGCAAGAAGAGGCGATGACATAGCTACACTTATGCAGATAGATCCAAACGAGATTGAGAGCATTTTGGAGAGGTACAAGTCAGAAGGCTTCGCTGAAAGCTTTGTTGATAATGAAGGAAAAAAAAGGTACTATCTTACCGGAAGAGGAATAATTAAGGTCTGCTCGCTTTTCACGTAGTGGAAACATGCGTATCATTATTTTTTCGTGGGAATATCCACCGAGAGTGATAGGCAAACTCGCAGAATACGTAAAAGTCTTATCAACCCAACTCGCCACCAGTAATGTGGAAGTCAACGTTGTAACTTATGATTCTATAACAGGTTCAACCCAGGAACCAACAGGAGTACAAACAGTCCGAGTATCAAACCCTGTTCAAACTCATATTGGAATTTTAACGTGGGTTTTAACGCTAAACCAGGAAGTTGAAAGAGCCGCAGCCAACATTTACTATAAAGCCAACAAGCAAATTGACCTCATAGATGTTTACGACTGGCACTTTATTCCAGCAGCCGTCACTTTAAAAAATGGGCTTGGCATACCGTTTGTTTATTCTGTTGAAAGCTTAGAAGATCATCGGTCTCACGCTGTAAATACGCCGTATAACATGGCGATTAAAAGTATCGAGTGGTTGGGTTTTTATGAGGCAGAAAAAATCAGCGTTAAATCAGAATGGATGCGTGACGAGGTCATTAGAATTTACAAGGTGCCCCAAGAAAAAATAGCAGTTATCTCCACAACCTCAAATTCATGGATAAACGAAATCCTCAAACTATATAATAATGTGGCTGGAGGGTTAAAGGGCAAATGAAAGACGATTTAGCTGTTATGATGCTCAGCTGGGAATTTCCGCCCAGAGTAATCGGAGGGATTTCACCGCACGTTTACTTTTTGTCAAAAAGTTTAGCAAAGCAGGGTGCGAAGGTTTATGTGGTAACCTGTGATTTTCCCGATGCCCCCTCACATGAAGTAATTGATGGCGTAGAAGTTTACCGCATCGACTCTTACAAGAATCCTGCGCCGGATTTCGCCACATGGGTTTACCTAATGAACTTGAACATGCAGAAGGAAACAGCTGCATTAACAAGAAAAATCGGAGACGGAATAGATGTTTTTCACGCTCATGACTGGCTTGTGGCAAACGCGGGAATAGGACTTAAACATGTTTTCCGAAAGCCACTTTTAGTAACCATGCATTCAACCGAGATAGGCAGAAGAGACGGGTTACACACCAGCACTGAAAAAATGATTCATGAAACTGAAGCTTGGCTCACATACGAAGCCTGGAGGGTAATCTGCTGCAGTGAATATATGATTTCACACGTTAAATGGGCTTTCGGGCTTCCAAGCAATAAGTTAGTTATGGTTCCTAACGGTGTAAACACGCTTTGTTATAACCATATTGACGGTGATTTAGAGGATTTCCGAAGCAAGTTTGCTTTGCCTGAAGAAAAAATAGTGCTCTTTGTAGGACGCTTAGTTTACGAAAAAGGCGTCCACGTATTAGTTAACGCCGCTCCCAAAATTTTGGAGAAAGTCAACGCTAAATTCATAATTGTCGGTACCGGCTACATGAAAGAGCAACTGTTAAACATTGTCCGCAGCATGAAACTTGAGCATAAAGTGCTTTTTGAAGGCTTTCTCGATGAACAAACTTTGCTTAAACTTCAAAAGTGCGCCGACGTGTCTGTTGTGCCGTCGCTTTTTGAACCGTTCGGAATCGTCGCATTGGAAGCCATGGCGGCGAAAAGCCCAGTGGTTGCGTCTGACACTGGCGGCTTGTCGGAAATCATTGAGCATGACGTAACAGGAGTCAAAGTTTACCCAAACAACCCTGACTCCTTAGCTTGGGGAATAACAAAGGTTTTGCTTGATGACAACTACCGAAAATATCTCAGCGAAAACGCCTACAAGAAAGTCTTAGAAAAATACGATTGGGAAAAAATCGCTCAGCAAACCAAGCTCATATACGAGGGCGTTTTAGGTGAGTATTCAAAGAGTTTTTGGGCTTAATTGCCCTATAAACGAGAATGTGCTCTCTTTCACTACTTAATCAAAAAAAACTTGACCTCAACGTTATTTTCCAATCACTCGCACATTTTCAACTTGAATCCACGGAGAAATCAACTGCCCCATCTGCCTCTCATTACTAGCGATCAAACTCATGTTTTTCAGCACCTCAAAAATGTTGCCTGCCAACATTACGCCTCGGCTGCAATGGACTATTTCGCCTTTTTTGATTTTCCAAGCTGGAGTTGCAACGACTGAGAATTCGCCGCTGACAGGATTGCTGCTGTGCGCGCCTTGTAGGTAATAGATTATTAAGCCGTCATCCACTTCGCTTAGCATTTGTTCGGATGTTTTGTTTCCTGGCATAACGTGGAAGTTTGTGGTGTCGATGCTGGGTGTTGACAGGTAACCTGCTCTGGTAGCGTTCCCTGTGCTCTCTTTGTCTTCTTTTTTTGCCGAATAGTTATCATACAGGAAATTGCGCAAAACCCCTTTTTCTATGACTGCCGTTTTCTGATGAGGTACTCCTTCGCCGTCAAAAGCCGTCGTGCGGAGACCGCCGGGGAATAAGCCGTCGTCGTAGATTGTAAGGTTTTCTGAAGCGACTTTTTCTCCGATTTTTCCTTTTAACGGAGATTGATTCCTCTGAACACTATCGGCTCTAACCGCGTTAACTAGCGTGTAAGCGAAGAGATCCTGCAATGCAAACTGCGTCATTATGAGCTTGGTGGATTTGGTTTCAACTGACTTAGTTTTTAACGCTGAAGCCGCCAGTTTCGCCGCTTCTTTCCCCACCCAAACTGGATCAATATCATAGTTTCTTGAAGCGTTGAATTCAAAACAAACTGGTGTGACTGCACCGCCCTCTTTAGCCAACGTTGCCAGGCTGCATTCAATAACTGTTCCTTTGTCAAAACCTGAGATTCCGTTTGAGTTTGCGATGGCGTTAGAAATGTAAGCGCTGCCTATTCCGCCCTCAATGGGGAAAACGCGTTTATCAACTTGCCCAGCGGAGTCCAGCATGGTTGAAGCTAGATTAACCAGCTCCTCTGACCCAAGCTCAACAACTTTATTATCGAAAGTTTTTTTCAATGAAGCGTAAGGTTTCTTTTGCGGAAGTTCCTTCCAATCTTCGTCAGGTTTGCTTGCTTTTGCAGCGTTCAAAGCCCTAAAAATCACGCTTTCAACTGCCTTTTGGTCATCAATGATGTTTGTGTAAGCAAAACCTACTGCTTTGTTAGCGACCACGCGGATGCCTACGCCTCGATCAATTATCCTGTTGGTTTTGCTGATTTGTCCCAGTTCAATGCCGATGTTTGTTGCTTGTCCCTCGTAAACGTATGCTTCAGCCTCAGAGGCTCCGCTTTTCAAGGCCTCATTTACCGCGTTTTCCGCTAAGCTTACCATGGTGTCTTTTTTAAGCACTGCCACCAACAACCACCTCTTTAACTCTAATGTGCGGTCCACCATCGGAAATGAATGCTGTTTGACCTTTTCCGCATCTTCCCGGGTCTAACATGAAATCTTTCCCTACGGCATCAATCTTATGCAAGGTTTCAAGGGTATTGCCGCTTATTGACGCATCGCGTACTGGTGCGCCTATTTCTCCGTTGACTATTTCGTAGCCTTCTTGGATGCCAACTTGGAAGGTGCCGTCAAGGTTGGCTTGCCCACCCCTAAAACTCTTAAAGAAGTATCCTTGCTTTACTTTTTCGATTAATTCTTCAAAAGAATGGTCTCTTGGCGCCATGTAAGTGCAGCGCATACGGATGATTGGTTCCACCCGGAAATCTTCAGCCCTCGCATTACCCGTCGGTTCAGCATTGAATTTTTGCGCTGTTTCCCGGTTATGCATCAAACCAGCAACTACTCCGTCTTTTATGAGCATTGTTTTCTGGGTTTGGGCTCCTTCATCGTCATATTTGAAAGCGCCGAAAGCTCCCTCGATTGTGCCATCATCATAAAACGTTACCAAGTCTGAACCGATTTTTTTCCCCATCTTGCCTGCTAAAACACCGCCCGAAAGAGCCAAGTCAGCTTCGGCTAAATGCCCAAACGCTTCATGAACAAAAACGCCCACAACGTTTGGACCCAAAACAACCGGGAAGGTCCCGCCTTTAAGCGATTTCGCGTTTAACTGTTCAATCGCGCGTTTCGCAACTTTTTCGCCTAAAGCCTCGGGAGCTTGCTCGTCGAATATTTCGTAGCCTGCTGTAGAGCCTATTTCTTCACGACTAAAAGTGAAAACGCCCTCGTTTAAGGCTGAAGCAGTTATTCTTGCCCAAACATACATTTTATCCTGCTCAATGCTTGTGCCATCGCTGTTCACAAAGTAGCTGGTTCCCGTTAAATCAAAGTAATCTACGGTGCAACTTTTCACTCGCTTATCAAAACCCAAGCTTGCCTTGTTTACAGCCAAAGCAGTTTTAATTTTATCCTCCATCAAAACATCCGCCGGGTTCTTTTTCGGTTTTGCCTCAACACGGTCATTAACCACTTCAGCTTCGGCAAGCTTAATCGGCGTTTTCAACCGTGAACTAGCCATTTTAGCCATCCTGCAAGCATCCGAAACCGCGCTCTCCAAAATTTCATCGTCAAATGAGCCGACAGAAGCGAAGCCCCACGCGCCGTTCACAAGCACACGCAAGGCAACGCCGTTTTCAATGCCCTGTTTCGCTGCTTCAACTCGCTCCTCTTTGAGTGTCAGCATTGTTTTGTAGAGTTTTTGAGCTCGGGCTTCAGCGTACTGGGCTCCATACTTTTGGGTGGCTTTATTGTTGATTTTGATTAGAAGGTCTTTCAAGAGTAATCTATCCTTTGTGTAGCTAAACGTTTAACTAGAATTATTTGAGGGAATTAAATCATTTCGTTTTCGTAATGGCTGGATAACGGTTACTTGGAATTTTTTCGTTACCAGAAATCGGCAATGTTCAACTGCTTAACGGTTCCAGGAGCGGGCTTGGGTTTAACTGCTGGAGCATCAACGCCTAAAACAAGCTGTCCATACACTCCATCGTATCCTGGCGTAACCTTAACGGTGCCATTTCTAACTTTAACGATAGCTTCGGCAATCGGCGCATCTACAACTTTGGCTAAAGCTTCCATTGGCGTGTCAATCAGCACAGTGTACTCGTCTCCGAATTTTTCAACGAGCAAATTATAGTTTTTCCAAACCGTCTGTGTCGAAGGCGAATCAGTACCCAGCACCGTCGCTATTATTTCGGAGAGTGGAAGCAAACGCAAAAACCCCGGTACGCCTTCACGTTTGAAGTTTACGGGTCGGTCTGCAAGTTCTTCAACTCGTTGCTCTACTCCTTTGGTTAGTTTTCTGCGGCAAACTGGGCAAACATTGTTGAATTTTATGGCTTCTTGCGGCGAGAGGGATACTTTGCAGTTTCGGTGTCCAGTCCAATGATACTTGCCATAAGCCGGGTCAACCTGAATAGTAAACTTGAATCTTGCTGGATCATTACTTTTTATTGCGTCCGTAACTTCTTGGTAAGTGAATTTTTGGAGTTGGAAAACGTTGGCTTCTCTGCCGATGCGCCATGGCCAAAAACTGTGGCAGTCACTGTTGGAAAGAAGTGCAAACTTGTCAAGCTTGCTGAGGCGCCAGTTCATTGGTGAATCGCTGCTTAAACCAGTTTCTAAGGCGTGAATATGCTTTGTCATGTCTTGGTAACAGTCTTCCATGCTGTCAAAGCCGCTAAAGGCTCCGAAAACGCTAAACCACGGGGTCCAGGCGTGTGCTGGAAAAATCATGTTGCCGCTTGAAACAGCCATTACTCGCTCGACAAGGTGCGGAGCAGTCATGCTTAGGGTTGGCCTGCCGTCTGAAGCTAAATCGCCAAAGGCTTTAAGCTCATCATTGATTTGGACGGCAGCTTCCAAACTTGGGGTGAGAATCACGTGGTGAACTTTTTTGGACTCGCCCTTATAATCGAAGATAGTGCACACTTCAGTTGTGAGCATAAAACGAACTGCGGAATCCGCATTGCCCTTTAACTTAAAGAGACCCGTGTCTGGTTCAGGCGTTAAGGTTTCTTTGATTTCTTTGAGCCACTGCGGATGAGTAAAGTCGCCTGTGCCTACAAGGTTTAAACCCTTAATTTTTGAGTAGCGAGCGATTTCAGTTATGCACATTTGCTCGCTTGTTGCCCGACTGTAACGTCCATGAATGTGCAGATCGGCGATTACTCGGATTTGATAAATGCCCCCTTATTTACTCAACCGCTTTTGCATGTTTTCGTGTTTTCCATTTTCATGCAGATGCTTACTTGCTTATTTATAAGTACTATATGAGAAGTGTGCACAATTCATTTTTTATAGTTTCTGAGCTAATGTTATTGTGAGTGAGGCTGGGCTGGAACCCGCGGGAACCATTGGTTTGCGTCTGTGAACGCTACGAGCCATTGAGTTATGGGTCA
>Ga0326727_10017353_pt1 | contig 14960 bp, 12 predicted proteins | sample MB2enrmetagenome_FD_207643 | JGI IMG/M metagenome (GOLD analysis project Ga0326727, IMG submission 207643) | Lab enriched peat soil microbial communities from McLean, Ithaca, NY, United States - MB29MY | ecosystem: Environmental > Terrestrial > Soil > Wetlands > Peat | place: USA: New York... | reverse complement strand
CGTTGTGCGGTCCGCACGGTGCCAGCGCCGTTTTCGGACCCCAGAAGGGCGCGACCGCGGCGCAGGTCGCCGCGCTCGACGCCGCGCTCGCACGTTTTGCTTCCGTGGTCACCGCGACGCTGCGCGTCGCCCACCACGATCTGCCGGGCAGCGGCGCGGCCGGCGGACTGGCCTACGGCTTGCGCGCGGTGCTGGGTGCGCGCGTGCGCCCGGGCGTCGAGATCGTCGCGGAGTTGCGCGGCTTGTCCGCCGCGCTCGACGGCGCCGCGCTGTGCTACACCGGCGAGGGCAGCATCGACGTTCAGACGTTGCGCGGTAAGACGGTCGCCGGCGTCGGCAGGTTGGCGCGGGCGGCGGGCGTTGCGCTCGTCGCGGCGTTCGGCGGCCGCGTCGACGCGGAGGCGGAGCGTGCGTTGGCCCGCGACGGCATCGTCGCGCTGCCGATTTGCGATCGGCCCTTGCCGCAGGCCGAGGCATTCGCCGAAGCCGCGGTCTTGCTCGAACGCGCCGCCGCGCGAGCGACGCGCTTAGCCGTGGGCGCTCAAAGCTCGAACGAGTAGACCACGCCCAAGCCGGGCTTTCCGCCGCCGACGGTTGCGCCGTACAGCGTCTTCACGCTGAGGAAGAGGCTGCCGTAGCCCGGGTTCGCACCCGTCGCAGTGCTAAAGCTGTGAAGGACTTTGTATTTCGTTCCGTTGGTCTTGATCTCGTAGATCGTGCCCACGCCGCCCGCGCCGCCGGCCGACGTGGTGCCGTACATGTAATCGCCCTTGAGCGCGAGTACCGGCGCCGCGTACGGCGTCGCTCCGTCGCCGGGCGCGCCGAAATGGTGCAGGATGCTTTCCGTGTAGTTGCCGCCTCCGCTGGCGCTCGCGGTCAACTTGAAGAGCACGCCTTTACCGTATTTTCCGCCGCTCTGCGTCGTGCCGTAAATGTTGGTGTCGTCGTCGACGACCACGCCGCCCTCCGGGGTCGCGCCGTCGGCGGTGCCGCCCGCGAAGCTGTAAAGGACGCTCTCGCCTCCCTCGGCGGCCTGGTACTTGAAGACCGTGCCGTCGCCGCTCGTGCCGCCGCCGCTGGTCGCGCCGAACACGCCGAGGTTCGGGCCCTCCGGGTTGACCGCAACGTTGCCCTGCGGATAGGCGCCGTCGCCGACCGAGGTGCCCGCGAAGTCGTGCACGTCTTGATAGACGAAGGCCGGCGAGAGCGAGACGAGCGAGCCGTATCCGTGTGCGCCGCCGGCACTCGCGCTGGTGATGTACTGGGTGAGATACCCGAGCGGGTCGCGAACGCCGAAGGAACCCGTGATCCACAGGAACGGTTGGGTGAGCGGCGTCGCGCCTTGACCCGAGCCGAACGCAAAGCGCTGAGATTCCTGAAAACCGCCGTTGGACGGGCTCAGTTCGACCACGCTTCCCGCGGTGCTGCCTTTGGGCCCACTTTGTAGCGCCGCGTAGAGATTGCCGTTGGCGTCCTCCATCGGGCCTGCCCACGGGTAATAGCCGTCGCTTCCGAACGAGTGCACGACGGTTTCGGCGTAGCCCTCGCCCGAAGGGGTCAATTCGAAGAGCGTGCCCGCGCCGCCGGACGGCGGGACGGTCGTGCCGCCCGCGTAGGTGGTGCCGAAGATGTTGCCGTTCTTGTCGACGAACACGCCGCCGTACGGCGTCGCGCCGTCGGGGGTTCCGGTGAACGAATAGAGCACGGCGTAGCCGGCCTTCGCCGGTTTCATAGCCCATGCGTTCGTCGAGCGCGCTACGCCCAGCGGAGCGGCCGTCGGTCCGTTCGCGAACGACGACATCGAACAGCTTGCGAGCAACAGCCCGGCTGCAAGCGTCGGAATCGCGCGCGGCAACGAATGCATACTCCGGTGATTAGGGAGCGACGGGAGGCGACTCCTTGGTTATCGGAACCGTTCCGGCAATGCGTACGAACGAGGCACGCTCGGCGACGCAGTCGTCGATGACCTTGAGCACGACGTCGGCCAGCTTCTGCGGATCGTGGCGCACCGTCTCGGTCTCGCTAATCACCCGCGCGTCGACGACGCGCACGCCCAGCGCTTCGATCTTGTCGCGGTCGGGATCGACCGGCGTCTGGCCGCCTTCCGCGTAGGTTTCGAGCAGGCGCTGCGGCGGCTCGAGGTTGACGACGGCGTACTCGCAAACGCGCGAGCCGCTCTGCGTCAAGAGGGCGTGAACGTGGTCGGACGCCGTGAAGTGATCGGTTTCGCCCGGCTGCGTCATCACGTTGCAGATGTAGATCTTGGGACAGTTCGCCGCCGCGACCGCTTCGGCCACGCCGCGCACCAACAAGTTGGGCAGGATCGAGGTGTAGAGACTGCCCGGCCCGAGCACGATCGCGTCCGCCTGCGCGATCGCTTCGAGTACTTCGCGCAGCGGCTGCACGCGTTCGGGCTCGAGCGCGAGCCGCGCGATCGGCACCGGCGAATGCGAGATGGCGGTCTCACCGCGCACCTCGCTGCCGTCCTTCATCGTCGCGCGCAAGCGCACGCTTTCGAGCGTGGCCGGCAGCACGCGCCCCTTGATGTTGAGGACGCGGCTCGACTCTTTGATCGCACGGTCGAAGTTGCCGGTGATGCCGGTCATCGCGGCCAGAAACAGATTGCCGAACGAGTGGCCCATCAAGCCTTCGCCTTCGGCGAAACGATACTTGAAGAGATCGGTGACCAAGGCTTCGTCGTCGGCGAGCGCGACCAGACAGTTGCGGATGTCGCCCGGCGGCAGAATGCCGAGTTCTTTCTGGAGCCGGCCCGAACTGCCGCCGTCGTCGGAGACCGTGACCACCGCGGTCAAATTGCTGGTGTAACGTTTGAGGCCGCGCAGCAGCGTCGAGAGGCCCGTTCCGCCGCCGATGGCCACGATCTTGTAGCCGCGGCGCAGACGCATGTCGAACAAGGCGTCGACGATGCGGTCTTTGTTCTCCGGCATCACCGCCACCACGATCGCGCGCATCCATTGCCGGATGCCGAAGAAGATGCACAGCGCGCCGATGCCCACGAAAAGATACGGCAGCAGCGAGAGCGGCATGAAGTCGTCGAAGAAGTCGTCGACGATCTGGTTGATCTCGACGTGCGCGCCTTCGGCAGTCAACCAGCGGATCACGCCGTTGACGACGAGCACGGCGCCGAAGATCGCGACGATCAGCCAGCGCTTGATGCCGAGTCCGGGGTAAAACCAGCGCAGGACGCGCAGCGGTCCGCGGGTCATGCCGGCGTCAGCTCGCGGTCGACCACTTCGACGCGCACGTCGGGCCGCGTGCGCAGCCGTTGGGCCAGCCGGTCGACGACGTACACCGAGCGATGGCGCCCGCCGGTGCAGCCCACCGCCACCGTCAAGCGCGACTTGCCTTCACCCGCAAAGCGCGGAATCAGAAAGTCGACGAAGGTGAAGAGGTGCTCGAGAAAGTCTTCGACCTCGGTTTGGCGCAGCAGCCACTCGGCCACCGGTTCGTCGTGGCCGGTCAGCGGCCGCAGTTCGTCGACGTAGTTCGGATTGGGGAGAAAACGGACGTCGAAGACGAGATCGGACTCGGGCGGCAGCCCGTGCTTGAAGCCGAAGGCGACCAGCGAGATGGCCAGCGCGTGCTCGGTGGGCGCGGGCGCGTACGCCGCGACGACCCGCGCCTTCAGCCGCCCGATGGTCGTCTCCGAGGTGTCCCACACGCGGTCGGCGTGGGCGCGCAGCGCTTCGAGCGCGCGCCGCTCGCAGGCGATCGCTTCGAGCAACTGGGGCTCCGCGGCCAGCGGATGGCGCCGCCGCGTCTCGCTGTAGCGGCGCACGATCGCGGCGTCGCCCGCGTCGAGGAAGAGCAGTTCGAAGGCCACGCCCGAGGCGCGCAGCGTCGCCAGCGCGCACAGGGCGTCGCCGTAGGCTCCGCCGGTGCGTACGTCGAGCGCCAGCGCGATCCGCTCGCTGCCGGCCTCCCGGGCCAGTTCGACGAAGGAGGCCAGCATCGCCGGAGGGAGGTTGTCGACGCAGTGGAAGCCGAGGTCTTCAAAAGACTTCATCGCCTGGCTCTTCCCGGCACCGGAAAGCCCAGCCACCACGACGAAGCGCTTGAAGGTCATCGAATCCCGCCGGAGCCGGTCCACATGAAGTTGTTTTCGCCCGAAAAGGCCAACGCCCTCATTCCGGTGCTGGAGCCGCTGATCGCGGAACTATGGGCAAAGCGGCGCGACCTGGCGATCCGGTTGCTGGAAAGCGACCCGGCCCTGCGCGCGGCGCGCGGCGGCGGCAACTCGGTCACCAATCCCGACCGGCGCACCGAGGCCCGGCGCAACACCGAACTCAAGGCCGAGATCGTGCGCCTGGTCAACCGCATCGAGGCGTACGGCTGCCTCGTCAAGGACATGGATCTCGGGCTGCTCGATTTCCCGGCGCTTCGCGACGGCCGCCCCGTGTTCTTATGCTGGAAAGCAGGCGAAGCCGCGCTGGTATATTGGCACGGAACCGACGAGACGTTTCTCGACCGCAAAGCATTGTGACGTCCTGATTTTCCCAGGACCGTCGTTGCCTCGGTCTGAGCAAAATCAGAACGCCACGATACCGTGAATGTTCTGGCTGCGTTCTACGGGAGATTACGCGGTGGCGGGTTCTACTTTTAGGAAGTCTTCGGCGAGGCCCTGAAGGCGGACGTCGCCGAACTCGACCGTGTAGGCGCCGCTGTCGTGGCTGCGCACGTCGCCGATCTCCGGGACGTTGGCCAGTTGCGGGATTTTCGCGCGGATCTCGTCGGGCAGGCGCACCTTGTCGCCGACCTCGAGCGCGGGTTGATCGAAGAGCTTCTCGAGCTCGGCCATCAACATGTCGAGCGGGATGCCGTACCCTTCGCTCACCTGCTCGACCGTCTCGGTCTCGCTGATGGCGCAGTTGGAGCAGCCGCCGAGATGAAACTTCGCGAACACGCGACGCGCGCCGGCATGCGTCTTGAATGCCTGCTCGACGGTCAGGTCCTTGCTGAAGTGAGCCAAAACTGTTTCTCCACGTGGTGAGGGCATGACGCCCGACGCTCTTGGGCCGCCCCGGGCGGGCGGCGGTTACCCGTTGGTTCTTCGAACCGGCGGCGGCCTCCCGGAGGTTGCAAGGCGCTGGAGCGGAGTGCGCCTGTAAGCCGGATTCTGTACCGCTTGCGCGGCGGCAGCCATCTCTCTGGGGCGACCGTCGCCGGCCGCCTCGGTGCGATGTAGCTCGTGTGGGCGGGCCGCCCAGCCCTTGCGGGCACATCGAGCGATCTTGCTTCGCGTGGGGTTTACCCGGGCGCGCGTCACCGCGACGCCCCGTGAGCTCTTACCTCACGATTTCACCCTTACCCCGACGAGCGGGGCGGTTTGTTTCTGTGGCACTTTCCTTCGAGTCGCCCCGACAGGACGTTATCCTGCACGCTGCCCGGTGAAGCCCGGACTTTCCTCACGCCTTGCGGCGCGCGGCTGCCCGGCGCACTCCGCGGCTCGAGTATATCAGATTGCGAAGCGCGGCACGACCGGCCGGACGCCTTCGGCGGCGGCCACGGCGGCCGCATGCTCGCCGACCGGCACCACCTCGAAGGCGGCCCGGTAGGCCAGCAGCGCTGCTTCGAGAGCGGCCAACTTGCTTCGATGCGGCATGCGCATCGCCGGAAAGAAGGCCAGCGACGGCACGTCGCGCGCGTCGAGAAAGTCGAGCGGGTGGAGCAGCAGCGACGGGCCGATGCCGGTCAGCCGGCACGCGGCGAGCGCCGCGCGGAAGTAGGGCAAAGCCAGCGGCGGCGCCAGTTGCGCGAGAAAGAGGACGTAGCTGAAGTGGATCGGCACCTTCAGCAGCGGGAACGTCGTCACCGGAATTTCGAGTAAAGACCGCCGCCCTGCGGCGGTCTCTTTGATCGCGGCGGCGGTCTCTTCGCCCGGCGCGGCGGTCTCCTCGCCCGGAGCGGCGGTCCGTTCATCGAGTTCCCAGCGGTAGGCTCGCAGCGGGCGCAGGCCGTCGGAGAGCGAGCCGAAGAGCGCTGCCCGGCGCTTGCGTTCCTCGGCCGAAAGTTTCGCGGTCCAAAAATAGTACTGGCGCGCGACGGGTCCGAGGTACGTGGGAAAGGTCGAGCAGTCGTAACGATAGCCGTGCGCGACGAGCGCTTCGAGCGTGTCGCGCGACAGACTGTAGCCCGGGCCGCGAAAGCCGCGCGGGCGTACGCCCGTAACTGCTTCGATCGCGCTCTGCGCGCGCGCGATCTCGTCGTCGACGCGTTCGCGCGAATACGTGTGCAGCCACGGTTCGTGGTGGAAGGAGTGATTGCCGATCTCGTGTCCGGCGGCGGCGATCGACTTCAGCGCGCTTGCGTTGCGCTCGAGCGCCGCATCCTGGCCCACCACGAACACCGTGATGCGCTGGCCGAGCCGTTCGAGCAACGCCAGAAAACGCGGCACGACCAGGTCGAGGTACGACGGAAACGCTTCCCACGACGCGTCGCCGCGCGTTTTGAGATACGACCACTCGTTGTCGAGATCGAGGGAGAGGCTGGCGATCGGTTTGCGCGTCATCGCGGCACCGCGCCCGCGGCCGGTTCGATCTGCGCGAGCGCCCGTTCGGCGAGGCTCACCGTCTCGTTGGCGTTGAGCGTGCCGTTGACGATGTGCGCCGCGTTGACCACGTACAACCCGGGCACGGAGGTCGCGATCGGCGGCAGGCCGCGCGAGTAGCCGAGCGTCGCGACGGGGAAGACGTCGCGCACGCGCGAGACGCGAAACGCGCGCACGTTCTCGCTATCGAAATGCGGATACATCCGCTCGAGCGCGGCGCAGAACTGCGCGCGCAGCGCGTCGTCGTCGACCTCGAAGAGCGGATCGTCCGGCGCGACGTACTTGGGCAAGTAGACCAGCGCGCGGCCGCCGAAGTGCGCGCGGTCGACCAGCGCCGACATCTCGATCACCGCGCTGAACGGCACCCACTCGTCGGTCAGGTTGGTCACGTAATACGGTCCCAGCGGTTCGTCGAGCAAGAGCGAAGCGCAGACGATGCCCTGATAGCGTTTATCGCTCAAACGCGCGCGTTCGTCGGTGGACAGCCCCGCGCAGAGGCGTGCCGCGTGACGCGCCGGCGCGGTGACGACCGCGCGGGCGAAGCCCTCGCGCACGACGGCCGCCGTTTCGACGCTGAAGGTTCCGGTCGCGGGATCGCGCGCGACGCGCTCGACGGGCGACCCGAGCACGAACTCCACGCCGAGCGCGTCGAGCTTGGCGCGCAGTGCGCCCAGCACGCGGGCGTAACCGCCCGGGACGTAGCCGAAGCGTTCGCTGCCCAGACCCGCGCGGCGCGCGGCGTAGAGGCGCACGACGATGGCCCACAGGAACGCGGCCGAAGCCTCGCGATAGCGTTCGCCGAGTTTGGCGCGCAGCAGCGGACGCCAGATCGTCTCGAACGTCGTGCGCCCGCACTGGCGCACCAGCCAGTCTTCGACGAGCACGTCCTCGAGCGGCAACGGGTCGGCGATGCGCGAGGCGCGCAGGATCGTGAGCCCCAGCCGCAGCTTGTCGATCGGTCCCAACGGCGGAAAGCGCAGAAAGTCGAGCGCGCCGTTCATCGGGTGGAAGCGGCCGCCGCTGTAGAAGCCCGTGCCGACCTGCGTCCAGACGATCTCGCGCTCGAGGTCGAGTTCGGCGAGCAGCGCGCGCAGCCGCCGGTCGGAGAAGAGCGTGACGTGGTAATGGCGGTCCCAGGTGACGTCGCCGATGCTCCAGGCCGAGGCGAGGCCGCCGAGATCGGGCGCGGCCTCGAACAGCGTGACGCGTTCGCCGCGTTGGGCCAGCCGCAGGGCCAGGGTGAGCCCGAGTAGGCCGCCGCCGACGACTGCCGTGCGCTCGCCGTGTTTTGTCGCAGCCTCGTGCGCGACGGAGGCGATCACGCCGACGCCTCGCAGGTGAGCCCGCCGCGCGTGCGAACGTATGCGGGTCGGCCCGTGTGGCGCGACGTTTCGGGGGCATAGCTCAGCTGGTAGAGCACTTGCATGGCATGCAAGGGGTCAGGAGTTCGAGTCTCCTTGCCTCCATTTTGAAAGACCGAAATCCCATTTCGGTCCCCTCGCGATCTCACCGCGTTTTCCGGGTGGTGGGGGCGAGGATCGCCCAACCGTTGGGCCTGGGCGTGCACGGCGGTCGGCGCGGCTAGACGATGCCGGCGCGGATGGCGTGTACTGCGGCTTGGGTGCGCGCTGAGATATTGAGCTTTGAGAAAATGCGGCTGACGTGATTCTTCACGGTTTTCTCGGAGAGGTGGAGACGGGCGCTGATCTGCTTGTTGGCGAGGCCTTCGGCGATCAGCTTGAGCACTTCGGCTTCGCGCGCGGAGAGTTCCATGATGTCGGGCTTGCCGCCGTTCATGCTGCGGCGGCGCAACAGTCCGCCGGCGACGCGCGGGTCGACGTACGACTGCCCTTCGGACACGGTCTTGACGGCGCGGAGCAATTCGGCCGGCGAGATGTCCTTGACGATGTAGGCTTCGGCGCCGTTGGAAAGACAGCGCTGCATGATCTCGGGCGAGAGGTTCATCGATAGGACGCAGACGCGGGCCTTCGGCGCGAATTCTTTACAGGTGCCTAACGTTTGCGCGATGTCGGCCGGTTGACCGTCGAGGTCGAGCACGATCAGATCGGGATTGGCGCTCTGGAGCGGCGCGCCGACCGGCGTGCGAAAGTCGCCGACGACTTTGAAGTCGGCGTCGTCCGCGAAGATGCCGCAGAGTGCTTTTGCAAAGAGCACTTGCGATTCGATGACGGCGACGCGTAAGCCGAAAACTGTCACTATGGCAGTGTCCTCGGGATGGGGACCGTAGCAACCGGCGATCCGTTCGATTGAGGCCGACGGACTGTCGGCGCCTCACGTTGGGCCCAATGGCCCGCAGCACCTCTCGCCGCTATCGCGACGCATCGCTCGGTAAATCGAGCGTGCGACGCGCGCGTTCGACAAGCGGATCGAGCAGGGATTGCGCTTGCGTGAAGCGCGCGAACTGCGTGGACCATGTACTCTCGTCTTCGGTCCTAAAGAGACCGAGAATGAGAGGTAAGACACGGAGGGACTTTGTCCATCGTGCGCTGGGTCACACTGTGAAGCGCATCACACTCGACGCTAGGCCGAAAGGACGGGGGCCGTGGCGAAGGCCGGCGCGATGATCCTCGTAGCGTCGCTCGCCGCAGCCCTGATCGCGTTCGCAGCCGCGCCTCCTGCGGCTAGCTTTACGCCGCGGACCCACTCGCTGACCGTGGCCGACCTCAATGACGGCGCCCAGGCCTTCAACTCGACGTTCGGCAGCGGCAACTGGTCGGCGCTCGATCCGTACGTGGACATGGTCTTGCTCAACCGCTCGCAGCACGTTCCGCAGCGGATGAAGACCATGCTCTACCTCGACGTCGGCATGTGCTCCGGCTCGACGGGACCCGGTCGCAACGAGTATCCGTTCCCCGATTGCGCCGACTGGCCGGCGGACGCGTTCTACGCGCAGCCCGGGCATCCGGAGCGTCTCCTGACGGGCCAATACGCCGGACACATCCTGCAGCGTCCGGGCAATCCGGCGTCGTCCGCCATGCGCGCGCTGACCCTGGCCGCGATCGAACGCGCGCTGGGCAACGGCGACGACGACCTGATCGAGTTCGACGACTCCGCTCCGCCCGAAGAGTGGTACGGCAGGCTCTGCTGGGGTGCGCCGATTCCGGGCCCCGGAGCGGACGACTGCGTTGGGGCGCCCGGCGGCAAGGCCCACGGTCCGTACGGCGATGGGCCTGCGGCTTGGGTCCGCGGCATGCGCCGACTGATTGCCGCATTACCCCGCCCCGCCGTGATCAGCGGGCTGGCGGGCTATTCGGGCAACGGTCCGTCGGCGACGGCGGCCCTCGTCGCCGAATCGCCCAACGCCTGGGGCGCGATCTGCGACTCGTGTTTTTTCGGCGGCTCGGCGATTCCGAGCAACAAGTTCATGTGGTCGGGGCCCGTCTTTCGCGCGCGTCTCGACGGCGCGCTGCGCGTCACCGGCGCCGGAAAGAACGTGATCGTCATCAATTCGGTCGTGCTCGATACGCAGGCGCGCGCTCGCGCCCTGGCCGATATCATGCTCTTCTACGCTGCCGACCGGACGTGGTTCTGGCAAGCTCCCTGCGGCCGGCGCTCGCACATCCGCGTGTGCCCCGAGGCGGCCCTGACCTTCTACCAACCGGTCGCGCCGTATCCGTCGCGCAGTCGCGACCTCGAAGTGAAGGGCGGAGCGCTGGTCCGCGAATTTGCGGCCTGCTACGCCGCCGGCCGTCCGCTCGGTCCGTGCGCCTCGGTGGTGAATGCGGATCCCTACTCCGACCAGCCCTTGCCGCGATTGCAGCACGAGTACGCGCACACGTTACGCATAACCGGCGACTCGCTCTGCGTCTGTTACGGCGACTCGGGCTCGGTATCGGCGGAAGGCCCGGCCCCGCCCGAGCGTCTCCCGGCCGCTTCGGGTTACGTGCTTTTCCGCTAGCGAACGATCGGCGCCCGGCGGGGCCCCGTGCTGAAAGTCCTACGCGAGCCGGACGCTGGGACCGTCGCGGGGGGACCGAGGTCGCGATACCGTCTGAGCCGTGACCATCGCAGCCCCGGCCGAACCCGCATTCCGTCGCTCCCCCGCGCGCGTCCGCGTCGTGCACCTGGTGCAGACGCTCTCGGGCGGTGGCGCGGAGACCGCGGTGCGCATGCTCTGCGGCGGCTTGGCCGGCGAAGGCATCGATGCGGGCGTCGTCTCGGTGTACTCGAGCGGGCTCGACCGCGGCGCGCGCGCCGCGCTCGGCGTGCCCATCGTCGACTTGGGGCGAAACGGGCGCAAGGATCTCGGCTATTTCCGGCCGCTCGTCGGGTCGTTGCGCAGTTTGCGGCCCGACGTCGTGCACGCGCACCTGCACACCGGACAGTACGCGGGACGCATCGCGGCGTTGCTCGCCGGCGTGCCTTCGATCGTGTTGACGATCCACGGTCACGAGCCCGGCGGCCCGGTCCGTTGGGCGCTCGACCGCGTGCTCCACGCGCGCACCAAACGCTTCGTCGTCTTCACCGAGGCGCAGCGCCGGCGTTTCGCGCGCGAGCAGCACGTGCCGCTCGAACGAATCGCGGTCATTCCCAACGGCGCCCTCGCCCGGCCCGCCTCGGCTTCGCGCGACGACGTGCGCCGCACGTTGGACATCCCCGACGATGCGTTCGCGGTGTACGCGGTGGCTCGACTGACCGAACAAAAGAACCACGCGGCGTTGCTGGCCGGCTTGGCGCGAGCGCTGCGCGCGGGTGCGCCCGACGCACATCTCGTGTTGGCCGGCGCGGGACCGCTCGAGGCCGCCTTGCGCGCGCAGGTCGAGGCGCTCGGCATCGCGGATCGCGTCCGCTTTCTGGGCTTTCGCAGCGATGCGGCGCAACTCCACGCGGGAATGGATCTCTTCACGCTGCCTTCGGTGTGGGAGGGCATGCCGCTCGCCTTGGGCGAGGCGATGCTCGCCGGACTCGCGCCGCTGGTGACGCCCTGGGTCGATCACGACGAGTTCGTGCGCGACGGCGAAAGCGGCTACGTGGCCTCCGCCTTCGACGCGGCGGCGATCGCCGCGGCGATCGTCCGCGCGCGCAACGATGCGGGGCGCCGGTTGGTCGCGGCCCGGGCGCGCGAACGGGCGCGCACGCTCTTCGACGCATCTGCGATGGTCGCGGCGCACGCCGAGTTGTATCGCGGACTGCGGCGATGAAGCTCGCCTACGTCACCTCGCTCTTCCCGTTCGCGCCCGAGGAGCAATTCTTCGAGCCCGAGATCCGCGCGCTGGCGCGCGAGGTCGACGTGCTCGTCGTGCCGGTGCGTCCGCCCTCCCGCACCTCGGCCTATCCCGATTTGGGCGTCGCGTCGCTGCATCTGCCGCTGTTCTCCGCGAAGGTCGCGAGGTTGGCGCTTCGTGAGTTCGCGCGCTCGCCGCGCGCCGCGCTCGCCGCGCTGCGCGAGGTCGCTTTCGGAAAGAGTTCGCTGCGCTCGCGCGCGGTCAACCTGATGACCTTTCCCAAAGCGCTGGCCGTAGCCCGCGAAGCGCGCCGGCTGGGCGTGGATCATCTGCACGCGGCCTGGCTGACCACGCCGGCCACGTTGGCCTATGTGGTCTGGCGGCTGACCGGCATCACCTACAGCATCAGCGCGCATTCGCACGACATCTTCGCCAAGAATCTCGTCGCCGAAAAGGTGCGCACCGCGCGCTTCACGCGGGTGATCTCCGAACGCAATTGCCGGCGCATGCGCCGCAAGCTCCCACCTGCGCTGGCCGCGCGCTGCGTGGTGGGACATTTGGGCGTCGATCTGCCGGCGGCCCCGGGCGTGGCCCCCGCGCGTCAACCACGCATCGTCTGCATCGCGCGACTGCACCCGGTCAAAGGTCACGTGCACTTGCTCGAAGCGCTGCGCCTGCTGCGCGAACGCGGCTACGCTTTCACCTGCGACCTGGCCGGCGACGGCGAACTGCGCGACTCGCTGATCGAGATGGTCGAGCGGCTCGGCCTGACCGGACGCGTGCGCTTTCTCGGAAACGTGCCTCACGCCGAACTGACCGCGGCGCTGGCCAAGGGCGCTTACGACGTGGCCGTGCTGGCCAGCCTCGAACGGCCCGGCGAGCGCGAAGGCATCCCGGTCGCGCTCATGGAGGCGATGGCCGCCGGCCTGCCGGTGGTCGCCACGCGCACGGGCAGCCTCGACGAATTGGTCGTTCCGGGCACCGGCGTGCTCGTCGAGCAAGCCGATCCGGCGGCGCTGGCCGCGGGCCTCGAGCCGTACCTGGTCGACGCAGCCGAGCGGCGTGCCGCGGGCGAGCGCGGCCGGGCGTTCGTGCGCGCCGAATTCGAAGCGTCGGAGACGACGCGGCGGCTGCTGCAGCTCGCCGGGCTCGGTCCCGCAGTCCCGGCGGCGGTCCCGGAACACGCGTCCTGAACCGGGACCTTGGACCTACTCCGCGGGACGTTCCGGTTCTTCGGTCGAGACCGCCGTTCGACGTATGCTTGCAAGCGATGAAGCCGAACCTCTGGTTTTTGCAAGCCCGCCGCGCGATTGCGACGCTCTTGGCGGCACTCGTGCTCGGCGTGGCCAACGCGGCCGGCGCCGCTACGATCCCGGGCGACTACCTGATCCGCGTGGGCGACACGCTGAGCGTGACGGTCTACAACGAGCCGTCGTTGACCCAGGCCGCGCTGCGCGTGCTGCCGGGCGGAACGATCGGCATGCCGCTCGCCGGCGAAGTCAAGGTCGCGGGGCTGACCACCAGCCGCGCGTCGCTGGCCGTGGGCAAGGCGCTTTCGAAGTATCTGCGCGAGCCGAGCGTCACCGTCACCGTGGCCCAAGTCGGACCGGTCGACGTGCTCGTGCTCGGCAACGTCAAGTTGCCGGGCAAGTATTCGCTGCAGCCCGAGAGCCGGCTGACCGACGCGATCGCCGCCGCGGGCGGCCTCGGCCCGACCGACGGCGACCTGCCCGAAGCGCGGCTGCAAAATAGCGACGGCAGCGTCAAGACGATTTCGCTGCAGAGCTTGCTGCACGAAGGCAACGTCGGCCTCAACGTCCCGGTCTCCAACGAGATGACGGTGTACGTGCCGTCGCCGCTGACGCTCAACGTGCAGATCTTCGGCGCGGTCGACAAACCCGGCGACGTGCTCTTGCATCAAGGCGACCGCGTGCTCGCGGCCATCGCGCGCGCCGGAACGAGTCCCTCGCTCAATCCCGACCTCAACCGCGTCGTCGTGCGCCGCGTCGGCGCCGACGGCAAGTCGACCGTGCAAACGGTCAACGTCTACGAGATCGTCAAGAGCGAGAACGTCAGCACCGACATCCAACTCCAAAAGGGCGACATCATCTACGTTCCGCAGGCCGGCAAGCACATCAACGGCGCCGACCTGCTCGGCACCATCCTCGGCATCGGCCGCCTCGTGGTGCCCTAACGTGCTCGACCGCTATCAGCCCGGCGCGCGCTCGGTGGCCGTTTCGGCGCCGCCGCCGTCGCTCGTCGCGCCCGCCGACGAACCGCGCGACGTCGACTTCGCGCGGTTGTGGAGCACGCTCGTACGCCGCCGCAAGCTCATGCTCGCCGTGTTCGGCGGCTTCCTCGGCGCGGTGTTGCTGTTCACGCTCCTGCAGCACAAGCAGTACACGACCGAAGTCAAGCTGATCGCCGGCGTCTCCGGCGGCAACGGCACCTCGACCGACTCCAACGGCGAGACCTCGGCGCTGCCGATCCTGAGCGCGTTGCTCGCGGGCAGCGGCGAGAAGACGCCGGAGACCTACGCCGAGTTGCTGCAGCAGTCGCCGGTGGCCCAAGACGTCATCGCCAAGCTCAAGCTCAACGCCTCGGTCGCCTCGCTGCTCTCGCACGTGATCGTGCGGCCGGTGACCGACACCTCGATCCTCACGCTCAAAGTCGCCTGGAACGATCCGGCCGTGTCGGCGCAGATCGCCAACACCTACGCCGGCGTCTTCGTCGAGCGCGAGCGGCACCTGGTGTCGCAGCAGGCGGAGACGGCGATCGGTTTCCTCGACCAGCAACTGCCCGAAGCGCAACACCGCATGCAGGCGACGCAGTCGGCGCTCTCCGCCTATCAAGTGCGTACCGGCATCGCCGACCTCTCGGCCCAGACCAAGTCCGACATCGACACGCTGGCCGCGCTCGAAGCCAAGCAGCAGCAGTCGCAGCTCGAAGCCGATCAGGCCGAAGCGCAACTCAACGTGGTGCGCGGCCAGTTGGCCTCGACGCCGCAGTCGATCGTGGGCCAGCAGAACGTCGCGATCAATCCGGTGCGCGCGCAACTCGAGCAGCAGCTCGCGACGCTGACCGGCCAACTCGACGCGGCGCGCCGGCAATACACCGACAAGCATCCGACGGTGATCAACCTGCAGAATCAGGTCGCGGCCGCGCAGCGCCAACTCGCGGGCCAGCCGCAACAAGTCTCGAGCGGC
>Ga0326727_10017352_pt1 | contig 14960 bp, 14 predicted proteins | sample MB2enrmetagenome_FD_207643 | JGI IMG/M metagenome (GOLD analysis project Ga0326727, IMG submission 207643) | Lab enriched peat soil microbial communities from McLean, Ithaca, NY, United States - MB29MY | ecosystem: Environmental > Terrestrial > Soil > Wetlands > Peat | place: USA: New York... | reverse complement strand
ACGAGAATGGCTTGAGGGCTCGATGGATTTGGTTCGGACGGCGGGTGAGTCTGTGTCTCGACGCTTAATGCCTCTGCGCAAGCACGCGCGAATCGTCAGACAGTGCACAAAATGTGGCCGCGAGATCCGCGGCAACGCATTCTTCAGACATACCAAGAGGTGCGACAGGGAATCTCAGTGAGCGTCCAGCAGCAGACCGTTAGCAACTCTGTTCGGTGACCTATCGCGTGAAAGGCTTCTGACGCATCAGGTCGGGGTCTGCTTTGGCGTACCTTTCTGCAGCCTGTTCCCACTGATGGAAGGAAGGATAAGGGAGCGCACGACTCCGGGACCACTCTTTGGTCCAATGCGCGGCATAAGCCCGCATCCGCACGTGCCATGGGTGAGAACGCACCTGTTCCAAAAGAAGGTCGAGCCAACCCTCCTCTCTTGCCTGCGATAGGCAGTGATCCTTACCCCGCTTCACAACACGGAGCCATACAGCTGATCGTGCCTGACGAGTCTCACAGGCGGCTGAACGGTCGAGCTTGGAAACATCGGGACACCTACGCCCTAGTTCGGATAGCACATGCCGGGGCAAAGTGAGACTCGTGTCGAACAACGGACGGAGCCATAGCACCAGGGCCTCCCAGTCAAGGTACCTTTGAACCGCCCTGGCAACTGCCGAACAACTGGTGTTGTCGCAAAGTTCCCACTGCAAGGCCGCACGCCACCATTTGTCGAAAGTGGGAAGTGAGGTCGGCCGCTTTGCCTCCCATTCGTTTTCGCAATGCTCCCAATATGCCCAGGCTCCACGGGAGAGAGGATGCCTAACTCCATAGAAGGTCAGTGCATCGAGCCAGCCCTGCCGCTTTGCGTAGCCGAACCTTCGCTTATGAATCCATTCGAGAAGATGGAAGGCCAGGAGTCCTGGTTCCTGTGAGGATGCCTCATCCTCGACGAAGCCTGGGCAGCGCGCTCGGAGAGTCTTCACAAGCCCTGAAGGAGCGTGGCCCTCCGTTGCAATGACGGCTCGGCTCCAGAGCGCAAAGGCTTGCCAACGGGGATATTCCTCGTAAGCCCGTCGAAAGCGCCTCCACGGGACACGCGACAGTTGCTGATTTGCTCGGCGGCTGGCGATGGCTCGGACTTTCAGTTCAGCGGGTGAAAATCGGGGTGCCTTCATCCCGTGCTTCGTAAGGGGCACTCGCTGCTCCAGAAAAACGATGCATGAATGAATTGCATGACCAGAGACTACCGAGAATCAAAGAACGGTTCAAGCAGCAACTCAGGTTGAGAAATAGTCATGAAATATCCGACTGGCAGAAAATTGTTCGCGGCGAGATGCGAGGGTAACCGAGGTGAGCTTCACGAACCGGCATTTCAGATTTCACGATGGTTGATCCGTGAACCGAAGCTTCACGCCAAGGTTAGCCATGAAATAGGCGATTGCTGAAATTATTTTTTCTCCTCCCGTGGAAACCACCCCGGATGGTTGGGTGGGGGGAGACAGCCGGTTTGACCCTTCCCCAAACCGACTGATGGGACCGTGGTCCGCGTTAGTCATGAAAGATTCGATTGGCGAAATTTCTTAAGTCCTGCGGACTTTCGACCGAAGTGCCAGACCGGCAGGGAGGCGGTATCGCAAGAGCAATTTATGCGCTCTCGAAAGTTAGCCATGAAGGATGCGATTGGTCAAAAAAGTCGTAAGTAGTGAGAGCCTTCAATTGGAAGAATCTTCCAGGGTTTTGCCTTAGCGCGGTCTATCGCCTTTCGCTCCAATATCTTTGTGCACTCGAACGTCTTGATCAATTGTCCAGATAAACTTCGGTTCCACATTGCACAGACCCTTTTTCTCGTGACCGCTTGCACGGATGAGTCACGTCGCCGGAGTGCATGCCGGAAAGTTCTGGGGTATCTTCCGCCCGCTTCACGGAGGCGGAATCTGTGTTCGCATCGGTCGGAAAACTTGCGGAAGGACTGCGCGATGCGCAGTACGTCGTCGATCCCGTAACTCTCGAGGTCGTTTATCTCGCGGCGAAAATGCAAAAGCCCCTGCTGGTGGAGGGTCCGCCTGGGTGCGGAAAGACAGAACTGGCTTATGCGGTCGCGGCTGCGGCAGATACCACGGTAGAGCGCCTGCAATGCTACGAAGGAATCACCGAAGAAAAGGCTATTGGAAAGTTCGATGAGTCCTTACAGAAGCTCTTCTTAGAGACACAGAAGGAACGGTTGGGACAGGACTGGGATGGTATCCGGAATCGATTGCATTCGATCGATCTATTCGCAGAGGGCCCTTTGTTGCGTGCGCTCCGGTGCAAGTGTAAGCCCTGCGTGTTGTTGATCGACGAACTCGACAAGGTTGACCACGCCTTCGAGGCGCTGCTTCTCGAAATTTTGAGTGCGTGGCAGATCACAGTGCCGAAGCTGGGGACGGTCAAGGCAGAAACGGTTCCTTTTGTCGTACTGAGTTCGAACGAGGAACGGCGCCTGGGTGACCCGTTGCGTAGGAGATGCCTTTATTTGCGGTTCGAGTATCCCACGGTCGAGCGAGAAGTCGAGATCCTTACCGTGCGCAGTCGAAACCAAGAAGCGGCGCTTCTCGGTCAGATGGCGGGCTTGGCGCACGCGCTGCGCGGCTGGAATATGGAAAAACCGCCCTCCATCGCCGAAATGCTCGACCTATCACAAGCACTACAAATACTCGGAGTTAAGGAGATCATGCCGGAACAGAGAGATGTTCTGTTGCCATTATTGGCGAAGACGGAAGGAGATCGGGGAAGGCTACTGCTTCGCGAGGGCTTCGAAGGTCTCATCGTGGATTCGAGGATGTACAGAGACAAACTCAACACGGTTACTGGCGTGTTGGCTTGAAGGCTGAATCGATCATGAAGTTCGCTAAGACACTGGTTCTCTTGGCTTCGCTCCATGCATCTGCGGTGTGGGCTGCGGAGCCGGCACGTGTGCAGGAATTCTCCGCGCAATGTGCGGCGCTGTACGCATCGGCATTCAAGGTCCCCGTCGAACTCGTCGATGCAGTCATCCAGGTGGAGTCAGGCTGGAACCCTTATGCGGTTTCGATGAAGGGGGCTGCGGGCCTCATGCAACTGATGCCCGCAACGGCAATCCGGTTCGGAGTGCACGACCGATTCGACATTGAAGAGAACATTCGAGGTGGTGTTGCCTACCTGGCTTGGTTGATCCAATTGTTCAACGGGGACCTGCGGCTGGCCGTTGCCGCCTATCAAGTGGGTGAGTCTCAGATCCTTTCGCGGGGCCTAGCATACTCTTCTCAAGAGGTTTTTGATTACGTAAGTCGTGTGGCGCAGGTGTACCGCGCCATGCGGCGTGGGACTGTGCGGACGCTCTCAACACATGTAGGTCTATGACGGGACCTCGAGGTGGACGATGAAAACACGATGTGGACTTTGGTTCTTGTGCTTATTTCTTGGGACCGGTGTGGCGTTTGCACAGGTCGCTCAGGTCGAGCCACAGATCCTTACCGAGACAGATCTCGATGGAAAAGTGGCGGTGGTTGAGGTGGCGCCGCGGTTTGTCACCACAGTTCGTTTGCCTGAGGCCGTCAACTCTGTCGTTGTCGGGGACCCTTCCGAGTTCCAGGTGGAGCACTCGGATCGGGAGCCAAGACTCGTTTTCGTCAAAGCAAGCTCGATGAAGCCAGCCGAGACGAATCTGCTGATTTCGACGACGGGCGGACGCCAAGTCAGTTTGTTGTTGATCAATCGGGGAGAAAGCGCCTCGCCGGACCGAGACCGCGTGGACTTCCTATTGAAGTATGAACCGGCGGGTGGATTTTTCGTTGCACCCTCAGGTTTCCCCTTCGCACTGGTAGGAGAAACTGTTCCCTTGATACAAGCTGGGCAGGTTTCAGCCGGCGCGACGCGAAGGCCTTCAAAAGTCGCGGTAAGCGGGAACCTGGGGACGGCGGGAGATCCCCCGGCAAGTCAGGGTGATGCTCCGCGCGGTGATGTCCAGAGTGTTGGCCTGGACAAGCTTCTCGAACAGCAAGAAAACGCTCCGTTACCGGTGCTTTATGGAGAGCACATCAGTGAAGAATCCATCGGCGGAGACAGGGTGCGAGCGGGCGTTAGCCGTGTGATCGATGGCGGCCAACAGGTGGTTGTCCTGTTCTCGGTCGTGAATCCCACTAAGCGCGCGATCTTGTTGATGCCGCCACAGGTACAACTTGGAGGAAAGACCACTTCAGGAAAACTCATACGACACGCAAAGTGGACAACGGCAGAGCAATTGCCGGTGGCGGATTTTCGGCTAAGCAAGCGCCGCCTGGGTCCTGGCGATCGCGCTGACGGGGTCGTGGTGTTTGACCGCCCGCCCTATAAGCAATCGAATGAAACGCTTCTCTTGCAAGTAGCGGAGTCGGGGGCTGTGGACCGTCCTGCTTTAGCGCCAATTGGGTTCGGGATAACTACTGCGTGGGAGGACCAAAATGGCAGAGGAAAATGAGAGAAAAATCAGTACAACAGAAACCGGCCCTCTAGAAAAGACGGCGACCGAGGAAACGGACGTTTCCTCTCGTCCAGGATGGCGTGACATCTTTCGTCAAGCTTTCGACAAGGCGCGACGGGAACAGCATCCTATGAACCGGCGCGAGTTAGGGCGAGACCGGAGTCGTTCTCTGTTTCTTCTTGCAGGAGCAGCAATTGCCGTGCTTTTGTTGTTTCTCGGTGTGTTTTCCTCCTCTAACACCACGAGGAAATCCACGGTTGGGAGGCGGCCGGGAACGCCGGACTTGGGACGGAAGGTGACTCCGGGCCAGCAAGCGACTGGGCAAACGGGATCGGTCACGCCTTTACTGAATGCAGAGGCCGAGCAACCACAGGCCCCGGGCAGCCAGGGCGTCACTCCGGATGAAGTCGGCAGAACGGCGCGACCGACTCAGCCGTTTCTTGCAGCGCAGCCAAAGCCTGCGACCACCCCCTCGGTCCCGAAAAACGGGGGGCCCTACGCCTTGGGGAAAATTAACTTTTCAGAGGTTGCACCGAACGAGCAAGCTCCTGGCGTTGCTGGCTCATCAGCGCACTCAGCGTCGGATGATCTTCGGAAACCTTCGTTAGTGTTCGTCCGAAGTGTCCAAAGCAATGGGGCGAGTTCTAGCACAAGACCGGCTTCGGCTGCAGTGGAAGAAAGTCCGATAACATTGAACCTGCCGGCCGGGACGCGGCTAGTCGCTCGCCTCCAATCGATTGTGAACAGCGCAATCAAGACGCCCGTTGTGGCGGCGATTGAGTACAACTACGAAAGGGATGGGGAAATTGTCATACCCGCAGGAGCCCAGGTACTCGGCAGCCTCCAGCAGGCAGACCGGTCTGGATATGTAGCGATCCGTTTCGACACAATTCAAATGCCGGACGGATCTACCGAAAAGATCGACGCCACGGCCATGAGCCTGACCTTCGGGCCTCTGAAAGGTGTAGTGAGCGGGAAACGGTCTGGAACGAACTTCCTGGTGCGAACCTTTACAGGTCTTGGACAGGCAGCGACCTATCTGGTGGGGTCCAATGGGCTCAATGGACCACTATCGGAAAGCGCTTTCTTGCGGGATCGGATTGCGACCAACGTCGGTATCGCCGGTGACCAGGAGTTGAACAACCTGACATTCAACCAAAACGTTGTTGTCAGTCTTCCAGGGAACACGAGATTCTACATCGTAATTGGAAAGGGTACGACGGTGCGTGAGGAAGAAGCGCAGCCGGCCAGGACACAGCAGGCCAACAATGCACCACTCCCGACCGCAAATGAGCTCCAACAGCTAATGCAGCTGAGGCGAGAACTGAGTGAAATGTATCAGCAGTCGGGCACTCAAAGCACAGCGCAACAAGTGCCCCAGCAATGAAGGAGATCGGGGAATGGAACCGAATTGGACGCCTCTCGAACAGAAGCTCGGAGCGAAACGGTGCGCCGGATTCATGTTCATGGGCCGCGTGAACGGCATCAACCTCTACAAGCATGGCATTGCACGGATGTATCTGAATCTGGATGATTCTGGACAGTGCTACGTGTCCCGTGAACATTCGAAATTCGAGAAGGCGGAATTTGCCAGTGAACTCACTAAGCTGGAAGCGGCTCTTGCGGAACTCGGGGAAACCTTGGAAAGTGTTTACGATGAAGCTTATATCGCGCAAAAGAGGGATGCTTTGCGAAAGGCGGGCATTCCACTGGAACGAATCGAGATTCAACCAGAAGACTTGTCCATAAACTAGAACGTCTCTCGGCCCTTCAAGAGTTCCTCTCAGGTATCCTTGGTCTCACCGCCCTCATAAGCTAGAGTATGGCCAGGAGAAGAAGGCGCGTGTTTTCCAGGTGCCATAGCGGATCTGGTTTCGCCCTCGCACCCCGGCTGGGATGGTATTTGGGTCGCGGGGTGAAGGGATTTCTGTCCCAAGTCCGCGATTCTTTCCGTAGGGGCTATCGGTCTTCCACAGCAACTCCACGAGCTTCAAACCGTCCGACAAGCAGCAAGGAAAGGCCTTTTCTGACGCTGATGCTGGTCGTTGTGCCGCTTGCTGTGGTAGCGGCAGTTGGCCCGCGAGAATGGTTTCTGAACTGGCCGGCAATGTTTGCGGGAGCCTTCTTGCTCGTGGTTTTGTTGCGCGGGCTGCTGTCGGGGATTCACCGGGTCGGAAAGAAAATCGTAAGACTTGGGATTTCGTTTTGTTTGCTCTACGGATTCTGGCTGTTGCTGAATTGGAAGCCACTGTGGGGCTTCCTTGAACCTTTTGGGATGACTCGAAATCGAGCAGGTTTCCGTTTGATCTTGGTCGCTACCATCATGTGGTGGGTGACAAGTTTTTGGATCATTTTCTCGCGCGGGATGGCAAGGAAAGCGGCCTTCGCGACCGGATCAACCCAACCTGTTTCGCTGCACTCCCCGTATCCCCCATCGAATCAGGTTTCCGCCATCTCTCAGCCGCAAATGTCGCCGAGATTGCCGGAACTGCGTTTTGCGGACGTAGGAGGGCTGGAAGATGAAAAACAACAAATCCGTGACCTAGTTGAAAGCCGTGTGCAACCCGGCAAATACGCCAAGTACGGTGTAGTGAGAAATGGAATTCTCCTGTACGGACCGCCGGGTAGCGGGAAGACGTTTCTGGCCGAAGCGACAGCCGGTGAGTTTGGGCTGGCCTTCCGGCGTGTTTTGGCCAGTGATTTGGTCAGCATGTGGATGGGCGAGACCGAGAAAAGAATTCACACCGAGTTTGAGGATGCAGTAGCCCATGCACCGGTCCTGCTGTTTTTCGATGAGATCGATTCCTTGGTGACGACCAGGCAACCGCTCGGAACGGGCGGGGATCCTGGCGGGGCCGGCCGTTCATTCAACAGCGCTACCACCACATTTATGGAAATGATGACGAAATACCGGGACGTGCCCGGCCTCGTATTGATGTTGGCCACCAATAAGATGGAGGGGTTGGACGAAGCGGTGGTTCGAGAGGGCCGGATTGATCTCGAAATCCGAGTCGACCTGCCGAACCAGGCGATGCGGCTGAAAATTCTTGAGAAGCAATTGGAGAACAGGCCCTGGCGGCGATTCGATTTGAAGGAGTTTGCACAGAAAACGGCTGGTACAAGCCCTGCGAAGATACGGGCGCTCGTTGACAAGGCAGCCACGTTTGCCGCTACAGAAGGACGTCGGATCGAGGAAAGTGATCTGCGGCGTGCCTTCGAGCAGGCGGGCGGCAAGGATCGGCCACCGTTTGAACCGGTTGAGTGGTCCGATCTAGTGCTCAAAGAGGATGTTGAAAGCGATGTGCGGATGCTGGTCAGGCTTCTGAATGAGCCAGGACTGGCAAAAAAGATGGAGGTCCCGATTTCTACTGGAGTGCTCCTGGTCGGCCCGACCGGAACCGGCAAGACGACGATTGCCCGGCTTATTGCCACTCAGACGAATCGCAGTTTTTACCCAATCACTCCTGCGGATATTCTTGGCAGGTACACCGGGGACTCCGTGAAGCAGGTCGCCGGATTGTTTTCCCGAGCTAAGGGACACAGCCCTTCGTTGATCTTTATCGACGAGCTGGATGCCCTTCTTCCCCAAGCCACCGCCTCTCTAGGTCAGCACGACGTTCAACTGGTCGATCAGTTCCTTATAGAAATCAGTAACTTGCAAGCTGAAAACAATGTCTTCCTTGTGGGCGCCACGAACCGCCCGGAGAGCATTGATCCGCGTGTTCTGCGAGGCGGACGGTTCTCGGAGAAGATCAAGATTGGCCTTCCTGGGCGAAATGGACGCGACAAGCTCCTTCTCAAGTACCTGGGGCCGATCCGACTGGAACCCGGGCTGGAAATCGGACTCATCTCGGGTCTCATGGATGGTTTTGCTCCGGCAGATCTTAAAGCGATCTGCGATGCAGCGAAGCGGCTGGCATTCATCAGAGCGGAAAAAGACCAGCCTCCCCCTCCTCTCAGCCGGGTCGACTTCGAAGGAGCGATCGAGCGCGTCCGCGGGTTCGCTTGAAACTTCCGGATTCCTGGGCTCGATCCTTTGACCTCTGCCATTTCATCACACTCGTAGCACCCCTCACTTTTTTGACAAACGCGAAAACTGGTCGTAGGTTTCCCCGCGCTTGAGTTGCTTTCCCGCCAGGTCGTTCACGAGAAAAGAGGCGGCGAAGCAGGAAGGGGACCGCACTCTATGAAGATAAAGGTGGACGACGCATTGCGGCGGGCACTGGCTGTGTCCGCTATCTGCCTCATCCTTGCAGGCCAGTATCTCTGGGCGCAAAACCTGGGAACTGCACCGCAAACAAACGTGGCCGTCCAGGGGCAAACCGCCGCTCAGCCGGAAGGCGCTTTCCTGAATTTCATCAACTGGATTGGCAACGTCATCGCCCCTGTGGGAGCCGGAGGCGCTGTAGTCGGCGCAGTTGTTTCTTGGCTGAATGGACGAGGTGTTGGCCGTTGGCTCGCAGCAGCCGCGGCATTGCTGGCGGTTTCTGGGGTGACCCGGTTGATCGAATTCTGGATTACCAATGGAACCGCGGGTGTGCCGTAAACCGAGGCAGCACGCGTCTACCTGCGGAATTGGCAGGCAGTTGGAAGGGAGAGAAATGAATCAGGCTGCCTGCCAATCTCCGCTCAGGCGTCAGTTCGGACTGTTGGTAGAAGAGAAAGGAAGGACGGAGCAATGGCTGCCCCACAACTTTTGACCGACATCATCCAGGTTCTCCTGCAACTCGCGCCCGCAGCCTCTTTGGTCGCAATGGTTCTTGCGGGAATCAGCTTGAGACGGGAGGGCGGAACGACGTTCCTGATCGGAGGCAGCTTCACCAAGTGGATGTTTTGGGCGATTGTGTTTGTCACGCTTGTGCCGCTGGTTGGATGGTTTAGTTCGTTCGGCGTCGCAACACCGTTGCCGGCTGGTGGGATTGGAACCTCATGGCTCAGTTCGTTCGAATCAGACGTATCCAACTTCGTCACGACTTTTGTCGCTGGCCGGATTGTCACCACTCTCGCGGCATATTTTGTCCTCCAATCCATTCTTGATGCCGCCTCGGGCGGACATCCTTTGCCGTCCATCCTTGCCGCAATGTTTTTGCTCGGTACGCAGACGATGTACTCCTTGATTCAGAGCTACAACACGGGAACGCAGTTCGCCACCTTAGATGTCCTGGACAGCCTGTGGAATTACTTGGCCGGGACCATCATGCCGATCGCGGCAGGCCTCGCGATCATAGGAGCCATCATCAATTTTGCCACGCGCCGTCCGGCCATGCGTTTAGTTGCTGTCGCCCTAGCCATGCTGTGTGTTTCAGGAATCTGGAAGTTGGTGCTTTCCATGGAGGCGTAGGTACGGCGATGTCGTTCACGAATGGAATTCTGAACCTGACGAATTGGGCGGGAAACGTGATTCTGCCCACGCTGGCTGGATTGTTCTTTGCGATCGCGGTTCTGAAATTCGCCCGGTCAGAGCCCTCTGCGGCTGCAATGTACGGAGGATTTCTCTGCCTGATGGCTTCCGGATTGTTGCGAGCAATGGAAACGTTCGCTTCCCAAAGGGCCTGGAATGATCCTGACGTTTATTGGATGTCTCTGGTGAGCCTGGTTGACTGGGTTTGCAACGTGCTGATGCCGGTCTACGCAGGTTTGCAGGTGGCGGCAGGGGCCCTGCGCATGGGAATCGTGACACGGATCAACCCCACGGAAGGATGGATGAAGCACTTCGTGGCAGCCGGTCTCTGTCTGCTTCTTTCTGGACTGGTGCGGCTTGCGGAATTTTTCGTCGCGCGTGGAACGGGTGGAATCCCGTAGGAGATAAAGAGATGGCGCTTGAAGTAACACCTGCATACCGCAATCTCCGGACGCGAGTCACATTTCTCGGACTCGAGGCGGAAGACCTGTTTGCGATCCTTGCCCTGGCGGTCGTCGCGAACATTCTCGGAAGGTTTCTTCATCGAGAGATGTTTGGATTGCCGATGAACATGGTCCTGCAGTACGTCGTGCCCGTGCTGAGCATTCCCGCGCTCATGCTGTTCAAGTATGGCAAGCAGCGCGGTTACCTCCAGGACTGGGTGATGTTTCATGCAAAGCCACACGTCTACTCTGCCTTGGAACGGGACCGGGAACTCACGCGGGAATACCTGCGGATGGGAGATTAGGCATGCCAATGACGGTCGAACGGTACGAGCAATCCATGAACGCGCCCCCATTGTGCGAGCAACTCCGTATCCGGGATCTGCTGGACAACGTAGCGGTGCAAATCGACGGCTCCATGGTGGCCGGGTTCGAGGTTGGCGGCATTCAATCATATTACGCGAGCGATGAGGCAAGAAACCGGCTCAAGGACCTGCTCGAATCTCTGGTGAGATCGCTGCCTGAACGGTCCATGCGGATGCAGGTGCGGTTTGAGATTTCGGAGGGCACGGGCGATTTGGTATCGCGTTATGTTCAGGAGCGCCGGAACGAAAGCCAGGTGCTCCGTGAACTCGATCACCTCCATATCGAGCTGTGGCAAAGCCGGGCATCCGTTGGCTTCTATCTGGAGCACTTCCTCCATTTATATTTCATCTGGAACCCTCGCATCCATCATGAGTCACCGGACTTCGAGTGGAAACGAACAATGAAGTCGAGCGGACGATTGAGTGTCTCCGCTGCGAAATGTATCGAACGATCGCGGCAGGAACACGAGGAGCTTCTCGCCGAATTTAACAGTTTGTTGGCCGGGGTGGAGGCGACGCTCGGGGCCACCGGCATGTCAATTCGCCGGATGACCCAGCAGAACATCTTCCTCGAGATCAAACGGGCACTCCTTCCCCTTGGCAATGACACTCTGCCTTACCACCCGCCGGACGAGTCACTCTGGTACGAGAGTGCCCGAAGCCAAATGGCGAACGTGAACATCGAAGATGAACAAGATGACTACCTCAAGATCGGCGGTCTGCTCTATTCGTGGATCAGTTTGAAAGACCTCCCGGATGCGACTTTCCCCGGGATTCTGCGCGAGCTCGTTGTCATGGATTTCCCTCTCGTGATCAATGCGGAAGTCACCCTTCCCGATCAGAGCAAGTCGATCAAGCAATACAAGAGTCGCCTACGGAAGATGCTTGCCGCGCAGAAGGATTCTCACGGGGGGTTTCGCATCAACGTCGACGCTCAGGTGGCCGAGCATCAACTCGTCAAGGTCCTGCAGGACTTGATTTCGAGTTCTCTGAAATCTTGCCAGATGAGCCTGATCGTAACCGTGAGGACTTCTAAGCCGTGCCGGAACCGCATGGAGCGGGAAGAAGCCGAACGTCTACTGGCCGACCGGCGCCAGCGCGTATTGCATGCGATCGCGCGGATGAATGGCGGTCGGGGCATCCCGGAGACCCTTGCGCAGAAGCGGCTCTTCTTCGCCGGTCTTCCCGCAATGGGAGGGGAGAACCGGCGAGAGCTGGATCTGCTAACTCTCAATGCCGCTGATCTATTGCCCGTCGAGATGCCATGGCGAGGGACCCGGCATTCACCACTCATGCTTTTTGAAACGCCCTACCGGCAACTGGTGCCTTTCTCGCCGTTCGACGCAAGCCTCGGCGACGCCAACATGCTCATCATGGCGAAGAGCGGTGGCGGAAAAACCTTCATGGCCCAACTCTTCCTGCTCATGATGGCGCGCGCCAACCCTAAAATCTCCGTCATCGAACGCGGTGATTCCTACCAGCCTCTTGTGGAATTGATGGGCGGGCGCGTCATCGACGTCAAGCTGGATGGGACCGAGACGCTCAATCCTTGGGACTTGCCAGCGGGAGAAATAACGCCAAGCAAGGAGAAGATCGCGTTTCTCAAGAATCTCACCCGCCACATGATTGGCGACAGTCCGGGCTCGGACAACTCGCTGGTCGACAACCTATTGAGCGATGCGATTGCGCGGACCTACAAACGGTGCGCCATTCGTTACTCGAACCCGATTCCCACATTCAACGATCTTCGCGAGGAGTTGGTGCAATGGCGCGACGAAGAGCGCATGCAGCGAACGATCGACGAAGCCCGTCTGGCTGCGATCAAACTCCGCGGATGGACAGGAGAAAGAGGCATCTACGCCAAGCTCTTCGACGCTCGCACAACCATGCGGCTCGATAGCAATTGGCTTTTCTTCAATGTCGAAGGATTGAGCTCCGATCCGAAGCTCGAAACTGCCATGAGCATGTTGATTGCGAATGCGGTGGCATCCCGCGCCGGCGGGAAGACGGGCCAGCCGAGCATTACCGTTCTCGACGAATGCTGGTTCCTGCTCGACTCCCCGACACTCGCGCCCGAAGTCGTCCAACTCTTCCGGACAGCGCGCAAAAGAAATTCAAGCGTCTGGGGAATCAGTCAGACAGTGGAAGACTTTGTGGGAACGGAATTCCAGCCGCGCGAGCATGGTCCGGGAATCCTGAAGAATGCAAGCATCAAAATCATCGGACAGCAACCGGGGGACGTAAGTCCTCTGGTCAATCACCTGTTCTTGAACCCAGTTGCGTTAAATGAAGTAAAGCGCTTCAGCGCGCCCCACAAAGGGGAAAGTGCCGATGCGCTCCTGGTCCTCGGAGAAAAGGCTGAGACGACGCAAACGATTCGCATCGCGCCGACTGCCGTGGACTACTGGGTATGCACAACGTTTCCCCGAGAGAGAAGGTACAGGGCCTGGCTCTTGAAGAAATTCGCGGATCGGCCACTGTTCCAGACCTACCAGGAATTGGCGCAAAAGTTCCCTCGCGGACTCGCCGATGTTCCGCCATTGCCGGAAGAGATCTCGGGCGCTGTGACGGGAGAAACGCAGCCATGAAACGACTCATTGGCGATATCTCTCCTCGATATCAGACGCTGCTCCGCTCCGTTGCCTGGGGAGTGCTCATCGTCTTGCTCTTGGCGAGCTTGCCGTTCCTATTCGGCCCGGTGAGTCGTGGAGTCAATTGGGTTGTTTCCGCATTCGAGCAGGCCATGAGAGGAGCCCTTATGGTGTTGCTGACAAACGTGCTGTTCGGAGTGTTGTTCGTTCTCTTTTCCTACTGGATGGTAGTCGCAAGAACCCGGCGACAGGTGCTTGCTCTCACATTGGCGGGAATCCTAGTCGTGGCGCTCGTCAGTCCACCGGCCGCACAGGCGCAAGGCAGCCTTATCGGATCAATTCAATCCGTGCTGAATGTGATCAACCGCTTAATCAAGACGGCAATGAACTCGATCAATTCGGTTCGCACGGCGATCAGCAATTTCTACCAGCAGGTGACCTGGCCGGTTGCCCTGATCAACCAGGCGAAGGCGATGGTGACGCAAATGATCGGCCAGTACAGAAGTCTTATGCAGAGCATTTTTAACATCAACCTAAACAGCGCCACGTTGCCTAACCCGATCGCACTCGAGAACGTTATGCGAAATCACCAAACCAATGATTTCGGAGGTCTCACGTCTGCCTATGGCAACACCTATGGAAACCTCCCGACTGTGACAGCGGCCAGCCCCGCAGACCGTACGATGATGGATATGGACGATGCATTGGCAGTTGACAACTTGAAGACGCTGAAAGCAAGCGACGCCGCCGGTGATCTGACCCTGCAGGTCGCCAATAACATCGAGAGCGCTGCCGGCCAGGCAGCTCCGGGATCGGCGCCCTTCCTGACAGCGACGGCGGTAGTGGCGAGCATCCAGAGCCAGGCTCTGACGCAAAAGATGCTCGCGGCTGAGTTGCGCCAGGAGGCGGCTCGATTGGCTCATGAAAATACCCTTCGCAAACGCGGAGCGACAACGACGGGAGATGTGAACACGCAAATTCTGAATCTGCTGCAACGGCAATAAGAAGGAGAAGGCCATGAAGACAGCCATCCAGAGTGTGAAGCGAGGTTTGCGGTGGGCCTGGGGACACAAGGTCCGTGCCGTTGTTCTGTTGGTGGTCCTTACTCTGGCGATCCCAAGGCCCGCACAGAGTCAGTTCCTTGATCCGTGCTGCGCGATTATGGCGGCTGGTCTAAGCACGATCAGCAGCTCGCTCAGCAGCGTGATCGGTGGAGGCCTGAATGGCATTTTCTCGATTGAGCAAGGGATCTCGACCTTCGAGCAAACGGTCGTTTGGCCACAGAACTTGATCAATCAGGCCCGTTCGCTCGTCGGAAGCGTCCAAGGCATCTTCAGCCAGATCGAAGGAGTGATGCGTCTTCCGGTGAACAGCGCAACTCTTCCAGCTACGCAGCAGTTTGAACAGAACCTGCTTTCTCGCGATCCGAATCAGATCGCCCAAACCAGCGCGCAATATACATCTGTGTACGGTGCGGTGCCGGATGCGACTACGGCATCCCCACAGGCACGGAATATGGTTGATATGACGGATGCCGCGGCACAAGCAGCAATGAAAAGGGCAATCGAAATCGATGCTTTAGCGGATCTTGAACTTCAGGCAGCAGACCAGATCAACCAGAGCGTTCAGACAGCCGCTCCCGGCAGCGCACCGATCATTGAAGCGCAGGCAGACGCTTGGCTGGTTCGCGCCA
>Ga0326727_10017351_pt1 | contig 14960 bp, 14 predicted proteins | sample MB2enrmetagenome_FD_207643 | JGI IMG/M metagenome (GOLD analysis project Ga0326727, IMG submission 207643) | Lab enriched peat soil microbial communities from McLean, Ithaca, NY, United States - MB29MY | ecosystem: Environmental > Terrestrial > Soil > Wetlands > Peat | place: USA: New York... | reverse complement strand
GGTCGAATTCGAAGTTGCCGACAACCTTTTGCGAGGCAATATCGATGACTACGATGTTGCGGCCGTCGGTCCCCGGCTTACCCACGCCGGAGTTTCCATAGATGGGCACAAAGGCCAGCCGGCCGTCAGGCGATGCGGCAACTTCGTGGCCGGTGATTCCGCCTTCCGCGACCGAGGCAATCACGGTTCCGGCCGCGGGATCGACAATGGCCAGGCTCATGTCACCCTTTTGGGCGACAAGCAACCGGCCGTGTTGGGCGAAGGCCACGGGGACAGCGGCAGACAACAGCGCAAGGGGAAGAAGCAATTGAATTGACCTCACGGGGACCTCACTGGAGCTACGCAACGACTATATCGTATGGGCGATCCAACAAGGAACGCCTTTGGCCCTATGAATCGAATGAACCCGGTCAAATTCTGGACTTGGCTTGAAAGACTACCCCCGGGTCGCCCATGGATCGTAGGTGCCTGCGATCCAGGTGTGTCCTTCGGGGTCTTTCACGCCAAACTCGCGGCTGCCATACGGCGTGTTCTGAAGCGGGCGGATGATTTGAGCTCCGGCGGCCACGGCGCGAGCGTGCGCCGCGTCGGCATCCGGAACCACAATGTAGAGGCTGCGGGTCTCGACGCCGCCCAGCTCGTCCGGTGACTTGAAGCCGCGGCCAAACTCGTCGTCCTTGCCGGAGCCGAGCATAATCATGCCGTTGCCGAGGGTCAGTTCGGCGTGACCGATGGTCCCGTTCTCGCCCTCATAGACGGCGCGGCGCTCGAAGCCGAATACCTGGCAGAGCCACTCGATGGCGGCCGGTGCGTTGCGGTAGCGATGACCGGGGATGACGGTACTGCGGGATTCTGACATGGGAACCTCCGTGCACAGAGTATCGGTGAATCGGGCCCAAAGGCAATCCCGGCGTGATTGCAATCAGATCCGCTATCCTTGGCGGCATGGACCTGGCGGCGGGCGATAGGGAACTGGTTCAGATTGTAGATGCGGCGTTGGCCGATGCGGCGCGGCGGGCTGGCGCGTGGCTGGTCTGCAGGCTGGGGTGCACGCAGTGCTGCTACGGGGCGTTTGCCATCAGCGAGCTTGACGCCCTGCGCCTTGGCGCCGGGATGGCCGCACTGCGTGGCTCAAAACCGGCTTTGGCGGCTGAGATCGAGCGGCGGGCAAGAGCGTGGATTGACGAGCATGGAGCGGGATTTCCCGGCGATCGGCAGGCAGGCCGGCTCGGCGACAGCGGAGCGGAGCGGGAGCGTTTTGAGGAATACGCCAACGAAGCGGCCTGCCCTGCGCTCGACCCCGCCACTGGACGCTGCGATGTGTATGAGTGGCGGCCCATGACCTGCCGCGTCTTCGGTCCGCCCATTCGCATGGACGACGGTTCGGGGGCCGAAGCCCTGGCCCATTGCGAACTGTGCTTCACGGGCGCAACCGCGGGCCAGGTGGCGGCGTGCGAGATGCCGGTTCCGCATGAGTTCGAAGAAAAGCTGCTCGACGAGATTCCAGTCAAAGGCGAAACGGTGGTTGCTTTCGCGCTGCTGCGGTGAAGTTAGCAAGCCGGCCAGCTCCCGGGTCGCCGGCTATCCGAGCCACAATCCGTTGCGATGGTCTGGATGGTTTGCACTCATGCGTCAAAAGCGGCTACGCCTGAGGCGGAGCCGGAACTGGCGTCAGCCCGTGGCGGCGCATGATCTCCACCATCTTTGCCCGGTCCGGCGGACCACCGGCCGCCGCTTTGAGCACCTCGGCAGCCTCGCGGAAATACAGCGGACCTATCGCGGCCGGGGTGATGACGCATAGCACCTTCGCATCCCGGCTGGTGTTGTTATCGAAGCGGTGAACGGCGCCGCGCGGGATGCAGAGTGCCTGCCCCGGCCCGAGGTCAATCTGTTTACCGTCCACGGTCAAAGTCAATACGCCGTCGATGCCGTAGATGGTCTCCTCGTAGTGGTCGTGGCTGTGGGTTGGTGCCGGCAGGCGCTGCGCGCCGGGGACAACCATCTCAAAGGCAGCAATGCTGCCGGTGGAGTCGTCGCCGGTCAGCAGGAAGTGTACCGCGAGCCCTCCCACGCTGATGATTTCGTCCGCAGGATTGACCTGAGGGCCGGTGGACTGTTGTATCATCGGGGTCCTCCTTGGTAAATTCCGTTTACCATGCTATAGTAGTAAACGTAGTTTACTGGAATTGTCAATGTCCTTTTCGCCAAAAAACTCGCCGGTCAAGACGAAGGATATGCTCATCGGCGCAATGCTGCGGGTTCCGTCCCAGGCCATCCACCGCCGTATCATCAGGGAGCTGAACGCGGCCGGTTTTGACGAGCTGCGCCTGCCGCATGTTGCAGTGCTACAGTTTCCGGGTCCGGACGGGGTTCGCCCGGGCACGCTGGCCGAGCGCGCCGGCATCAGCAAGCAGGCCATGAACCAGCTACTTTGCAGCCTTGAAGGTCTTGGTTATATCCTCCGCTCCGACGCACCCGGCCAGGGCCGCACACGGATTATCCACTTTACCAAACGCGGTTTCGCCGCATACTCGAAAACCTACGACATACTCCGCGACATCGAGCGCGAATGGAGCGCCGAGCTTGGGCCCAAGCGTTTCGCCAAACTCAAAGAGCTGCTAGCCCGGGTGTGGGAGAGCCCGCTGACCCGCTAAGCCGTTGCCGGCTGGCGCAGAATCGGAATGCGGCAGCGCGCCCAGATGAATGCCGTAAACTGGCCCATAGGACATCCCAATGCATACGCGCCCCTGCTGGGTTGAGATACGTACCCGCGCCCTTGAAGAGAACTATCGCTTTCTTGAGAGCCTGGCCCCTCCCGATGCGGAGCTGATGGCCATTCTCAAGTCCGATGCCTACGGCCACTCGCTGGCCCTGTGTGCTCCGGCGGTAGTACGCGCGGGGGCCCGGTGGATCGGTGTCACCAGCGTGGAAGAGGGCGTTGCGGCACGCGCACTTTGCCCTCAGACGCGGGTGATGGTGATTGGGGGCGTCGTTCCCGGACAGGGATCGGCGGTGGTCGAGCACGGGCTGACGGCCGCGGTCTGGGAGCCCGCGCAACTGGACGATCTTGAATCCGCCGCGCACGCGGCTGGATTGAGGGCGGGCTCGTTGCCGCTTCATCTTGAGATGGATACCGGCATGAGCCGCCAGGGCGCCAGTCTTGAAGAGCTTGCTTCGCTTCTGGCCCGGTTTGTGCCGGAGTCTCCGCTCAAGCTCGAGGGCGTAATGACCCACCTGTTTGCCGCCGACGAAGCCGACGGCCAGATCACTCAGACTCAGCTTGCCCGCTTGCAGGAGGCGCTGGCGAAGGTCGAGGCCGCGGGTCTCTATCCGGACTGGCTGAGTGTAGGCAACTCCGCCGCGTTGCTTGGAGGCCTGGGCGGCGCAATTTCTGCTCTGGCCGCTCGCCATGGGATGAAAGCGATGCTGCGTCCGGGCCTTGCGCTCTATGGAGTGCTACCGCGATTCGATCCGCATTTTGAGGCTGAAGAACCGGCAGCACTGACCTCTGCGCGCTCTCGACTGCAGCCGGTGCTCACCTGGAAGACCGCGGTCATAAGCGTCCGCAACGTTCCAGCCGGCGCAGTAGTGGGCTACAACGGAACCTTTGTGGCCACCGAGCCTATGCGTCTCGCGTTGGTGACGGCGGGCTACGCTGACGGCCTTGACCGGCGTCTCGGCAACCGCTTCAGCCTGCTGGTTCGCGGCCAGCGCGCGCCGCTGGTGGGCCGCGTCAGCATGGACCACGCGGTGCTCGACGTGACGGAGATTCCTGCCGTCGAATCCGGCGACGAAGTAGTGATTCTGGGAACGCAAGGGAACGAAACGATTACGGCTTACGACCACGCAGACGCCTCGGGAACCATTCCGTGGGAGGTCTTCACGCGGATTGGCGCACGGGTTAGGCGGGTTGCGGTTTAGGGAACAGGGAACAGAGGGACTCCTCGATGGAGGGTTGCGCTGTCCCACGCTTTCGCCAGAAAGGATGGGGCACTGGGCTGAGAAAACCCCACCCCGCCACGGACTCCTCCAGACATGCGGCCAACCCTCCCGAGCCGGTTTTGACTACTCTCGATCTGCGGCCGTTCTTACTGCGTAACCGGCTGCGGGGGCAATGCCTTAGGCGCCTTCAGGTGGCGCGCGTTAGGTGGCGCGGGGGTGCTGGGCGCTGCCTGCACGTTTGGCACCACGGGCGCAGGCGGGAAGGCCGGACCTTTCTTGATGCGTACGTCGCCGTTGTCGGTGCTGAGGGCGATTCTCGAGCCGCCGGAGCCGACAGTAAATGTAGCCACCTTGTTCTCGCCATCGCCGCTGCTGGGCACTGGATAATCCGAGACGATTTCGCCGTTGTGGGTGCGGACGTTGACTGAAGCCGAAGCGTTGGGCGGCAGCGTCAGCTCCACGTCGCCTTTGCTGTTCTTCGCCTCCACGCTGTAGGGTCCAGCCGGCTCCACTGAGATGCGGCCGTCGCGGTCTTCGACGTAACTGTCGCCGTAGATCTGGCTCAGATCGATGTCCTTGGCGTGCGTAACCACGTGCACCAGGCCTTTGGATTCATTGATTCGCAGATTGTCAGAGTCGAAGGTCAGGTCGCCGGGCAGTTCTGCTATCTGCACGTCGGTGATTGAGGTATGCACGCTAACCGGACCGGAGATTTCTTCCACATGCACCTCTCCGAAGATCTGTCCGTTCATCGAGACCCGGCCCTTGATCTCGGAGAGAGTCAGGTCATTGCAGTCTCCATTTGCCGTCAGGTCGCCGTCGATCTGGTGAGCAGAGAAATCGTGCCGGCCGTTGGAGAAGTGTATTTGTACCGAACCTATAATCGCGTTCAGGTGGGTGTCCCCATGCGCCGCAGTCACGCTGATGCCGGCGCCCAGTCCAGCCGCAGTCACGTCTCCCTTGCCCGCGTTCACTGTTACCCACGCGTTTTTGGGCACAGTCACGGTCAGGTTTACCCGCCCGCTGTTGTTGCTCTGTGACTTGATCATCACCGTATTGCCGGCAGGGAGCACGCGAGGCTGTTCGGCCTCAAAGATCTTTTTGGCATCCGCATCCGAGTCCGCAAAGGCCACTTCGTGGGCCTGCACCTCGACATTCGGCCCATCGCCCCCGCTAATGCTCACGTCTCCGCGAGGATTGTCGATATTGATGATGGCGTTCGCCGGGACCGATGCGTTCGCGAGCTGCTGATCGTTATCGTGCTCGGGCAGGCCAAAGACATTAAAGAAGTCGTCGTTATTGTTGTTCCATTGATTGAACCAGGGTCCCATGTGGTGCCATCCAGCCGCCGCAAAGCCCAGCAAAGCCAGCAGGATGATGATTCCGACGAAGCTGCCGCTGCGGCGCACCGGGGTCTCCCGGCGCAGATCGAGCGCCCACTCGCCCAGCAGGCCCAGCCCCGCCGCGATGAGCAGCAGCGGCCACCAGCGCCCATACCAGGCCCAGAACTCGCCGGCTGCAATGTGGCCGGTGAGCAGCAGCAAGGCCACCACCCCGACACATATCAGGATGACGGGGCCGACGATCGACGGAACCCGCGGACCGTAGGCGCCTACATAGCCGGCCTTCCAGGCGTAACGTTGCGCCTTCCAGGCATCGCGCTGGGCGCGCCAGGCAGCCCTTTGCTGCTCGCGGTAGACACGCCACTGGGTCTTGGGATCGTAAGGTGGAAACGGGGGCGGCGCTCCGCCGCCCGGAGGCGTATTAGGAGGTACGCTGCTCATGATTGTCCTCCATCGGGATCTTTCCCGAAGTCGTGCTCGGAATCAGGGATGATGGCCGTCGGCTGCCCTGGGTACGGGGGAACGCCCGTTGCCGCCCTGGGATCGACCCCGCCGGGGTTAGGAGCGCCGGGATACAGCGAAGGCGGATAGCCGCCTTCAGAGGCCAAAGCCGCGCGCTCGGCCAGCAACAGCACACCGATTAGAATCAGCAGCAAGGGCCAAAACAGGCGCCAGAAGCTCTCGACTACGCCCGCGGAATGGAGCAGGGCGAGAACGCCGATCAGCAAAAGAAGCGCGGGGCCGCGCAGGCGGCGTACCAGGATGTAACGGCTCATTTGGAACCTCCATGCGATTCTTCGACACGGCGAACGATCAGCCATACGCCCAATGCGATCAGCAGCACCGGCCAGGAGAACTCAAATACGCGGCTGGAGAACATGTCCATCTGTCCCAGCAGAAACAACAGCCCTAGAGCAATCAGCACGATGGCGCCGATAGGCTCCTTGCGCCGCCATCCTATCGGCGGTACCGGAGGAATAGGAGGAATGGGCGGCGGATACGGGCCCTGATACGGCGTCTGGTACGAAGGATTTTGATCGGGTGGCTGATAGCTCCCCGCCGCCGGATTCTGCCCCGTCTGGCCACCTGTCTGGCTTGCATCTGCCGCGCCTGGCCCGGTGCCGGTCTGCCCCGGGTATTGCGGCCGCCCGCCCTGGTTTAGCCAACTGCCCACTTCATTCAGCCCCAGTGGATCGGGCAGGGGCAGGCCGTCGCGGCGCGCCTTGGCAGTGTAATAGGCCTCGAACGACTGGTAGAAAATCCATGCGGCAATGAAGATGCCGAAGATCCCGTAGAGATGGGCGGCGCTGACCAGCACCGCGAAGATCACCACATGGACCAGACCCTTGATGAACTGGCCGTTGTACATCGCGCCCACGCCCGGAATCAGGCCCAGCACCGCGGCTGTCGCAGGGCTGGGCGTGCCCGCATGCGGGGCATATGGCGGTTGATAGCTGTGCCATGCCGTCCAGCACGTTTCGCAGAGAACCTGCCCGCCAGGCGCGTTGCGCACGCAACCGGCACAGAGCGGCTTGCCGCAACTCTGGCAATACGCGGTTGCGTTAACACCGGTGTGATTTACGCAGTCCATACTATGCTCCTTTCCCGTACTTCCATTCCCGTAGTGCCATTTAGGAGCCGCCGGAATGCGCGGGATGTCCCGTGAAACGTCAGGGAAGTTTCAAATAAGTCATTGGATTCGTTTTTGCTCGGCCCGGCCGCCGGCTTGCCCGACTGTTCCGGTGGAAGGTCCATGCGGGACCCCCCCTCCTTCTGGCCGGGACGCTGTTTCGACTCGCCCGGCGCGGCCGGTGTTGCATTGTTCGGCGTGGGCTGTGCGTTGTCGCCGCCCTGGCCTTCGCCTTCGTTGCTGCGGCGCAGCTCCCGCATCCTCGACTCAACCTCGTAGACAAAGCGGAGGTGGTCGTAGTAGCGGATGATGGGAACCGAGGCCGTGGTCAGACGCCGTTCCATGAACGAGCGCACTGCCGTGGGACGAAGGTCGGAGAGGCGCAGGGTGCCCAGGCGGACGCCGGTCAGGTTGAGCGTGAGAGCGATGGAAAAGAACGCCATCGCGGCCGTCATCAGCAGTCGAGGCTCGGCAAAACGGCGAATCTGGCCGGCAAACCCGGGACGCTGCCAAGCGGGCGGCATCGGCAACACGTTTGAGCTGCCGACGATGAGACCGAACCCCGCTACCTTTCCCGGACCGGTCTGAGCCAGGATCTTATCCAGCAGCCCGGCCGGGACCTCTGGTTCCGGGGAGAGAAACTCCAGCCACTCGCGGCCACGGCGGGCCTCATCGAACAGTGCCGTGCAGGCCGGGCAACCGGCCATGTGCTCGGCAAATGTGGTCTCGTCCTCGGGCTTCAGCAGCCCGTCCAGCGCGTCCGCCAAAAGTGTCTCCCACTGACCACAGGCCGGAGAGCTCGGAATGTGTGCGCGGTCTGCCATGGTTACATCACCTCCCGTTTATTACGTTCCAGCAGGCGCGCAAGTTCCGCGCGACCTCTGCTGATGCGAGACTTCACGGTCCCCTCGGGAATTCCCAGCACCTGGGCTATTTCCTTGTAATCCATATCCTGCAAGTCTCTTAGAATGACGGCTTCGCGGAGCTCGACTGAAACGCGCGCCAGGGCGTTCTGCACCATGGCTGCGAGCTCTTTCTGTGCCGCCAGTTCGTGGGGCGAGGCGCCGCCCGCCGTCAGCCGATCCAGCGGCTTGAGTTCTTCGGTCGACTCCCAACCGTCGTCCAATGAAGAGGTTGCGCGTTGGTTGCGGGTGCGGCGGAAGTTGTCAACCAGCAGGTTGCGGGTCATGGTGGTGATCCACACCTGCAGGCTGCCTCGGCCAGTGTCGAAAGTGGCCAGATTTGAGTAGATTTTCAGGAAAACGTCCTGGGTGAGGTCCTCGGCGTCGGCTGGGTTGCCGGTAAAGCGGTAGCAAAGCCCGTAGACACGCTTGTGGTGCGTACGGACCATCTCGGCCCATGCGCCGGAATCTCCGTCCATGCAGCGGCGGACGATTTGGGACCAATCAACTTCCAGCTGTCTCACCTCTGTGCGTGGCTGACAGGTGGCCGGGGGAACTCCCGCGGGGTGGCCAGCCTTGCCGCTCTGGGAAGGGCCGGCAGCGGGCGTCCCTGGGGCGCCAATCTCCAGCGCCTCCATACTACGCCGCGAAGGCTTAGCCAGCGGCGCCAGCCCCATCACGCTCCAGCTTAATGTACCCACGCATTGCATGGATGGCTTATACGCAGGATTTGTATGGTTGGTTCCGTGGGCAGATTGGCGAATGGCCGGCGGAAGCCCGCGTCTCAGTCTTCGAGCAAGAGCCGGGCGCCCCAAGTCTCGGGTTTGAGACCTGGAAGTTCATTCAACCGCTCCAGGCAGGTCGTCCGGGCACGACTCGGAGCCAGACCCTCAGTACCGCTGCAAAAACTCCGGATCGACAGGGTTCTCAAACAGCGACGTATCCCGCGTAACAATTGTCAGCCCCGACGGTGTCACAAAATACCGCCGCTTGTCCTCGACCGGATCGTAGCCGATGACCGTGCCTTCGGGAATATGCACATCGCGATCGATGATGGCGCGGCGGATACGGCAATGACGGCCGATATTCACGTGAGAGAAGATGACGCTCGCGTCTACGTCGGAGTAAGAGTTGACGCGCACATCCTGCGACAGCACGGAGTTGTACACCGAAGCGCCGGAGATGATGACGCCGGCGGTAATCACGGAGTTGACGGCCATGCCCGAGCGGCCGGGCTCGCCGAAGACGAACTTGGCCGGCGGATACTGGCGCACGCGGGTGCGGATGGGCCAGGTCTTGTCGTAGAGGTTGAAGATCGGCGAAACCGAGCAGAGGTCCATGTTGGCGTCGTAATACGCGTCCAGCGTGCCCACGTCGCGCCAGTAGAGTGCCTGTTTCTTGTTCTCGTCTACAAAGCCGTAGGCCATCATTTTTTTCTTGCCCAGCATGTTGGGCAGAATATTGTGGCCAAAGTCGTGCTTCGAGTCGGGGTCCTCGGCGTCGGCAATCAGCGCCTTTAACAGCGTCTCTGTATTGAAGATGTAAATGCCCATCGAGGCATCCACGGCGTTGGGATTGAAGGGCGACCGGAAGCTGGTTGAAACGGGCTTCTCCTGGAAGCCGAGGACTTCCCCAGTGTGGCCCACCTCGACTACGCCGAAGCGCGAAACTTCGTCGGGGGAAACCGGCAGCGTGGCCAGGGTGACTTCTGCGTTGGTCTCCTTGTGCTGGGCCAGCATGCGGCTGTAGTCCATCTTGTAGATCTGGTCGCCAGAGAGGATGATCACATGCTTCGGCTGTTCGCTGCCGATCGAGTAGATGTTCTGGTAAACAGCGTCGGCGGTGCCAATATACCAGTTGGCGCCGGTGCGCTGCATGGGCGGCATCAGCTCAAAAAACTCGCCCAACTCCTGGGCCACAATCCCCGTCCACCCTTCGCGGATATGCCGGTTCAGTGACAGCGCCTTGTACTGGGTGAGGACATAGACCCTGCGCAGGCCGGAGTTGATGCAGTTGGAAAGGGTGATGTCGATGATGCGGTAATGCCCGCCAAAGGGCACAGCCGGTTTGGCCCGATCGCGGGTGAGTGGAAAGAGCCGCTCGCCTGCCCCGCCAGCAAGCAATACTCCAAGTGTGTCTCTCATAGCCCTCGGAACCTGCCTTCCTTTGTCGTCCTCTTCCAGATGCTCCCGCCCCAACCAGGAAGTGCCGCTATCCGGAACAGAATATTTTGCTGCGGTACTTTTTCACAATCGCCACCGAACGGTGGAGAATACCACACAAAGATGAACTTGGCAGCCCATCATTTGTGTCCACGACGTTGTATCGAGGATAGTTGGTCCTGTCAAAGGAGCCGGAGCCTCCGGCCGGCGGAGTCTTGCCGGGAGTGCAGCTCCGGCATCGGACCGGACTTCTGACCGCGTCGCCCGCCCCATGACTCGCCAGCCAGCAAGAATAGGCGCGCTCTCTACCGCTTCTTCTTGAACTTGTATTCCAACCCTACGGAAATAGCGAAGTTGACATCGGTCTGGGTGATCTTATTCCCGTAATTGATGCTGTAGCGGGTGACAACCGCGTCTGGAGTGACGCGGAAAACCCAGCGTGCCGATCGGTTCAAATCGAAATGGCCGCCGATAATGGCCGCCGGAGCGATCTGGTCATTGTAGAAACCCACAATCGAGGGGGACTGTCCGAGCAGGTCCTGCTGAAATCTCCCATAGACTCCGCCCACCAGAGCATGGGCCAGGATGGCGCCGTGCTTGTTGTGCGGTCCCAGCCATTCCGGGCCGGCGGTGAAGAACCACTCGCTCACAAACGGTCCCTTAATGTTGAACGGGGCGTTGGGTGCTGCGCCGCTGGTGCCCACGTAGCCTCGGCCCGAGCCTTGCACACCCCAGTGCTTGCTGAGCCACATTGAGCCGGTCAGATCCAGCCCGCCTAGGTTGGATCCCTGCAGCAGGTTGGGCCCGGCCTTCATGTGGTCGTAGGCCATGCCCAGCGAAGCGTCGAAGCGGTTGTCGTAGCGAACATTCGCCAGCGGATCGATGGAAATGTAGGTCCCATTGCCGGCGGTCTGATCGGGCGTGCTCTGACCAGACGCGGGCTGATTCGACGAGCTCTGGCCGGACGTGCCCTGGGCCTGGATAAGGGTCCGGGCACAAAGAGCCAGAACGGCGGCGGCGACAATAGAAGCAGAGAATCTTACTGGGAGGCGCATCACTCATCAGCTTACAGGACCATGCCGACAGGGGACAACGCGAACCGCCCGGGATTTTCTCCAATTTCGATGGCAAACTCTATGGTCCGCAGTTCTCCATCTTGCGGGTCCACGCCAGGTAGCGTACCGTCTTCAGGGTTTCAAGCGCAGCAGCGGCGCTCGAACGTACCTCTGACTGGGGCTCGAGCGGAGGGGCAGCGTGTAGGCGCCACTCCAGCGGCATCCGGCCAAAAATAAGGCCCGCGCGGGGCAGGTGGCTGGCGCTGGAAACCACCTCAGCCGAGTGCCAGCCGTGGCTGCGCATGATGCGCACGGAAAAGCAGGCGTTCTGGATGGTATCCCTGGCTTCCCCCTCTTCCACAATGGCGGACTCTGGAATGCCCTGGGCCTTGGCGGTGCGGGCCATGACGAGCGCTTCAACCGGGCGATTGCGATCAGCTCCTCCGGTGAGAATGAGCCTTGGAGCCACGCCCCGCTCGTACTCGTGTACGGCTTCAGTTACGCGGGCCAATTGCGTTGGAGTCGGATTGCCGTCCTTGTCTGCCGGAGCGCCAAGCACGATGATGGCGTCGAATCGGGTGAGCGAAGTGTTGGATGCAGGAGCCAGGTGGCGCGCGATGGCTGCCCAGGTGAACAGGCCCAGAATCAGCACAACGGAGGCCGCTATCAGCCAGCCTTTCCAGCCCAGGCGCCTGCGCCGGGTCCGGCCTGTCCAAGTAGCCCGATTCACCCGGTGGGTCCGCCTGCGTGCTGCCGCAGAGCGGCTATTGGGCCGTGAGGGAGTCAAAGGAGATAACCTCCTGAGTCCACTTTAACGCGCTTTTGGGTAAGAATCGTTTTGGGCGGGGTCAGACCAGCTTGGCGGGCTCGCCCCAGGCGGAGAAGACCAACTCGTTCAATGGCTTCCGTTCACGAGGCGCGGTTTCCCGGGCGATCAGTTGCTCATTGGCCAACGCTATGGGTTCGTCCTGGTAGCCCAGCGCAATGACCGTGCCGAGGGCGTAACTCTCTGGAATTTCAAGCGCCTGTCGGGCGGCGTCGTGGTCGAAACCGGCCATCTGGTGGCTGGCGAGGCCCAGGGCGGCGGCTTGCAGCGTGAGGTAGGAGCTGGCAGCTCCCAGGTCATAAAGTGCATAGGCGTTGGGAGAGCCGTTACCGGAGTTCCGGGCGCTGGCCGTACCCAGGATCAGCACCGGCGCTCTGGGAGCCCATTCCTTGTTGAAGCCGGCTAGGGTTGAGGCAATCTTATTGTGGGTAATTGAGTTACGCATGCCAACCAGAAATCGCCAAGGCTGCTGGTTGGCCGAGGAAGCGGCCCAGCGCGCAGCTTCGAAGACCCGAACCAGGTCGGCGAGGGATACATCGCGCCCGGAAAACGAGCGGGGGCTCCAGCGCCGATGGAGGATGGGCAGGACGCCCTCGACTGCCGGCGCAGATTTCAACTTGTTCACTTCGATTGCGGACAGGGTCATGGGCCTGGACCTCCTTAAATGCGCCTGTTTGATTCCCCAGACAGAGCGAAGGATTCCGGGCCTGAAATGGCCGCCTATAAGCCGCGCCGAAAACAAAAACGCCGGACCCAGAGGGTTCCCCGAAGGGGCGCCCGGCCATGACCCGATGGACCCAATGCCGCCGCATTTGCGGAACTGTACAGACTGCAAGGAAAAGGCCCCCGCTCCCTCCGTCTGAGAACTGAAAGCTGAAAACTGAAAGCTGGAAGCTAGCAGCTAGAGGCTAGAAACTAGTGTCATGAGTCAAAAGTTCCCATCACAAATCGAACCGGCAAGACTTGCGGCGCCGCGTTGCCATTGCAGTGAACGACGACTGAGGTCTCATCCCACCGCACCATTCCGCTGACTTGCTGCCGTTATCCAAAGACTTAAACAAATTCATGCGACGAACTTCAGATTCACCACACTAGGGTGGGATCGAACCTCCCTGAATGAACATGAGCGGGAAACCTCGGTTTCCATCCCCCCTACTGCGGCTCGCCCGGCCGCTGCGCCGAACTCCCCTTCATCTTGTCGAAATCAATTCCGAACTGCGGATTCTCCCGCGTTCCATCGATGCGAATCGGAACTTCCGTCCCCGCTCCGTCCTTCTGAAAGTAGCGGTCCATCGGCTTCAGCAGCAACCCCTTCCATCCGCCCACCATCGCTGACACCGTGGCCTGCATCTTTGCGGTCCCCGCGAAATTCAGTGCCCCGCTCTCCACGCCGTAACTTCCCTTCAGGTCGATCACCGCTCCCGGCACCGTGTACTCGAGCGCCGGCAGCGTCACCACCCCGTTCGCCATCTGGTAAGTTCCCTTCATCGTCGAGCGCACTCCAGCCTCGCCGCCGGTCTTCGCTTCCTTCGGCCGCCCTGACCCGCGCGCGCTCAGCTCCCCGATGCGCTCCTGAATCTTCGCGCTCGTGAACTGCGCATCGTCCAGCGCAAACGTGCCTGCAAGCCTTAGACGCTCCTGCACCGGAACCGCTCCCGGCGGAATCTCGAGCCCAGCCTTGGTCGTCAACTCCCCGGTCAGCAGCGGCGTTCCCGAGTGGCTCGCAAGCCGCAGAAAATCCTCAATCCGTCCACGATCTACATTCACCGTCAGCGCAATATCGTGTCCGCCCGCGGATATTCCGTCCTTCCCGTCTCCACCGGTAACCACGCGCACTATTTGTCCCTGCGCCCAGAAGTGCGAGTGCTCCAGAGTCGCCTCCACCGGGTCCAGCCAGGTGTCACCGGTGGTTCCGTCCACTTTCGCGTGAAACTTCGTGCGCAAGGGTAACGCTGTACCGAAATGGCTCAGCCGAAAATCCGGCGTATCCGTCTCCCCATCCACCGCCAGGTCGCGCAATGTGCCCTGGTAGTGCCCGGTCGAGCTCAGAATTCCAGCGATCCCTTTGAATCCGCTCAGGTCCGCGTGTTCAAATCGGTAATTGCCCGCGACCAGGCTCTCGCCCGGATCATCCACCAGCCACGGTCCCAGGCTCCCCTTCGTATGAATCGTCCCCACTGGCCTGGGATTGGTCAACTCCGCCTCAAAGCCCATCGCGCCGCCGCCGCCGATCCCGGTCAGCTTCAGGTGCGCAATCGCAAATTCCATCGGCAGCTTGCCCGGCTTGCTGGTCTCCAACGTCAAGTGCGCCCCGCTGCACTCCAGGCTTTCCACCTCAAACCGCAACAGTCCCCCGCCCGTCTTCGCCCAACTCGAAGCTCCCGCAGCCGTACCCTTTGCCCCTTCCGCCCCGTGCTCAAAGTGCGACTTGGGCGGCAAATCCACATCCAGCCCCTTCAGGTCCACCACTGAAATCCGAATCGTCTGCCCTGCCGCGTAGCGCAGCGGCGCATGAAAGCGAAACTCCTCAAGCCGAATCAGCGGAGCAGCCGGGGCTGCCGGCCCTGCCGATCCCTGGCCGGTCGAACTGGGCACCGTAACCCCCGCAACCTGCGCCGGCGGCCAAATGCGCAGCCCCTTCCCTTCCGCCCACAACCCATCCCGCAGCGTTACATGAAAGTTGTCCAGCTCCACCCGCGCATGAAAGTGCTCCTCTAATTCCTGCACGATGCGAGCTCGCAACATCGGCTCTGCCCGGTGCGCCACCACCAGCACCGCGCCGGCCAGCGCTGCCAGTACCGCCAGCAACCCGCCGACGACCCACTTCAGCCACCGGTGCCTGCGCCGGAACCCTGTTCGCCTCGCACTCAATCCCGCCCTCCGTTTGCCTCCAATTGTCGCAGCCCCATTCTCACAGAATCGGTCCCGGCCGTTTTCATTACACACCTCGGGTGCCCCAGATCTCGCTTTTGAGACCTGGGAATCCACAAACCTCAGCCTCCCACCCTTACCGTCGCAACCACCCCCGTTTTCTTTACACACGCCCAATGCCGTATCCTTCTTGGCACCGATGCAAGAGCTGATTGAAAACCTCGTAAAG
>Ga0326727_10017350_pt1 | contig 14961 bp, 9 predicted proteins | sample MB2enrmetagenome_FD_207643 | JGI IMG/M metagenome (GOLD analysis project Ga0326727, IMG submission 207643) | Lab enriched peat soil microbial communities from McLean, Ithaca, NY, United States - MB29MY | ecosystem: Environmental > Terrestrial > Soil > Wetlands > Peat | place: USA: New York... | reverse complement strand
CGTGGTGATGGACGCCGCGGCCGCCGATGTCCCCATCTTCGCGGAATTCGCGGCGCAAACCTATGCGCGGGACATGGTGGAGGTTCGCAGCCGCGTGGAAGGCTACATCGAAAAATGGGAGTTCCGGCCGGGCGCCGAGGTGACCGCCGGACAGACGCTGTACGTGCTCGATCTGCGGCCTTACGAGGCCGCCGTGCAGCAGGCCAGAGGCAACCTCCACCAGAGCCAGGCCGACCTGGAATTCGCCCGCAAACAGGTGGCGCTGCTGCAGGCGGAAGCCAACCTGGCGTCGGCGGAGGCGAACCTCGTCAAAGCCCGGCAGGACGTCGAGCGTCTTACCCCGCTGGTGGAGGCCGACGCCGCTTCCAAACAGGACCTGGACGCCGCCGCCGCGTCGCTCAAAGCCAACCTGGCCAACGTGGCCGCCTTGAAGGCCGGCGTGGAGCAGGCCACGCTCACCGCGCGCACGCAGATCGACTCCATGCAGGCCAAGACCGAAGCGCAGCAGGCCGCCCTCGAAGCCGCCGAACTGAACCTGCAATATGGCACCATCCGCGCGCCCATCGACGGCCGCATCGGCGATACCCTGGTTCCGGTGGGCGGCCTGGTGACGCCCGCGTCGCCGCAGCCGCTCACCACCATCGTGCCGCTCGATACGATCTGGGTCCGCTTCAAGGTGGCGGAATCGGAGTACCTTTCGTGGATCCGCCAGGGCGGACTGCCGGGCGCCGCCCTGCCGCTCAAGTTGATTCTCGCCGACCAGTCCGAGTTTCCTTCCACCGGCCACATCGAAAACTCGCTCAACCAGGTGGACCCCAAGACCGCGACCCTGGAGTTGCAGGCGCGTTTCCCCAACCCGCGGCACACCGTGCTGCCCGGCGAGTTTGGCCGCGTCCGCGTGCAGGTTGCCGAGCGCAAGAACGCCATTCTGATCCCGCAGAAGGCCGTGCAGCAGTTGCAGAGTGTGCAGACGGTCTACACCGTGGGGCCGGATAACAAGGTCGAAGTGAAGGCGGTGACCGCCGGCGACCGGGTAGGCAACTCGTGGCTTATCGAAACCGGCCTGGCGCCGGGCGACCGCATCATCGTGGAGGGCCAACAGAAGGTGCGGCCCGGCAGCCTGGTCTCCACGCAGAAAGCGGGCAACTGAGCCATGGCGCGGTTCTTCATCGACCATCCCGTCTTCGCGATGGTGATCGCCATCGTGATCGTCATCCTGGGCGCCGTCGCCATCCCCAACCTTCCCCTGGCCAGCTATCCCGAAGTGGTCCCGCCGGTGGTGCAGATCAGCGCCGGCTATCTCGGCGGCAATGCGCAGGACCTGGAAAAAACCGTCGCCCAGCCCATCGAGGAGCAGTTGATCGCCCTCGACGGCATGCTCTACTTCATGTCCAACAGCGCCAACGATGGCACGCTCAGCATCAGCGTCACCTTCAAGCTGGGCACCAACCCGGACATGGCCGCGGTGCAAACGCAGAACCGCGTGAACCTCGCCATGCCGCGGCTTCCGCCCGAGGTGCAGCGCACCGGCGTCACGGTCAAAAAGGTTTCCACCGCCTTCCTCACCAGCGTCAGCCTGATTTCCCCGGACAATCGCTACGACTCGCTGTTCCTCGCCAACTACGCGCAGATCAACCTGTTGAACCAGTTGGCCTCCGTGGACGGCGTGGGCGAGGCGCGGCTGGGCGCCGCCCAGGTCTACTCCATGCGCATCTGGGTGAATCCCGACCGCATGGCGCAATTGGGAGTCACGGCCAGCGACATCGACGACGCCATTCAGTCGCAGAACCGGGAGAATCCCGCCGGATCGATCGGCCAGCCGCCTACGCCCACCGGCACCTCGTTCCAGTATTCGGTAAGCGCGCAAGGGCGCCTGGTAACCGCCTCGGAATTCGAGGGTATCGTGGTGCGCGCGCGCCCGGACGGCGGCCTGCTGCGCATCCGCGACGTCGGCCGGGTGGAACTCGGAGCCGCCAGTTACAGCGGCTTCAGCCGCGTCAACGGCAAGCCTTCGGGCAACGTCATCATCTATCTTTCGCCCGGCGCCAACGCGGTCGCCACCGCCGACCGCGTGCGCCGGTTCGCCGAGCAGGCCAAGAAAAGTTTCCCGCCGGGCATGGACTTTCTGATCCTCTACGACTCGACCGTGTTCGTCCGTTCGTCGATTCACGAAGTGATGATGACGCTGTTCGAAGCCACCGGGCTGGTGATTCTGGTGGTCTTCCTGTTCCTTCAGAACTGGCGCGCCACGCTGATTCCGCTGCTCACGGTGCCGGTGGCCATCGTGGGCACGTTTGCCTTGTTCCCGCTGCTGGGGTTTTCCATCAACATGACCAGCCTGTTCGGGCTGGTGCTGGCCATCGGCATCGTGGTGGACGACGCCATCGTGGTGGTGGAGGCGGCGCAGCGCCACATCGACGAGGGCGCAACGCCGCGCGCGGCCGCCATCCGCGCCATGGAGGAAGTGTCCGCCCCGGTGGTGGCCATCGCCTGCATCCTGGCCGCGGCGTTTATCCCGGTGGCTTTTCTGGGCGGCCTCAGCGGACAGATCTACAAGCAGTTCGCACTGACCATCGCGGCGTCGGTGCTGATCTCGGCGTTCAACGCCCTGTCGTTGAGCCCCGCCCTGAGCGCCATTCTGTTGCGGCCGAAAATGCAGACCCGCGGTCCGGTGGGGATCTTCTTCGGCGCGTTCGACCGCGCCTTCGAGTGGACCCGCGTCCGTTACCTGGCGGGCGTGGGCGCGCTCATGCGCAAGTCGGCGCTGGCGCTGGTGGGCCTGGCGTGCTTCTGGTTCGCGGCCGGTGCGCTGTTCCGCTCGCTTCCCGCCGGCTTCCTTCCCGACGAGGACCAGGGCACCATTTTCGTGGCCGTCCGCCTGCCCGACGCCGCCTCGGCCGAGCGCGCCGATGCGGCCACCGCCAAGGTGGAGCGGATCGTCGCCGCGACGCCGGGCGTGGCGGGCACGTTCACCATCGGCGGTTCCGATTTCTCCACGCGCACCAGCGGCCCGAATTTCGCCACCGTCATCACCCGCCTGACGCCGTGGGACGACCGCACCACCCCCGACCTGGATTACCGCGGCATTATCGCCAACATTCAGCGGCAGACGGCGCGCCTGCCGGAACTCGTCACCAACTCCTTCGGCCAAGCCCCTATCCAGGGACTGAGCAACACCGGCGGATTCCAGTTCATGCTGGAAGATCAAACCGGCGCCAGCGTCGAGGAGCTGTCCCAAGCCGCCGAACTCATGGCCCAGGCCGCCCGCCGCCGCCCCGAGATTGCCACCGTGGTCAACACCTTCCGCGCGGGCGTCCCATCCTACAAGGTGGATCTCGACCTGGACAAGGTGCAGACCATGGGCATCCCCGTCTCCGACGTCTACGACGCCCTGCAGACCTTCCTTGGCGGGCTGTACGCCAACGACTTCAACGCGTTTGGCCGCACCTGGCAGGTGATGGTTCAGGCCGAGCAGGAGTTCCGCAAAGAGCCGCGCGGCATCAACCGCTTCTACGTCCGCACCCGCGATGGCGACATGGTTCCGCTGGGTACGCTGGCCACCGTCACGGCCACGGCCGGGCCGGATGTGATGTTCCGCTATAACCGGAATCGCGCCGTGCAATTGATCGGCATTCCTGCCGCCGGTTACAGCAGCGGCCAGGCGGTTCGCGCCATGGAGGAAGTGGCCGCCTCCTCCATGCCCGCCGGATACTCCTACGAATGGACCGGAACCACCTACCAGGAGAAAGAGGCCCAGGGCCACGAAGGCTTCATCTTCGGCTTCTCCGCGGTGCTGGTTTTCCTGTTCCTGGCGGCGCTGTACGAGAGCTGGTCGATTCCGTTCGCCGTGCTGCTGGCGCTGCCGCTGGGCCTGTTCGGAGCGCTCTGCGCCGTCTGGCTGCGCTCCTATCCCTACGACATCTACACGCAGATCGGCATCGTCACGCTGATCGGCCTGGCGGCCAAGAACGCCATTTTGATCGTGGAATTCGCGCGCACCCGCTATGAGGCCGGGCTCTCCATCCGCGAGTCCGCCATGGAAGCCGCGCGCCTCCGCCTGCGCCCCATTCTGATGACCTCGTTCGCATTCATCCTGGGCGTGACGCCGCTGCTGTTCGCCCACGGGGCCGGCGCGGCATCGCGGCGGTCGCTCGGAACCACGGTGTTCGGCGGCATGAACGCGGCGACGCTGCTGGCCATCTTCATCGTGCCGGTGCTCTTCGCGGTGATTCAGGGGATCGGCGCCCGCCAGCCGGAACCGGGCGTAGAGCCCGCGACGGAGGTCCAATGAGAGCCCTCTGCTGTTCCCTGGCTGTGCTGCTGGCAGGCTGCACCGTGGGGCCGAACTACAAGCGGCCTGCCGTTGCGGTGCCCGATTCGTATCGCGGCGCGGCGGCCGCGGCGGCCGAGGCTTCTCTCGCCGACGCCAAGTGGCCGGACGTGTTCCCCGACGAAACGCTCAAGCGGCTCATCTCCACCGCCATCGAGCACAACTTCGACCTGGCGCTGGCCTCCGAGCGCATCGAGGAAGCGCGCGCGCGCTATCGCATCGCCGGCGCCAACCAGTTTCCGTTCGTGTATGGCGGCGTTTCGGAGACCGGGACGCAGACCGCTGTCATCGGCTCAGCCGTGAATCCCCCGTCCACCAGGCCGGAAGCGATTTCTTACTCCCAGGTGGGCGCGGCGCTTTCCTGGGAACTGGATCTGTGGGGCCGCATCCGCCGCCTGAAGGAATCCGCGCGCGCCGATTACCTGGCCACGGAAGAAGACCGCCGCGGGGTCATGGTGTCGCTCATTGCCAACGTTGCCGGCGGCTACTTCACGCTGCGCGAGCGCGACCTGGAACTGGAGATCGCGCGCGGCACGCACGAGATCGCGGATCGCAACCTGAATCTGGTCCGCCTGCGGCACGAACACGGCGCGGCCACCGGGCTGGACGTCCACCAGGCGGAACAGTTCCTGTACCTCGCCACGGTGCGGGAAGCCAGCGTGGAGCGCGACATCGGACAGGCGGAAAACGCCTTGAGCCTTCTGCTGGGAAGCCTGCCCGGCGATATCCCGCGCGGCAAGCCCATCGACGGTTTCGCGCTGCCGCCCGAACTTCCGCCCGGCCTGCCGTCCTCCCTGATCGGGCGCAGGCCCGACATCCGCGAAGCCGAGCAGAAGCTGATCTCGGCCAACGCGCAGATCGGCGTGGCCAAGGCCAATTACTTCCCGCAGATTTCGCTGACCGGCGCTTTCGGCGGGCAAAGCCGGGCGCTCACCGAACTGTTCACCGCTCCGGCGCGCTACTGGACGCTGGCTCCCGGCGCGGTGCTGCCCATCTTCACCGCCGGCCAGGTTCGCGTGGCCGTGCGCCTCACGGAGGCGCAGCAGCGGGAGATGCTCACCAGCTACCAGAAGACCGTGTACACCGCATTCCGCGAGGTGTCCGACGCGCTGATCGGTTACGGCCGCACGCGCGAGCAGCGCGGCCAGCAGGACCGGCTGGTGGAGGCGCTGACGGAGACCACGCGCCTGGCGACGCTGCGCTACCAGGGCGGCGCCGACAGCTACCTGCAGGTGCTCAGCGCCGAAAGCGACCTGTTCCAGGCGCAACTGGCGCAGGCGCAGTTGCGCTTGCAGGAACGGCTGGCGTTCGTCGATTTCTACCGGGCGCTGGGCGGCGGCTGGCAGTAGGGCGGAGACCGCGACCGATGCAGAATGGGACCACGGAGACGAACTACAGGCGGCGGTAGCGGACGAAATCTGAAGGAATAACCTGTTGGACCTGGCGGAAGCTCCCGGCAACAGCCTGGGCGGATCGCCGCTTCCGGCTTGACAACCGGCGCCTCGACGCCGCTAACTGGAAGCATGCAGTTTCTCAAGGTGGCGAAGCTGTCCGACGTTCCCGAGGAATCGGCCCGCGAAGCCGTAGTCGGCGGCCAGCCCTACGCCATCTGCCGTACCGGGGGCGCGGTGTACGCGCTCGATGGCGTCTGCCCGCACCGCGGAGGGCCGCTGGGCGAGGGACAGATCCACGACGGCCATGTGGTCTGCCCCTACCACCTGTGGGAATTCGAGTGCCGCACGGGCGAGTACGACCTCGATCCCGCGCGCCGCGTGGCCACCTTCGAAGTCAGGGTCGAGGACGGCGACATCCTCCTGCAGGTGCCCTGAGTGCCCGAACTTCCCGAGGTCGAAACCGTCACCCGGTCGCTGGCGCCGCTCGTCGGACGGCGCGTGATTTCGGCGGAGTTCCGCAACCTCCGCATCCTGCGCGGCGGCGACCCGGAACGAATGGCCGCGCGCCTCGAAGGCCGCCACATCGGCGCCATCCAGCGTTACGGCAAGTTCATCGCGATCGCGCTGCGGGAGGGCGGCTACCTGCTTATCCACCTGGGCATGACCGGCCGGCTGCTGTTGGGCGGCGAAGTGGGGAAGCACACCCACGCCATTTTCACTTTCGAGAGCGGCGTGCTGCTGTTCGACGACAGCCGCCAATTCGGCAGCATCCAGTTTAGCGAGGAGTTCCCGGCGCGCGTGGCCCGCCTCGGCCCGGAACCGCTGGAGGTGACGTTCGATACCTTTGCCGCCGCCCTCAAACGGCGCAATACGCGTATCAAGGCGCTGCTGCTCAACCAGACATTCCTGCGCGGCATCGGAAATATTTACGCCGACGAAGCGCTCTTCCGGTCGGGGATTCACCCCCTCGCCGTGGCTTCCCGCTTGCGCGCCAGCCGCGCCCGTATGTTGTTCGACGCCATGGTGGAGGTGCTCACGGAAGCCATCGACGCGGGCGGTTCTTCCATCTCCGATTACGTGGACGCCGAGGGCCGCATGGGATTTTTCCAGTTCAGCCACCGCGTTTACCAGCGTACCGGCGAACCCTGCACGGCCTGCGGAACGGCGATCCGCCGCATTCCGGTGGCACAGCGCTCGTCCCATTTCTGCCCGAAATGCCAGAAGCGGTAAGGGTCTGAGACCGCGGACTGAACTCGTTGCAACCGTTGGACAAGTCGAAGCGTCGGTAGGGATGACGGGCTACTCCGAAGAGTCGCCGAACCGGAATATAATAGAATCTCGTGCGTATACTACGAGACAAGAGGAGACTTCTGACGTGACACGCATCTTCCGCTACCTTCCGCTGCTGGCATTGTCCGTGTGTTCCATCCAACTCGCCAGCGCTCAAAGCACCTTCGATTTTGCCATGGGATTCGGGGCCGCCCAGGCCAAGGCGGCGACCGGGGGAATCGACACCTACATCAACAACACATACTCCAGTTACTTATCCGCCTGCTCGAGCAACACGCCCGCCGGTTGGTGCCAGCCAACTTCCAGCCTGAGCGGCATGGAGATCAGCGTCGGTGGAAATCTCATGCTCTGGAAACATTTTGGCGTGGGAATGAATGCCAACATTCAAGCGGCGAAGGGCAACTATGCGACTTTGTTGACGACCGCGCAGGCGGCCTCGCTGGGCTCTGCGGGCTACTCGGAGACGCTGCAGGACCGCGTTACGTTCTACCAGTTCGACGCAACCTACAGGCCGTACTCGACCAAGAGGACCAGCATCCAGATCATCGGCGGCGTCGGCGGCGCCAACACCAAGTTCTATGAAGCGTCGTCCAGCACCGGATCGTTGCTGGGCAACACCAACTCGAGCCAGTACGCGCAGAGCGCCAACCATTTCCAGGTTCATCTCGGGTTTGGCGTGCAGGTCTATCTCAGCGGCAATTTCTTCATCCGCCCGGAATTCGACATCCACTACGTTCCCAACTTCATCCAGTTCGGAAGCAACCTGGCGACGTCGGAAGCCGTTTGGATCGGCTACAGCTTCGGCAACCGGTAAGCACACTGGCACTCGCGCGCGGCTCCGGCAGTTTCGCGGAGCCGCCGCGCGAAGCTGGTGGAATTTGAGCCCCTCCCGGCTGGTTCGCAGCCGGCGGGCAGGGGCGGGTTGCCGTAGCCCACAATTCACAAATCCGTCATAGGCCTGTAACCGCGGCATTGGTACCATCCTCTCTACCCACCAAGCAACCAAGGAGAGGAAACCATGCAGACCGTCCGCACCAGGCTACTGCCGCATCGTCTTGCCATCGCCCTGAGCGTTGGCGCGTTCCTTTGGGCTATATCCGCTCCCCTCGCGGCGCAGCCTGCCAGCGCCGCCGCAACGCTCGCGGGGACGGTTGTGGACCAGACCGGAAACGTCTTGCCGGGCGCGGCGGTGACGGCGAGGAACGAGTCCACGGCCGCGGTTTCCAGGACCACCACCGATGGCGTGGGCCGCTTCTCGCTGACGAATCTGCCCGCCGGCGTGTACACCGTGGAGGTGTCCGCGCCCAATTTCGCCAGGAGCCGCCGCGAGGGCGTAAGACTCGCCGCGGGCGCCACGGAGGAAATCTCCATCGCGGCCAGCCTGGCGGCGCTGCCGCAGACCATCGACGTGGACGCCAACGTTTCGTTGGCGGCGCAAATGGCGATTTCGCAGAGCCCGCTGGAAGCGCGCTCGGCCGAATCGTCGATCCCCGGAGAGTTCGTCGAGAACTTCACCTCGCCGGTGGCCGACTACACCGAGGTGCTCAACATGGCGCCGGGCACGTTCGGCATCAATCCCAACGGGATCGGTCTGGGCGACAGCAAGACCTATTTCCGCGGCTTCGCCGACGGCCAGTACACTATGACGTTCGACGGCATTCCGTTCGAGGACACCAACACGCCCACGCACCATTCCTGGGCGTTCATCCCGGGCGAGTGGATCGGCGGCGCGAATTTCGATCGCAGCCCCGGATCGGCCGCGACCATCGGACCGACGAATTTCGGCGGATCCATCAACCTCCTGTCCCGTCCCGTGCGCCAGGATCCGGACATCCGGGCGTCCTTCAACTACGGCTCGTACAACACGGCTTTGTACGACCTGAACTACGACTCCGGCCAGTTCGGCAAGAGCAATCTCACGCTGGATCTGCACCAGATGAAGTCGGACGGGTATCAGACGGATAACTATCAGAAGCGCGACGGCGGCTTTCTGAAGTACCAGTTTCTCGTTTCCGACAAGACCGTCGTCACCATCTTCGGCGGTCTGACGGACCTGTTCACCAACACGCCCAACACCAAGGGTCCCACGCGGGCGCAGGTGGCCCAGTTCGGAGACGATTACCTGCTGAGCGGCAATCCCAGCGATCCGAATTTCTTCGGGTACAATTTCTACCACGTACAGACCGATTTCGAGTACATCGGAATAACCTCCGATCTGGGCGGCGGCTGGCGTTTCGATAACAAGGCGTATACCTATCGTTACTGGAACAAGCAGAATTACAACAGCTCCACCTCCATCGGAGCGACCAGCGCCGTCGACAAGCTCAACGGCTACCGAAAGCTGGGCGACGTCATGTACCTGACCCACGATGGACCGTTCGGCGTGCTGCGCACGGGCGCGTGGTACGAGTGGGCCTACACCGACCGCTATCAGTATCCGAGCAATCCGCTCAACTGGCAGGACACCGCGTTCCCCAACTTCCACGAGCACTTTCTCACGCAATCGCTGCAGCCGTTCGTGGAGTACGAGATCAAGGCCACTTCCAGGCTGAGCATCACTCCCGGCATCAAACTGGCTTATTACAACATGGAGTTGAATCAGTACGCCGATAACGGGAAGACCATCGGCTGCCCGGGCGGCACCGAGGTCAAGAGCGTGTGCGTGGGCGGCGTGGCTTTTGTGACGCACGGCGCGGGGTACAACTCGTGGCTGCCATCCCTCGACGCGCGCTACACCCTGCGCGACAACTGGTCGGTGTACGCGCAGTTTTCCACCGGCAGCGTGATTCCGCCCAGCAGCGTGTTCGACGTGGCCAACGCCGCGGTTTCCGTGCTCCCCGAGCCAACGCTCGCGAAGACCTACCAGACCGGTTCGAAGTGGAAGTTCAACCGCTTCACGCTGGACGTGGATGCCTACTACACGCACTTCCAGAACCCTTACGCCACCACGCCGGACATTAACGGCGAGCCGATCTATTACCAGACCGGACCCTCCAACACCAAGGGCGTTGAGTTTGAGAGCAACATCTACCTCAACTACGGATTCAATCTCTACGTCAACGGAACGGCCGGAAACGCCAAGTATCAGCAGAGCGGTCTGTGGGTGGCGGACGCTCCGAAGAACACGGGAACGGTGGGCTTGAGTTACCAGCACCGCGCCTGGGACGTGGCCTTCTTCGAAAAGCGCATCGGACCGATGTGGAATGACAACGGCTCGTACAACCAGGCGATTCCCATCGAGCACTTCAACATGACCAACGTGTTCTTCAACTACACGGTGAAGGGTTCGTCGCCGCTGCGGGGAACCAAGTTCCGGCTGAGCGTGGATAATCTCCTGGACAAGCACAACATCGTCGGCATTACGGCGGCGAATTCCGGCCAGCATCCGGCCGAGGCATCCGGCGATGTGTTGACGCTGCTGCCCGGGCGAAGCGTGATGCTTACGGTGACGTTCGGTTTCGCGCCCGGCAAAAAGTAGCCTTACGGCTGGCAGCCAAACCGGCTGGCGGCGTTCTGCGCAAGCCGGCCGGCCTCGGCATCCAGGCGCGCCTCGCGGTACGCGGCGGCCAGGTCGGCGGATGCGCGGCAGAGGTCGCTGGCGACCGCCGGGCACCACCGATTCAGTTGCCCGTATCGCACGGCGCACGAGCCCTCGGGAACCTTGCCGTACAACTCGGCCAGGGCGTTGACGGTGGCCGGCTGGAAGTCATCCATGAGGCCCTGTTCCAGAAAAGCGGCGGCGGCGTCCCGCGGGCGGCCCATTCCCCTCCAGGCCAGCATCATCCCAACCACGGCCTCGGTTTGGCGCGGGTCCAGTCCCAGGGCGTAGCGGGCGGCTTCCAGCGCTTCGGCGTAGCGGTCCAGGCCCAGCAGAGCGGCGGTCAGGTTCAGGTACAGGTCCGGCAAGGCGCCGCGGGCGGAGAGCGGTTTTCCGGCGGCGCGCTGGGTTTCGTCGAAGGCGGTTTCGGCGGCTCGCGATATCTCCTGCGCGCGTCCCAGCACGGTCGCGGACTTTTCGTACCAGGCGCGGCCCTCGGGCGTATGCGGGCCGCCCGAGGCATCGCCTTTCAAGCGGTAATAGATGCCGAGGCTCGTGGGCGTCAGCTCGGTGGAGAGCCGCGGCGGAAGCGGTTGCAGAATGGCCCAGGCGCGCTCCTCTTCCGCGATCGCGCGGTCCAGGTTGCCCTGTTGGTCCCGGTCGAAGAGCGCCTTGGCCAGCATGTCGTGCAGTTTGAAGCTGGCGGGCGCGACCTGGACGCCGGAGGAAGCCAGCGCCACGTTGTCGTGCCACGCGAAATTGCGGGCGAAGGTCCGGCACGCGCACAGCGCTACCGCGGCGGCCAGCAGGAGGGTGGCGGCTTTCCTCGGGACCATCCGCGGCACCAGCGCCGCCAGCGCCACGGCGAAGGCGACCGACGGCAGGTACAGGAACCGTTCGGCCATGATAGAGCCGATGGAGACGACCAGGTTCGAGGTGGGAAGAATGGCGACGGCGAAGAAGCCGGCGGCGAAGAACAACACGCGGTCGCGGCGGTAGCGCGCCATGGCGGCGGCCAGGAGAGCCGCGACGATGGCGAGCGAAATCCACGCCGCGAGATCCCGCGGCCCGGCCAGCGCGATGGCGCGGTACGAGCGGTCGCTGGAAAGACCGGCGGGCCAGACGAGCAAGCCGAGATCGATCGCCAGTACCTTGATCGCGGTCCATCGCGCCACCAGGAACCCGGTGGCCCGCAGCGGATTGTCCACGTACAACACTTGCGGCGCCGGCATGGCTCCCAGCACGGCGCCGCGCACGATCCACAACAGAGCCAGCGACGCGGCCACGGCGGCGTAGGCGGCGGCGCGCAACCCGCGCGGGAATGCCGGGGTAGCGCGGCCCAAGTCCCACAGCGCCATGAGGCCGAGCAGGACGGCGGCGTTTTCCTTGGAAAACACGCCCGCGGTGGAGGCCGCGAACAGCCCCGCGACGGCGGCGCACGCGCGCCAGCCCGCCAATCCGTCGAGACGCGCGTAGAGCAAAATGCCGCCAAGCACGGCCATGGCGGCCAGCAGATCGGCGCGGCCGGCGATGTTGGCGACGGCCTCGACGCCGATGGGGTGAACGGCCCACAGCGCCGCAGCCAGGAACGCCGCCCGCGCATCCCCAAGCAGGCGCCGCGCCAGGCCGTACACCAGGCAGACGTTGCCCGCGTGCAGCAGGAAGTTGAGAACGTGGTATCCAGCGGGGTTCTGGCCGCCACCCAGCAGCGCGTAGTTGAAGAGCAGCGAAAGAGTCGTGACCGGCCGGTAGAGCCCGTCGGCCACCTTGGGCCACCAGTACGTTCTTTCGAAAATCAGCCGCAGGTTCTGGGCCGTCAGCGCGCGGATGCGATCGTCGAGCGTGAGCAGCGCCTTGGCGTCCTGCACCAGGCCGGACGAGAAGGAATTCGCGTAGGCTGCCAGCGCGATGGCCACCAGGGCGGCGCGCGCTTTCCAATCCGTGAGGTCGCGCGGCGGACGACCGGCCTGCGGCCTGGCCGGCTTTTGCGGAGCTGGCGGTTTCCGGCGAGCCACCCTTCAGCCCTCCTCCACCATCCGCAGACGGAGGTCCCGCAGGTTGCGCAGCAGGAAATCGGGTTGTTCGGCCACCAGGGCGGCGGGCGGCGTGATGCCCGTCCGGACCGCGATGGAGCGGATGCCGCTGGCGCGCGCGGCGATCACGTCGTTGGGCGAATCGCCCACCAGCGAGATGGGAACGCCGCGGCCGATCCACCCGCGCGAGCGCGCTTCGCGGATCGCCAGCCGGGCCAGGCCGGCGCGCGTTCCCGCCATTTCGCCGAACGCTCCGAGACGAAAGTAGCGATCCACCCCGGCGCGGCCCAGCTTGTGCCAGCCGATGCGCGTCAGGTTTCCGGTCACCAGGCCGAGCAGGATGGCGCGGCGCGCGAGGCGGTCGAGCACCGGCTCGACGGCGGGACACAGTTTGCCGCGAATATCGGGACACTCGCGCCGGTAATAGCGTTCGGCCGCGCGCTGGATTTCGGGCAGCGCCTGGCGAATCGCGGCGCGCGACGCTCCGGCTTTGCGCAGCATGAGGGTGAGGATGACCGGATCGAGCATGCCCTGCACGGGAATGCCCTCGGTGCTGGTGGCCAGGCCGGTCACGCGGCGAATGCCCTCCACCAGGGCGTCGCGGTGGTGCGGTCCGGCGCGCCGCACTAGCGTGCCGTCGATATCGAAGAGAACCAGCGCGCGGAAGGTCACGGGGAATTGCCATCATAGCAGGGAAACCGGGACCGCTCGCCCGGTACAATGGGCTGGTGGCGCATTCGAAATTCCGTGTCGGTCTGATCCAGATGGCCTGTTCGGTGGACCCGAACGAGAACCTCGCCAAGGCGGAATGGCGCATTCGGGAAGCCGCGGGGCGCGGCGCGCAGATTATCGCGTTGCAGGAGCTTTTCCGCTCGCAATACTTCTGCCGCGAGCAACGCGAGGAGTTCTTCGACCTGGCCGAGCCGGTCCCGGGACCCACCACGGAAAGCCTTGCGAAGCTGGCGCGCGAATTGTCGGTGGTAGTGATCGGCTCGGTTTTCGAACGCCGCGCGGCGGGCGTGCATCATAACACGGCGGTGGTCATCGATGCCGATGGCAGTCTGCTGGGCCTGTATCGCAAGATGCACATCCCGGACGATCCCAAGTACTTCGAGAAGTACTACTTCGCGCCGGGCGACCTGGGCGTCCGCGTGTTTGCGACCCGCTATGCGCGGGTGGCGCCGCTGGTGTGCTGGGACCAGTGGTTTCCGGAAGCGGCCCGCATGGCGGCCATGGCGGGAGCGGATATCCTGATCTATCCCACGGCCATCGGCTGGCATCCCGGCGAGAAGGCGGAGTTGGGCGCGGCGCAGCACGACGGCTGGCGAACCATCCAGAGGTCGCACGCCATCGCCAACGGCGTGTTCGTGGCGGCCGTGAACCGCGTGGGTTTCGAGGGGCCGGCGGAAGACGGGCTGGAGTTCTGGGGCGGGTCGTTTGTCGCGGACCCATTCGGCGCGGTGATGGCGGAAGCCTCGCACGACCGGGAGGAGATCCTGGTGGCGGAGTGCGATACGCGGCGGATCGAGGAAATCCGGCGCGGCTGGCCATTTTTCCGCGACCGGCGAATCGACGCGTACGGCCCGCTGCTGCGGCGGGCGATCGACTGAGACGCCGCGCTACACCTCTTCGCCCGGCTCCGGTTCCGGCAGAATGTCGGTGTTGCGGGCCACCCAGACGTAAAGCGTGGGCAGCAGAAAGATGTTCATCAGCATGGCCAGCATCAGCCCGCCCACGATCACGATGGCGAAGGGACGCTGCGAATCGCTGCCGATGCCGCGCGAGAGAGCGGCGGGCAGCAGGCCGAGCGTGGCCACCAGGGTGGTCATCATGATCGGTCGCAACCGCAGCACCGCGCCTTCCACCGCGGCGTCGATCACCGTGTTGCCGCGCGCGCGCAACTGATTGATGTACTCCAGCATGATGACGCCGGTCTGCACGCACACGCCGAACAGCGCCAGGAATCCCACGCCCGAGGACACGCTCATGTGGGTGTGCGTGAGCAGCAGGGCGAGCAGGCCGCCCAGCGGGGCCATGGCCATGTTGGCCAGCATCAGCGCCGCCCACTTCATGGAATGGAACATGGCGTACAGAATCATGAAAATCACCAGGATGGTGATGGGCAGAATGATCATCAGCCGCCGGTCGGCGCGCTTCTGGCTTTCGTACTCGCCGGCCCAACCGATGCGGTAGCCGGCGGGCAGTTGCACCTCGCGCGTCACGTCGCGTATGGCTTCCTCGACCGTGCTTCCCAGGTCGCGCCCGCGCACGCTGTACTTGAGCGCCACGTAGCGCATGTTCTCCTCGCGGTAGATCTCCGAGGCGCCGTCGGCCTCCGTCACGCGGCAGAGCTGGGCGAGGGAAACGCGCTCTCCG
>Ga0326727_10017348_pt1 | contig 14964 bp, 10 predicted proteins | sample MB2enrmetagenome_FD_207643 | JGI IMG/M metagenome (GOLD analysis project Ga0326727, IMG submission 207643) | Lab enriched peat soil microbial communities from McLean, Ithaca, NY, United States - MB29MY | ecosystem: Environmental > Terrestrial > Soil > Wetlands > Peat | place: USA: New York... | reverse complement strand
TCGCTATTTCCTCGATGATAGAAATCCGAGACGCGATCTCCTTCATGCTAGTCACCGTTTTGCCGACGGCCTTCCCTGATTCCTCCGCGTTTTTAGCTACCCGCTGGGACAGCGCATCGGCCTGTGCCGTATTATCCGCGTTCTGCTTCACGGTCGACGCCAATTCCTCGACCGAAGCCGAGAGCTCTTCGATACTCGCCGCTTGTTCGTTCGCTCCCTGTGACAGCCCCTGGGCCGTCCCCGACAGCATCTGCGAACCCTGCGAGACTTGCTTCGACGATGATTGAATATTCTCGATCACGGCCGTTAGGCTTTGTTGTAGGCTTGTGATGGAATTGCCGAGCTTCCCGACTTCGTCCTTTCGGCCGAGTATTTTCCGTTCCTCCGCTTTATCCACGGAAGAAAGTGAGATGTCTCCATCCGCGAGGCAGCCCACGGCCGCAACGACGAAATTGATCGGATGCACGATAGCACGAGCGATAGCGATCGCGATAAGGACAGAAATGGCAATGCCAACGATAAGAATCGCAAAAATCAGCATGAGCAGCCCATTGACCGTTGACGCAATTTCCGCGCTCGCGACACTTAGGCCAAGGGTCCAACTCAGGGTCCACCCGGGGCTATTGGGAACCTTTGTAAAATAGGTGGTCATCTTCGAACCGTCAGGTTGACCGTAATTTCCTTGCCCTTCCTGGGTGGCAATCATTTGCTTGCCCAAAGCATCCATGCCGCGATAGCCGGCTTTATCGGCGTCCGTTATATTGAGCTTGAGGATGTCACCGTTCGCGGGGTGGGCGATGACGAGACCTCGTTGATCCGCCACCCAGGCAAATCCGGTTTTACCGATCTTGATCGTACTCACAATCGATGAAAAATCATCCATTTTCATTTCGAAAGCGACGATAGCTCTTGGTTTCCCATCGCTCCCCTTTACTGCCTTGGCAAGGATTACGGTCGGTACATTGATAGCTCTCGAAATGGCAACATCGCCAATGTCATAATCTTTGTTCGCGCCGAAAATGGCCTTGAAATAGGATCTGTCCTGAACATTGACATACGTTCCCGCCGGAGTCATGGCGAGACCGTCAGGCCATACGACAAGAACAGTCGATATGTCAGACGAAACGTTAGGGAGCATGCTTTTCACATAGCCTTCCGCTTGTTTACGGTCTCCCTTCGTGAGCTGATCTTGAATTGAAATAATTCTCAGCTCTTGATAATGCGTATTCAGTAGCTTGCCGAGCTCGGCGGCCCTGGCGTCGACGATCTGGAGGTTCTCGGCGCGAATAAGCGTACTGACTGTAGCATTGAGCCTGATACCGACCAAGGCCATTACCACCAAGAGGATGGAGGCGACAAGGGCGCTTACAATAATAGCGATATGCACCGTTAGCGATTTATTCATTAAGTAGCCCCCTCTTTTCCATGTGTAAGGGACAATCCCCTCAATACAGAGATAAGCTTAAGGCCAAGTAAGCCTCAATGCCATACTAAAAAATGTTTTTTGTGTCCGAGGACGATGTCCGCGTGAAGACGTGGCCTTGCCCAGCCCCCGTCGGAGGAGACCGTTCATATTAAGAAAATTAGGCAATATTTTTCGGTTTAGGTCCGCGCACAAAGGAAATTATGGCAGCTACTGTGCTTATGCAAAATGAAATAAAGAAGGCAATATGCAAATCATGGATAAATTGATCTATTGCAATACCCTCTGAGCCGACTTGTGTGCCAGCGAATAGCCCTTGCATTGCTTCTTGAGTCAAACCTGACGAAATTATAGCAAAAGTCATTGCCAGGCTTATTACCGACCCTGCATTAAGCATCATTGTTCTGGTGCCAGCGGCGATACCTCGACGCTCGGGACGTACGGCGCCCATAATCGTATTTGAATTGGGAGAATTGAAGAATCCGGAACCGATTCCCACAATGGTTTGCCACAGGATTACTTGAGAAATCGGCGTGTCAGCGCGTATCCATGTATAGCCGAGGAGACCTATGGCAGAGAGGCTCAGTCCCAAAGTGCTCAAAATCTGCGAACCATAGCGATCTGCTAAAGATCCTGAAATCGGCGATATTATCATAAGCCCGATTGAGAAAGGCATGATGTAGAGTCCGGCCAGAAGCGGGTCCATAGCGCGTACGCCTTGAAGATAGAAAATAAGGAGGAAAATCAGGGCGCCTCGAGCGATCCCATTGAGTAATGTTGCGAGAAAAGCGAACGATAGAGTCTTCGATTTAAAAAGCTCAATATCGAAGAGGGGTTCTGCAACGTGCATTTCTACAAACACGAAGATACTAAGCAATAGAGCCCCACTAATGAATAACCATAAAATTAGCGGTGAACCCCATCCATTAAAGCCGCCTAACGATAAGGCGAGAAGTAAAAGAAACATCCCTACACCGAATAATAAAGCGCCCCAAAAATCGAAATGTTGCCCTTTAGGCAGAATGGCCGTTTCATGTATAGCTATTGCAGCCCATAGTGTGCCTAGAAGACCGAGAGGAACATTGAAAAAAAAGACCCAACGCCAGCCAAAACGAAGCGTGATAAAACCGCCTACAAGCGGCGCTATGGCTGCGCCTACGGAAATGATCATTCCATTAATGCCAAGGGCCTTTCCAAGCTCGTTCTTAGGAAACGCATCCGTGATTATCGCCGATCCGTTAGCCAGGATGAGCGCACCACCAATTGACTGCACGATACGTACGAGAAGCAACTCAAGCCCCGTCTGAGCCAGACCGGCAACAAGCGAGGTCAGGGTAAAGATCCCGAAGCCCAAAATATATAGTTTCTTACGGCCTACTATATCTACAATTCTTCCAATGGCAGGAACCAGAATCGTAATAGCAAGCATGTAGCTCATTAGCACCCAGATTACAATGCCCATCGAGGTAGAAAGGTCTTTTACGATCGTCGGGAGGGCGATCATGAGCGTATTGCTGGTCATTATTGATAGCATCGTGCCTAAGCTCGTTATAGAGAGCGCTATCCATTTATACTTAGCATTCATTTCCATTCGTATGCTTCCTGAGAATGAGATGGCGATTTATAAGTCGAATAGATCGCGCAGGCTTGTCAATGCATCGATGATGCATTTGCATTGGGCCGGGCTTAGCTTTTCAAAGGTCGAAGCTAGATTCCTGTGCGTCTCCTGTTTTGTATAATCGAGGTTCTTATTTCCCGTTGCCGTAAGCGTAAGCGCGATCTTGCGTCGGTCGCTCTCCACTTCCTTTCGCGAGACAAAACCTCGATCAATTAGTCCGTCGATGACTGAGCTGGTCCCTCCTGCTGATTGCCCGAGATAATCAGCTACATCGGAAAGAGAGACTCCTTCATTCTTGCTTAGGAGGACCATGGCTCGAAATTGCGGGACACTAAGCCCTTTTGCCCGATGAGCGCGCATCTCGATGCGAATAATATGCATCAAATCAGGAACGACATCTAGGAAAGCGTCTATACAAGCATCGGAAATTATTTGTTTCGGCATTAGAATCCTTCGATATTCTAAACATTATGGTTTTAATTTTTATTTGTCAAGTCCTTCAATTTTCTCAACGCATTATACGGGGTGAAGCCCCCTACTCCCACGGTGGCCAGTGACCAGCGTTAGCTCATGGACAGCTCGATTCGATTCGCTATTAGTCGTCCAGCCCCGTGCCATCGAGAATCTTCGGGATGCACTTTTCTACTCGCGCTTCTCTGGTCTTCGATTGTTTTGCTTGAGAGATGTAGTAGATGTAGCCCTTTTGTCGTCCAGGAGTCAGCGCCTCGAAAGCGGCCTTCAGAGTGCCGTTCGAATCGAGCCTTTGCTGGAGTTCAACCGGTACGATATAGGCGGCCGTCTTCTTAAACTTAACCTTCTGGCCTGCTCTCTCAATTGCAATCGCTTCATGAATATAGGATTTCAAAGTCTTTTCAATCTTTTCGATTTCTTTCACGTTCGTAAAACGAATCTGGCGCCCTGCTTGCACGTTCTCGGTTTGTTGAATAAGTAATCCCTTGGTATCTTTAAGTAAAGAACCCTTTATGAACAGGATTGCACAATATTCCTTGAAGCCGTGGATCAGCAGTATGTTCTTACCATCAAGCGTGTAGCATGGCTGACCCCACTTGAGTTCCTCGGTCAGTCCGCAGTCCAGGATGATCCCGCGAAGCTTCGCGAACTCCTCTTTCCACGAAGTCGCATCTCGCAAGAAGGTGTCCACCTTTGGGTTCATTATCATTAATCCTCCTGCGCATCAGCCTTGTGTACTGCTTATTCGCTATCGCCGGCTTGCACAACCACCAGCGTATTTATCGATCTCGGCGCAAGGGATACGATACAGCATCGTTCCCCCCCTTCAACGACCGCCATCGGGCGAGCCATCGGCTGGAGGTTCGCCGCAATAACGACCAAGGCGCCATCGGGGTTCTCGAAGGCGATAGAAGAACCGCACCAACGCCCCCTAGCCTCCTTGCGCCTAGCACCAAAGGCGACGAAGCGGGAGAAGTGCTTCATTACATAGTACTCGGGATTCAGGCGGAAGTCGCCAGCCTCCGGATCAACGGTGATCATCGAATTCTGCCGCCACCCCCAGCTGCTCTTTCCCTCCGGCTCGAGGATCATGTTCCAGTACGCATACGAACTCGCGCCATTGATGAAGTAACGTTGCATGAGGTTGAAGACATAGAAAGCGTATTCCCAGCTGTTGCGCCCATCGCCGCACTCATTCTCGGTCTGCATGATGGGAATCTCGGGCCAAGCTTGGTGCGTGCGCTGGACATTGCCGCGGCCTGCCCATTGAAAGCCGATTCCCGCGATGCGCCTGCGCACTTCCTCGTCCAGCAGGATCTTGTCAACGAAGTCATCATAGCTCGAGAGCCGCATCGAGCCGTCGGGCATGATGCTCATGAGTTCAGGGCCGTTCAGGGTACCCAGCCAAATCCCTGCCTCCTCCTTTTCGCGCTCGAAGAGCGGGCCCAGGGAATCCCTGATGAACACAATGAACTGCTCGGCGGACCAAAGACAGGAAGGAAATTTCTGGTCGGCGAAGGGTTCGTTCTGAATATGAAGCCGTTCGACATCGATCCCTTCCTCGCGGTAGGCGCGCAGGTAGCGCAGCAGATAGAGGGCGTAGGCATCGAGCACCTCGCGTTCCATCATGAGGCGTCCGAAATTATAGACGGCGGGGCTCTTCATCCAGGTCGGCGGGCTCCAAGGCGAGGCGAAGAACCTCAGGCCGGGGCATAGCGCTTGAGCCGCCTTAACGAAGGGAATAAGGCTCTCGCGGTCCCGTTCGATCGTAAAATGGTCCATGCCGAAGTCGCCCGGGTGCTCATCGTAGCTGTACCAGCCCTCGGAGTAGTCGCTCGCGCCGATCGGAAGCCGGCAGAGGCTGAAGCCGCAGCCTTCGTCGGGGCCGAAGAGGGCCGCTAGCGCCTGCTTTCTCCTGGGCTCCGGGAGCTTGCGCAGCGCTGCCATGCCGAGCTCGTTGAAGCAGCCGCCGAATCCATCTATGGATTGATCGTATCTGTCCTCGATCTCGAGCGAGGCGGCCTTGGCGCTCTCGGAGACCAGCGCCGAGCCAACAGCCTCTTGCGACTTGTCTTCCCACGGCGACTCGGGAGTCGTCTCGATCCATGCCTTTACTTCTCGCCTCATAGTTTGAACGATCCCATAGCGTCCTCTAGGGGAAATCCGCCCGCGGCTGCGGCCTTGGCGTACCAGTAGCCTGAATCCTTAACGATCCGCCCCTGCGTAGGATAGTCCACGTAGATCATGCCGAATCGCTTGGTGTATCCGAAGGCCCATTCGAAATTGTCCATGAACGACCAAAGGAAGTAGCCCTGCACGTTCGCCCCGTCACCGATAGCTTGCCGAGCGGCAGCAAGGTGCCGGGCGACGTACTCGAGCCGCTTAGGATCGTGGACTTCCCCGACGGCGTTCGGCGCATCGGGCAAGGTCGTCCCGTTCTCGGTCACAATGATGGCCGAGGGTTTATATTCCTTCCATACGCGCATCAGTGTCCGATACAAGCCTTCTGGCGCGATCTCCCATTCCTCGAAGAAGGCCTTCCGAGTAAAAGGCCAACGCACCTGCCGCGCGGCGAGAACGTCGCGGCCCTCGTCGCCCCGGGGGCAGGCCGCGATCACGCGGCGGGTGTAGTAATTGACGCCGAGGAAATCGGTCGGCGCCGCAATGGCCTCGAGGTCGCCGCTCTCGACGCGCGGGGCGGCCGCTCCATACCAGGCGAGCATATCCTTGGGATAGCCCTTCCCAAAGAGTGGGTCGAGGAACCAGCGGTTGAAAGCTCCGTCGTGGCGCGAGGCCGCGGCTACGTCCTCCTCGCTGTCGGTCGCGCTCTCGACCCACTCGAGGTTGTTCACAATTCCCACCATCGCGCCGTCGCTATTGGCGCGGATTAACGGAATGGCCTTACCGTGTGAGACGAGGAGGTTGTGGGCTACCGCGAGAGTCGTGCGTAGGTCCTTGAGGCCGGGGGCGTGCGCGCCAAACAGATGCCCGCAGAAGGAATAGACCCAGGGCTCGTTGTGCGTCATCCATCGCTTCACCCTGTCGCCGAGCCGCCCGGTCGCTATGTCGACGTAGCGCAGGTATGCGTCGATCGTCCCGCGATTCGCCCAGCCGCCCGAGTCCTGGAGAGCCTGGGGCAGGTCCCAGTGGAAGAGAGTGGCGTAGGGCTCGATCCCACGCGCGAGCATGCCGTCGACGAGCCTATCATAGAAGTCGAGGCCGGCCGCGTTCACCGAGCCTGAGCCGTCCGGGACGATCCGCGTCCACGCGAGCGAGAAGCGGTACGCCTTGAGCCCAAGCGAGGCCATCAGGTCAAAATCGGACTCCCAGCGCCGGTAATGGTCGCAGGCGACGCTTCCATCGTTGGCGACCCGCGGATCGCCGAGGTCGTCGATATGGCCGCGGATGCCGGAGAAGCGGTCCCAGACCGATTCTCCCTTCCCGTCGGCCCGCGGAGATCCCTCAACCTGATACGCCGCGGTAGCCGTGCCCCAAATGAAATCGGAGGGGAAAGACAGGAAATCTTCGGTGTTCATAAGTTCGATCCTCTCTATGTCAGCCCTTCACGGCCCCCGCTATCGCTCCCGCCATGATCTGCTTGCTGAAGATGAAGTAAAGGAGCAGAGGCGGCAGCGCCACAAGGAACATGCACGCGAACTGGACCGCATAATCCGAACTGTACTGTCCCTGGAATTTTATTATCGAGAACGGCAGCGTCCGCAGATCGTCCGTGGCCAAGTAAGTATTGGCCATGATGAACTCGTTCCAGTTGTTGAGGAACGTCATTACGCCGACCGTTACGGTCGCCGGAGCCGCCATCGGTGCCACGATGCTCGCAAGTATCCGCGGCCAGGACGCGCCGTCGATGAAGGCGGACTCCTCCATCGACGTCGGGATCGTCTTTATCTGCCCGATATAGATCAGCGTGTTGAAGGAGAGGGTGAAGGCGATGTACGGGATGATGAGGCCGAGGTGCGTGTCGATCAGCTTGAAGTACCCGAACCAGATGAAGTTGGGCAGGAGGGTTGTGTGAATGGGCACGACCATGCCGATCGTCACGCAGAGGACCGCGACCGCCTTCAGCTTCCACTGCATCCTCGTGATCGCGTAGGCGAGGCAGAATGAAAGGATTATGGAGAAAACGCTCGATGCGGACACGACGATCACGCTGTTGAGAAAATACCTCGGAATGTGTCCGTCGAAGAAGGCCCGGGAGTAATTCGACCATTGAGGCGCGAAGCTGAGCTTCAAGATATCCGGGCCGAATAGGTCCCCGGATTTCTGGAGCGAATAGTCGAAGACCCATATAAGAGGGAATATCTGCAGGAAAGCGAGGATTACAAGCAACGCGTAGAGCACGCCCTTGGCGAGCTTCTTCGCAGCATACTCGGGGATATCGACGATAGCGGAGCTCATTCTTCCCCCTCCTGTCTGAGCAGACGCTGGACCAAGATCGTCAAGCATATGGCGACTACGACGAACAGAACCGATAGTGCGTTACCGTATCCGTATTGTCCCGCCACGAAGGCCTTCTGGTAGAGGTAGACAGCGATGAATTGAGTCAGCTGCCCAGGTCCGCCCTCGGTCGAGAGGAATATTAGCTCCATCTGCTTGAGGGAAGAGATGACGTCGATGACGATGACCGCGGATATGACGGGGAAGAGGTAGGGGATGATTATCTTCGTATACGTCGCGAACCAGCCGGCGCCGTCGACTCGAGCGGCCTCCTCGATCTCGTCAGGCACCGTCATCAAGCCGGTATAGTAGAACAAGAGGGCCCATCCGAATCCTTGCCATACGATGATCCATATGACGGCGCCGAGGGCTGTATGGGGGTTCGAGAGCCAGGATGTCGAAAGCTCGCCAAGGCCGGCAAAGCCAAGTACCTTGTTGAGTATTCCATAGGTAGGATTGAATATGCTGACCCAAAGCTTGGCGATCACAACGAGGGAGAGCGCGGCGGGGATGAAGTATATAGTCCGCATGCTCCGGGAAAAACGCTCGCCGAGATGCGAGAGAAGCGCGGCGAGCGCGAAGGCCACGGGATTCTGCAAGAAAACGGTCGCAAGCATCAGGATGAGCGCATTGAGGAGCGAGCGCCAGAACACCGGATCCTGCGTCAGGATCGTCACGTAGTTCTCCGCTCCGACCATGCGGTATTTGCCGAAACCGGCCCAATCGGTGAAGCTGTAATAGACGCTAAAGCCGATCGGAATGATCATGGCGAAGACGATGACCGCGATGGCGGGCAAGGCCAAGGCGGCGATGACAAGACGATTCGAAAAAAGGCCCTTCATGCTCAGACGCTCCTAGGATGATTTTAACGAAGCGGGGGAACACCGGCGAGCGCCGGCATTCCCCTTAAATCTTGCGATTACGAACGGATCACTGCTGCTTGGCTGCCTTCTCGGCCGCAGCGTCGAGCTTCTTGCAGAAGTCCTCCGGCGAGATGAGGCCTGAGCAAAGATCGCGCATCAAGTTCTGATTGTCGTCCTTGAACTGAGCCGTAGAGCGGTCGAGACAGGCTGCTCCAGAGGTAGCCTTGGCGTCCGCCGCGATCTGCAAGAGGTGCTTTGCGAGGACCGTGTCGTTGGCCCTAGGCTGGACTTTCTGAGCGGGGAAGCATGCCTGGGCCTCCCAGGCGAGGGCGGGGAAGCGCTGGGCGTAGTACTGCAGATACTTCACGGCGAGGTCCTTGTTCTTGCTCGAGGAGCTGACGACATAGTTGCCGCCGTACCACGCGACGAGATCGTCGATCTTTCCCTTGCCGCCCTTGACGAGGGGGAACTTGAAGACGTCGACGTTGGCGCGGAACTCGTCGGAGAAATTGGAATCGGAGGCCAAGCCCAGCTCCCAAGACCCCATGAGGTACATCGCCGCCTTACCCTGGCCGAAAAGATTGCGGGAAGCGCCATAGTCCGAGACCATCAGGTCTTCCTGGAAAAGTCCGGCCTTGTTCGAGGTCAAGTTCTGGAGCTCGCGCGCCGCCTGCACGAAGACGGGGTCGGTGAACTTGATCTTCCGATCGAGAGCCTTCTGGGGAAGAGTCGAATCGCCGGATATCCTCCAGGCGAGCTGATCGAAGGTCTCGGAGAGGGGCCAGGCGTCCTTGCCGTCGGTCACGATCGGGATGATGCCCTTCGCCTTGAACTTCGACGCGAGGGCCTTGAGCTCGTCGATGGTCCCCGGAACCTTGTCAATGCCGGCGTCCTTGAAGAGCTTCTTATTGTAATAGATGACCCACATATCCGCGGATACCGGGATGCCGTAGAGCTTGCCGCCCCAGACGTTAGACTCGAGCGAGCCAGGCATATAGCCGTACTTAGCAAAGTCGCTCGTCTTCAAGGGCAATACGAAACCGCCGTCCACGAGGGGCTTGAGAAGCGTGCTGAAACTCCAGTACTTGAACACGTCCGGCAGCTGATTGGCCGTTGCGTAAATTTTCATTTTCTGTTGATAGGGCTGGTCCTGGTAGCTTTCGGTCACAATCTCAACGCCAGGATTCGCCGCCTTGAACTCGGTGTTGATCTTTTCCACCACAGCACCCCACGTCGTGGTTCGGTCCGGCAAGTTGTCGGCCATCTTGAGCGTTATGGCGTTTTGGGCCGCAAGCGAAAATGTCGCCGCGAACGCCATGGCGACTGCGAATGGTACAAACTTCTTCATATAACCTCCTCTGAGACTAGCGAAGGATCTTGCGTCCTTCAGAGGCAGTATCAGGCCGGTCCGCGGATCCGTACATGACGGGAATTACGACGACTTGACGTTTTTTACGGAGAGTTGGGACGCTAGTCCTCTTCCGAGGCTTTATAGTGCGCCGGAGTATCGCCGACTATGCGCTTGAAGGTTCGAGAAAAATGTTCGACGCTCGTATAGCCGATACGCTCGGCAACCTCATAAACCATGAGATCCGTGGAGGCGAGGAGCCGTTTCGCTTCGTCCATCCTGACGCCTGACAGGAAGGAGCTGAAGGTCTCTCCCGTCTCCTTGGAGAATTCGAAGCTGAGGTGGTTCGGCGAGACCCCTGCCCGAGAGGCGGCATCCTCGAGCGAGAAGGCGGGGTCGGAGAACCTCTCCCGTATCGCTCGCTTCGCCGCGAGCACGACGCGCGACTCCACGGACCGGGAGCGGCAGCACTCGCGGTAGGCATCGGGGACGGCGGCGATATCGGCGCAGGCCGGGCCGACGCAGAAAGATGCCTTAAGCGAGAGGTAGCGATAGAGGTAGTCGCGAGCATCTTCGCAAAAGGAGGCGCAGGATTCGGAGTGCAGGAACACGACGGCGTGCGAAGGCTGCAGAAGTACGACTTCCCCGCGATATCTCTCCGACAGGAGCTGCCTGAAGGAGCGGTAGAGCATGTCGGCGTGGCGGGCAAGGCCCTCGCCCTTCCAGCGCTGCTCGACCGCGTCGAAGTCTTCTATCCAAACCGCTATGACGGCGAGGGGGAAGGAGAAGGACAGGCCGAGGCAGGCAAGGCTTTCCTCTATGTCGTCGGGGGCGGGTCCCGCGAGGAGGTCGCGTAGCACCAGCGATTTCAGGGCCTCCGCGTTCCTATCTCCGGCGATGGCCGAGGACCCGTCCCGAGAGGACGATAGCCCGGCCTCCGCCTTGGCCAGCGCGATCCTGATCGGCCCGGTCTCAAGCTCGGACTTGAGGATGTAGCCGCTCGCGCCAAGGTTGAAGGCCTCGCGCACGAGGCCAAAGTCATCGTGGGCGGAGAGGACGATCACGGCGGGGGACTGGCCGCGCCTCGATCGGGGATCCAGGCGCCTGAGAAATTCGAGCCCGTCCATGACCGGCATCGAGAGATCGAGGAAGACGATGTCGATTCCCGGCTCGAGGGCGATAAGCTTGAGCGCGACTTCGCCATTCGCGGCCTCAAAGGCGAAGTCGTAACCCTCGCTCTCCCAGTCGGCGAGGCTCGCGATGGAAAGCCGCACGAAGGGCTCGTCGTCCACGACCATGACACTATGCATCGGGCCCTTCCCTCTCGCGGCGCGCGAGGAAGGGAAGCGTGTACCTGACCGCAGTCCCCTTCCCCGCCTCGCTCGAGATCTCAAGCCCGAAGGGACTCCCGAAATTCAGCTCGATGCGCTTCCGGACATTCTCGATACCGATCCGATACAGGCCGTCTCCGCGCCCTCCATGCCGGAGCAGAGAAGAGACCTGCGCTTCGTCCATTCCGGCCCCGTCATCGATCACTTCGAGAAACAGGGCTCGCCCCTCGACGGCGCCGATCTCCGGGTCATCGATGCCCGGCGGCGGCCCGTCGTAGCCGTCGACTCGAGCGGCAATGCGAATATGCCCTTTGCGGAAGGGCGGGCGGGCAGAGTCCGCTTCCTCAGGCTCGCCGAAGCCGTGCAGTATCGAGTTCTCCACGATAGGCTGAAGCATCATCCTGAGCGTAACACAACTCAATGCTTCGTTCTGGACAGAGAAGGAGACATCGAAGCGCCGGCCGAAGCGCATCTTCATTATCGCGATGTAGCTCTTGACGCTCTCGAGCTCCTTCTCGAGGTCGATAAAGGGGCTCGCCCCCGCGTAGCTGTCGGCGAGCACACGCATCAAGTCGCCGCTCATATCGGCTATGGCGTCGGCCCTGGCCGCTCGCGCCATCAATCGTATCGAGTTGAGCGTGTTCGCTATAAAATGGGGATTGATTTGATAGCGCAAGGCCTCGAGCTCCGAGGCTAGCTTCTCGCGCTGCTGAGCCTCGCGCTGCTCGATAAGCTCGCCGATCTCGACGACCATCGAGTTGAAGCCCTGCGTCAAGGTCTCGAGCTCGACGATGCCGGCGGGACTCGCCCGGACGCGATAGTCGCCCTTCCCAACCTTTGACATCGATTCGATGAGTCCCCTGATGGGCTTCGCTATGCTCGACAGGAAAATTTTGACGAAAGCGAGGGAAACGATCGCGATGATCGCCAGCGCCGGAATGACATACAGGCTATAGCCGGCGATTCGGCTCGAGATCGAGGCCTTGTCCGCCAATAGGTACACTTTCCACGAGGCCGAGTCGAGGTAGGAGCGCGTGACCAGCCAATCCCTGCCCGCCACGCGTATCTCGGGCAACCGCTCCGAGCTCAGCGCCGATAGGCGACGCCCCAAGGCGACGGAAATCTCCTGCGATAGGCTCGAGAGAAGGGGTTCGCCATCCCTGCCGAAGATGACGATGTCGCTATCTCCGGGGCCGGCTTTTATGAGCAACTCGTCGAAGTACGGGACACGAGCCATCACGAGGATGGCCTTCAGCCGCGTCCTCGAGTCTTTTGCCGGACACACGACCGCGGATAGTATGTTTTTCGCGCCCTGATTGCCCGCAGGCCCCCGCAACGTGTCGAGAAGGTATACCTTTCCGGATGCCGCGAGCGCCCCCGAGAAGAGCGCGCCGTCGAAGTTCGCCACTGGCCAGATACTCGGCGTATTCGAGGCGAAGTACCTCGACCCGTCGGCGAAAAAAAGCTCGACCGCCCCGATTCGATTCGAATAGAGCAGAAGGCTCGATACTTTGGCATCGATCGCGCGATAGGCCATAAGCTTCTCGACGCCGGATGACGACACGTAGGTTTCGACGAGCGAGTCGAGCTCGTCGTCGTTTGCGAGGGAGGCCGCTAAGATAGAAGCCGAATCGATTTCCCTCTGCACGGAGCGCGACACCTGGGCCGCCGTCGCCTCCGTCTGTTTGGCGAGCGAAGCATAGAGAGCGGCCAGGTATATCCGCGACAGAGCCACCGAAACGAACAAGCTCGGAATCGCCACGAGCGCTACGAACGTCACGGTAAAACGGCTGGAAAGCGTCACCATACCCATCTAATATAGCATCAGAAGATCGGTATGAAGAATCCCATGCATAAATACTAGTTTTATCGCTGATAAACTAATGTTTCCAGTCTGGAAAACTTTCATTACCGAGGCCTTCGCCGTTACATGGCGTTAGGCCCCAGTCTCACCTACCTATCACTATCTGCTCCCCTTCGCTTTTATTATGTGTCGTCCCCCAGTTGGGGTATACGAGGAATTGCACATCGGCGGTGATCGGCTTCGTAAGGTCGAGGAGTCTCGATAAGTCCGAAAGCCTGAATTCCATTTCTATAAAAGACTCACCAACAATGTACCGGCCAGCATCGACCGAACGATTGTCTTTTTTGTTCCATATTTCCGAATGTACACTCCCATTGGTCCATACGCTTATCTCGAGATTTACCTGATTTCCCTGAAACAACTCGAGCTGCCGTATAGTGCCGGGAGAAAGGTTCGGTCTTCCATTCGCAAAATCGATCCTGATATAAATGTTTTTATCGTCACGGCAGATATACCCACCCGCTATCTCACTGCCCGAGATGTTTAGAGTCTGATTATATCCTGAGCCTTTGAATAGCGGCTCGACGCCTTCCCAGGCTTCCGCTTTCCCATTTATCTTGATGCTTCGACGCAGAAGCGTCGTCGTCAAAGTCATGCTTTTTACCGAGCAGATCCTCTCCCTGTCAATCTCCACATATTGACCGATAGACCAGTTTTTATTGCCTTGAACTACTTCAATCTTCCTATACCCCGCGTCGATAGGCACGTCATATATTTTGTCATTTGAGGGGTTGACGAGCGCTTGTTCATCTCCGTCTACCAGAAGGGTGGCTCCTTCCGGGATGTCCTGGACGCGAAGGAGAGCGCGCCCCAGGGCGAGGGTTCGAGATATTTCGAGTCGCTTCCCCGACTCGACCGTGACGGTCTCTTCGAAGCCCTTTAAGCGTTTTTTTCCATAGTAGGTTCCAGGCACTGTTATCACGTGGCTTCCGGCCGGCACGCCTTCGAAGGTGTGCGGAAGGTCCACGGGATCGCCTCCATCCAGGGAGACCTGAGCGTTATATGAATCAGTGCTGTATAAATAATTCTCAGGCTTTACCGAAACCGCTATCGCGCCGGGGGCCGCATCCGGCGCGCCCGCTCCGAGCGCGAGCTTGCCGAAGCCGGCGAAGCCGTCGGGGACGAAGGCCAGGCGCCCGCCCACCGAGAGCTCGACCGTCGCCGGTTTGTCCGCTCCCTTCGGCAGGACAGCGATCGTGGTCTTGCCCTCCTTAGAGCTCATGGGGAGCGGAGCGTCGACGAAGTCCACTCCGTCGATGCTCACCTGCCGAGAAACGTCGCTCGCCAGGAGAGCGATCGACGTCCCAGATCTCACCTGATCCTCGATCGCGTAGAAACGCTTGGCCGCGTCGATCCACGGCCCGAAGACGGCCCTCACTTTTGAGAGCGAGGCGCCGGACTGCAGTTCCTGGATCATCGTCAGCGCGTAGGCGTAGTCCGTCATCCGCGCTCCGTTCAGATAGCGGGTCGACAGCATCAGCGCGTTCCCGAAGGAAGTCGAGGCCTTCGCGAAGTCACCGTCTCCGAGGGCCTTGCCGCCGGCTAGCTCGAATAGTAGCGCCACCAGCTGCGCGTCCTCCTCGAAGGATTC
>Ga0326727_10017347_pt1 | contig 14965 bp, 13 predicted proteins | sample MB2enrmetagenome_FD_207643 | JGI IMG/M metagenome (GOLD analysis project Ga0326727, IMG submission 207643) | Lab enriched peat soil microbial communities from McLean, Ithaca, NY, United States - MB29MY | ecosystem: Environmental > Terrestrial > Soil > Wetlands > Peat | place: USA: New York... | reverse complement strand
TCGCACCGCAAGCTGTGAAATACGTCGCCCGTGAGACACTGGGAATGAATGCGAACCAAGGGCGGCGGCCCATCCGTCAGATTGCCCATCGAGAGCACGGCCGCTTCTTCGCTGACTCCATCGTGGTTTCCTTCGAACCCGTGGATTCGGAAGGCGCCGAACTGTGACGGAAAATCGGCTTCGGCCACTTTTCGCAGGTGTAGCCCGGAGGAATTATTCATGCTGGCTATAGGAGACCTTGATCACTTTATTATAATGGCTGGCGGATAGCATGAATCTCGAAGGCTATTTGACGCTGCTGGTGAAGCTCGCCGCCATGGCCGCGATCGCCAGCATCGTAGCGAGATCCACCACCTTTCAATCCATGCTCATGCGCGAAACGCGCACAATGGCTCAACGAGCGGTTCTCGCCTTGTGGTTGGGGCTGGTATTCGCCGTCAGTGTGGCCGTCCGCATCGCCGGCCCGCAATCCGCTTACCAGGCGGCCGATCTCGGCCTCGAGGGCAGCCTGATCGCCGGTTTGCTCGGCGGCTATGTCACCGGCCTGGTCTCCGGAATCCTCATCTCGCTGCCCACTTTCTTCCACCACGAATATCTCACGCTGCCTCTGCTGGCGAGCGTCGGCGTTCTGGGTGGACTCTTGCGCGACCTCGCGCCCACTCCCGAAGAGGTGTGGCGATTCTCTCCTTATCCCGATGTCAACATCTATCGCTTCTTCAAGGAAAAGCGCGATCACTGGCGCACCGGCTTCCAGCTGATCTTCTTCGCCGCCATTCTCTGCGCCGAGGCTTTGCGCCAGGGCCTGGGCGATTTATTCCGCCGAACGAGCGGCACCCTGGTCTTCTGTCTCAAACAAACCATCGCCATCGAACCGAAGGAGCCGGGCCACTCGCTCGCCATCGCTGCCATTTACGCCACCACGCTCTTCGCCGTCGCCATCCCGCTGAAGATCTGGAACAACACGCGCAACGAAAAAAAGCTCGAAGAGCAGTCGCGCTTGCTGGTGGAAGCGCGCCTCGCGGCGCTTACCAGCCAGATCAATCCGCACTTCCTGTTCAACACGCTCAACTCGGTCTCCTCGCTCATTCGCACCAATCCCAACCAGGCGCGTGTCATGGTAGTGAAACTTTCCAAGGTGCTGCGCAGGCTATTGCGCAAACATGAGAACTTCAGTCCCCTGCGAGACGAGTTAAACTTCATAGAGGATTATCTGTCCATCGAGGTGATCCGATTTGGCGATAAATTGCGTTACGAAACCGACGTAGCCGCGGACACTCTCGATATGCTGATACCCAGCATGGTGCTGCAGCCGCTCGTGGAAAACTCCATCAAGCACGGCCTGAGCAGCAAAGTCGAGGGCGGCACCATTCGCATCCGCACCCACCGCACGGAAACACGCTTACACCTCCTTGTTGAGGACGACGGGGTGGGCATTTCCGAGGAAAAGCTGGGGACGCTGCTCGAACATGGGGGTATCGGCGTCAGCAACGTGAACGAACGGCTGAAGGTGCTTTTCGGCGCGGAATATCGCATGTGGATTGAGAGTCAACCCGGCAGCGGCACGCGGGTGCAAATTGAAGTGCCCGAACTGGAAACCGATCTGGCTGCGGTTTCATGAGTCGCCGTCCAATCAGAGGAGAAACGTTTTTGAATATCAGTCTGCCGAAACAGTTGGAGTCCAAGCTCGCGCCCGGACGCCGGCCGCGGGAACACCGCCAGCGAATGGGAGGCGAATATGGCCTGTTCTTTTCCCAATCGCTGCGATCCATCTCCGTCACCGCTTCGTTATTTCCCAGTTCCCGTTTCCTGGCATCCGCTCTGCTGCGCCCCATCGATTTCGCATCCGCCCAGGTGATTGTCGAACTTGGAATCGGCACCGGCGCCATCACCAAGGAGATTCTACGGCGCCTGAATCCCGACGCCGTTTTATTGGGTGTGGACCTCAATCCGGCATTTGTAAGCCATGTTAAGCGGAACATTCAGGACTCGCGCTTTATTCCCGTCCTGGGGCAGGCCGAGCGGCTCGGCGCACTGCTCAGCCGGCATGGCATCGCGCGCGCGGACGCCATCGTGTCGTCTCTCGGATTGACGGCGATGCATCCTTCGCAGCGCACCACCATCCTGAAGCAGGCCGCGGCGCACCTCACCGAGGAGGGTGTGCTCACCCAATATCAGTATCTGCACGCCAGCGGCAAGCCGAACTGGGCCACCTCCCTCGGTCTGGTGCGCTTCGCGGAGAAAGAATTTCTCAAGGCGCACTTTCGCCAGGTCGCCACCGAACGCGTCCTCTGGAATCTGCCGCCGGCGAAGGTGTACACCTGCCGCTTCTAGATGCAATCCGCTCGCTCACGCAAGCGAACGCATCATGAGCGGGCTCCGCTCGCTTCCGGAGAGTGCCATTTGCGCCGTAACGCGGTTCCCACAGAATTCGGTGAGAGCAAGCTCCGCTCGCTTGGACAAGCTGAAGCATGTCCCACGTGGGGCATGCTTTAAGCTTGCCCAGCCGGCGACAGCCGGGCCTCTCAGATCACCACTCCGTTGCTCCGGAACACCAGCTTTTTCGGAGTGAACGGCGGAATCGCGCGAGCTTCAATTAACGGAACGTCGCACCGCCAGAAGCTCCTGGGATCCTTCTTCTCGCCCGTGCGATAGAAGTGCGTCAGATACGCCAGATCGCACGCCGAATAGTCCGCCAGCCATTGGTCAGCCTCGCCCACGCCAATCTCGTGGAACAGCCCCAGACCGTATTCGGCAGCCTCCCGCTCATAAGCCAGCAGCGACGGCAAAACCGCCTCGTCCACCGGCGGTTGGCGTGTCTTGCCCAGTTCGAAGGCTGCCGGGTCGACATTCCATTGCACCGTGTGGCCGAACAGGTGAGCCAGCAGAAACAGGCGCTGCTCCGGCGTCACCGCGAAGTCGATGTGGATTTCCGAACCGTTGAGATCGCCGATCAGCGGATCGGGAATGTCGCGGGTCACCACCGGCACCTGGTAGCGGCCCTCGATACGTTCCTGGACGCGGGCGCAAAGGTCCAGGAACGGTAACTCGCCTGCAGAGGGCACGGCACCATCATATAAAATCAAGATGACCTGTGCGAATCACCATCTCCAAGGAGAATTACCTCAAGACCATCGCCGAGGCCGAATCGGAAGGCGAGACCGTCAAAGCGGTCACTTTGACGCGATGGCTGCACGTCTCCGCGCCGGCCGTAACCATGGCCATTAAGCGGCTGAAGCGCGACGCGCTCATCCGCGTTGCCGCCGAGGGCCAAATCACCCTCACTCCCGCCGGCCGGGAGATCGCCAGCCGCCTGCTCCATCGCCATCACCTCATCGAGCGCATGCTCACCGAGATCTTCGGCCTGGAATGGTACAAGGTTCACGAAGAGGCCGAGCAGCTGGAGCACGCCGTCTCCGCCGATTTCGAGCGCAAACTGGTGGAACGTTTGGGGGCCACCCACGCTTGCCCGCACGGCAATATCGTCGGCATGGATTCCCCGGCGGCGCGCCGCCAGCGCGGCCTCAAGCCGCTCGAAGAGGCCCTCCCCGGCGAAAGGCTGGTGGTCGTCAGCCTGTTCGAGCGCGACCGCAAACTGCTGGAATACCTCGATGGCGCCGGTATCCGGCCCGGCGTCCGGCTGGAAATGCTGTCGGCCGGGGACGGCCTCGACCTCCGCGCGGGACGCACCGACATCCACCTGGAGAAGGCGGTCGGGCCGAAAGTCTGGGTCAAACTCGAGTAAAACCTTAGCCAGAGATAAACACAGATGAACGCAGATAAGACCAAGCGCGTTTTCTATCTGTGTTCATCTGCGTTTATCTGTGGCTAAATCTTATTCGGTCTTCGAATAGTAATACGTGTACTTGCTGTACAGTTCCGAGGCGCGGGCGCCGTTGGCGACGATCCCCAGCACGTTGTTCTCGCACAGCGATTGCATGGCGCGCGTCACATTGTCGAAAGTCGTGGAGCCGATCTTCACCACCAGGATCGCGCCGTCCGCCAGCGTCGCCAGCAGGTTGGCATCGGCCGAGAACAGCAGCGGGGGCGTATCGAAAATCGACCAGTTGAAGGTGCGCGGCAATTCTTCGAAAAGCGCCTTCACCTGCCGCATATTCAGCAGCTCCAGGGGATTCCGGACCGGCGACCCGGCCGGCAGCAGGTAGAGATTCATGCCTTCCACCTTGCGCAGCGCCTGGGCGAAGGTGCATTGTCCCATGAGGTAGTCGGAGATGCCCGGCGATCGCTTGATCTGGAAAAGGTTGTGGATGATCGGCCGGCGCAGATCGAAATCCCCGAGCAATACCGAGCTTTCCGCCAGTTGCGCCTCCGCCAGCGCCAGGTTTACGGCCGTGAACGTCTTGCCTTCCGCCGGCGAGGGGCTGGTGATGATCGCGCTATGCAATGGCTGCAGGGTCTGCAGGTGGTTCAAACGCGTGCGCAGCGTGCGGAACTCCTCCGCCGGGGTCTCGTGCGAATTATTGAGGTCGAGCAGATGCGATTCGGGGGCCGGCTCGAACTTCACCACCTCCACCTCCGCGAGCATGCCGGGATGGATGTTCAGCCGAACCGTAGGCGCGGCGCCCGCCGTCACCGGCAGAAATTCCAGCGGTGCGTCGGGACGCGCAGGTAAACTGTCGATCGGGTTGCCGCTCATTTCGGCCCGGCGCAAGGCATCGTGTACTCGGCTCATCGTTTCTCCCTATGACGGCAGACCGTCATGTCTCCCTATGACGGTAGACCGTCATGTCTCCCCTATGACGGCAGACCGTCCTATTCCGTCTTACTGCACCTGCGGCGAGAGCACGAAGTGATAATACATCGCGCCGCTCATTAAAATCGTTCCGATGATGATCGCACTCGACCAGGCCAGCCACGCAAGCCTCCGCTTCCGGCGCACCAGAAGGGCGTTTTCGAGCAGCGGAATGCTGCTCAGCACCGGCAGGTTGGTGTACGCGCGCACATCCTTCAGGTTCTTCAACGAAGTATTCTTGATTTCCTTGGCGCCGGCCAGCGCAATTCCCACGAACAGCCCGATCACCGTGCCGATGGCAACCCACGCTCCGCGAATCGGCGAGGTGGGCTTATCCGGAGTGATCGGCTGTTCCAGGGTTTCCAGTTTCTCACCGGCGCTGTGTTCGTCCACGCTCTTCTGCGTGCCGGCGGTTTCCCGTTTCGTGCTCACGCTGGTGTATTGGTCTTTGGCCATCTGCAGTTCGCTGAAGAGCTGGTTGTATTTCTGAATCACCTGCGGACTGGAGGCAATCTTGTCCTGCACGTCTCTTAAATTCCTGGTCTGGTCGGCCAGGTTCTTTTCGAGGGCTTGCACCTGCTGCACGGAAGCGCCGATCTGCGCCCGGATGTTGCTTTCCTCACTTTTCAGAGTGCCGAGCTGCCGGACTGCCTCCGGGTTCGTCACTACTCTGGTGGTGCTTCCCGGTGGCGGCGCCGAGTCTGCCCTTTCCAATTCCGCCTTGCGGTCCTCGAGCGTCTTCATTTGCTCCTTGCACGTGACTACGTCGGGATAGTTCGGCTGATACTTGTTTTCCAGGGCCACGCACTCCGATTGCTTGGTGGCGATGGCCTGCTCATATTGCGTCAGATTCGTGTTCCTCACCGCCTGGTTGGGCGTAGTGACTGCCTGCGTCAGATTGGCTTCCACCTGCGCCTGCAGGTTCTTGTTGTTGTTCAGGTTGGAATCCAGCAATGCTTGCCTTTGGCGCTCCTGCGAGATGCGTTCGTTGATTTGGGCGATAGCTGCCTGCCTGGTCTGCACTTCCAGCGAATTCGACTGGAAGTTCTCCGGCAGACGCCCCTCGTTGTCGGCGGTGAATTTCGCCAGCTCCTCCTGCTTGGCTACCATCTGCTCCCTGGCGTTCTTCACCAGATCATCGAATAGCGTGCTGGTCGTGTTGGATGCCTCTGTCTGAAAAACCACATCCTTGCTCACGAACTCACTCACCAACTCGGATACCACAGCCCGCGCGACGTTCCTGTCCGGATAGGAAAAAATGATCCTGAAAGCCTGCGCGCCGTTGGTTCCGTCCGAAAAATACGGCTGGATCTTTACGTTCTTGCGGAAATACTCTTCGGCCACGTCCTCCAGCGCGTAGCGGGCGCGCTCCTTGGGATAAAGATTCAACTTGGGGGTTTGCATCAGAGTGATCAGGTTGTCGCGGCCCAGGATGAGCAGGTCCAATTCCTGCAATCTCTGCTGCATCTGGCCGTTGATCGCCGACGGCAGGAGTTGCGTGGAGACCGAGCCCGGCCGGATCTGCATCGCCGCCGTGCAGACGTACACGTCCGGTGCAAAATACGCCGCCACTACCGAGATCACCAGCCCGGCAAAGGTCGGGCCGATGATCCAGGAACGGTAGCGCCGCAAGATATCGATGTAATCTTCGACGTCCGGGGGACGCCGGGAAACACTGACGAAATTCTGTGGAGCTGCCATGAGTACAGTCGAATACCTCCGATTTTGTGCCGCGGTTCGATCCGCGTCAAGGAACGATCACGTGATCCTTATCCTGCAGCAAAATGTTCTTCTCCGGATGTTGGCCGCTGATCAGATCCTTATAATTGATCGTCATATACAGCTTGCCGTCGCGCAGGATCTTGATATGTTTTTTATCGGCAAAATCCCGGAATCCGCCCTGCGCCGAAATGGCTTCCAAAAGGTGGATCGGAATCGTCAGATCGCGGGCTCCGGTGGCGATGCCCTCCCCGTCGAAATAGATACGCTTGCTGTGAACCGCCAGCACGTTGACGGTGCAACGCGGAGTCCTCAATTGGGTGAGGGCGGCTTTATTAATCGCTTCCTGCAGTTGCAAAGGCGTCAAACCTGCCGCCTGGATCTCGCCGATCAACGGCATGTTGATTTTACCGTCGGGACGAATGGTGTAATTGCCGTTGAATTTGGGTTCGTCCCACATGGAGACGGAAATCTGGTCGTCGGTGCCGAGCACAAATGTGTTGGCATCGATGGCGGCAGTGGCCGGTTTGGTTGCGGCCGGTTCGGCCATCTTCGCAGGGTCGGCGGGGGCGGTCGGTATCGCGGGCGAAATCGAGGGGGGCGGTTGTTGCGATTGCGTGGTTCGAGAAGCGGCCACGACAATTCCGGACACCAGTAACACGGATTGGAGCAACAAAGACCCTCTCATCTTGGTAACCTCAGGAGATTCCTGACAAGCCCACAACTCTCCGTCGAGTTTTGTCACGCATCAGCGGGGACATTCTCTTGCCGGAAACATTTATAGTGTACAGCATTTGCCGTCAAGTACATGCGCGCAAGGGTACACAGTATTCCTTCGGTAGTAGTACGCGGAGCCTGCGAATTTAGGGTTCCGAATCATCGTTGCCAGCCAGATACACTTCCACGTAGTGTGAATCTCCCGAAAAACGGAATGGAAGGTCCTCCCCATTTGTAAGTTATTGAAAAATTGGATAATATAAATACAAATCGATGAAGAAAATGCGGCATCAAACGTGCTCTTGCCCATGCGGAATATTGTGTCGCTAGGCGTGTATCGATAGTCCGTATGCTCCAGGAACTCAAATTCCAGTTGTCCACTGCGATCCTCACGATCCTGACGATAGCGGCCAGTGTCGGTGCGATTGTTAACCTTGGACAATACCATCGCTTCCGCCTCCCCGACGACGGTATCACCTGGGTCGACCGCGGCGGGCATGTGGAGGCGCTTTACGTCGCTCCCGGCAGTCCCGGAAACAAAGCTGGAATCCATCCGGGCGACCGGTTGGTGCGAATTCAAGGCGTCCTCATCCACCGCGCTCTGGATGTTCCGCAGATTCTGTCGAGCCCATCGCTCGGCGCCTGGAGCCGGACGCCCTACACCATCGAACACGTGGAGCATCCCGGTGTAACCGTCGATTCCCCGGTTATCGTGGGCGAAGCTCCCCGCAATCCGGCAGTGCTTTACCAGTACGCCATCGGCGCCACCTACCTGTTGATCGGGCTGTTCGTTTATTACCGCCGCGGCAGCGCCCAGAAAGCGCAGCACTTTTTCATACTGTGTCTCACCTCATTCGCGGCGTTCAGTTTGCATTACACCGGAAATCTCGACGCCTTCGATACCCTGGTCTACATCGTCAACGTGGCCGCCGGGCTTTTTGCGCCGACCATATTCCTGCATTTCTGCCTGACCTTTCCCGAACGGCGCAAGTGGTTCCACAAACCCGTCCACGTGGTGCTTCTATACCTGCCGGCGCTGCTGCTGACTTCCCTCTATCTGGCGGTCTCCACCGGCGTGCTGCGGACCGGAATTCCGGAAGTCGACATGCGCTGGCTGCTCGACCGCGGCTGGGTCTTGATCCTGCCGGTTCTGTATCTCCTGGGTTCTTACATCTTCAACGCCGAATACCGCAAGGCGGACGACCCGATTGTCCGCCAACAGCTTAAATGGCTGCGCAACGGCGCCGTCTGCGGAGTTGCGCCGTACGCCGTGTTCTATGCCCTGCCTTACGCAATGGGCGCTGTCCCGGGCTATTACCAATCGCTGACGGTATTGTCGATGGTTCTCATTCCACTCACGCTGGCGTACGCCATCGTGCGCTACCGGCTGATGGACGTCGACATTCTCTTCCGCCGCGGCTACGCGTATACGCTGGCTACGCTGTGCGTGGTGGCGGCGTTCTACGGGACCATTTTCTCTCTGGGTACCCTGGTCGCCAAATGGCTGCCGAAATCCCCCGAGTTGCGCAACACGGCCTCGCTGATCGTCATGCTGACTGCGGCCTTCCTGTTCCAGCCCATCCGCAACTGGATACAGGAATGGCTCGACCGGCATTTTTACAGCGATCGCTACGATTACCGCCGCACGCTGGTGGAATTCGCCCGCGAACTCGGTTCGCAGATGGATCAGGACACCATGCTGGCTTCAGTCGGCGAGCGGCTGTTGAAGACGCTTTCCATCAAACATCTCGGCTTTTTCCTGGCGGAAGAAGGACCGGCCGGGCCGGTGTTCCGCCTGAAGAGCCGGATGGGCAACAACCCCAAGATGTCCGCCGGCGCGGAGCCGAACCTGGACTTGAGTTTTCTCGATTGGAAACTGCCCGAATCGTACCTGTTCTTCGAGCGCACCCACCATCAGTTGGACGCGGTTTCCCGCTCCTGGCCGGCATCGGTGCGCCACACCATCGCGGAACTGGATTTCACTTATTACCTCCCTTGCAAAGTGCGCGGCCGGACCATCGCCTATATCGGCGTGAGCCGCTCGCTCGACGGCGAGTATCTCTCCAGCGTCGACGTGGAACTGCTGCTCACGCTCACCGGTTACGTCGCCATCGCCATCGAGAACGCTTCGCTCTACCGCTCCCTGCAGCGCAAAGTGGAGGAATACGAGAAGCTCAAGGAATTCAGCGAAAACATCGTGGAATCCATCAACGTCGGCATCCTGGCGGCCGACCTGGACGACCGCGTGGAGAGCTGGAATTCGCAGATCGAACAGCTCAGCGGCGTGACGCGCGAAAAGGCGCTGGGGCGCAAGCTGTCGGAGCTCTTCCCGGCGGAGCTCACCGATCAATTCGACCGTGTGCGCGGCGAGACCGGGATCCACCACATTTACAAATTCGTGCTCAAGCCGGCGGTGAGCGCTGCCACGGCCGGCGGAGCCGGCAATGGAAACGGCAGCGGAGTGGCGCACTCCTTGCCCGCCCGCTTCCAGGAAGCCATTTTGAACATCGCCATTGCGCCGCTCGTGTCCAAGGACCAGGAGCAGATCGGCCGCCTGATTATCTTCGACGACGTGACCGACCGCGCCGAGTTGGAGCAGCGCCTGGTACAGGCCGACAAGTTGAGCAGCATCGGCCTGCTGGCGGCCGGCGTGGCGCATGAGGTCAATACGCCGCTGGCGGTGATCTCCACCTACGCCCAGATGCTTGCCAAACAGATGGCCGAGGACGCGCCGCAGAAAACCGTTATCCTCGACAAGATCGCCAAACAGACTTTCCGGGCGAGCGAAATTGTCAATTCGCTGCTGAATTTCTCGCGCACCTCCAGCACTTCCTTCGGCGACGTCAATCTGAATCGCGTCATCCAGGAAACACTCTCGCTGCTGGAACATCAATTGCAAAAGTCCGGTGTGCAGATCCAGACCGATCTCAACGCCAGCCTGCCGCCCATCCACGGTAACACCGGCAAGCTCCAGCAGGTCTTCCTGAATCTCTTCCTCAACGCCCGCGACGCCATGGCGGGCGGAGGCACACTCGAAGTGCGCACCTGGCGCGACGGCGGCTCGGTGAAGGTGGACGTGGCGGATTCCGGCCACGGCATCGCCCCCGAGCATCTCCGCCGCATCTACGATCCCTTCTTCACCACCAAGGGTGCGCACAAAGGCACCGGCCTCGGTCTTTCCGTCACGTACGGTATCATTCAAGAGCATGGCGGCTCGATCGAGGTTATCAACCGGCCGGACGGCGGAGCACGCTTCCGCCTGGAACTGCCGGTATCCCGGGCTGCCGCAAGGACCCCGGTGAATGCCGCTTGAAATGACCATCCCCACCCCCGCCGCCAGCGCCACCAAAGGCAACCTGCTGGTGATTGACGACGAAGCCGACATCCGCGAAGGGCTGGAACTCCTGCTCTCGAGCGAAGGCTACGCCGTCGATCTCGCCCAGAATGGCGCCGAAGGCCTCCATCGCATGGGTAACCGCGGGTACGACCTGGTGTTGCTCGACCTCATGATGCCCGACATCTCGGGCATGGACGTCCTGACCGAGGTCCGCAAGCGCGACCGCGAAACGCCGATCTTCCTGATCACCGCCTACGGCTCGGTGGAAGCCGCCGTCAGCGCGCTCAAGCTGGGCGCCAACGACTATTTCTCCAAACCCTGGGACAACGACAAGCTGATCATCGAAATCGAGCGCATGATCGCCCGGCGTCGCCTCGAATACGAGAACACGCACCTCAAGCGCGCTCTCAAGCAGCGCTATGCCTTCCCCAACATCATCGGCAAGAGCGAACGCGTGGTCCGCATGCTCGACCTGGTGGCGCAAGTGGCGCCCAGCCGCTCGACGATCTTGATCACCGGCGAAACCGGAACCGGCAAAGAACTGGTGGCCAAGGCGATCCATGCCAATTCGCCGCGCGCCGACCGCATGTTCGTGGCGGTGAACAGCGGCTCGCTCCCGCCCGACCTGCTGGAATCGACCCTTTTCGGCCACGTGAAAGGCGCGTTCACCAGCGCGGTGCAAACCAAGAAGGGCTATTTCGAAGTCGCCGACGGCGGGACTATTTTCTTCGACGAGATCGGCACCATCGGCCCGGAAACGCAGATCAAGCTGCTGCGCGTTTTCGAGGAGCGCGAATTCACCCCGCTGGGGTCCACCGATCCCATCAAAGTCGACGTGCGCATCCTCGCGGCCACCAACGCCGATCTGCGCGAGCTGGTAAAGCAAGGCAAATTCCGCGAAGACCTGTACTACCGGCTGAACGTCATTCAGCTCGGCATGCCCCCGTTGCGCGAGCGCCGCGAGGACATCCCTCTGCTGGTGGATCACTTCTTCACGCAATACTGCCTCGATAACAAGAAGTTCCTCGACAGCGAAGGCCGTTCCACCCTGCGCTTCCAACCGGAAGTGATGCAGGTGCTGATGGAACACAACTGGCCGGGCAACGTGCGCGAATTGGAGAACGTAGTAGAGCGCGCCGTGGTGCTGGCCTCGGCCATCGAGGTGCCGCTCGACGTGCTCCCCGATTCGCTCCTGCAAGCCAACGGAGTGCGCCTGCACCGCGGCGATGGCGCCCCCCTGCCGCTGGACGCGTCGCTCTTCGAGATCGTCAACGATTTCGAACGAAGAGTGATCATCGAGCGCCTCGAGCAGTCCGGCTGGAGCCAGACGGAAGCCGCCGAAAGCCTGCGAGTCCCACTTTCCACGCTGAATCAGAAGATCAAGCGGCTGGATATCAAGATTCGCAAAAAGTCGGAAAGCTAGAGTGTCTGACCGCCTGAATCTCTGTTTCGGGTCGAGGCAAGCCATTATGGGCCACCGAATCTGTTTTTCGCGAAGGTCAGAGTCCTGCTATCCTGTGGTCAGGATGTTCGTCCCTACCGAAGTCCGTAAGGATCCACAGATCAACGCCGCTATCAAGGCGGTGATGGCGGAGGAATCCCCGTGGGTGCGTTACATCCGCTATAGCTTCGATCAGGACTGGACCGGCGAATGGGCGGTTTTCTTCCGGGTGGTGCTGTCGGATGAGGTGTCCAGCCGAACTCGCCGGCTCGAGACTGGCAACCGCGTCATCTCGCGAATCACGGATGAGCTCGATCTGCCCAACCTGGGGATGATGCCGCACTTTGATTTTCGCACCGAATCCGAGCAGGCGGAATTAAACGGTCCGGATTGGGCGCCGCCGGCGGCATGAGCCTCGCGCAAGACCTGCTCGAACAGGCTCAGCATTTGGCCAACAGGGATGGCGCAAATCCGAAACAGGCAAGTCTCCGGCGCGCCGTTTCCACGGCATACTACGCCTTGTTCCACCTCCTAATCGACGAGGCTGTGGGGCATTGGAGCGTCGCTCGTCATCGAGGCAGACTCGCGCGAACGTTCGAGCATGGATCGATGAAGCGGGTCTGCGACGACTACGTGAAGAGTTTCTATAGCGCGGGAAAACCCGCGTCCGGGCTTCTGCTCAAAGACGTGGCGGAGACTTTCAGTGAGTTGCAATTGAGGCGGCACATCGCTGACTACGACAATTCGTACGTCTGGACAAGAGCCGTCGCGCAGGAATGGATCGACAGGAGCACAATCGCCTTCACTTCGTGGGACGCCATCCGGACCCAAGACGAAGCCCAGGACTTTCTGCTTTCGCTCTTCCTTCCCAAGCTCACCCGCCCATAAAAAAACCCGCCGGCCCTATTGAAGGAACCGGCGGGGAGGAGTTCCGCGTGTCGATATCGTGAGCCGCCTTACTTGCTGGGCGCGGCCGGGGCAGTCTTGGTGCTCTTCTTGTTAGTCTTGGTGCTCTTGGAAGTCTTGGTGGACTTTTTGGCCGTCTTGACGGTGCTGGCCGAAGGTCCGGCGGGCGAAGCGGCCTTGGGGGCCTGGGCAGCAAACGTCAGAGGCATAGTGGCGAAGGCCAATGCGATCGTGGCGAACAGTGTCTTTTTCATTTTCTTTTTCTCCCTGCGGGCCCATCGCCCGCTTACATTTCCATCTTGCGCCCGGCTGACTTTAAACTCGATAGCCCCGGCAGGCTATCGCAGGCGCCGAAATTGGGGCTATCGTGGTTAACGTTTATTAGTCCGCGAAAATAGCCCATTCTCGGGGTATCGCTCCGCGCCCTAGCCGCGCCATACTGAAAACGCAATGGTTACACGCCAAATCACCCATCGGAACATCTTCCGGGTGATGACTCTGGGGTTCGCCCTGGTAATCCTGCTCCTGCTCGCCGCGGCCGCCGTCGGCATCCGCAACATCCAATCGATTCAAGAGAATGCGGCCGGCTTGGTGCGCGATCAGGAGGTCACCAACCGCCTCATCGGCGAACTGCACAGCCAACAGACCGCGCTCACCGAAGTCTTCTCCGTCCTGGCGCGCGATCCCGATTCGGTGGACTACGACGGCATCATGCAGCAACTCGCCCAGGCCGACAAAGACATCGACCGCATCTGCGCCGAAGGCGTGCGCACACCCGAACAGCAGCTGTGGCAGCGCTTGCGCGAAACCTCGACGCAATTCTCCACCGAGGCCAAGCGCATTCTCTCGCAGAACACGCCCGAGAGCTTCCGGTCCATGGACCTGTTTCGCGACCATGAAGCTTTCATCGCTGTGATCGCGCGCCTGATCGAAACGCAGTATCGCAAGGTGAGCGCGGCGCAGGCGCAGATTAACCGGCTCACCGCACACCTGCTGGAAACCTCGCTGCTGTTCGCCTCGGCCAGTGTGCTGCTGGCGCTCATCTTCGCCGGCATCACCGTGCGCATGGCGTCGAACCTGGTGCGCGGCATGGAATGGCAGACCGCGGAGCTCGGCCGCGTGTCGTTCCACATGCTGGAAGATCAGGAGGCCGCGGCGCGCCGATTCTCCCACGAGCTGCACGACGAGTTGGGACAGTCGCTGACCGCGGTCAAGGCCAACCTGGCCGCCATCGACGGCAACTCCGCGCGCGTCGCCGATTGCATCCACCTGGTGGATGAAGCCATCGGCAATGTGCGCGAGATGTCGCAGTTGCTGCGCCCCACCATTCTCGACGATTTCGGCTTGGCTGCCGGCCTGCGCTGGCTGTGCGAGGGTTTCGGACAACGCACCGGTATCGACGTCGCCTGCGAGGTTCCCTTTACCGGCCGTCTGCCCGATGGCGCGGAAACGCACCTGTTCCGTATCGCCCAGGAAGCGCTCACCAACGTGGCGCGCCACGCTTCCGCGAAACACGTGCGCCTGCGGTTGGAACAGGCGGACAGTCACGTGACCCTGCGCATCTCCGACGACGGACGCGGCTTGAGCACGGCGCCCGGCAATCCGCGCGGCCTCGGCCTGATCGGCATGCGCGCGCGCGCACGCAGCGCCGGCGGAGACATGGAAATCCGCTCTCGTCCGGGTGAGGGTGTTCTAATTGAAGTGCGGGTACCGGTGGGCGATGAAACGCATACGCATCCTGTTAGCTGACGATCACGCCGTAGTGCGCCAGGGATTCCGCATGATTCTGAGCGCCCAGTCCGATCTCGAAATCGTGGGCGAAGCCGGCAATGGCCGCGAGGCCGTCGAGCTCGCCGCCAGCCTGCGGCCCGACGTCGTCGTCATGGACGTCACCATGCCGGAGCTCAACGGCATCGAAGCCACCCGCCGCCTCACGGCCGACAATCCGCACATTCGCGTGGTCGCCCTGAGCATGCACAAGGACTCGGTCTACGTGCGCGAGATCCTGCGCGCCGGCGCCCGCGGCTATCTGCTCAAGGATTCCGTGGCCGACGATCTGGTGGCCGCGGTGCGCGCGGTGGCCGGCGGCGAAGGC
>Ga0326727_10017346_pt1 | contig 14966 bp, 14 predicted proteins | sample MB2enrmetagenome_FD_207643 | JGI IMG/M metagenome (GOLD analysis project Ga0326727, IMG submission 207643) | Lab enriched peat soil microbial communities from McLean, Ithaca, NY, United States - MB29MY | ecosystem: Environmental > Terrestrial > Soil > Wetlands > Peat | place: USA: New York... | reverse complement strand
GGCGCTTCTGGCAGCCGCTGCGGTCGCCTGTGCGTTATCCAGCGGTTCGGAACCGGCCGCAAAAATAGATCCCGCAACTTGGGGAAGCGATCACGTGGGCAAGCCGATCCCGGAATACGTCACCGGCGACGAATGTCTGTTTTGTCACCGCAACGACGTTGGACCCTCGTGGTCGAAGAACCGCCATCAGCGGACCATCCGCGAGGTCGAGACCGGCTCGGCCAGCGTTGTCGCACTGAACGAGTCTGCGGACTACAAGCAGTTTGCCAAAGACGTCACGCTGCAACTAGGGGGCGACCGATGCACGCGTTTTGCCAAGCGGAGTAAGGCCTACGGTAAGCTGGACCTTCTGAACGTGGCCCGGGATGCATCGGACCCGGGCAAGGGCGGCAAGCTTCGAGCGCTCGATGGCAAGGCCCGCTGGGACACCACGACGTTTGCTGAGTCATGTGCCGGCTGTCATGCGACTGGCGTGGATTCAGCGAGCGAGGCATTTTCGGTGGTAGCGCTCGATTGCGTCACCTGTCACGGCGTCGTGCCGGCGGAGCATTCAAAAGACACCAAGCTGGTATATTTCTCAAAGAAGCGAGAGGATCCGGCCCGCGTCGTCACATCGATCTGTGCCTCATGCCACATCCGCTCCGGGAAATCGAAGTCTACCGGGCGACCTTATCCGAACAACTTCGTGGCCGGCGACAATCTCTTCCGCGATTTTCAGGTCGACCTGTCGGCCACCGCCTTGGCGGGCCTCAACCCGGCTGATCGCCACGTCCTGGAGAACGTGCGCGACGTCGTCGTCCTCGGCAAGGACGACGTCACCTGTGTTTCTTGCCATGACGTTCACAAACGATCTTCGAAGAAGCACGCGGCAGTCGCGGAAAATGATTCCTGTGTGACGTGTCATAACGAAACCGGATCAAAGAAGAAGCGCAAGACCTACGAAGTACATAGCAAGACCTGTCAATACTGAGGGGGCAGCGAAGATGAGTACGGACCTGCGTTTGGCATTCGAAAAAGCACCCGGCTCCGGGCCGAAGGATGAGACCGATTACGCCCTGCGTTACTACATCGCCGGGCTCTCGCCCGAGCACCTGGCCGAGTACAACCCCGCATGGAGCGACGAGCAAGTGAAGGAATGGGACGGCAACTTTCGCTCGGACGATGCGCTGATGCTCGTCTGCTGCGAGCGCGACGTCGACGTTGGCGAATTTCGCGAGACGCTCGAAGAATTCTTGCGCTTTCGAGAACAATCCTGAGCTGCGCCACTGCGGCGATCAAGATCACTCCGCTTTGAGACATTCACTGACTAATCCATGAGGTTCAACATGAGTCGTCTGCTCAAAACAACCGCCATTTTGTGGGCATTCAGCCCGCTGCTCGTCAGCATCGCCGCCGCGGTCGAGCCATCCGTTCCGAAGCAGGACGGCGGCAAGAAAGAACCGGAGAAAATTGCGATTGGACCGGCTGATATCTCGGGCACCTGGTTAGCCCGAATCGTGACGCCCGCGGGCACGCGAGACATGGTGTTCAAATTTGATAAGGCCGGCGACAAGTATACCGGAGTCATTGTTGGTTCCGGCAGACAGCCGAGCGCTCCGCTCAGTGATGTGAACTACAAAGACGGCGAACTCTCGTTTCAGCTCAACGCCGAGCGTCCGGGGGGACAGAAATTTGTAATTAACTATAAGGCGACGATCACCGGCGAGAAGATGAAAGGCAAATTGACGGCTGGCACGCGCAGCGTCGGTTTCGATGGCCGTCGCGAAAGCCCTGCCGAGGGTGTCTGGAAACTTGCTTTTGTTCTGGAATCCGGGCAGAAGCTGCAGCCGACGATCAATGTGAAATTCGCGAAGGAAAAGTTCATCGGTGAATATGTGGGCATTACGGGTCAGAAGGCGAAAATCGAGGACGTCAAATTCAAGGACGGCGAGATTTCCTTCGATGCCCCCGATAAGGGCGACGACAATGAAGGTCTTCTGTTCACCTACAAAGGTAAATTGGCCGGCGACAAGCTGACGGGGACTGTCTCCTGGAAAGCGGCTGGCAAGCAGACGTTGAGCGCGAAACTCCAGGGCGAAAAGTCAAAGGTTCAAAACGCAAACGTCGCCGGCGCCTGGAAGCTGAAAGTGCCCGTTAAGAACGGCCCAACCTTCGAGCCGACCCTGACGCTCTCGCAAAACGGATCCACCGTCACAGGAACCTACACCGGTGAGAACGGCAATACGCCGATCGCGGCCGCGTTGATTCTGGGTGACGAACTGAGCTTCGACGTCTCACGCGAGAAGGATGGAAAGAGTTACAAGCTTCGTTATCAGGCAAAGGTGAAGGGTGACACGCTGAAGGGCAACGTCGATTACAACTTCGACGGCATGTCAGGTTACTTCGAGTTCGAAGGAACGCGCATCGCCCCGGCGCCCAAGCCGTAAGCTTGATTCCTCATTCCACAGCCCCCGTTTCGTCATCTTCGCGAGGCGGAACGGGGTCTGTTTCGCTATCCGCGTATTCACCATCGGTTCCAGCCGACAGCACGGTATACCCGCGGTGCTCGAGGGCATCGATTTCGCCAAATGCATCGACCATCTGCGGCGCCACTTCGTTCGGCTGTCGGGTTACGAGATAGAACCTGCCGTCTGCCTTCAGGAAAGCCTTTCCGCGTTCGATGAACAGCTTGGCGATTGCTCCCGCACCGTAGTAGGGAGGATTCGCCAGAACGACGTCGAACGTTCCTTCCTCGGGCCCGACGGCGGTCGCGGAAGCGTAGGTGGCAAAAGAACGAACGCCATTCGCGCGAGCATTGGCGTCGGCCAGCGCGAGCGCTCGCAGATTGCTATCGACGAAGGCGATGAAACCATCCGGTCCGGCTCGCTGTGCTGCAAAGATCCCATTGGTGCCGCAGCCGCAGCCAAGGTCGACGACGCGCTCGCCTGGCGCAATTCTGGCCACTTCGACTAATGCTCGGGCGCCGTCGTCGAATCGGCCGTACGAGAAAGTCCCCGGGCGCGAAACGAAGCGGCACGAATCGCCGCCGCGCACTTTCGCCTGAAATGTCAGCTCGTGCCGGCGGCGCGGACGATCGCCTTCGCGCTGGCTCCAGAAGACCGAATCGGGATCGGCGTGTGTTACCTTCACTTTGCCGAAGACCTTTTTCAGCAAGTTCGGGAAGAAGAGGTCCCCTTCGTACGGCGACCAGACCACGAACGCGCCGCGCGGGCGCAAGACGTGAAACGCCTGGTCGGCCACGTCGATCTTCAATTCGCGTTCGCCGCCGCGCGGCGCGAGGTAGAGCACGGTCTGGAAGTCGGCCGGCAAGTCCCAAAGATCAGCCGCGGTGACGACGTTCACTCCCGGGGCCAGCGCCGATAGTTCGGAGCGCAGGCGCTCGGCTTGATGCAAATCGATCTGGAAGCAGGTGGCCTCGGTCACCCGGCAACCGCTCAGGACGTTAATAACCTCGGCAGGAGAACCGAGGGCGACACAGAGCGGAGCACGGACCTTGGCAAGAACGGCGTTCGGCACCGGCCGCTGACTGAGCGGTACCGGCGTTCGACGAGTCGGCATGATCGTACACTCTCGTTCCCGTAAATGCTCCCGCCTGGATCTTGCGGGAAGTGGCAGGCGGGATCAAGAGTGCGTACCAACGGCGCTGCGGACGAGAGAGAAGCTCGATCCGTTCAATCTGTGGCGGCCTAGAACGGGCGATCAGTTCCAAACGCCCAGTAAGTCGCGTTCAGGCAGCGAAGGACGGGCGATTTCACGGGCATTTTCGAGAGCCTGGCGATAGAGCGATTCGATCCAGAGCGCTTGCGCTGCTGAAAAAAGCGGCACGCACATTACGGGATACATTACAAATGCGGCGGGCGAAATTTCCGGTGCGGCCGGTCGCGGTAGATTCATGCGATTACGATTCATGGCAGGATCCTTGATGCGGGGACGGGCAGCCCGAGCGGTTGACCCGTCTTGCCCAATTATCGACGCGCCCGCGGTCGATCCGGGGGCGAAAGCGTGCCGGAGTACGCACTTGGATGGGATCGATCCCGGCAAATTCATTGCATTCGACAGCCTTTCTTGCCTATAATCCCCCGTCCTCTCGGTCGGTGGCTTCGGATAGGGCCTCCCGGGGACGGGTGCTTGAATCCAAAAACGGATTCCAACAAGAAGGAGTTTGCCGCATGACCACGATGATGATGGAACGAGGCACGATGGGAATGCACGGCATGGGTATGCCGGGTATGGGCACGACGCACATGGGCACGTCGACCGGCACGCCGGCCGGTTACATGATGGTGCCGCGCTGCGACACTCTCAAGTTCGAGAAGTGCCAGGGGGGCATGAAGATCACGTGCTCCTGCACCGACAAGGTCGCGTGCAGCATGATGCAGAACCTGTGCACGATGCTCGCGGGCGGCATGTGCAGTTGCTGCATGACGTGGAACGGCATGATGGTCTGCTGCTGCAACCTCACGATGGGGATGTGCAAGTGCGAAATGACAGCAGACGGCTGCGTGATGACCTGCACCAGCGGCGACCCGAAATGCTGCGATATGATTCAGGCCTGCTGCGAATGCATGACCGCCATGATGCACGCCGGCTGCACCTGCTGCGTGATGATGAACAACACGCCGGTCTGCTGCGGCTGCCACGAAACCGTTCCGGCGAAGACCAAGAAATAATCGGCGTCGGCAACAAAAAGGGGCTACAAAAAGGGGTCAGGTCTCATTTCCGTGCCAGGTGCCCGGCGATGAAACCTGACCCCTTTCGTGTCAGGCCGTCTCAGGACGGCGGCGCTGCGTTGTCCACATCAATGAACACATCGAGCTGCTGCCCCACGTAGATCGGCCTACCGGTGGTGTCGAGCTCGTAGATCACCTGCAAAACACGCGTGTCGACGCGCTCGGTGTTGTCGCCGGTCAGCGACTTCTTCGGGATCACGTACGGTTCGACGCGCTGGAACGTCATCGGATATTTTTCGTGCGGTGAGCCGCGGGCGCTCGCTTTGGCCGGCGCACCGGCCTTGAAACGCGGGATGTCGTGCTCGTCGATATCCACGCGTACGTGCACCTTCTTGTGAGTGTCCCCGAGCACAACCAGAGCCTGGGATGGCGGCGTGCCGACGTATTCGCCCTTGCGGACGTTTACTTGCAATACGACGCCGTCCTTGGGAGCCGTGACCAGCAAGCGCTCGAGATCCTTCTTGGTCTGATCGACCTGCGCTTTGGCGACTTCGACCGAGGCCTTCGTAATATCGATGTCGTATACCCAGGCGCCGCGTTCCATCAGCGTGAAGTCAGCTCGGGCCTGGGCAAGCTGTTGTTTGGCCACTTCCACCGCCAGCAGGCGCTGGGCAACGTCTTCAGCGGACATCGCGCCGGATGGAGCTAACTTGCGTGCTCGATTGGCCAGGTCGGTTTGCAGATTCACGTTCGCTTCGGCGACGTCGATGGCAGCCTTTTTGACCGCCAGCTCTTCCGGCCGAGGCTGGTTCTTCAATCGATCCAACTGTCGTTGAGCTGCGAGCATGTTGGCCTCCTGGTAGACCAACTGCGCTCTGAGCTGCCGGCTATCGACCAGGAAGAGCGGTTGTCCTTCCTTCACTGTTTGGCCGACTTTTTCGACCGGCACGTAGACTTCTTCAACGACGCCGGGTATCGAAGCGCCGATACTCACATTCTCGTTCACTGCTTCCGTGATGCCCGCGCCGGCCACCGTCTTGCCGAAAGGCGACCGTGGCGGATCGACGGGTGGCAGCGGCTTGTCCGGCACCTGCTGGGCCTTGACCACGTGAAACACGGCAAAAATCAACATGCTCGCCGCCACAAGCGGCAATACGAACTTGCCAAGACGCCTCATCGCTCACCTCCCGCTTCCCGACCTTCGGGTGTTTCGACCTTTATGATTCGTCCGTCGCTCATGTGTACGATGCGATCGCCGAAGCCGAAAACGCGACTGTCGTGCGTTACCACGATGACCGCTCGTCCGGGCTGCACGGCTACTTTTCGCAGCAGCTGCATCACGGTTTTTCCCGATTGTGCGTCCAGGGCAGCCGTCGGCTCGTCGCAGACGAGCAGCTTCGGCTCGTGAACCAGCGCACGAGCGATGGCGACGCGCTGTTGTTGTCCGCCGGAGAGTTGCGATGGCAGCGAATGTGCCCGGCTGCCCAGACCGACCGCGTCCAGGATCTTTGTCGCCCGGGCCACCGCCTCGGATCGGCGAACGCCGGCTATCAAGAGCGGCACGGCAGCGTTTTCCGCGGCGTTCAGCGCCGGCAGCAGGTTGTACTGCTGGAAAACGAAGCCGATGTTCTTGCCGCGGAAGTTGACCAGTCGCGAGCCTCGCAGCTTACGCAGGTCGTGGCCGAGTACGCCAACCTCGCCCTCTGTCGGGTCGAGCAAGCCGGCGATTACCGATATCAACGTCGTCTTGCCGCAGCCCGATTCGCCGACGAGCAGCGTCATTTGACCGGCAAAGACCTCCATGTCGACGCCACGCAAGGCCATGACGCAGGCATCGCCCTCGCCGAAGGCCTTCGTCAGGCCGCGACAGCTCATTGCTACGGAAAGTTGGCCCGCCGTGGCCTCCGCTTGGGGTTCAGGTAGAGTCGCCACGCTCATGATTACCCCCGAAATACCACAGCCGGTTCCAAAACCAGAACTTTACGAATGCTGACCAGAGCAGAGGCCGTCACGATGAGCAGCACGGCACCGGCCGTTCCGGCCAATACTTGCCAGGGCATGAAAAAGGCGAGACGGCTAATGCGCGGAACGTATTCGCCGAACACGCCCGCCAATCCGGCTCCGATCGCGAAGCCGAGAAGCCCGACAACCAGCGCCTGACCGAGCACCATGCCGACCAGGCGAAGATTGCTCACGCCCATCGCCTTGAGCGAGCCGAACTGGTTCAGATTTTCCAGCGTGAACGTGTAGAACGTCTGTCCGGCGACGGCGATGCCTACGATGAAGCCCAGCACGGTGGTGATCGTGAAATTCACGATGATTCCGGTGTGCTTCATGAAATAGTCGAGCGTCATCCAGATGAATTCATCCCGCGTGACCGCACGCAGAGCCCGGCCGCTGGCCCCGCGACCCAGTTGTTCGTTGATCCGTTGACAGACTTCCTTCGGCGCCAACCCTGTATCTGCTCCCACGAGCACCGCGGACAACACGCGGCGTTCTTGCGGCACGAACAAGAGTGCCTGCGAATAGCGCGTATACAGAATCGGGAAAGTCTGAAACGTCTCGGACGATTTGCACAGGCCGACGATGACGGCCCGATGCTCGTTCATCTCGACGACCCGGCCGACAGCGCTCTCCAGCGGTGCATCGGGCCAAAGATACTTGAAGCCGCCGACGTCCATGATCACGGCATCCGGCTCGCGAAGCGCTGCCAACGAACCGATCACGATCTCGCGCGGGGCGCCGACGAGCGTGTCATCGTCCAGGCCGAGCACGATCGCTTGCTGAAACAGGCCCGGCCCATCGGTGCGTGCCAGATCGAGCTTCAGTCGCGCCTGCCCCTTGTAGAAGCGAACGGCCCAGCCGACGCCGGGGATCGATTTGACTCGATACAGGTCGTTTTCCGTGAGTGGCTTCAACTCGTCGATGAACTGTACGTCCGGATCGAGGACGAAGACATCGACGTCGACGATGTCCTGGATGGTGGAAGTCGTGCGCAAGAGCAGCCCGCAGGCGATCGAGAGCTGTTGCGCGATCAACAGCGCGGCAAAGGTCACACCGGCCACGATGGCGATGTACTTGGTGCGATCGCCGGTCAACATTCTGAGAGCGATCCAGGTCATGTACTCTCTCGCCGAAAATTCCCAGCGTGATTCTGTTCGAAGCGAACTGCTGTCAGCTCCGTGCTGAAATTTTTCCGAAACACGCCGCGTTATCGGAACACCGAAGCCGGCTCGAGTTTCAACACTCGACGCAGGCTGAAGAATGACGACCCGGCCACGATCAACGCGGCAGCTGCCGCCGAAGACAGCGGAATGAACCAGGCCATGTACGCCGCAGGCGGCACACCCTTGACCTTTGCAGCGATTACTTCTTCGGCGATGGCCGCGAAGCCAAAACCGAGCGCGTAGCCGAGCGTTCCGACAACGGCTGCCTGAATCAACACCATCATCACGATGCGCGAGTTGCTCAGTCCCATCGCCTTCAGCGCGCCGAACTGCTTCAAATTATCGAGCGTGAACAGGAAGAAAGTCTGTCCGGCGACTGCGGCGCCGATGATGAACCCCAGCGCGATGGTGATGCCGAAGTTGACCGGAATCCCGGTCCGCTGCATGAAATAGGCCATCGTCTTCCAAGAAAAATCCGCTTGCGTCAGGGCCAGCATGCCGGTGTGTGTGCGGATGCGCTCGGCGACTTCCTCGGTCGACACCCCGGGCTCGCAGCCCGCCAGAATGAAGGACATCAGGCGGCGCTCTTGCGGCGCGTACAGAGTCGCCCGACTATAGAGCGTATAGGCGATCGGATAGGTCTGAAACGAGGGGGAACTCTTACAGATTCCCGCAATGACTGCCCGCCGGTCGTTCATCTCGACGACCCAGCCGACGCGTGGTTGTTCGCCCGGAAAAAGAAAATTGAAGCCGCGCTCATCCAGGATGATCGAGTCGGGATCGCGGATCGAAGCCAAATCGCCGACCACCATCTTGGACGGGGCGCCGATCAGCGTCTGATCGTCGAGGCCGATGACGCTGAACTGCTTGAAATTGCCTTTTTCGAGCTGTGCGCGGGCCATGCCCTTGTAGAGACGAACGGCCCAGGCGACACCCGGGATGCCACGAACGCGATAGAGGTCGTTCTCCGTCATCGGCTTGATGTCGTCGATGAACTGCACGCTCGGGTCCATGACCCAAACGTCAGCGCCCTGAATATCGCGAATTTGACTCGAGGTATTGCGCATCAGGCCGAAGAAGATCGACGCCTGTTGCGTCATCAACATGCTGGCAAAGGCAATACCGAAGATGATCGCGTAATACTTGCCGCGATTGCCGGTCAGCATTTTCAAGGCGACCCAGAACATCGCTTCGTCCTCGGCCACGCACGTCAGTCTTCTTTCAAGTGCCGATCGGTCTGTTCATCGGGATGCGCGTTCGTTGGCGACGCGTTTGCCGCCGAGCGGCGGCCGAAGCCCGATTGCTGCGAAGCTGAAATCGATGATGTGCTCGGCCAGTCGCCCTGCGTCATAGCTGCGATACTCTTCCTCGCCGACGAGCAAGGAGACGATCGGCTGAGCCAGGCGATGAAAGACGCACTGGCCGACGATGCTGTGTGCGATCAACGTGCGCTTGCTCTTTGGCAAATCGGGCAAGAGTTCTTCGAGAATGCCGGCGATGACCTCCGCCCGCGGCCGAATCACGTCGCGTACTAACTCGGCACACGCCGGCGTCGGCCGGGCGAGCTCTTGCATCATGAGCTGGCGCTGCCAGGGACGGCGCCGGTTGTTGTCGACCAGGTGGTGAACTTCTGCCCGAATGAAGTCGGCGAGCTTGACAGTCGGCGACGTACCCGCCGGCCAGTCGGGAAGGGGAAACTCCATCGACTGTCCGCAGCAAGCAGCTTTGACCGCCTCGATGTACAGGCCTTCCTTGTCGCGAAAGTAGTAATTAACCGCCGCAATGTTGGCGCCGGCCCGGTCGGTGATCGCTTTGACCGTCGCAGCCTTGAAGCCTTTTTCGGCGAATTCTTCGGCGGCGGCCTCCAACAGACGCTGGCGTGGATCGTCGGCATGCATGAGTCGTGTCCCGCAAACGGGCGTATCAAACGTTCGTCTGGAATGAGTATATTAAACGTTTGTTTGAAGTCAAGATCAACTATCGGCGTTTCCGGTTGTGACAATGAGGCAAAAGCTGCGCGCCAGCGATGGACTTGACTGGCGCCGCGGGATGTGACGTCTGTCCTGTCGAAGTGCTTTATTGAGCGAAGAACACGCTCGCTTTCCGTCTTGAAACATTGACTGGAGCGATCCGACCGGCAATGGTGAAGGAGTGCGTCTCGCCCAGTTCCATGCAATTGTCGTCGAGAGAGACTCCGCGATGCGCCATATCCTGACCGGGCTGCTCCTCTTGACCTCGTCCGTGTGCCGGGCCGACGACGCGCCTAAAGATGTCGCCGGAGCACTGAAGATCGGCGGTGATCTGCCCGGTTCTTTCCTCCCTTTCAACGCGACCGGGCCATTCAAGGGGCGGTTCCATTGCCTGGTGAGTGATTACGGACTCGAGCCGACGGTGATCGTTTTCATACACGGTGTCGAAACAACTGACGGCTTGAATGATTTGCTCAAGCAAATCGATGCCCGCATTTCTCAGAATCCGGCCGCTCGATTACATGCCTGCGCTGTCTTCCTGGTCGACAGCAAAATCGACCTCGTCGCCGACAACGACATGCGTGAGCAGCTGGCCAGGAAGGTGGAAGACATCGGCAGCGGCTTGATGCTCAAGAACATCGTACTCGGCCTGGATACTCCGAAAGGTGTAGCGAAATACGGTATCGGAGAGCAATGGGGCCTGGCAGTTCTCGGCAACAAGTACAGAGTCGTGGCCGTCCACTCGCTTGCCAAGGGCGACGAAAAGGTGGACCAGATCATCGCGGATATCGCTGAAAAGTTGAAGGCAAACAAGAAGAAGTAACTCCCGCCACGGTTGCAGCAGAATCCACATAGGCCCTTCACTCACCCGGCCAGGTCGGCCGATTGATGAAACACCTCCGAGCTCCACTTCTTTGCCGGTGAGTTCGATCGGCTATTAACGCATTGCCGATGCCGAACAGTGGCAGCGCCGCTGGCGTAACCGCCATAGGCGGCGGACTTGACCACCCCCCCGGTAGGCTTAGAATGGACGCGGTTCCCTTCTATCTGAGAGCCGGACGCTCTGCGGGACAGTGTCATCCGGTTTACCTTCCTGATTTCCTCACTGAGCGGTGCGCGGCATGACGACGTCAAAGTGGATCGGCTCCCTCGCCGTCATGATGTTCCTGGTTTTTGGCGTCACCTACATTCTCAATTACGTCGGCCCGGCACCGCAATCGGACGATACGACGTCTGACGATTCCAATACGACGCTGCCGGTCCTAAACTTCCCGACGATGACTTACCCGATTAGTGTCAATGGCGTCTGGATCGGTCGCAGTGAGTTGGAATACCGGAAGCCGGGCTACCAGGATTACTGGTTCAGCAACGAGAACGACGTAAAGGTCAAGATCGGGGCGATCAGCAAGAGCTGTAAGTGTCAGGGGGTTGAAGTTTTCATCTTGCCCGAGGGCAAAAAACCCCGCCTGCCGAATCCGCCGTTAAGCCCCACTTGGGCAGCAGGACTCGGTCTTCTTGGACGCAGCGCACTTCAGCAGTTTGCCGACGAGTCCGAATCCAATAAAGACCTGGAGGCGATAGCCGAGCAGGTCATCACGCTTAATCCGGATAAGCCGAGCGCTGCAGAGGTCGAGATTCCGCCTCACCGATATGGTTGGGTGCGAATGAAATGGACCGGCGAGAAAGCCGGCAAGATGAATCTGACAGCCACCTTCTGGATGCATCATCCCGGCAGCGGACCGGAACTGACCCTGCAGCGGTTAGCGAACTTTGTCGATCCGGTGACAACGGTGCTGACCGACAACGCGATCGGCGCCCTCGAACTGCGCGAGTTGCCGCGCACGCTCTGGTTCGAAGTTTGGTCCTCGACCCGCAAATCGTTCAAGATCACTAAGGCGGAGGCGATTCGAGCTGTGGGCTTATCCGCCCGGTCCGACGCATTCAGCGTCGGCGAGCCGGTCGCACTGACGGATGCAATGTGTGCTCGGACGGCAGCAAAGCATAAGTGTGCCGTGCTCAGCGCGTACATGATTCCGGTGACTATTCAAAGTTCGGCGCCGGATGGTTCCCTTTGCGAGATCGGCAACTTCCGCCGGCGAATCGAAGTTCAGACGGATGCCCTCGATTCACCCTTGCCCTGGACATTCAGTGGTGTCATTCGCGGGGATTTTCGCGTTACCAATGTCGATGACTCGGGCTCCATTTCGTTCGGAAGCTTCCGCCGCGACAGCATGCCGCCGCCGCGGTTCGTTTACATTCAAAGCGAAACGCCGGATTTGAAATTGGAGCTGGAATCCAATCGAGTGCCGGAATACCTCAGTGCCAAATTGGTCAAGGAGTCGGCGGCCGGCGATCCGGTGAATACTTGGAAGCTCGAGATTGGCGTTCTGCCCCGGGCATACGGCCGCTTCCCGCGTGACGACGATCCGGCTTACCGGGACAGCGCAGTTTACATTCACACCATCGGCAAAACTCCTGAGCAACGCATCCGCGTCTCGGTGCGCGGCGATGCCGGCAATGGCTGACCGGGAGTCGCAGGCAGTTTGGGCGAGTCTTGCGCCTCGCACGGCCTTGATAAGCGCTTCTCAGGGCACCAGCCCTACGGATGAGGGAAGGCCGGCGTGTCCGATGGTCGAATAGGAGAATCGGCGGGCCTTACGGAGGGGGCTGCCTTGGCTGGATGCACGGGCCGTCCGTACGCCTGCCACATCCGGGCGTGCCGCGACGCCCTTCTGTTCGTTTACGAAGGAAGCCGCCGATGACGCCAATCGATTCGGGAGAACGTCCCGCTCCGGCTTCTCGTTTTTTCATCTCGCCGCGCTGGAGATTTCGCGTTCTGATCCTCGCGGGTGCAGCAATCGGCCTTGTGGCCGGCCTGGCTAGCTGTGGCGCTCCTCGTCAACCACCCGCACCTGCTGGCGAGACATTTGACACCTCCGCGCTGCGACCGTCCATGTTCCGCAAGTGGCCCAAGCCGGACGTGGCCCTGGTGCTGTCCGGCTCCGCACATGGCTATCTATTGCCCTGCGGCTGCTCACACCCGCAAATTGGCGGGATGGAACGGCGCTACAACTTTATTCAGATTTTGAAGCAGAAAGGCTGGCCGGTCGTAGCGTTCGACGTTGGCGACGTAGCGCAGGAGGAAGGACCGGTCAAATTGCCGAACATGCAGGGGCTGATCAAGTATCGCTACGCCATGGATGCGATGAAGCTAATGGGATACGCGGCCGTGGGCATCGGCGAATACGAAGCTAACCTGTCGCTGGCGAGCGTGCTGGATGAGTGGGCGTTGAACAATCTGCCCACTCCGGTTCTCATCGCGAACCTGCAAGACGCGGACAAGAGATTTCCTGACGAGACTGCAAGCTGGAAGCTCCTGACGCCTGATGGCTCGGACATTAAGATCGGCGTTACCGGTCTGGTCGGCCACACCGTTGCCAAAAAGATCAAGAAAAAGGACCCATCGATCGTCTTCACCAACACGCGCGAGGCGCTCGGCGAAGTTCTCAAGAAGATGGATGCCGCCAAAGTTAATCTGCGTGTCCTGCTGTACCAAGGCTCACAGCGCATGCCGTACGAGCGTGACGCCGATGATCGGGACGACAAGAAGTACGAGGCTGAAGCGGTCGAGTGTTCAAAAGCGTTTCCTCAATTTGACATCATTGTCTGCTTGAACGAAGAGGACACGCCCTCGAGCGAACCGGTCTGGGTCAAGCACGATAAAGTCGCCCGAAAGACCCCGGTGGTCGCCTTGGGTCACAAGGGAAAATACGTCGGCGTTCTGGGTGTCAATCGCACCGGCCGATCGGACGAGCCGTTCGAGATGCGCTATCAGCTCGTAGAGATGAGCGAGTCGTTGAAGACGCCGAAGGAGCAGGAGCACGATCAGCCGATCATCAAGCTAATCGAAAACTACACCCGTGAACTCCGCGACGGCAAATACCTGGCAAAATACGGCAAAATGCGCCACAGCCTGCAGGTAGCCGTCAAGGGCGTATCGCCGGCGTATATCGGCTCGGACAAGTGCAAGAAGTGTCACGACTCGGAATACGCCGTGTGGAAGAAGTCGGCTCATAGCCACGCGTACCAGACGTTGGTCGATGCCAAGAACCCGGGAAACCGCCAATACGACCCGGAGTGCATCGTCTGCCACACGGTTGGTTTTGCCTACCAAAGCGGCTTTGCCGACGCGGACAAAACGCCGCGCCTGGAAAACGTCGGCTGCGAGAACTGCCACGGTCCCGGCAGCGAACACGCCGCGAATCCGAAAGACGAGCAGTGGCTGCGACTTGTCAACCCGTGGAAAGCGCCCGAGGACGAGACGCCCACGGCAAAAGCAAAGCGCATGCAACGGATCGACTTCTTCTGCATCACTTGTCACGACTCGGAAAACGACGTGCACTGGTCTGCCGATACGTTCCCGGAGAAGTGGAAGCAGATCGTTCATCCTCGCGGCGGCGAATAAGGCGATCGGCGGGCTCTCAAACCTCGATCATCGGCCGAACAAGCCTCGCTACTCTGCAGCGTCATTTGCCGGCGTGCTTCACTGCGCTCAGGACCTACCAGCCGGGACCACTTGTCCGAGCGAGAGTTGCGTGAGGTCGATCGATCAATTTGACGCAGCGCCTGCTTGATCTTTCTTGAGCAAATCGCGGATCTCGGTGAGCAATTCCTGGTCCCTCGTCAATGGCAGCGGCGCTTGCTGTTTCGTCTTCAGGACGAAGCCGAGGAACTTGACGGTAAAGAGAAAAAGCGCGAGCGACACGATGACGAAATTGACCACGTCGCCGAGAAACTTGCCGAAGGGGACTGTGGCCGAGCCGACTCTGATGGCCCATCCTTCATATCCTTGATCGCCGGGCAAGATGATTCCCAGAATCGGCATCACGATGTTGTCGACCAGGGAACTCACAATTTTGCCAAACGCCGCTCCGATCACGACGCCGACCGCCAGGTCGATGACGTTGCCCTTGAAAGCAAAGTTGCGGAACTCCTCAGCCAGGTTGCGGGCCTTCAGCGTCGGGTCCATGTCGTCAATCTCCCCGGGCGACGAATCCTATTCACTCCCCGATGAAGAAGCAGGAATGATGCCACGGTACCGCTACGACACGCTGAGATTGGTGACCGCGGCCAGCCAATAGTTTGTGACTTAGAATCTC
>Ga0326727_10017344_pt1 | contig 14966 bp, 10 predicted proteins | sample MB2enrmetagenome_FD_207643 | JGI IMG/M metagenome (GOLD analysis project Ga0326727, IMG submission 207643) | Lab enriched peat soil microbial communities from McLean, Ithaca, NY, United States - MB29MY | ecosystem: Environmental > Terrestrial > Soil > Wetlands > Peat | place: USA: New York... | reverse complement strand
TCACGGTCAGTACTGCGAAAGATCTCGTACGGAATAGTCTGTCATACACAAGTATGGCGGATCTTGGCCAGGCAATGCCGATAGGGGCGGAGGAACGAGTGAACCTGACTTCACACGAGGCGCGGGTTAGCGTTTCAGCATTGTTATCCAGCACGATATACTCGGAGCCCAGGCCGCCCTGGCTGATGTCGATTAATCTACCTACAATCGGCTTGTCATTCAGACGCGGTTCAGGATTGAGGATGGCCAGGGCCTCAATTCGTTCTACGTTCAACCGCTCATATTTTCGTTTTTCGTCCATAATCCGGATTAGGCGCCAATTTGAGTGCTGTGCATCCCAACCGTATATGGGATCGGATTTCTCCGGGCAAACCCCTCTTTTGCCGCTTTGCTTCTCGCTTTGGTCAGCGTATTCGCAGCCAGGGGTAGTCTGCATTGTGAAACTGTATTGCTTTGAGATTTTCGGCGGCATTTTAGCAAAATGTATCGAGCTGCGCAGCTCAAATATTGGGAAATGGATGCTCGGGCATGGGTATGCTCCTCCAACAAAAAAGGACTTCTCAGGATTTGATTTCGAGCAGTTCCTCATGTCCCTTTTGGACTTCTTCGCATCCTCGCATCCTCGCATTCTCGCATTCTCCGCGTCTCCGCGTCTCCGCGTCTCCGCGTGAAAGACTGTCTGGCTTTTCCTTCATCACTTTTTCGCTTGTGAAATCCTTCTGCTTCTTTGGATTTACTTCGTATGCTATATCCAATATTAAACGGTCCCTGAAATTTTGGGCCTACTGGAATCGCCGGCGTCCTCATCGATCATACCTTGTCTCTAAATTGCCGCCCTTCCCCCCGGAGCAGTGACCCCCTGCTTATAAGGAGCAAAAAAATGCATGATTTCGAAAGCATCTCTTCGGATTTGAAAAAGCATCTGGCCTTGGAGTACGAACCGGTGGGGGTGTCTCTTTACAAACAAGAAGATCCATTGCCGCCGGAAGTCCCATTTTTTCAAGGGGAACTGAAAAGCTACTGTCAAGGGCTTGCACTGGCAGGGAAAGGAAAAACCTTCCTCGTCGGCAAAGATCAGATGGGCTGCAAGCTAGGTACCTCTATCCTGGGGTTCGAAGATGAAATGGAGGGTTACCTTGACGATGGTGTTTTGGAAAAATATGGAGTGGGACTCTTTGCCTCCGAAGAAGCCGCCTCGGAAACAATTCTCAAGTCCACTTATCTCGAAAAGGGGATGACGCGGGCCGCTCTGATCGCACCGCTTTCTTCCTTTGAGGAAACACCACAGGTGGTTGTATTTACGGCAAATAGTGAACAGGTTATGTGGCTGCTGTACGCGGTTAATTACGAAAAAGGGGGCAGGATGGAACTGCCTCAGTCGGGGGGAGCATTGGGTGGCTGCGCGGACATAACGGTGCTTCCATTGCTTACCGGTATGGCTAACATAACTTTTCTCGGGCTGGGATGCCGCCTGAAATCGGCCATAGACCCCTGCCATTTGATGCTGGGGATCCAGGGCAAGACCCTGGAAACAGTCCACAGGCACATTCTGAACATGGTCAAGCCGATAGCCATGCTCAATAAAGCGCGTGCACAATAATGTGACGCCGTACTCAGCCAATGTTCGAAACCAGCTCACCGAACTGCAAATCAGGGTCCTGGAAGCGATAACCCCTGAGAAAATAGAGGACTCTCCCTCCTGGACCTGGCAAAAGCATTCAACATTTTTAAGGAAGCAGTTCCTCATGTCCCTTGGGGACACCCCAAACCACGAAAAGGCGCCTGACCGAGCCGTAGTCTAGCCCCTTGTGGGCGGCCTTTTCGTAGCAGAGCGTGTAGGGTGGGCTAAGCGCAGCGAAGCCCACCGAAACTTCGTAACAGGCAGAAATTAATGCTTCATTGGGACTTCTTCGCGTCTTCGCGTCTTCGCGTGAAAGACATTCTTTGCGGAACAGTAATTCATGCCTCATTGGGACGTCTTCGCGTTCTTCGACGTCAAAAAACGCGTCTCCGCGCCTCCGCGTGAAAGACTGTCTTTTCGAAGCAACTCCCCTTAAAGTCCCGCACCGGACGTCCGTGAAGGCGACCTCGAATATCGGCACTGGTAAGGCAACAAAACGATGCTTAGGCTTATGACTGGAAGATCGGATAACGGTCTCGAATTAAAGCATTGAGCTGGAGGATAAAAGTGAGTCAACGAGCAAAAGATCTGGCCGAGCGTCTGGGGAAATTTAACGAGGAAGTAATCGCGTTTGTCAAGAAGTGCAAGGATGAAGACTGGCGCAAAACATCCTGGGAGGATTGGCCGGTCGGTGTGGTTGCCCGTCACATCGGGGCCAACCATATCGACGGGGCCGCCAAGATGGCCGGGATGATCGTGGAGGGCGTGCCCTTCCCTGAAATGACAATGGAACAGATCGACAACATGGCGAACGAGCATGCCCGCAAGCACGCCGATTGCACTAAGGCGGAGGTGCTTGATATCTTACAGAAAACCGGTGATGGCCTGGTTCAATTCGTGGCAAGTCTCGATGACGCGAGCCTGGACCGAACCAGTTACCTTCCTGCGATGGGTACCGAGGTGAGCACCCTGCAACTCATCGAAAACGTTGTCCTGAGGTCGGCGGGCGAGCACTTCGCCGGCATAAAGAAGGCCGTTGACGCTTGAGTACCGGGTTTGAACCATGAACCCGCGCTCAAATAACAGTCGATAGATCGCGCTCACCGTCCCATACGGTCCCAATCACACAGCCGGCGCGAGGGTGGCGATTACCGTCTTGCGCTTCGACATACCTGAATTTGCTCAGAGAAAGGATATTTTTTGGCCTTTCTGCCAGAAAACGGGCCTGGAAGGATATCAGACATGATGTGCATCCCCGGAAAGGCCACCGGCGACTCAAGGTATTTGCGATTGGGTTATTTTCAATCAAAACCGGAGAAAAGGGTTGCGTGTTCTCAACAAGTCCCCTTTGGCCTATACTCCATTTGGATTATCTGGCAGATTATATGGGAAACCATCAGTGATTTCCGTTATATTCACATTACCGGGTCCCCAGTTTCCATTCCAATCTACCTGAAATGTCTGGAGTTTAGACGACGAAAAATTTTCAGCCGTTACCTCCAGACAATACCGAAAGACACCCTTTCCCTTCATTACTCCCTTGAAATCCTGAGTCCGAGTAAAAAGCACAGGTTCAAACTGCAATAGTTCGCTATTGTCCGCATAACGCGCCACCCTTCCAAAATCGAACACTCTCTCTCGAGTAAACTGTACGAATTGCTGTGAGTATTGACTTGGGGACCAGAAATATGGGAGAGGGACCGGGATCGAGATTTCTTGAAAGTTACCGGGGGAAATTTGCTCATAAATTTTTTTAACATATACACAGCAATTTCTCACTGTAAGCGGTTTCCAAGTATTCACAACAATCAGGTGATAGTATATCCATTCCACGCTCTTTGTTGAGTCTTTTTGGTTACTAATGATTACATATGCTTCAGTAGGTGTATGCAATTTGATCGTTAGTTTAGGTGCTTTAAAGAATCCAGCAGTAAGAAGAGCCAGTGCGACTGTTCCTAATGCAACAAGAAAATTGATTACTAAGCCCGGCCATTCGCTCCGCAATGGCCCCTGTTCACCTTTTGGACCGACTTCCCCCTGTGGTCCCTGGATACCCTGTGGCCCCTCGATACCCGGTAGCCCTTGAGGCCCCATCCGGTTCCATGACATGGGTATTTCTGTTTTTCGGCAGCTCTTTGGGCTGTCTACAAGACGAATTGTTCCGGTCTTCTTGTCAGCGCAAGCGTTAATAAGGTCACTGTGGGCGAGAGCGGCATGATTTGAGAGCGCTAATGCGGCAAAAAGAAGAACAAATAGGGCAAGTTTATTCATCCATACCTCCTTTGCGCAAACGCGCCTTCAAACCTCTTCGAACAAATCCTTCACCTTCACATCCAGGGCGCGGGCGCCCTGCTAGATCTCGAACATGAATTACTTAGTCTCCTTCAATGTGTACCCCTTTGACCGCATACATAATTCATAGAGCGGTTTGGCTCTTTCGTCCAGGGCTAGATAGCCTGTCGGATAGCTGCCAGGCGCTTTGGTTGCTTCAAAACGACATGCCGCGTCGTCTCGTTTAAACTGCTCCTGAGTGACTCCCTCCTTCTGCCGAGCGAATGTCTTAGGGGAGCTGGCGCAGGAAACAAGTGCGACGCACAGAATGGCACAAAGCAGCACCGTTTTCATAGTTCCTCCTTTTGTTGGCGAGGAACGGCAAGATAACAGCTCTATAATACAGGCAAAAGTGATTTTAACAACAGAAAATGAATTTCCAAATCCGTGCTGGTGTGCTCGGACGATCAAAGACACAGGCAAGGCGGAAAAATCTATTGCAGACATTCTCGAGGGGGGGGTGCCGTTCTTTGCGCCCTGCCGATAGGTAATCGTGGGCGCTGCGCTAAACTCACGTTTCGGATAGCACCTGGATAAAGGGAAACTTACTGCCGGAGGTTTTGAAGGTAATCGTTTGGTGTCTGGCCCAAAGCGCTTAAGAAGATTGTGACATGATTTATATACATTTGAGACGGGGCAAAGTTAACATGTTGCAAGCTGGTTGAATTTATTGAATTAAGCCATGCAGGGATGTAATAGAAGGGAGTCAGATACTTGCTATCCGGGCGCGAAGCGCAATAGGCTATGCACTGGTCTCCGGAATGGAAATCACAATGGAGCGAAATGTCTCTGGTGCGCAGGACCATACGTCGCAGAGCATGGAGCTTATGAAATAGCCCAGATTCCCTGACGAGATTGCACCGAGTGCATTGTCGTTCACTTTCTTGCCGAATGTTTTCAGAGGGGTATTGAATGATAAATGATTTGCCAGCAAGTATTTGGAAGCTATTATGCCTGTTTATACTCTTCTTAATAGTATTCGACTTGATCTTTGTCAGGTGGAAAAAACTCAGCAGTCTCGATTGGAAGAAGACCGAATATATATGGCTTGGTGTTGCTGCGCTTGGGTTGATTTCCATGTCAGCACAAGTTAGGAACTGGCTTGCTATTAATAAAGCTCAAACAGCAAGACTGAGGGCGGAAAATTACTATTCTTTCCTCAGAAGCTATGCCGGAGGATCAGAGCCGCCAAACTACGTCTGCATGAAGTTTGTCAGGTCAGAGTATTCACCTGATAATCTCGATGAAGCTCAAGCTGAATACGATAAGTTTTGTGCATGGAATAAGCAACTCCTTGAAAAGCTTCCACTTCGAATCCCAAATGATCTGGCAGACCTCAAATACTCCGAATATCAGCCTGACAAAACACCTCACAGTCCGCCCTTAATAGACTATCTAAGTACAATTAAAATGTATTTTAACCAGTATCAGATCTACAGAAATGAATATATATCATTAAATAATTGTGCTGAGCGATCTGAGTTAGAAATGACTCTTTTCTATATATCCCCGGTCCTTTTGTGCTTTGCTCTTGCTCTTCGTATCACAAAGGTTACAGGGGATATTAAGACTGAAAGGATCAAACAGCAGGGTTAGTCGATCTGATTCGCAGTATGGGCTGCACGAACCTGTGGATGTCACACTAGATTGCCTGGGCCTTGAGAATGGTAAGCGAGAAGCAATACAGATCTCCTTGTCCTTGAATTCCTGAGGACCCAAGAGTTCAGCACATCCGGATCATACTTTTTGTGCGAGGTGACTCCGGTCAGATTCTACCTGCTGGCAGGGCTTCTTGAAGGTGGTGGAGTCGGTGTCTGGTTAGTACGCTGCCTCCATCCGAGAAAATCAGCCCACCGAAGGAAATACTTCTTTGGGGAAATCCTTATTGACTGGAGAGGAAATAGCATTAACCTGGAATAAGTGATGAATTTTTAGCCATGTCCTCGACTGAAGGCCGGCAGGCGTGAGTAGTCAGGCGGACGTCCTACAAGGTAAGAGAGGAAGATAATTATGCCGATCCGCCTAAAGCACAGTGATAAGCCACGAAGTCGGATGCAACCAGCGAAACATGAGGGACTTAGCCCACTATAAGCTACCATTGTAGTGGCGTATTATGCGGACATCCCACAATACGCATCTTGTGCGGATAAGCCCATTATTGTTAGGCCAGTTAGGTGCCCGATACTATCACAATCGTTGGTGGGATGGCTAAACACCGCTAGTGCAAAGGGATAATGTGCAACGCGCGATTTTCGGGGAAGGTTAGGAATGCTCAAAATCGAGAGAGTTCTTAAGAATGCTGGAGGTACCTTCTTTGACAAGTACCACTTGATGAAAGAGCGACTGCTCAACGTTGAGTATGAGCATTGGGCAGCTGGCTTTGCAAAGGGTAACAACCATGGCAGAGGCCACATCACCCGCGTCCTTGAAAACCTCGATCGCCTTCTTGGCTCTGATCCACTACAACATCTTATTGGCGTTTATGAACTTTTTCTGGCTATGATGTCCATTCTGTATCATGATATTGGGCTTCTTCGGAAGCGGAAGGGACATGCGGAACTCTCTAAGGCACTCCTTGAAGGCGATGTAAATAATGCATACATCATTGACGGGAGAGATAAGGAGATCATCGAAGCTGCGGTCGTAAGTCATTCAAGCAGCAATGATATCGCAGTGGAGTGTAGTCGTTTTTTGCCTGTGATGAATATTGGCGGTCACAGTGCCCGTCCGACCGTCATTGCCGCTTTGGTAAGGCTCGCCGATGAGTTGGATGAGGATTACCGCCGAGCCGATCCTATTCTGCAAAAAAGGCTCAAAGTGCCCGCCGAATCGCGGTTCTTTTGGCGTTTCTGCCAACGCGTCAGTAGTGTCAGCCCGAACTTGGTTGCGAAGTGCATCTATCTAGATCTTGCCCTAGAGCCAAAGGATACTATGGCCTATGGCAGAGTATCCGGTGGGAAAACGCGGCACTTTGTCGCCTTTGTTGCCGAGAAGTTGGCCAAGATTAACAAAGAACGAGTGATTGTAAACCGCTTCTTACCAGCAGGGCTGCAGTATACCGGCCTACACGTCAATGTTATGCCCTTATCTAACCATTCTACGTGGACTGTTCCAAGAACCTTTGTCTTTAACGATAGCACAAATGCCGAGATGTTTCTGGGCAGCTTTCCTGAACTTTTAGAGCAGCCTGCTAAAAAGGCTATGATAGCTATTCTTGAGCACATGCGCCAGGGGAACTTAGATAAGGCGCTCCAGAAGCTCGATCGCCTTGATAGTGTTGCTGCAGATCTTTCGGTTGAGCTGCAGCTGCACATCTCGTTCGATAAGGCTTGCACATACTCGCTCAAAGCTGGCCACCTAGCTCAAGATTCCAAGGAGCGTACTGAAGCGCTTGATGAAAGCGTCAAGTGCCTTTTTAGATGGTTTGAACAGGGGCAAAATGGAGGTTGGGGCGCAATCGGTCGAACTGTTGACGCAGAAGTGCACCGTATGGCGACCGACCCCGATCTAGCCCTTGTTCGCAAGACGCGTAGAAAGGTCTTGCAACAAACCATTCCATTCACTCGCCGGCGTGAAAATAGAGGCGGTGCTGGCGACTCGTTTTGCGTACCCAGAGGAACCTTGATCGAAACTCCTCAAGGAAAACGACCTGTCGAGAACCTACTTCCAGGCGATGCTTTGATATCACTTAGACTTGCGGAGAAAGTCAGGCCTGTGAGGGCTACCATAGCTGCAATTGCCACATCGAGGAAAGCCCGCTGTCTCCGATTGAATCAGAGTTGGCTTGTGACACCCACTCAGCCAGTTCGAAGCCCAACAAAGTGGGTTGAGGCTCATTCTATAAGACTAGGCGATTGGATAATGGATGGCCAAGGCATGCTTATTCGGATCAATGAAATAGAGACCGTGGAGGACTACTTCGAAGTTTTCGATCTGGTCACCGACGATCCCAGTCATAACTATATAGCGAACGGCCTACTTGTTCATAACAAATTACCCATGGATATTATTTTGGGGAGAGAAAGATATTAAATGATGATTATTAGCTCCTATAGTGTTAATGCTACCCATTAGAAGCATTTCTGATTACGCTGTGGAGCATAGTATACTAAAAGGGTGAGCCCTTGAATCGTAGATCTGCAACCTGGACTAACTTTCGCTCAAGCGGACCCGAACCACGCCGGTCGCATCCTCTGGCGCTTCCTGTAATCCATTGGTGGCGCAGTCCGGGCTGCTTATCTGGCAGTTGGCAACTTAACAAAAGGGGTCCAACTTAACAAAAGGGGCCGAGCCGCGATAACTGCCCGAATTTACATGACAAGGATTCAAAATCATGGCTCGTACGCGGCTTAGAAGCGTATTTGGGGGGTCAAAAACGATCATCTAAAGCAAGCCGGAGTGGCTTAATCCATGGCCAGAGCCAAACGACACTTCCTGCCCTGATCCCCCCGACGAGCCCCTGGCCCGGCTTAGAGCTATCATTTTACAGCCCCAAACGCGCTTCTAAGCACTAACAGGGCATGATCTTTTAACGTTTACCCATAGAAACCGTGTTATTGCCTTGCCCCGACCCAATGCCGTAAAACTTAAGCCGGACTTGAGCCCAGCGCAGCATAGCAGCAAGCAAACTTCGAGTTCTCCTGCGCCTTCGTGAGACTACAGTTTGGAGCGGTCAGGAAGGCCCGCCAGAGTCACGAAGAACACGAAGGAACACGAAGGTGCACAAAGAAAACCGATCTGGAGAAGCACCTTTGTGGGTTTTCGAACCTGAAAAGTATTGGTCGAACACGAAGAAGAGAAAGCACAGGAAAACCTTTCCCATACAAGATCCCTGACAATGATTTTCCTTCGTGCACTTCGTGTATCCTTCGTGCTCTTCGTGACCCCAAAAGCATTCGAATCCAAAGTTAACAGCATTGGGTCCGACCCCTTTTCCCCGCCTGGATTGCTCATAATGCATCCCTATCTGAGTATATCCCCGGAGATCACCATGCGCTGCACTTCGCTGGTGCCTTCGTAGATTTCCGTGATTTTGGCATCCCGCATATAGCGCTCGACCGGATAATTTTTTGTATACCCGTGTCCGCCGTGGATCTGCACGGCCTTGACGGTCGTCCACATCGCCGTTTCCGATGCGTACAACTTCGCCATCGCCGCCTCCGTGGAGAAACGGGCGCCGGAATCTTTCGTCCACGCGGCGTGGTAGACCATGTGGCGGGCCGCCTGTACGCGAGTGGCCATATCCGCCATCATCCACTGCAGACCCTGGAAACTGGAGATGGGCCGTCCGAACTGCTGCCGTTCCTTCGAATAGGTAATCGATGCTTCCAGGGCGGCCTGAGCGATGCCCAAGGCCTGCGCGCCGATTCCAATGCGGCCGAAGTCGAGGGCGTTCATTGCCACCTTGAATCCCGCACCTTCGCCTTCCAGCAGATTTTCCCGCGGTACTTCACAATTGTTGAACACAATTTCGCGGGTCTCCGAAGCATTGATGCCCATCTTCTCTTCGAGCTGGCCCACGCGAAACCCCGGGAAGCTCTTTTCAACGATGAAAGCGGAAATACCTTTCGTGCCCTTGCTTTTATCGGTCATGGCCATAACGATGTAGAATTCCGCCCGGCCGCCGTTAGTGATGAACAGTTTACTGCCGTTGAGGATGTATTTGTCTCCGTGCAGCACCGCGGTGGTCTGGACGGCGCCCGCATCGGTTCCCGCAGCCGCTTCAGTCAGGCAGAAGGCTCCAAGCACTTCCCCTTTCGCCAGCGGAACCATATACTTCTTCTTCTGTTCCTCCGTGCCCCATTGAAAAATAGGATGGGTTCCCAGTGCCGTGTGAGTCGATACGATAACTCCTGTGGAAGCGCAGGCACGCGAGAGCTCTTCCACGACTATTGCAAAGGAGAGCCCATCGGCCCCTGCTCCGCCGTATTTCTCGGGAAAAGGAACGCCCAAAAGGTCCAGCTCCCTTAGCCTTGCTACTGTTTCGACTGGAAAGCGCTTGTTTTTGTCTATTTCCGCCGCAATGGGCCTGACTTCACTTTCGGCAAACTCGCGCACCATCTTGCGGATCAGTTCCTGTTCCTCTTTCAGCTTAAAATCCACGGTCCGGCCTCCTTATGTCAGGTTGGTGCAAATCCTCTTCACGGTGCAGAGATTGACGGTTGCATTTCGCTCTGCCCTGTATTCTGTCAAATCCAACGTCTCGTTTCAGGCTACCTCTTTGCATAAATGCCATGTGAAAAAAATAAGACTTTCGCTCCAAATGGTTGGTCACGTTTCATGCTGCTATGAACCCCATTTTCCTGAGATGTTTGTCAATATCCGCCGGACAACCGCACAGGGCGAATAATCCTTCTTCGGGGACCTCTACCCGAAAGGTGCCGGTAGATACCTGTTTTACTTAGACCGTTATGCTGTATTATTTTTGTTCTTACTCTGGCAAGTGCAGCCGCAACAACAGCATCCGCAGATATAACCTATACATCCGAACCGCACTTCGTGGTCGGTTGCCGCCCGGAAAAACTCCCTGGACAAGTTGACAGACCTCGAAATAATACGATTTCCCAATCAACCATGCAAATAAAAGCCTCAATACTGCTGATTCTTGCAATTTCAGGACGCCATCCTGCGAACCTTATTTCCTGTGGATAAAAACGTCCCGAAACCCTAAGCCACCCCTGTGTTGTGAACCTGAGTGAGATCTGGCCTTTTTGGCCACAGGAGATGGCAAAAAATAGATTTTAAGCAGCCTTCCGAGAGGTCGGTCCCGGAGACGATTTTAAAACGGATGAACCGAAAAGTTCATATTCCGGCTGGCGCGCGAAGTGGCATTTATACTTTTGAGATTTTAAAATTATTTAATAGGAAACAAGTCTTAAGGGAAACTAACCAGAAGGATTTGAGGATAAATATATGAAAGAGAATTTCGAAAAAGATGCTGTGCTGGGTGGCCCCTCAGGTCTCAAAGAGATCACAAACCCCGAAGAGATCATGAAACTGCTGCATATGACTCGGGAGCAATTGGACGGCATCGTGAAAGAGGGGAAAATGCCGATGCTGCTCGATATGATCAACGGCAGAATGCTTGACGGCCCATGGCGGCTCCTCAGGCCCGATTATGCCGATAGGGTCATGCGAGAGCTAAATTTGACTCCAGAGGAACTAGACCAAATTTCTGAGCAGGAGGTATCGGCGCTGTTGTTTAAGAAAATGGCAATGGAATTGTTTCAAAACGGGGGAAAACCGGAATCTGCGTACGAAGCGCGTACGTAAAATAAAAAGGGGAAACAGGTAAAACCTGCAACCCCTTGATTTTACAAGCGCGCCCAGGGTGATTCGAACACCCGACCTACGGATTCGTAGTCCGGCACTCTATCCAGCTGAGCTATGGGCGCAAACCAAGCCTGATTTTTAACAAAAAGCCGCTCCGAAAGCAAGCGCTAAGACCGCAAGCGTTCACCACAGAGGCACAGAGGGCACAGAGAAAAACAATTGGACGAACAGACAAAACTAGAAGCCAGGTTCGTTCATGAAACTTTTCGCGGTTTAGGGTGCCCCACAGAAACATGATAAACTGTGATGAGTGCTTTCTCTGCTTTCTCTGCATTGCTAACATGCAAATACTTGAAATTTTGGCAAGCATACGGGCTAAGCTAATGTTTTTTCTCTGCGTTTTTCTCAGCGGTCTCAGCGTTCTCAGCGGTGAATAGCTTTTGGTTTTTTGGTTGCGGCCCGAGGCTGCTCTGTGTTCTCTAAAGATCGACCCTGGCCCCTCGAAGCGGGCCACCGGGTTTTTGGAATTATCGAACGTCTCTGTGGTGGAATGTTGCGAAGATTCAAAGCCTCCCCGACCTCAGTATAGAGACGATCAGCCAGATTCCGAGAAGGGTTGCAACCGCGTAGCCGCTTACTCCCAGGATTGCCGTCAGCGAGACGGTCTGGGCGCCGAGAAGGTTGAAAGTGAACTCCATGACCTTCTGGCCCGAATTTAGGATCATCGCGCCGGCTATGATCGAAGCCGCGATTATTATGCCGACCGTCAGGCGGTTTGCGCCTTTTTCGACCTGGGTCCGGGCCTCATCAAGGCCGGTGTGGCGCACCTCGATCCGCTGCCTGCCCGCCGCGGTCTCCCTCAGGATGTCGTTCAGATATTTGGGGATGCTCCTTGTGTACCCGCTTAGCTTTCGGCCCTCCCGGTCGAGGTTTCTCATCATGCTCTGGGTGTTTAAGCCGCGCTGAAGCAGTTTCTTGGCGTAGGGTTTGGTCACCTCGAGGATGCTTGCGTCGCTGCCGAGTATCTTCCCCAGCGCCTCGGTCTGGATAAATGTTTTCAGAAGCAGCAGCAGGTTTCTCGGCAGCCTCACATGGTATTTCAAAACGAGGTCCATCAACTGGTCATAGACGTCCTTTGCCGAGATGTGCTGAAGGGAGCGGCCATAGAAGGATTCGCTCATGTCCTTCAGGTCGGTCCGGAACGACTTGAGGTCCATACTCTCGTCTATCAGCCCTGCTTCCGCGAGGGCATCCATAACCATGTCGTAATCGTGTTCGGCGTATCCCAGAAAGAGGTTGGCGATCTGGCGCATCATCTCTTCGTCCAGGTACCCGGTTATACCGAAATCGACGAGGCTCACCCGCCCGTCGTACATTACTATTGTGTTCCCGGGGTGCGGGTCGGCATGGAAGAAGCCGTAGAGCATAAGCTGGCGGGAAAAGGCGCGCAACCCGATCATCGCCACTTCTTTCGGGTCGATCCCTGCTGCGCGGATCTCTTCGACCTGGTCCATCTTCATGCCATCGATATGTTCCATCACGAGCACAGACCTGGTCGTGTAGTCCCAATGGACCTTCGGGATGTAAATCTCGTCGACTTCCTCGAAATTCCCGGCAAATTTTTCTATGCTTCCGGCCTCGATCATCATGTCGAGTTCACGGATGATATTGCGTTCGAATTCCTTGACAAGATTCGTGGCGCCTATGACGCGGCCGATTTCCAGGGCTTTTTCCGCCTTTGCGGCCAAAAAATACATCAGGCGCAGGTCCTCTCTTATCTGCCGGTCGATTCCGGGCCGGATAATCTTGACCGCGACCTTCTCACCTGAATGCAGCTTTGCGATGTGTACCTGTCCCACCGATGCTGCCGCGATGGATTTCTCGTCGAATTCGGCAAAGAGCACGTACAAAGGGCGCTTCAGCTCACCTTCGATAACCGCCTTGACCTCCCCGAAGGGGACAGGAGGCACCATGTCCTGGAGTTTTTTGAACTCGGCTATGTATTCGGGGGGGAAAATGTCGGCGCGAGTGCTCATGATCTGGCCCAGCTTCACGAAACTCGGCCCCAGTTCCTCCAGCACCAGCCGGATGCGGCGGGCGGATGGGAACCCGCCGCTCAGAAGCATCTCACCCTCCGAGACCTCCGGGCGCGTTTTCCTGCCGCTGAGAAGCCTTTCGAGAAGGTCCCCCGCTCCGTGTTTGACGAGGACCCTTGAGATCTGGCCAAACCTTCTCAGCCCTTTAAGCCCGTGGATTCCTCTGGAGATTTTCATCTAGTTTCCTTATCGGGAGCCTCACTCACACGATCCGGGCAGTGTCACCCGCGCCCGTTCCAGGTTTGCGGTTCTGCAATATAGCTCATTGCAGGTTTTCGATAAAGAAGGACTTCTCAGGGACGGATGCAGCACGCTCTACCCGCTATTCACCCCATGCTTCCCGGCTTTTTGAGATCTTCTTCTTTACCCCGGCCCAGGTGTCGGTCAGCAGAAAGGAATTTTCCCATCTTTCTAGGAAAAGAACATACATCTCATAAGGAATTGAAAAAGTCATTTCGTCGGTTTTCATGAACTTCCTGTCCGATGGGTCCCAGCCACCTATGACAGCCCGCATCCTGCCTTGTTTCAGGTAGTGCAGGGGCCATGTGACCATGTAGCTGCACCCGGCGCCAAACGGTGAGGCAACCGCTTCAAAGTCCTCGGTGACAAATGTGGCAAGCGTGCATAAACCCGCCATGACCTCGCCCCTGGCAAAGAAGGTGACAACTTCCGGCGTTTCGTTTTCCTTGAAGTGGCTGACCGGTTTGAACACACAGAATTTCGCAGGCGCGGGCCGGGGGTCCATTGTATCGAAAAATCGCCGTGTCACCTCGGGTGAGGGAAGGTATCGTTCACCGGGGAACCGGCCCGGGATGCCGGTTGAGACGTAATGCGCGATAGATTCGAGCTGCGGCTTGTGGAAGCCGAGGTAAAATGAACCCCCTACGCATCCGAAGCGGCCGGCTTCGAAATAGGCGGCAGTTTTTTTCTTTCGGGCAAGCCATATGTTTCCCATTACGCAAGACCAGTTCTGAAAGAGCGCAGAGAAGTCGAGTTCGCCCCGCTGCTCCATTTCGTAGGAGAACGCGGCGCCCTCTTTGGGAACGAATCCGCTCTCGGGCTCCGTGTCGGTATAGAACATGCCAAAAGGTTCCTCGGGGTATCCGATGGTTTCCAGGAATGCGGTCAATGAACTACTCATGAGGCCTCCTTGTTTGAGTTCTTGCGCGAGCAATCGGATTACGGTCCTGCCGCGCCTCAGCTAAGATACCATAGAATAAAGAGTTTTTAGTTTTGAGTTTTTAGTTTTTAGTGGCAAAGAAAGACGGCGCTACCGTCGGATTGAAACGCCTGTATTGGAGATGTTGGAGGTAATCTTTTTGGTTCATCCGGCAAACGCGTACTTGGACAATTTGCCGGCGATGAAAGGGATTGCAAAGCGTCATTCCCGCTAAGCCTGCCCTCGAAGTGTTTAGTCGGGGGGCGGGAATCCAGTGTTTATTTGGTGAGTTAAAAGCCTTTATTCGTCATTAAGGTTCATCCGGCAAACGCGTACCTGGACAATTTGCCTGCGATGAAAGGGGTTGCAAAGCGTCATTCCCGCGAAGGCGGGAATCCAGAAAGAGCGGTCCATCGTGGCAAAACAGTTCTTTGTCTACATCATGGCAAGCAGACGAAACGGCACACTGTATATCGGCGTAACATCG
>Ga0326727_10017343_pt1 | contig 14967 bp, 15 predicted proteins | sample MB2enrmetagenome_FD_207643 | JGI IMG/M metagenome (GOLD analysis project Ga0326727, IMG submission 207643) | Lab enriched peat soil microbial communities from McLean, Ithaca, NY, United States - MB29MY | ecosystem: Environmental > Terrestrial > Soil > Wetlands > Peat | place: USA: New York... | reverse complement strand
CGCATGACGTTGCAACACTACGTGCGCGCATCGTCCGCCGCGCCGGCCCGCGCCTTCGGCCTGTATCCGCGCAAGGGCGTGCTGGCCGTGGGCGCGGACGCCGACATCGCGGTGGTGGACCTGCAACGGCACGGCCTGATCACGGCGGAGCGGCTGCACTCGCGCTCCAAGGTGACGCCGTGGGCCGATCGCGCGGTGCAGGGCATGCCGGTGATGACCCTGGTGCGCGGCAAGGTCGTCATGCGTGATGGCGAGATCGTTGCGTCGCCGGGATGGGGGCGCCAGGTGACGGTGCGGATGCCCCCGCCGGAGGTGCGCAACGCCGACCGGACCATGCGCGCGATCACCGATCCCGCGAACTTCGGCACATGACCGCCACCCGCATCGGTCAAACCTTCAGCTCCACCGACTGCAACACCACCGACATCGCCCGCGGATCGCCCACATCGTCCGATACCTCGAATTCCAACGCTGCACCCTCGGCCACCGTACCCCGCGCCTCCGCGTCGAAGTGCTCGCGAAAGTGCTCAGCGGACATCTGGCTGAGCGCGCCAAGCCAGATGTCGGCCCGGGCAACCGTTTCGGCCCCGGCATCGCGCGCCGCCAGCTCCAGGCGATGCACCAGATCGCGAATCATTCCGGTTTCATGCATGCGTGGTTTCTCCTGCCAGTAACTCCGCCAACCGACCAAGCTCAGCCTCAACGCGCCTCGCCACCTCATCCGCCACCGCGGCCACCTCCGGGCTGACCGGCGCGCCTGGCGCGAAGTCCGCCCCCTCGATCGCAAACGCAACGACATGACGCGGCAGCAGGCCCAAGGTGCGCGCCAGCCCCACCGCCTCCGCCACGCCAAACGCGTGCGTCGAAGACATCGAGACCTCACCTTGCAAATTGTCCCCCAGCAGATCCAGCCGATGCACCTGTCCCGGCGTATCCCCCGGCGCCGCGGCGTCCACCAAAACCACCGCATCCCGCCCAGCCCAGTCATCGATCAGCGCCAGCGCATCGCCGCTGCGCTCGATGATCGCCACATCCCGCGCCACGTGCCCCACCAACCGGCGCACAATCAACGGCCCGATGGCGTCGTCGCCGCGGTCCGGATTGCCAATGCCGATGACCAGCATCCGCGCCTGCGCTGCCCGCGTCATTCGCGATGCACCGCCAGCTTCAGGAAATGGCACGAACAGGAAATGCACGGATCGTAATTGCGGATCGTCTGCTCGCACTTGTCCCGCAACGCATCGTCCGGCAGGTCCAGCGCCGTCGACGCCACCGCACACAAATCCTCTTCTATACTAAGCTGGTTCTGCGACGTTGGCGGAACGATGCGCGCCGTCACCACGCTGCCGTCGGCGGCGATCTCGTAACGATGATAGATCATCCCGCGCGGCGCCTCGGTGCAGCCATGCCCCACCGAGGCCCGCGGTTCCACCGCCACCGCCGGCGCGTCCGGCTTGCGATACGCCGCGATGATCCGCAACGCCTCATCGCACGCGTAAACCACCTCGATCGCGCGGACGATAATGCTCTTGAACGGATTGCGGCACACCGGCCCCAGCCCCGCCTCCCGCGCCAGCGCCTGGATGTCCGCCGGCAGCCGGTCGAAGTTCAGCGCGTAGCGCGCCATCGGCCCAACAAGATAACTGCCGCGTCGTTTCAGCACCGATTGCAGCGAGGTCGAGTGCGAAACATGCCGCTCCTCAAACTCGCTGTCATACGCACTGATCGCGATGTCCAGCCCACGATTCGATACGATCCGATCGCCAATGATGGCGTATTCGCTGGAATGGCGCAGCGCGACGAACTCGTAGTCGCGCTCGTAGTCCGGGAAGGGAAACCCCGCCACCCAGCGCAGCGTTCCCACCGCCAGGTCACGCGCCTGCTTCAATTGTTCCGTAATTGGTTCGAAATCGCGCCGCTCCGGCACCCGGTAGAACCCGCCAACCCGCAAGTTCACCGGATGGATCTCGCGCCCGCCCAGCAGCGTCATCAGCGCATTGCCGACCTTCTTCAGCGCCAGCCCGCCGCGCACCGCATCGCCATGCACCGCCGCCATCTGGATACCATCCTGGAACCCCAGGAAATCCGGCGCATGCAGCATCACGATATGCAGCCCATGGCTCTCGATCCACTCGCCGAGATAGATCAGCCGCCGCAATTCCCGCAACTGCCCGTCGACGTGAACGCCGAACGCGTCCTCCATCGCCTGCACCGAGCTCATCTGATACGCAATCGGACAGATCCCGCAGATGCGCGCGGTGATGTCCGGCACCTCGGCATAATCGCGCCCGCGCAGCAGCGCCTCGAACAGCCGTGGCGGCTCGAAGATCTTCAACCGCGCCCCGGTGACACGCTGATCCTTGATCGTCAGGTCAAGGGCGGCCTCGCCCTCGATCCGGGCGATATAGTCAACGCGAATCGTCTTGGTCGCCATGGGCTTCGCTTTCCTTGCGGAACGGTTCGGCAGCGGCATTGAAGGTGCTGAACACCCGCCGCAGATCACGCGGCGTCGCGCCCAGTTTCTGCCATTCGGCCGCCAGCGCGGCGGTGTTCGGCTGTTCCATCGGACCGAAACACCCATAGCAGCCGCGATGAAACGCCGGACAGATCGCGCCACAGCCGGCATGCGTCACCGGGCCGAGGCACGGCGTCCCCTGCACCATCACACACACGTTGCCGCGCAGCTTGCACTCGACACAGACGCTGTGCCCGGCGATCGCCGGCCGGCGCCCCGCCAGGAATGCCGCAATCACCTCCAGCAACTGGCCCTTGTCGATCGGACAGCCATGCAGCTCGAAATCCACCTTCACGTGCGCCGAGATCGGCGTCGAGGTCGCCAGCGTCTTGATGTACTGCGGCGAGGCATAGACTGCGGCAACGAACTCGTTCACGTCAGCAAAGTTGCGCAACGCCTGGATGCCGCCGGAGGTCGCGCAGGCACCAATCGTTACCAAAAATTTTGACTGCCGCCGCACCCGCAGGATGCGCGCCGCGTCATGCGCCGTGGTGATCGAGCCCTCGACCAGCGACAGATCATACGGCCCCTTCGCCATCACGCTGGAGGCCTCGGGGAAGTAGGCGATGTCGACCGCATCGGCCACCGCCAACAGTTCGTCCTCGCAATCAAGCAACGAAAGCTGGCAACCGTCACATGACGCAAATTTCCAGACGGCGAGCTTCGGTTTGCGTGGGGCCTTGGGCATATCGGCTCTCCTCAAAGCTCACGAATGGCATAGATCGGTTCGATCTGGTCGTAGCGGTAGACCGGCCCGTCCTTGCAGACGAAAGTCGGACCGATCTGGCAATGGCCACACAGGCCGATGGCACACTGCATGTTGCGTTCCAGCGTCACCCAGATGCGGTCGGTGGTGACGCCGAGCTCGCCCAGGGTCTCGACCGCCTGGCGGGTCAGCGCCTCCGACCGGCAGACGAACGCCTGCGCCGCCTGCCAGTCGATGCGGGCTGCGCGGATCGCCGAGACCACCCCGCCGACGCGGCCGCGGTAACCGCTGTGTGCGGAATGAACAGTCAGGTGCACATTGGTATCGAACCGCGCCCGCCAGCGATGCAGGGTGTCCTCGAACATGATATCGTCGGTGCCGCGCGTGCCATAGCAGATCACGACCTTGCCGAAATCCTCGCGCCGGTGCAGCACCTCGTAGATCAGTGGCCGCAACGGGGCCAGGCCGATGGTACTGGTGACGAAGATCATGTCCGCGCCCGCCACCTCATCGATCGGCCACGGGCGCCCGAACGGGCCGCGAATGCCGACCAGAGCGCCGGCATTCAATTCCTGCATCGCATTGGTCACCGGCCCCACGGCACGGATGGTGTGCACCAGCGTCGCCGGATCGCGGCAATCGCCGCTGACCGAGATCGGCACCTCCCCCACGCCGAACTGGTAGACCATGTTGAACTGGCCGGGCCGGAAGTGGAATGGTTTGCCGTCGAGCGATTTCAGGTGCCAGGTGTAGACGCCGGGGATCTCACGAATCACCCGGGCGATACGGAACGGCATCGGCACCATCGGGTCGGCCGGCACATCCATCGATCAGCCCCGGTGCCGCGGATGCGCCGGCGGCTCGATCACCAGCTCGACAATGCGCAGCCGCGTGGTGGCCAGCCGACGCGCCATGATCGGCAGGAAGCGGCGGAATATTTCGTAACCGAGCAGATGATCGCTCTCCATCTTGCCGCGCAGGCAGGCACCGTCGAGTTTCAGCAGCCGGACCTGCTCGCTGGCCCGCGCATCGCTGCTCCACCGGTACGGCGGCAGCAACCAGCTCCAGCCAAAGATGTCGCCCGTCTCCAGCGTCTCGACCACGATCGGCGGCCCTTGCGGCACGTGGATTTCCAGCGCCACCAGACCGTGCCGGATCAGAAAGAAGTGGTCCGCCGCCTCGCCTTCGCGGAAGATGTAATCCCCGGGATGATACACCGCATTGCTGCAACAGCCCGAGATCGTGCTGAGCACCTGCGGCGGCATGTCCTTGGCGAATGGATGATCCGCCAGGATCTGTTCCAGCCCGACGTTCTCAACCATGACGCTGTCCTTTCGGATGAAGTACGATGCCGTCCACCTCAGATCTCCCGCACGGCAAGGAAATCCACGATGCGATCATAGCGCATCACCGGGCCGTCGACGCAGACGAAGGTTGGACCGAATTGGCAATGACCGCACAGCCCGATGGCGCATTTCATGTTGCGCTCCATCGACAGGTAGATCTGCTCCGACCGCAGGCCGGCGGCGTGCAGGGCGGTGCCGGTGAAGCGCATCATCAGCTCGGGTCCGCAAACCATGGCGATGGTGTTGGGCGGATCGAAGCCGCCCCGGCCAATCAGCTTGGTCACCACGCCGACATCGCCGTGCCAGGTCTCGTCGGCATGATCGACGGTGACGAACAGATCGATGTCGAGACGTCGCCGCCACCGCTCCAGCTCGCGGCGAAACAGGATATCGGTCGGCGTCCGTGTGCCATACAGCAGGACAACGCGGCCGTAACGTTCCCGCCGCGCCAGCACCTGATAGATCGCCGGACGCAATGGTGCGAGGCCCAGTCCACCGGCGGCGAACACCACGTCGCTGCCTTCCGCGAGCTCGATCGGCCAGGCGCTGCCGAACGGGCCGCGAACGCCCAACGTCGCCCCGGCTTCCAACGCGGCAACGGCACCACTGACCGCGCCCACGCTGCGCACGGTGTGCACGAAGCTGCCGGGGACAGCCGGATCGCCGCTCATGCTGATGGCGACCTCGCCGACGCCGAACACGTAGAGCATGTTGAACTGGCCGGGCGCGAATTCCGGCCGGTCGCCGGCAGTCGGGACAATCGCCAGGGTCACGATATCGCTCGACTCACGCCACACGCGGCTGACCCGGTAGATCTGCGGAACGAACGGATCGATCGCGCCGATTCGTGACCACGCCTGGCCAGACACCGACGTTCCCGCTGACAGGGCAACGCTCATGCCGGGCGCGAGCCATAAACGTCGAGCATCTGCAACCGCGTCTGATCCAACCGTTGCACGATCAACGGCAGAAACCGCTTCATCAGTTCGTAGCCGAGATGATGGTCGGAGTCGCACTTGGCGCGCAGGCACTTCGCGTCGATGCCGATGGCCCGCGTCAGCTCCACGGCACGGGCATCGCATTGCCAGCGATACGGCGGCACCAACCAATATGCGCCGACGATATCGCCCTCGGATTCGGTGCTGAGCACAACGGCGTGCCGTCCCGGCGGCAAGATCTCCAACGCAACACGGCCTTGCCGGATCAGGAAGAACTCATCAGCCGAGTCACCCTCGTGCGCCAGATACTGACCCGGCCCCACGCGGATATTGCGCGCACAACCGGCCACCACCGGCCCCAGCTCCGTCTCCAGACCCGCGAAGAACGGATGCGCCAGAACGATGCGTTCAAGTCCCTCCATGATCGGTCTCCCCGGCTCCGTCGTTATTTGATTCCGTCTGGCTCGCCCCGCTTTGTGTCGCCCTGATCGCCGCGGTTTCGACCGTGATGTCGATGCCGACCGGACACCAGGTGATGCAGCGGCCGCAGCCGACGCAGCCCGAGCTGCCGAACTGGTCGATCCAGCTCGCCAGCTTGTGCGTCATCCATTGCCGATAGCGCGCCCCCGCCTCGCTCCGCACCCGGCCGCCGTGCACATAGGAGAAGTCGAGCGTGAAGCACGAATCCCAGCTCCGCGTGCGCTCGGCGGTCTGGCCTGCAAGATCGGTGTGGTCATCGACCGTGGTGCAGAAGCAGGTCGGGCACACCATCGTGCAGTTGGCGCAGGTCAGGCAGCGTTGCGCGACATCGTCCCAGCGCGGATGATTGGGATTGCCTTGCAGCAGCTCCTTGATGCCGCGCGTGTCGAGCGTGCGTCCCATGTTCTGTGCCGTGTGCGCAACGACAGCGTCGGCCGCGGTGCTGTCTGCCGGGGACGCCAGCCGATGCGGCAAGCCCGCGACCACCGCGCCGCCCGCCGCACTGCCGACCTCGACGACAAAGCAATGATCGTCGCCGTCGAGCAATTCGGTCAGCGCGAGATCGAACCCCGCATCGGCCTTCGGGCCGGTGTTCATCGAGACGCAGAAGCAGGTGCCACCCGCCACGCCACAGTTCACCGCGACGAAGAAATTGTCCTGCCGCCGACGTGCGTACCCGGCGTCGAGATACGGCCCGTCGATCAGCACGCGGTCCTGGATCGCGATGGCGTGCAGTTCGCACGCACGCATGCCGAGGAAGGCGAATTTGGGCACCGCCGTATCGGGCGCATCGACGACAAAGCCCTCATCCGTCCGGCGCGCCCGCCACATTCGTTCCGTTGGCGGGCGCAGGAAACGCTTCCACGATTGCGGGCCGACGGCATAGCCGAACAGTGCATTGTCGGCGCGGCGCTCCAGGCGATACCGGCCGGCGTCCTGCCGGTCGGTCCACCCGGCCGGCAGGTCCGCGAGGTGCGCAACGGCGTCATAGACGATCGCGCCATCGCGCACCGTCGGCCCAAGCACCTGGTAGCCGCGCGCCGCCAGCCCGTCGATGAGGGATTGCAACCCCTCCAGCGACAGAACCGCCTTGCTCCCCACCGGCAGGTCGACCTTGGTCATCCGATCCGTCGTCACAGCGCTGCGCCAATCGTTCCGGCGGCGAACACCGTGATCCCCTGCGTCAACGCCTGCGCAATGAACGCCCGCACAACATCCTGCAATTGCGCCGCCTCGACATAGGCAACGGTGACGTGGTTGCTCTGATGCCCCGCCATCAAATCGTCGCGCCCGACACCATCCAGCACCGCGTTCATCAGCGGCCATTGATAGGTGGTGGCATGGCGACGGCGCTCGAACTCCGCCTCCGGCAGTTCGGCAGCGTGGCCGGTGCCGATATGCATGATCACCCCGGTGCCTTCGTAATGCGCCCGCGCCCACACGAACGTTCCGGCCTTGCACTGGCCGGTGATGGTGGCGCCCCCCATCGGGAAATACATCGGCGGCTGGCGATAGCCGGTGGCGCCGGCGATGCCGCCCTTCAGATGCGCGAACGGCACCGCGCCGGAAATCTCCAGATCCCAGTAGAATTTTCCCTCGAATTCGCTGCCCCAGCGCACGTCGTGCAGCGTGGTCTCCGCCGGCAGCCCGAGCGAGCTCAGCAGCCGCCACAGCATGGTCTGCGGAATGCCGCTGCCCATGTCGACCTCGTTGACGCAGGGGATCGCCTCACCGGGGCGGATGATAATGCCGTCGACGTCAGGGATCGGAAAGCGCTCAGCCGAGCCGATCGCCCCCTCGGCGAAATCCGATGCGGCACAGGAACGAGCCAGGCCCTGCTGGTATTGCACGCCCACCGCCGACAGCCCGAACCGGCGGACGAAACGGCCGAGCGCAATCAGCATGGCGCATTGTTCCAGCACCTGCGGACGCGTCAGTTCGGTTGCCGGATCGGTGCCGAAGGCGAACGTCATCCCGCGCGCCTCGTACCAGCGCAGACAGGCCTCGCGCAGCTCCACCGGCACCGCCGCCATTTCCACCAGCAGCGCCGACTGCGACAACGCCTCCATCGGCATGCCGATCTCGGCCAGCGCGCGCTGCGGGAAGACGCCGTTCATCATGCCCATGCAGAAGCTGTCGAACAGCCCCATGATCTCCTTGTGCCGCAGCACGTATTCCCCGACGCGCCGCCCGATCGCGCCCGCCGGCGTGCGCATCAGCGGATGATCGGCGGCAACCGGATGCAAATAACTCGTGTCGTGATCGATCCGACCGCCATCGAGCCACCTACGCAGCCCATCCAGGAAGAACGCGTCGTCGAAATTCTCCGACCACAGCCGCGCGCACGGCTTGCCCAGGCTGGTCAGCGTGCCGGCCAGGCACAGCATCCCGACAAGGCCGGGCCAGGTGCCGTCGAAATTCGCCAGCAGCAGGATCTTGCCGCGATGATGCAGCAGGCTCGCGGCGAGGTGGTGCGAGTATTGCCACGCCGTCAGCAGCACGATCACCGGTGCGTCGGGATCGATGCGGGCGAACAGGTCGCTGCCCTCGCGCTGGCTGCTGATGAAGCCGTGGCCCTTGTCGGCCTTCACCGGATGCGCGCGATGCAGGGTGATGCCGAATTTCTCCGCCAGCACATCGTGCAGCCTGGCCTCGAACTTCGCCTGCACCGGCCAGCATTCGACATTGGCGGACTCGCGCAGGTCCGCGTTGGTGACCAGCAGGATTCCATTACGCCCGACGGTGATCCGCGGTTCGGCTTCGGCAAGGTGCAGCGACAGCATGGCGATCACCCCTGTTGCATCATGTTGCGGTAGCGGCACCAGTCGTCGTACATTCCCAGGTAGACAGCGTATTTCGCGTCATGGAATGCGTGCCGGGCGGGGTCGGCGTGGATCGTTTCGCCGACGTGCGACATGGCCGCCGCGGCAGATGGCAGGTCGGCGAACGCACCGCTCGCGGTGGCGGCCAGCATCGCGGCACCCAGCGTCACCGCCTGCTCCTCGGCGCCGAGATGCAGGTCACAGCCGGTGGCGTCCGCGTGCTCGCGCAGCAGCGTCTTGTTGCGCGTGCCGCCGCCGGTCATCACCACGCGCGTGATGCGATGGCCCGCCGCGTTCAGGCTGTCGATGATGTGGCGCGTGCCATAGGCCAGGGCCTGGACCGTCGCCAGATATTGGCGCGCCAACGCGTCCTGCCCGTGCTCCAGCGTCAGCCCGGCGATCATTCCGCGAGACAACGGATCGGCCCGCGGGGAGCGATTGCCGTGGTGGTCCGGCAGCACGTGCAGGTCGCGCGTCGGCTCGGCCTCACGCGTCTGCAACGCCGCCACCCATTCGTTGGCAATGTCGTAGACACTGCGGCCGGTTTCCGCCGCGGCGGCCTGCAGCGCTGGCCACGCATCGTGCTGGCGCAGCGTCCAATCAATCAAGGACCCGGCCGCGCTCTGACCGCCCTCGTTCAGCCACCAGCCGGGCAGCATGGCGCCGAAATACGGACCCCAGACGCCCGGCACCATGATGGGCTGGCGGCTCACCGCGAGATGGCAGCACGAGGTGCCGCTGATGATCGCCAGCCCGCCCTCGGGTGCGGCGCCGAGCAACGCCACGCCGCCCGCGTGCGCGTCGATGATGCCGGTGGCAACGACGGTGCCGACCGGCAGGCCAAGATCGGCGGCGGCCTGCGCGCTCAGGCAGCCGGCGGCGGAGCCCAGCTGGCGCACGTCGGACGGAACAAGGCGCGGCAGGTCGGACAAGCCGACGGCGTCCAGCAGTCCGGCGCTGAAGCGCTGCTCGTGCGACAGATAGTTCCACTTGCACGTCAAGGTGCAAACACTGGCGAGGTCGGCGCCGGTCGCCCGCCAGACCATGTAGTCCGCAAGGTCGAAATAACGCCAGATCGCGGCGTGGCGATCGGGGAAGTGCCGGCGCAGCCACAGGATCTTCGGCAGTTCCATTTCGACGCTGACCTCGCCACCGACATAGGCCAGGGCGGGATCGTGGGTGGCGTTGATCGCGGCGGCTTCGGCGACTGCGCGATGATCCATCCACATGATGATGTCGCGTGCCGAATCGGCGTCCTCGGCGACCGAAACGGGGGCGCCTTCAGGGCCGACCGCGACCAGAGAGCAGGTAGCGTCGAACCCGATCCCACCGATGGTGTCCGGCGCGATGCCCGCCTGCGCCACAGCCGCCCGCACCGCGGCGCCGGTCTGCGCCCAGATGTCGCCCGACGATTGCTCGAACACATTGGCGCGCGGATTGAACTGCAGGATCGGCCGTACGGCGAACGCCAGTTCGGCGCCGGCGCGATCGAACACGCCGGCGCGCACGCTGCCGGATCCCACGTCGACGCCGATAAAGGCCGCTCCCGCCATGCCTGGGTTCCCGTCAATCACGAGATCTGCTGCTTCGGCTGCAACGCGGCGGGACTATGAGGCCGACATTTGGTGCCTGTCGTTGACTCAGGTCAACGCGCAACACGCGCCCCGGCGAACATGCTATCATGACGTTCCTGATCTGGTCCGGCGGGCCAGATGCGTGGCCGGCCCCCGCGGTTGGGCGGAGGACCACGGCATGAATGACGAACTCGATCGCCTCTTCGCGCAAATCCACAGCATCGAGGAAACCATCGAGCGGCGGCTGGACGCCCACCGGGTCCAATTCAAATACCGGCTGGCCAACGGCAAGGCCGTGTTCGACAGCGAGATCAGGCGCATCCACCGCGGCCTGCGCGTCGGCGTATGGCGTTACCTGCGCGAGGCACAACTGCGCCACATCGCGGTCGCGCCGGTGATCTACGCCATGGTGATCCCGCTGGTGTTGCTCGACGCCAGCTTCTCGATCTATCAGGCGATCTGCTTCACCGCCTGGGGCGTCGGCCGGGTGCCACGGCGGCAATACGTCATCATCGACCGGCAGCGGCTTAATTATCTGAATGCCATCGAAAAGCTGAACTGCGTCTATTGCGGCTACGCCAACGGGGTGCTGGCCTATGTGCGCGAGATCACCGGCCGCACCGAGCAATACTGGTGCCCGATCCGCCATGCGACACAGATCCGTGGCCCGCATTCGCGCTACAAGGAATTCGTCGCATACGGCGATGCGGAAGGCTACCGCACCCGGCTGGAGGACCTGCGCGCCAAGTTGCGCTGATGGCGTTTGATACGCCGACGTCATGGCGCCATCGTGCAGCGAGAACCGGCACTCACGCCTTCACCCCACCGGCCGTCAAACCCGCAACGATCTCCTTCTGCATGAACAACGTCAGCAGCAGCACCGGCGCGGTCACCACCAAGGCCGCGGCCGCCAGCGGCCCCCAACTGATCTGCTCGAACGTCAGCACATTATAGACCGCCACCGGCAGCGTCCGCGTCGTCCGCCCCGCCAGCACGACGCCGAAGATGAAGTTGTTCCAACTGAAAATGAACGACAGGATGGTCGCCACCACGATCCCCGGCCGCGCCAGCGGCACCGCCACATAGCGGAACGCCTGCCAGATGGTCGCGCCGTCCACCAGCGCGGACTCCTCCAGCGCGACCGGCAGCCCCTCGAAATAGCCAATCATGATCCACACCACGATCGGCACCGTGATCACCAGATGGGTGATGACCAGCGGATACAGGGTCCCGAGCATCCCCAGCCACTGAAACAGCAGGAACAGCGGGATCAGATACGACAACCCCGGCGTGACGCGGGCGATCAGGATCAGCACCGCCGCCTTGGTGGCGTTCGTCTTGGCGATGCCATAGCCCGCCGGCACGCCGAACAGCAACGCCAGCCCGGTGGCGGAGAACGATACGATCACCGAATTGATCGTGTAGGTCAGGAAGTCGTTCTTCGCGAATACCTGGATGAAGTTGTCGAGCGTCGGCGGGTGCGGGATCAGCACCGGCGGATAGGCGGTGTTGTCCAGCTCGGTCTTCAGCGACAGCGAGATCATCCACAGGAAGAACAGGATCGACGGCGACACCAGGATCAGCACCGAGACGTACAGCCCCGCCTGATCGATCCAGCGGCGGAACCGATAGCGATGCCGCCGCCCCGGCGGACGCTCCCCGCGGGTAACCGCCGCTTTCACCGGTGGCGGCGCCATTACAGCGTCAGCTCCTGCTGGCGGGTGCCCAGCAGCACCAGGCTCAGCACCATGATCAGCACGAAGAACACCACCACCATGGCCGACGCATAACCCAGGTCGTAATAGCCGAACGCGGTCTGGTACAGCAGCATGTTGATGGTCTCGCTGGAGGTGCCGGGCCCGCCGTTGGTGATCACAAAGATCGTGTCGAACGCCTTCAGCGCATCGATGATCCGCATCACCGCGGCCACCACGATGAACGGCCAGATCAGCGGAACAGTGATGAAACGAAACATCTGCCAGCCGCTGGCGCCGTCGATCTCCGCCGCCTCGTACGGGTCGACCGGCAGGCTGGAGATGCCGCCCAGCACGATCAGCATCACCAGCGGCGTCCACTGCCAGGTCTCCACCATCACCAGCGTCGGGATCACCGTGTCGCTGCTGTAGACCCAGCTCGATGGCGGCAGCCCGACCGAGGTCAGGATATAGTTCAGCACGCCAAGCTGCGGATGGAACATCATCGTCCACACCAGCGCGATCGCCACCGGTGTCGCCATCATCGGCAGGATGAACACCGTCCGCGCCGCGCCGCGCAAAGGAAAACGGCGCGCGAAACACACCGCCGCCCACAGCCCGATCCCCACCGGCAGCACCACGGCCGCGGTGGTGAAATACAGCGTGCGCACCACCGCCCACAGGAAGCGGTCGTCGTGCATAAGATGCACGTAGTTGGTCAGCCCGACATAATATGTGTTGCCCGAAACCTTCCAGTCATGCACCGACATGAACAGGGTGAACAGCCACGGGAACACGATGACAGCGGCAACCAACAGCGCCGCCGGCACCGCGAACATCCAATAGCGGCGGACATAGGTGTGCTTCCGACGCCGCAGCGCGAGCAGACCACCCGCCATCCGTGGCCCCCTCGGTGCGCTCAAATTCGGCGCGCGCACCGGGGGACCGTTGGTCGTTACGCTCAAACCCGCATCCCCCCGACTGCCAGCGTCAGGTCTTCAGCGAGCTTTCCAGCACCGGGCGGAAGGTGGCCGTCGCCTTCCGCAACTCGGTCGCCGGATCGGCACCACCGATCATGTTGGTCAGTGCGATGCCGAACACATCGCGGAACTCCGTGACCGGAACGATCTCCGGCAGCCCGGCGCGCGCGATCGTCAGGCTGGTGAGCAGCGTCGCAAGCCACTCCTGGCCGAACGGATTGTTCTTCATCAGCGTCGGGTCCTTGTAGGTGCTCTGCCGCGGCGACGCGCCACCGCCCATGTTCACCAGGTTCAACGCCATCTGCTTGCTGGTGGCCCACTGGCAATACAGATACGCCGGGCCTTTCACCTTGCTCCGCGCGGGAATGCCGATGGCATCGGTGAACACCGGGCAATTATGCGCCCTCGGCCCGGCGGGCATCACGCCGAACCCGACATGATCGGCGATCTTCGACACCTTGGGGTCGAGCAGCGGTGGCGCGAAACCCACCCCGTCCAGCCACATGCCGACCTTGCCCTGCATGAAGCTGGTCTGACATTCGTTCCAATTGAAACCAACCACGCCCGGAGGCGCGGTTTCGCGCAACAGCGACTTGTACATCTCGCCGGCCCAGATCGCCGCCGGCGTGTCGGTCAGCAGCGTCTTGCCGTCCGGCGTCACGGTCTCCTGGTCCTGCCCGAGCAGCAGGCTCGTCCACACCGGCACGTTGGCGTTCTTCACGCCGCGGGCGACGAAGCCATAGACGCCCTTGGCGGGATCGGTGAGCTTGCGTGCGGTCGCCAGCATCTCATCGAACGTCTTCGGAAAGCTAACACCGCCGTCGGCAAAGATCTGCTTGTTGTAATAAACCAGCCAGACATCGCTCTCCACCGGCAAACTGTCGATGCGGCCGTCCGGTTGCGTCGCGGCCCGCAGCGCACCGGCACTCATGTCCGCCCAGTCGTACTCCGGCGAGGTCAGCTTCGGATCGGCCAGGTAAGGCCGCATGTCCTCCAGCCAATGGCCCACCCCGACCACGCGTTTGGAGACGTGCAGCGAGAAATGCGTCACGTCGAAGCTCGGCCGCCCCGAGGCAAGCTCCATCACCATCTTCGGCCGCTGCTGCTGCTCCGGCATCTGCTCCGACAGCACGTTGATGCCGGTGAGCGCCTCGAATTCCTTCTCGTGCGCCTGCAGGTTGTCGGCGCGCGGGCTCTTGGTCAGGCTGACGGTGATGGTCTGGCCCTTGAACTGCTGCCAGTTGAAGGCAGCTTGCGCACCGGCGCGGCGCACGATCGCCGGGGCGGCCAACAGGACCGTCGAGGCGGCCAACAGACTACGGCGCCGGATCATGATATGTCTCCTCGTTTCCAGGGGCTGAGGCCCAGGTACGCCGGGCATTGATCGCCAAAGCGCCGCGCATCGCCATGATCTGGATCAACCCCCGCTTCTCGCCTCTCCCGCGTGCGGGCTTGGGCCGCGAAGAGCGGGCCAAGAGCCTGCCCTCGGACCAGTTCCGGGGGTCGAGACGCGCAGCGGCGAGGGTGAGGGTGCGTCCAGCCCCCCGGTACCCTCCCCCGGGGCACCCTCCCCCGGGACCACCGGTGCCCCCGGCACCAGCCAAGCAAGAATCATGGCCGCAAATCGGGCAAGTTGACCCAAATGCGCCCGAGCGCCTGCGTCGCCATAGCGCCGTCCCACGCGCACCGCCTCACGGTCCATGGCCTTGGTATGCGTCCGCTCCGGTATCCACCTCTCCCGCGTGCGGGCTTGGGCCGCAAAGAGCGGACCAAGAACCTGCCCCCGGACTGGTTCCGGGGGTCGAGACGCGCAGCGGCGAGGGTGAGGGTTCGCCCAGCCGCCCCACCCCGGGACACCCACCCACAATCCCCCGCCTCCGAACACCCCTTTACCTCTCCCGTGGGCGGGAGA
>Ga0326727_10017342_pt1 | contig 14967 bp, 10 predicted proteins | sample MB2enrmetagenome_FD_207643 | JGI IMG/M metagenome (GOLD analysis project Ga0326727, IMG submission 207643) | Lab enriched peat soil microbial communities from McLean, Ithaca, NY, United States - MB29MY | ecosystem: Environmental > Terrestrial > Soil > Wetlands > Peat | place: USA: New York... | reverse complement strand
CCCGTAGCCGATCCACTTCCCGCTCCATGACGAGGAAAAGCTCGGCCTCGCGCTCCATCAAGGCGTTGAGCGTCTTCACCAGGGCAGTCGTTTGCTCATCCACGGCTTTCGCTCCTCTTTCTTCCTTCAATGTCGGAATAACTTTCCTTCCCATGAGCACGGCAATCTGGTATCTTTTCGCCCGGGAGATTTACCATGAAGACCGACCAAGATCTCGTCATCATAGGAGCAGGTGGCGCCGGGCTCTCAGCTGCCCAGTATGGTGCACGGGGCAACCTGCGAACGCTCTTGCTGGAGGAGCTGTCATCCGGTGGACAGGCCCTGCTGATCGATACCCTGGAGAACTACCCGGGCTTTTCCGAACCGGTAAGCGGCTTCGATTTCACGCAGAAAATGGAGGATCAGGCGCGCAAGTTCGGCGCACACATCGAGAACGCTACCGTTTCGTCAATCACGAGGAAGGACGGGATCTTCGTGCTTGAGACGGATCGCGGACCGGTAACTACGCTGACGGTTATCCTGGCAACAGGTGCCAAGCACCGCACCCTCGGTGTGCCCGGGGAGGCCGAGCTTTCTGGCAAGGGCGTTTCGTACTGCGCCACTTGCGACGGTCCTTTCTTCAAGGGGAAGCGAATGCTCGTCGTTGGAGGCGGAGACGCCGCCTGTGACGAGGCCACCTATCTGTCACACCTTGCCGACTCCATTCTGATGATCCATCGGAGGGACAGGTTCAGGGCGCAGAAAGCCGTTGCAGCGCGGGTCCTTTCCAACCCGAAAATCCTCGTCCGTTTCAACACCGAGCTCCGTGCGATCCAAGGGGACAAAGTGGTCAAGAAGGTCAGGCTCTACAACAACGCTACCGCAAAGGAGTGCGAGGAGGAAGTTGCAGCGGTGTTCGTCTTCATCGGGTCGGATCCGCAGGTGAACCTTGTGAAAGGAATGAACCTACCCTTCGATGACGGCGGGTACATCGAGACGAACCAGCGCATGGAAACCTCCGTTCCCGGGCTGTATGCCGTGGGAGATGTTCGCGCAAGCCCCTTCCGGCAACTCGTCGTAGCAGCCGCCGAGGGGGCAGTTGCAGCACACGCCGCAGGCCAGTACATCGATGAGACCAAGGGGGAGAAGTATTCGTGAGCGGCGGACCTGCGGGTTTCCGCCTTGTCATCCACCCCAAGATGGAGGGCAGGCTCGACATGGCCATCGACCAGGCGCTTATGGAGGCGGTTGGCGACGGCCGCTCGGCGCAGACCGTGCGCCTGTACGGGTTCTCACCCGCCACGCTGTCCCTGGGCAGATTCCAGAGGGTCAAGGGCACGCTCCTGCCCGAGAATCTAACACGGGACGGAGTGACTCTCGTGAGAAGGCCCACCGGCGGTCACGCCGTCCTTCATGATGACGAGCTCACGTATTCCGTGGCGCTGTCGAAGGCTCTCATAGCCGAGCAGCTCGGCGACTCCCGAAAGCAGACGGTCTACGAGTTCACAGCCGAAATTCTCTTGACAGGGCTTTCGCGGCTGGGGATTGCGGGAAAGATCAACGTCACCCGCCAGGGCGACATCCGCAACCCGGATTGCTTTCGGTCATCAGGGGAGTTCGAAGTTTCCGCGGCTGACGGAAGAAAGCTCATCGGCAGCGCCCAGATGACCACCCGAACGGCCATCCTTCAGCACGGTTCCATCCCGCTCGCCAACCCAGGCCGCCGCGTCTCCCGCTATCTGTCGACGCAACAGCCAACGGACTCGTACGAGCCCACCTCCCTTAACGAACAGACGCGCAGGTGTCTCAGCTTCCAGGAAGTTCAATCCGCATTTGCCGCGGCGTTTCGCGAACGCCTGAATGCAGAGGAGTCAGGCCTGCGCGCCGAGGAAGAGGATGCCGCCGCTCAGTTTCTTGATCTCCGGTTCTCGAGAGACGAATGGAACCTCGAATACTAAGGGTCATTGCCGCAGCCGTTCTCCTGGCCGTGACCGCGAGCGGCGCAGGCGCCCTCGGTTTTTTCGATCCTGGTCCCGTCGCCGCGCTTGCTTCGGGCATTGCAAATGCAATGACGGATGACGAGCTTTTGGGCCAGGTCTTCTTTCTGGGATATCAAGGAGTCGGCCCTTCACCCGAAATCCGGCGTTGGATAGCGGATCACCACATCGGAGGCGTGAAGCTTTTCCCCCGCAACGTCTCTGACCTCACCTCGCTTGCCGGCGATGTAAACCTCATGCAAGCGTTGGCCGCGCGGGGGAGGTTCCGCATCCCGCTCTTCGTCGCCACGGACCAAGAGGGGGGATGGGTGCGCCAGATCAAGGATGAGACATCCATATCCGCCGGAAACCTCGCTTTGGGCGCCATTGGGGCCCCCCAGGACTCCTACCTCACCGGTTACTACCTTGGCAAGGAGCTCGCGGCCCTCGGGATCAACATGGATTTCGCTCCCACGGCTGACGTGTACTCAAACCCCGAGGCGAGTGTCATCGGCCCGCGCTCATTTGGGTCGGACCCTTCCGAGACGGGCCTCCTCTCGGCGGCTTTCGCCCGGGGAATGCAGAAGGCAGGGGTCATCACGACGGCCAAGCATTTCCCGGGGCACGGGTCCGCAGACAAGGACTCGCACGGGAGGCTTCCTCGTATCGACGTCTCCCTGTCTCAGCTCCTTGATCGCGACCTCGTTCCTTACCGTATCCTTATCTCGGAGGGCATCCCGGCGATCATGACGGGACACCTCGCGTTCCCGCGAATACTAGGGAACCTCACCCCCTCGTCGCTCTCAACGTTTTTCCTGCAAAGCGTGCTGCGCGACCGCCTGGGCTTCAAAGGCATTATTATCACGGACGACATGGAGATGGACGGCGTCCTCACGGGGGGCCTGGACACCCCTATGGCGTGCCGCAAGGCGATAGAGGCTGGCAACGACATGGTGCTGATCTCCCACACACCCGCGACGCAAGCCCGCACATGGAACGAGCTAATCCAGGTCATGCGACGGGACCCGGCCTTCAAGGCGGCGGTGAAAGGATCCGTGCGGCGGATCCTCGAAACGAAGCTACGCTTTTTCCGCGACGGTGACGCTCCTCAGGCTGTGGACCCGGCCAGGGTGAAGTCCCTCGTCCCTGCTCCAGGAGCAAAGAGTTTCTTCGCTCAGAGTGCCACGCGGGCGGTCACTATCCTTTCCTCGGCCGAGATCCCGTTCCGTCCGGCGCAGGATCGGAGGATACTCCTCGCGGGTCAGTTCCCGGAATTCCTTACCGAAGGCCTTCGGAGGTTCCCTCACGCGCAGACGTTCCTCTTCCCTTTCATGCCTTTCTACGCCGCACGGCCCGAGGACCGCGCCGCCATGCGCGCTAGGGTCGAAGGGTATGATACCATCGTGTTCTGCCTTGCCAACTTCAACAGCCTCGACGTGCTGAAGGAGCTCCAAGGCCGGGCCAAAAGGGTCATCGTGATCTCCGCTCTCAGTCCCGTCTACCTCGATGAGGTTCGCTGGGTCCACACGGCCATTGCGGTCTTCGGCGACGGCGAGGATTCCTTTCGCGCGGGGTTCGCGGCCCTGGCCGGCGATTATGTCCCCACGGGCACCCTCCCCGTGCGGTTCGCCGGCTTGGACGGTAACAAATGACGGCAAGTTGGCATCCCGCGGCGCGTGCAGATATGGATTCCCTACTGTCGTTCCTGCTTCGCGACGAATCCCTCTGCGTCCCCTTCACGGCGCGGCTGCGTACGGGCGCCCGCGGGCAGACCGTCTACGTGGCACGCGACGACCAGGGCGGCGTCACCGGCACCCTCCTCGTCACGTCGTCGGGGCTTCTCCTTCCGCTCCTCTCTGACGGCGCCGCCACGGGGTCTGAGCTGGGCAGGATGCTGCGCACGCTTCGCCCCCCGATCCAGTCAATCATGGGAACGGGATCCTCCGCCGGCGCCGTGGAAGCGCTCATGCCAACGGTTCCTACCGCGCGAATCGAATACTTCCTCATGAGCGTTTTCCGCGGTGGGGCCAGACCGGCACTCCCCCCGTCCCAAAGAGGCCTCTTGGTGCGCATGGCAGACGAGGCAGATGCGGATGCACTTTTTCCGCTCCAGAAGGCGTATGAGCTCGAAGAGGTGGTGGTTGACCCGCGTCATTTCAGCGACGCACAGTGCCTTAAGCTGCTGCGCAGAACACTGAGGGAAGAGCTGGTATTCATCGCCGAAAAGGATGGGATCCCGCTTGCCAAGGCGGCTACGAATGCTCGCGGTTTCGCGGTGGACCAGATCGGCGGCGTCTTCACCGTCCCCGACGCACGCGGGAAAGGGTTGGGCCGCCTGGTCGTCTCAGAGCTTCTCAAGCGTGTGCTCAGGGAAAAGGAAGGCGCCTGCCTTTTCGTGAAGAAGAGGAACAGGCCCGCTCTATCGCTCTATGAGAGGCTGGGATTTGTTCCCGTTACGGACTACGTGATAAGCTACTACGGGATATAGAGGCGCCTCAAGTCTCGACCTCGACGTGAATCTCGGAGCCTTCAGCGCCGGGCGCAACGATGTCCGACTCCACGCCTCTGCCGTTAACGCTCACTTTCTTCTGCCGCAAATGTTTTCCGGAGTTTCTAACGCGAATCTGGTAGCGGCACCCCCGGAACAACCGCGTCAGCTGCACCTCGTGCAACCCGGCCGGCAGGCAGGGATCGATTCGCAGGCCGTCGAACTCGGGCCTGACACCGAGGATCCACTGCGACACTGCCACAAAGTTCCAGGCGGCGGTTCCTGTAAGCCAGGAATTCTTGGCTTCTCCGTGCCGAGGCGCCGCCTTGCCGGCCACCATTTGCGAGTACACGTATGGCTCCATCTTGTGAAGCTCCTGTATGTTCTCGAGATACGCGGGGCTGATCCGCGCATAATAGTCGAAAGCCTGTTCCGGCCGGCCCAACAGGCACTCCGCGATCATGATCCAGGGATTGTTGTGACAGAATACGCCGGCGTTCTCCTTATAACCCGGCGGATACGAGGAAACTTCCCCAAGCTCGACATGGTACTCCCGGTAGGGAGGGTCCAGAATCACGATACCGTAAGGTGTCCCGAGCCGCTGCTTGACGGCGTCGAGCGCCTTGCGCGGGTAGCCGAGCGTCTCACCAATTTGGGCCATAGCGCACCAAGCATTGGCTTCCACGTAGATCTGGCCGTCGGTATTCTCCCGGGAGCCGACTTTCCCTCCCAGGCTGTCGTACGCACGCAGGAACCAGCCCCCATCCCAACCGTGCGCGAGGATGGCACGTCGCATTGCCTCGATCCTCTCCTGGGCCTCGGCGGCAAGGGAATCCCGGCCCGTCCTGAGGCAAATGTGACTGAAGTCCTCTCCAATGAGGACGAGCATCCCCGCGATCATCACCGACTCAGCCGTCCTGCCGTCTCGCGAGACGGCGGTCTGGAACGAATCGTTGGGGTCGGTGGAAAAGCAATTGAGGTTCAGGCAGTCGTTCCAATCTGCGTGCCCAATCAGGGGAAGCCCGTGCGGGCCAAGGTTTTCTACGACGTGGTCGAACGACTTTCTTAGGTGCTCGAACATCGTGGCGGAGGTCCCCGGCACGCCGCCGTTATCGAAGGGGACATTCTCATCCAGGATTGTCCAGTCACCCGTTTCCTTGATGTAGCCGGAGACGCCGAGGATGAGCCACAACGGGTCGTCATTGAAGTCTCCGCCAACGTCTCTGTTTCCCTGCTTCGTGAGCGGCTGGTATTGGTGCCAAGCGCCGCCGTCAGGGAATTGGGTGGCCGCGACCTCCAGGAGCCGCTGCCGGGCGCGCTCAGGAATCTGGTGCATGCACCCCAGGAGGTCCTGGCTGGTGTCGCGAAAGCCAATCCCGCGGCCGATGCCGCTCTCGAAATAGCTCGCGCTTCGGGCCATGTTGAAGGTTGTCATGCACTGGTACTGGTTCCAGACGTTCACCATCCGGTCCAGCCTGGCGTCGTTGGTGCTGACACGGAATCGGGAAAGCAGGTCCCGCCACCTCTCAGACAGCTCGCGAAAAGCAGCGTCGACCTTGAAATCAGTATCGAACCTCGAGCGAAGAGCGGATGCGCGCACCTTGTTGATCACTCCGGGTGACGACCACTTCTCCGCGTCCGGGTTCTCCACGTAGCCTAGGAGGAAGATGAGGCTCCTGGACTCCCCGGGGTTGAGCTCGAGCTTGAGGTGGAACGCGGCGACCGGCGACCAGCCACTTGCAATCGTTCCTGAGAGCTTCCCCTGAATCACAGCCTGCGGCCTGTCATAGCCGTTGTAAGATCCCGTGAACAGCTCTCTATCAGTCTCGAAACCCTCGACAGCGGCATTGACCGAGTAGAAAGCAAAATGATTTCTCCGTTCGCGATATTCCGTTTTGTGATAAATGACCCCTTCCTCCGCCTCGACCTCTCCCGTGGAAAAGTTTCGTTGGAAGTTGGTCATGTCGTCCATGGCGTTCCATAGGCAGAACTCCGTGAGAGCGAACAGGTCGAAAGATTTCCGGTCCCTCGAGACATTCTTCAGGATGAGGCGCTGGACCTCGCAGCTGGCTCCGGCGGGTACGAAGACCAGCAGGTCAGAGGACAATCTGCCACTTGTGGATTGTATGTTCGTATATCCCATGCCGTGGCGGCATTCATACGAATCAAGAGGAGCGCACGTAGGACGCCAGCCAGGGTTCCACACGGTCTCCCCGTCCCGTATGTAGAACAACCGGCCGTTGGAGTCCAGAGGGACGTCGTTGTAGCGGTAGCGTGTTACTCTTCGAAGCCGGGCGTCCTTATAGAACGAGTACCCGCCACCGGCGTTGGAGACTAAGGAAAAGAAGTCCTCCGTCCCCAAGTAGTTGATCCACGGCCAAGGGGTATCCGGCCGGGTGATGACGTATTCCCGCGTGCCGTCGTCGAAGTGTCCGTAGACCATCTGTCCTCCGCCTCCGGGCCAACACTTTCTGCGTGCGCGTCCATCCGCGCGTCTTGTTGCCGTAAAAAGCTGTTTCCTACCGTGGCACGGGCCACGACGATTGCCAAGAAGGCTCCCTGCCGAGGCAGGGAGCCTTCGAGCTCACCAATCCTAACTTTTCTGCTTTGCCAGCCAGGCGTCGTACTGCTTCTGGACTTCAGCTTTGACGTCCATAATGCCAACGGCCTTGTACTTCGCGATGGCCTGAGGGATCACTTTCGCCGGGTCCACTGTACCAGTTTCCAGGGACGGAGTGAACTCCTTCCAGAGGTTCTTAGCGGTGGCGATTTGGGTCTTCACCGGCGTGGGATCAAAGGAGAAGCCGAGGCTCTTCAGGGGAAGGGCCGCCTTATTGTAGGCAAGGAACTTGTCCCACTTTTGCGGGTCTTCGTTGGACCAGAGATAGTTGATGAACTGATTGCCGAACATCCAGCCGGTCTGGGGGTTGTACTGATCGTTCTGCGGTCCGGCCTTGATTACGTTGTCGGCCACCTTCACGTAGTGCGAGCCCTCGATCCCGAAGTTGATGAGGTTGTTGAGGAACTTATCCGTGTTGAACATCTCGAGGAACTGCATGGCAATCTCGGGGTGCTTCGAGGTGCGCGAGATTGCCTGCATGGACCCGGTGGTCTCCCGGTTGGACATGACCGGCGGGGTAATGTCGATCTGCATCCACTGCTGGCCAGTCTGGTTAGTCATCTCGGCGTCCTTGCCGGGCTTTAGGGATTTGGCAGCCGCGAAGATCAGGCCCGCCTTCTCATCAGCGTTGAAGTCCGTGATAGTGGCGGCGTCCTTGCGGACGTAGCCCGCCTCGTAGAACTTGTGCATGGTCTTGTAAAGGGCCATGGTCTCAGGGGCCTCGAACTCAAAGACCACCTTCGAGTCGCGATTGTCCGAGTAGAGGGACACGGGGATGTCGTCATCCACGAGCTTGTCGAAGTCCAGAAGGAAGCGCGGAGACTCGCCAACACAGGCTTCCAGGGGATACATGCCGGGCTCACTAGCCTTGATGGTCTTCAGGAACGGCTCGAGGTCTTCCAGCTTCTTCACGCCCGAGAGGTCCATCTTGTACTTTGCCACGAGGTCTTTGCGGACGATGAAGCCCCAGTTGTGGGCCTTTTCCTTGTTCGCCGGGATGGCGTAGCTCACGCCATCGATGGTGGAACCAGCGAGGAAGGCATCTCCAAGAGCGGCCTTCGTCTTGGGTGCGTACTTGGTGAGCAAGTCGTTCAGCGGAAGGAAGGCGCCGCGGCCCGCGTTGTTGCGGTAGTTGTTCGTCCACACTGCGGTGAAACAGATGTCGAACGGCTCGCCGCTTGCAATGATGGTCTGCATCTTGCTGTCATAGGCGCCCCAGTCGAAGCAGACCAGCTTTACGGTGGCATTCAGACCCTTGCTCTGAATGTACTTGTCCACCGCGTCCTGCACCTTGTCAACGTCCTTCTGGGGCCCGTTGCCGATGAAGTACCAGGTGAGCTCGGCCTTCTCTCCTCTTGCGGCGCCGCCGCAGGAAACAAGGAAGATGGCCAAGACAGCCAGCAGAGAGAACAGAAGAACTCTTTTCATTTCGAAATCCTCCTCTTGAGATATATGGGAACCGGCCCCACGGGCCGGCAGTGCCTACTCTTTGAGCGAGCCAATCGTGATCCCTTTGACGAAATACTTCTGGAAGAACGGGTACGCCAGGACGATGGGTCCGATGGACAGGATGCACATGGCCATCTGGGCCGTGCGCGAAGGGAGGCGGCGTAAGATCTCCCCAGTCACGTTCGTGTTTCCCGCCATGCTGGAGAGGTACTGGATGTTGACCTGCACACGGTACATCAGGTACTGGAGGTTGAACCAGGCCGGGTCGTTCACGAGCATCAGGGGCAACCACCAGTCGTTCCAGAAAACGATTGTGTTGAAAAGCGCGATGGTGGCCAGCCCCGGCTTGGCGAGGCTTATGATGATGCGGAAAAAGATCGCGTACTCCCCCGCCCCGTCTATGCGGGCGGATTCGATTACGGAGTCCGGGATGTTGGTCTTATAGAAAGTCCGCATGATGAGCACGTACCAGGCGTTCATAGTGTAGGGAAGGAAGAGGGCCCAGATGTTGTTCCGAAGGTGGAGGAGGAACACGCAGACCATGTACCAGGGTACGAGCCCGCCGGAGAAAAGCATCGTAAAGAACGCGATGAACGAGAAGAACTTCCTCTGCGGGAAGTCCTTGCGGGAAAGGGGATAGGCGTAAAGGGCGATCACGAAGGTGCTGAGCAGCGTACCGAGCCCCGTCACGATAATGGTGATGATGTACGCCCGCGCGATAGCGTCGCTCTGTTTGAGCACGAAGTTGTACGCTACGAGGCTCGTCTTCGACGGCAGAAGCTTGAACCCATGGATCGCAATTGCGGACTCATCCGAGAAGGAGATTCCGATCACGAGGGCAAGCGGGTAAAGGCAGATAACGCAGATGATCACAAAGATGATGTGGCTGAGTATCTGCTGCGCCTTGCCCGGCGCCAGGAGCCTCATGGTTACGGAACCCGATTGTGTGTTCCTCATTAGAAGAGGCTCTTTTCAGGGTCGATCTTTCGAACGATCAGGTTCGATACCAAGACCAGGACGAACCCGACACCAGACTGGTAGAGCCCCGCGGCGGCTGACATCCCGATATCGCCCACGTTTACCAGGGTTCTGTAGACATAGGTGTCGATGACATTCGTTGCATCAAAGAGCGGACCCATGTTCTGGGGCACCTGGTAGAAAAGGCCGAAGTCTGAATAGAAAAGGCGCCCGATGGACAAGAGCACCTGGATGATGATCACGTAGGAAATCAGCGGAATCATGACTCGCATGACGGTCTGCCACCTACTGGCCCCGTCCAGCGCCGCGGCCTCCAGGCAGTTCTGGTCGATGCCCGAAATTGCGGCCAGATAGATGACGCTGCAGTAGCCCGTGTATTTCCACAGGTTCGTGAAGATGATGATGAACGGCCAGTAAACCGGCTCGATATACCAGTTGATGGGCGCCACCCCGAGGGCGGGGAACAGTTGTTTGTTGAGGAAGCCCAGGTCCGTGGAAAGGAAAGAAAACACGAGCGTGCTGATGACGATCCAGGAAAAGAAATAGGGAAGGAACATAACCCCCTGGTACACGCGTGAGGTCCGCCTGGCGCGCAGGCCGTCGAGAGCAACGGCCACGGCAACCGAAGCCAGGGTGCCCAGCGTAATGAACGCCACGTTGTAGAGAACGGAGTTGCGCGTGATGATCCAGGCATCCGGAGTCTTCAGAAAGAACTCGAAGTTCTTGAAACCAATCCATGGGCTCCCGAGGATCCCTTTGGTATAATTAATGTCCTTGAAGGCGATAATCACCCCGGCCATTGGGAGGTAGCTGAAAAGGATAAGGGCGATCGTGCCAGGGATCACCATGGTCAGAAGACCGAAGTTGGTCCCATGCCTCTTCGGCCTCACGATGACGCTGGCCTTGGGCACAGATTCCTCAATTATGTGAGCCAAGCCTTTCCCCCAAATAGTAGGTTGATTTGTTCTCACAACCAACATGATTCAATCACGCTCTGACAATTGCTGTCAAGAGAAAAATGAAGAAATCTTTATTTTGCATTGTCTTGATCATTTGGTATTATAGGTTGATGGAAGAAACTAACCAATCCAGGCTAAAGAGGAGAAAATGAGATTCGGATACTTCAACGATGAAGAAAAAGAATACGTGATCACAAACCCTCGAACGCCCGTAAAATGGATCAATTACCTCGGCACGCTCGCTTTCGGAGGTTTCGTGGATCACACCGGAGGCGCCCTGCTCTGCCAGGGAGATCCGGCCACGAATCGCATAACCCGTTATCTCGCTCTGCAGCCTGCTTCCGATTTCAGGGCAACCACCCTATACCTCAGAGTGCACTCGAAAAGAGGGTTCTCGCTTACGTCCCCTTTCTTCGTGCCCACGCTTCAGCCGCTGGAGCTCTTCGAGTGCCATATCGGCCTCGGTTACACTCAGATCATCTCCGTCTACGCCGGCATCCGCACAGCGGCAAGGTTCTTCGTCCCGCCAGAGGACACGCGGCTCCTTGTCGATATCCAGATCGAAAATAGGGGGAAAAAAACTGTCGAGGTGGACGCTATCCCGGTCATCGAATATAGCCATTTCGATGCCCTGAAACAGCTCACCAATGCTGACTGGGTCCCGCAAACCATGCAGAGCCGCGCCGTAATAGAGCAGGACGGCTGCATCGTGCTCTCCCAATATGCGTTCATGATGCGCGACACCCGCGTCAATTACCTGACCTCCAGCCTCCCCGTTTCGTCGTTTGAGACGGACCGTCGGAAGTTTCTGGGGGAAAACGAATACGGAACGTGGGCATCGCCGTCGAGCCTCCGTCAGAGTGAGCTGCGCAACAGCGAGGCGCAGCGCGGGGACAACATCGGCGCACTCATGCATCACCTGGGGAAAATCCGGCCGGGGGAACAACGCAGCGTGGTCATCCAGATCGGCCAGGCCCGCAGTGTGGAAGAGGCGCTGCCGGGGATACGTCGGTTTCGTGATCGTGCCCAGGTCGAAGAGGCTTTCGCCAAGCTCGGAGATTTCTGGAAAAACTACCTTGACCGACTACTCGTGCGCACGCCGGACCCCCACGCCGACAGGATGCTGAACATCCACAACCCCCGGCAGTGCTTTACGACCTTGACATGGTCGCGGTATCTCTCGCTGTACCAGCTCGGCTACGGGGCGCGCGGGATCGGTTTTCGCGATTCATCCCAGGACGCCATGGGAGTGCTCGCGAACGCGCCGCATGAGGCGCGGAAGCTGATTCTGCGACTGCTGAGCGTTCAGATGCGGGCCGGACACGCAATGCACCAGTTCAACCCCGCAACAATGGAAGCGACGATGGGGGACGCCAGCGAGCGGAAGGACAGGCCCCAGTACTACAGCGACGACGCGCTCTGGATGGTGCTTACCGTCTGCGAATACCTGAAAGAGACCGGTGACTTCGAGCTCCTGTCGCGGGAGGTGCCGTTCTACGACAAGGGAGGCTCGGGAGAACCGCTGGAGAGCGCCTCCATCCTCGAGCACCTGCGCCGCGCGCTCAGTTTCACGAACGGGAACGTGGGGAGCCACGGCCTTCCGCTCCTGGGTTTTGCGGACTGGAACGACACGGTCAATCTGCCGGCGGGGGCAGAATCGATTTTCACCGCGTGTCTTTACGGTAAGGCTCTCCAGGACATGTCGGCCCTACTCCGCCGTACCGGCGAGGCCGCAGAGGCGGATGAATACCGCGCGTGCTACGACGAAATGAAGACACGGCTCAACGAGTATGCCTGGGACGGGGCGTGGTTCGTGCGGTATTTCGACGCTGATGGCTCGGCTCTCGGTTCCCGCTATAACGCGCAGGGACAGATTTACATTAACGCGCAGACTTGGCCGGTGATCGCAGGTTTTGCTGAGCCAGAGAGGGCGTTGGCAGCGCTCGCGTCGCTGCATGAACGGCTTAACACGCGTTACGGCATCAAGAAGTCGGCGCCCGGTTTCAACGGTTTCGACCCGGCAAAGGGAGGAGTCACGACGTATCCTCCCGGGGCAAAAGAGAACTGCGGAATATTTCTCCATACGAATCCGTGGGCCATGATCGCCCAGACGATCGTCGGAAACGGAGAACTCGCCTGGCAATACTACTGCCAGATCAACCCCTCGCTCAGCAATGACGAAATCGAGCGCTTCGAGTGCGAACCCTGGGTCTATCCGCAGAATATTCTAGGCGATGAGCACCCCCAGTTCGGCCTCGCCAGGAACTCTTGGCTTTCCGGCACGGCCTCCTGGGTCTACCAGGCCGCCACCAAGCATATCCTCGGCATACGGCCCGAATACGACGGCTTGCGCGTGGACCCCTGCATCCCCGCTCGCTGGGAAGGATTCCAGATGAAGCGCATGTTCCGCGGCGCCCGTTACACGGTCAACGTCACAAATCCCTCCCACGTGTGTCGGGGAGTTAAGACTGTCACCGTGGATTCACAGGAGATCCGGGGCACTGTGGTCCCCGCTTTTTCCGACACCGCGGACCACGTCATTAACCTCGTTCTTGGGTAATCCGCCCGCCAAGAGCTTTCTTGCCAGCCGCTCCCGGCGGCGTCTGAGTTCCTGGCGGTCGCGAGGACTCAAGGGAAGCTGCCAGGAGGCAATCATTTCCACCATACCCATGGCCCTCCTGAGGTCGTGAGCCCTGTGCTCCAGGTGCTTGGCCAGTTCCACGGCTGCAAACACGCTTTTGGAGCGCTCCAAAAGAGCTTCCCAGATTCTGACGGCACGGTCCCACGCCCCCTGCTGCTTGTAGTGAAGGCTAAGGAGCACCCCCGCTTCGATGTTCCCTTTCTGGAACGTTTCCTGGAGCAACGCGACGCCGCTCTGCGGCGAGCGCGCCAGCAGCCAGCCCCCTAACGCCCTTTCATCCACGGGCGTCTCCTCGAGTTCGCCGCGCAGGAGCTTTCCAATCACACCGTACAGCCGCGCTACGGACGTAATGTCGGTCATATTGTGCTGGAAGACCACGGGGAGAATCCCGGGGGATCCTGTGCGCAGGAACTCCAGCCAGACAAGCGGGATATCCTCGCCCGCCACCTCCAGGTCCCGCGTGATCCCGAGGACTCCGGTCTCTATGGCCTTGAGGTTGCACTCTCCCGTGATGGATCGCCACAGCCGCCGCGCGTGGTGGAGGAGGTCCACCTGCGGTCCGGGCTTGAAGTCCATCCCGTTCATCAAAAACCTGCTTCTGAGGAGATGGCTGTCAAAGGTCTTTCCGTTGTAAGAGACCCAAGCGGTAAACGGCCGCAGCAGGTCCCCCACTGCGTGAAGGAACTCCGGCTCGCCCGGAAAGTCGGACAGGAAAAGCTGCTCGAACCTCAGGTCATGGCCTTCACACCTGGCCGCTCCGAAGAGAAAGATCATGGTGCCAGCACCACCGGAGAGACCCGTAGTTTCTGTGTCGTAGAATACCAGCTGATCCGCGGAGGTCGCTTCAGGAGAAAACGCAGGGTCCCAAAGCTCCACGGCGCACCCGGGGAAGACGACTGTACGGTGGTAGAGGAACTCCCCCTCTCGAGTCCAGCCGGGGAAACGGGGATCCTGCGGCAAAGCCAGCGCGGCAGCAGGCCCGGGGGAGGCGGGGCCCGTCGACACTCCGCCCTTCTTCAAGTAATCCATTCGTCTCCTGGTTCGCTGCCCCTCGTTGGACATCAACTCTCCATGGAATCCGTCCAACCAGCGAGAAATCTGCGGACCTCAGCTTTCGCGTCCAGGCTCCCCGGCTCGGCATCAGGAGCGCCGATGCAGGAGGGGCAGCCGTGCTCGCAGGAGCAGCGCTCCACAACCTCCCGCGCGCCACGCGCGATGCGGGGAAGGTCCCGAAGGAACCCCTCCGACAGGCCAATGCCCCCCGGGTACTGGTCGTAGACGTACAAGCATGGCGCCTCGAAGTGCGGATCGCGAACACGCTCTGCGATTCCGATGTCTCGCGGATCACATAGCAGGAACACCGGCGCCACTGTTCGCAGGACAACGCCGAGACGCTGGATCACAATCCCCTTTGCCGACTCTCCCAGCGCGTCGAAGAGCCTGCCGGCGGGGCTTCCCGAGTCGAACAGGAGAACGATGGACCGCGTGTGCATCTCGTCAGGCGGCAGTGAGATATCGCCATATCCGATGTTCTCGTTCGTATGGTACTTCAGCTTTTTGAACTTCGTGGCCTGGGTCCGAACGAGGATGTCACCGAGCACTGTCCGCACGCCCGCGTGGGCCTTCTCCTCGTCCTGCGCCAAGACCTTGATGTCAGTCTTCACGATCGAGTCCGTCCAGTAGTCGGTGTCGGTGGACTCCACGAAGCAGCGGCGATTCTGAAGGTCCAGCCTTGTCACCACGAACTGGTCCCCCAGGTGGATATAGATGGCGTGATCGAAAACGAGCAGCTTTGCCGAAACGAGGTCCATCTCACCGATGACCTCATCCCTCCCTTTCGTGGTGTCGACGATCACCACGTTCTCGGGGGTTGAGGT
>Ga0326727_10017340_pt1 | contig 14968 bp, 11 predicted proteins | sample MB2enrmetagenome_FD_207643 | JGI IMG/M metagenome (GOLD analysis project Ga0326727, IMG submission 207643) | Lab enriched peat soil microbial communities from McLean, Ithaca, NY, United States - MB29MY | ecosystem: Environmental > Terrestrial > Soil > Wetlands > Peat | place: USA: New York... | reverse complement strand
ACCTTGCCAAGATCTGAACCCGAGGAACGGGGCCTTCACCTCCCAAAGAAAATCCCGACTGGAAAAGAATACCGCATTACGACTGCACACGGTCGTCTGCCGAGATTAGCCGGTTAATTACCGAAAACACCCTCCCCCAAGACCTTGTAAGTGAGGGGGTATTTTCATGCCACAACGCACCGTCCGACTTTCCAGGGCGAAGGCGCCACAGAAGTGCCGGGTTAGTGGACCTGGGGCCAAGTCGTGAGCGATAGGAAACCAAAGGGGTTCCGGCTTAATCCCCGGAAGACGCGCAGTCGACAAGCCAGTTCACCCAGAGCTTGGTGCTCCACCTACCTCCTCATTCTTCGCTATGCCCGAGAACTGCGTGCACAACAGAGCAAGCCGCGGGCTCGGCGGCCGGTCTTGTCTCGCCCGTACAATCAGCGGTGCGCCGTGCGCGTGATGTACGCGAAGAATGCCACCCGCGGGCAGTGGAAGGCACACGGACGCTACATCGCCCGTGAGAGCGCGAGCCAGGGGCGTGCGGTTGAGGCCGGGTTTGACGCCACGGATCAAGGGATCAACATCGCGACTCGTCTCGACGAGTGGCAGTTGGCCGGTGATGGACGCACGTGGAAGCTCATCGTGTCGCCGGAGTTCGGAGACAAGATCGACCTGGTGCAATTGACCCGCGACTTGATGAAGCGCATGACACGGGATCTCGATACACGCCTCGAATGGGTTGCCGTGTCGCACTTCAATACCGATAACCCTCACGTTCACATTGCACTTCGCGGCGTTCGCGAGAACGGAAAATCATTCCGTCTCGAACGCGATTACGTGAAGCGGGGCATTCGAAGCATTGCTGAGGATCTGTGTACCCGGCAGCTTGGGTATCGCACACAACGGGATATTGCCGAAGCCCAGCGCCGCGAAGTATCGCAGCACAGGTTCACGTCGCTGGACCGGTTCATTGCATGGGCCTGGCCGAAGCCGCTGGGCTCGACCAATGGCTGGTGCGCCAGGATTTCGAAACCGCACTACGGGCGATGCAGCGCCTTGGGGATCGGCAAAAGATGCTGGCCGCTCACGGCGTGCCCGTATCAGACACGCGACTGCCGCTGGTCATGTTCGACCTCCGCAATTGCACAACACTCGAAGGCAGAATACTGGTGCATGGCGAAGATGAAGGGACCGGCCGAAGCTTCATGATGCTGGAGGGCACCGACGCCAAGGTGCACTGCATCTATCACACGCCTCAAATGTCAGAGGCACGCTGCCGCGGCGGATTACGAGCAAATAGGTTTGTGCGTCTGCGCAAGCTGTTCGAGGACGGACGGCCGGTGCTTGAAATCGACGAGCTCGGACATTGTGAAAAGGTCCTGAACGACGATCGTCTCCTCGAAGAGACCAGGCGCTTGCGAATCCAAAGTGGAATGGCCCAAGTTGAGGACGGATGGGGCGGCTGGCTGGGTCGCTATCACGGGGCCGTTCGGAGGGCCGCTTCGACTCCAATGCACCATCGCGACCTTCATGAACGCGCGCGAGAACGGGATCGTGGTCGAGGCCGTTGAGAAGCGTGGCACGCTGACGGTTCTTCCGGTGGAAGGTGGCGTGAGAATCAGAATTCAAAAACTGGAGTTGAGTTCACCTCGAACAGCACGGAAGCGCGCAAATGAGTTCCGCCGCCATGGAGAAACATTACCGGGTCCGGGAGCTCGCTGCGCTCTGGGGCTTTTCCGACAACACCATCATCCGAATATTCGCCGGCGAGCCGGGGGTGATTCGCCTGGAAACGAGTTCCGGTCGGCGCAGATATACCACTCTGTCGATACCCGAGAGTGTTGCGCTACGGGTTCACGAGCGACTCAGCCAGGAGACGTCCGAGGCGCAGCTTGCGGCTGGGAATCCACTTCGCATAATACGCCTCCGAGACCTCGGCGCTGGAGTGGTCAAAAAGCCGCGAAACATCCTCAAGTTGAAATCCGGCCACAAGCTCCCAAATCGCGAATGTGTCCCTGAGACGATGGGGCCGCGAATCCGGAACGCCACATCGGGCGCCTAGAGTTTTCATGCGCTCGTACAGCTCGTTTGGGAGGTAGGTCGGATTCCTGCTGCAGCCATAAAAGAATGAGAGCTTGCTCGAAAGCCAGTCGCACATGCCAATGGCCTGCTTGAGACGATCCGAAGTGTACGACTCAACCGGCTTCGATTTTCTGTCCCTTTTTTCTTCTGTGGCAGGTAGATCCACAGGCCTTTGGTAGCCAGCGCGGGGTTGTAGCGGATCGCGCCCGCCCACATGCCAGTTTCGAGCATCAGTGTTCGAAAAGCAGGCAGGAATCTCCTCGGATGCCTGGCATAACCGTGCGTGCCATGTTGAGGTTCAACCCATGATTCAGGATGTTTTCAACCTCTGCGCCAGAATTCTGTTCCTTCAGTTTATACAACTACGTAACGCTCTCAATCCCCGAAAGCGTGGCCCTGTGAGTCCACGAGAGACTTGGCTACAAGTCGCTCAAGGCGAACCTTCCGGGCGGCAACCCACTTCGCGTAATATAGCTCCGTGACCTTCACACTGGAGTGGCCAAGAAGCCGCGACACATCGTCAAGGCTCATGCCGCGAAGCAGAGCGCGGACCGCGAACGTATCGCGTAGCCGGTGCGGTCTGCAATCATCAACGCCGCATCGCTTCCCGATGGTCTGCATGAGGTCGTAGACCTGATACGCAAGCTTATAGCCTTTGCTTGCTGGTCCGTACCAGAACGGTTTGTCTTTGGACAGCCATTCGCAGCGGTCAATTGCTGTCTTGAGTCGATTCGAGATAAACGCCTGCACCTGGACGGGCTGCTTCATGCGCTGACGCTTCCGCTGCACGTAGCCGTAGATCCATAACCCTGACTCCCCTCGTTGCACCACGGCGGGATCGAAGCGGATCGCGTCACTGACGCGCATTCCGGTTTCGAGCATCAACTCGAGAAGCATCCGGAAGGTGTTCGGAGCGCTTGCGTACCCGTCGCGCCCGCCTTTCAACTGCAGCGCTTCGTCCAGGATTTTCTTGACCTCTGCATCCGAGTACGGTTCCTTCTGTTCAGGAGGGGCTGTGTGCGGCGCCACGCCTTCGGCCAACGGCGTTGGGGTCCAGCCACGGCGGAAGGCCACGCGGAGAAAACATCGCAGCTTTGCTGTCACCTGTGCCCTGGACGTGTCGGCCATTTCTCTCGGCAAGCCCTTCACCTTGAAGTCTTCGAGCAGGTCTATCGAAAGGTCACGCATGTAGAGGACGCCGCGCCCGGCGCAATAGGCACGCAGGCGCTCAAGCTGGAAGCGGTATGCGCCCGCCGTCTTTTCCCCGAGCTTAAATTGGTGCGATTCGAGGAAACGCTCGACGCAGTCGTCAATACGCGGCCCATGAGCGACAGTGTCTTGGCCTTGCTTGAGGAGACTCTGACGTTGCGCCTCGGCTACCGCTAAATCCCGAGTGCCGGTGCTTTGCCGCGGAACGAGCGCATCGCGCGTGCGCCCGTACATCCAGATCGGGCATTGGCAGTCCATGTATCGCCGCTTTGCGCGTGGCGGGAGCCGGGTTTTATGAACGTGGCAGTCCTTGGTGTGACGGCGGTAAAGCGTCAACATGGCCCGAAGGATACCATGTTTTGTACATCGCCATGTACACCGGGAATTTAACTAATTGATTTTAAATGACATGGTAGCGCTAACGGGAATCGAACCCGTATTTAAGCCTTGAGAGGGCTCCGTCCTAACCGTTAGACGATAGCGCCGAATGGCTGAAGTCATTGTAGCAGCGATGCGTCAACGGGAGAAACTATGCCCGTGGCCATTTCCCAACCCACCGTGTTCACTGCGGGATAATACTCTCGGATGCGCCGGATTGTTCTGCTCGGTCTCGTTCCGTGGCTCGCCTTCGCCGAGAGCTGGGTGCAAATCCGTACCGGGCCGTTCGAAATCTACACCGATGCCGGCGGGAAGCAGGGGCGGCAAACGCTCGGGTGGTTTGACCAGTCGCGGTACGTGCTGGGCTACATGCTTGGCAACCAGGATCTGCAGACGTCGCGGCCGGTCCGCATTTTTCTTTTCAAAAATGCCAAAGAGCGCGCCGAGTATCCTACGACCGAGGCGATCATCGACGGCCGTGACCGCTGGAATATTCTGCTCACTGCCGAAGCGCCCATCCCGCACGAGGTCCTTCGCGAGTGCACGCGGCTTTTTCTCGAGAACAACACGGGCCGAATGCCTGCCGCGATCGAGCGTGGCATCGCCGATCTCCTCTCAACCATTCAGGTAAACGGCACCCGCGTAACGCTCGGGAGTCCACTGCCGCCCAGCGAGCGCAATCGCGACTGGGCGCGTATGCAACTTTTTGCGACGAACGCAGACTATTACGCCAAGCTGCGCATCCTGCTTTACAACTTGCAGAAGGGCGCGGACGAGGATCCCGCCTACTTGAACGCATTCGGCAAGTCGCGCGCGGAGATGGAGAAGGAAGTCAACCAGCTCATGACCGCGGGAAACTACCAGACCGCTGCGGTCGACGGCAAGGCGCTGAGCGTAGAACGTGATTATAAAGAGCAACCGCTGCTATCGAAGGAAGTGCGGCTGGCGCAGGCGGACTTGCTCCTCGGCGCATCATCGCGCGCGGAGTATCAAGCGTTGATCCAGGAGCACGAATACGTCGCGGCGTCTTACGAAGGCCTCGGCGAGATGGCGCTGCGTGATAACCAGCCAGAGGAAGCGCGCCGGTGTTTTTCGGAGGCGATCAATGCGGGGACGCCGTCGGCGCTGTCATACATCGCATATGCGAGGCTTGAGCCGGACAACGCCAAGGCGCTCGCTGCCCTGGACAAAGCGCTCAAGCTGAACCCCAAGCTCGCGGAAGCGTACACGCTGATCGGCCGGCGCCAGACCGATGGTGTCAAACGCATCCAATACCTCGAAAAAGCGGCGCAGCTTTCGCCTCGCGAAGCCGGACGATGGGAAGAACTGGCCAAGGCTTGTCTCGATGAAAAGGTTTTCGACAAAGCCGCGCAGGCCTGGCACAACGCGGAGCATGCCGCCACCACAGCGGAAGAACGCGAGCGCTACTCCGCCGCGCGCGTGGCCATTGACCAGCAGCGTCTCGACTGGGAGGAAGCCGAGCGCAAACGGCTGGCCGCCGAGCACGAGCGCGAGATCCTCAGGCTCAAGGCGCAGGCTATCGCCGATCTGCGCGCCACCGAAGCCAGGGCGAATGCGGGGCAAGGCCCGGCTCCGGAGAAAGTGGAGAAGTGGTGGGACGGCCCCAAGCCGGACGGTCGCGCCGCCGGCAGCCTGACGCGCGTCGATTGTCTCGGCCGGCAACTGCGCTTGGTCATTGAAGGCGCGGATCACAAACTCACGCGCTTACTGATTCGCGATCCCTCGAATCTCGCTATTCTTGGCGGTGGCGACCAAAAACTCGGCTGCGGCGTCCAGAAGCCGCGGTCCGTGGTGGTGGAATATTTCGCCAAACGCGACCCTAAACTCGCGACCGTGGGAGAAGTGGCCACGATCCAGTTCCAGTAATGCCAGCCGTGCACTCCAGACGATGGCTGGTGATCGGCATTTTCTTTCTTTCCTCGAGCATCAATTATCTGGACCGGCAATCGCTCGCCACGCTCGCGCCGCTGTTTCGCGCGGAATTTCATTTGAATAATACCGAGTACGGTTGGATCCTGGCGGCGTTTTCCATAACTTACGCGGCGGCTGCGCCCGTTGCTGGGTTGTTGATTGACCGCATCGGCCTGAACCGTGGTATCACGCTCGCCATCGGACTATGGTCGCTCGCCAGCATTGCAACCGGATTCACGCGCGGCCTGGGGGGTCTCGTCGCGTGCCGTGCGTGGCTGGGGATGGCGGAAGCGGGCGGAATTCCTGCCGCGGGCAAGGCCATGCACGAATATCTGGAGCCTGCCGAGCGGGCGCTGGGCAACGGATTCAACCAGGCGGCGGTGTTCTTGGGCGCGATCTTAGCGCCGCCGATGGCCACATGGCTGGCGGTTCGGTATCACTGGCGCACGGCCTTTATGGTGACAGGCGTCGCGGGGCTTCTGTGGATTCCCCTCTGGAACTCCGTCGCGCGCGCAACTCCGCCCGTGCAGCGGTCGAAGGTCGAACCCCTGTCCAACAGCCTCGGGATTCTTCGCGACCCTCGCATGTGGGGATTCTTGGCGGCCAACGCGCTCAGCATGGTGACCTACTCGCTCTGGAGCAATTGGACCACGCTCTATCTGGTGGAAGTCAGCAAACTGTCGTTCGTGCAAGCCGCCTACTTCGCCTGGCTGCCGCCATTGGCCGCGATGCTGGGCGGCTTCGGGGGCGGCTGGCTCTCGTTTCGCTGGGCTCGCGCCGGGAACGATCCTCTAGCGGCACGGGCGCGTGTGTGTTTTTGGTGTGCGGTCGCAGGTCTGATGGCGATAACCATTCCCTTCGCTCCCAGCGCGGCATGGGCCGCTGTCGGGATCTCGTGTAGCATTCTGGCGGTCTCTGCCTTCAGCGTGAATCTTTACACCATGCCGCTCGATATCTACGAAGGCACCCGGGCGGCGTTTGCCGTCTCACTGCTGGTCTCGGCGTTCGGCGCCATGCAGGCGGTGGCCTCTCCAGCGCTCGGGGCAATCATCGATCGATACGGCTACCTGCCGGTGTGTGCGCTCGCTTCGATCACTTCCCTGGCAGCCTACGGTGTGCTGCGAGCCACAGTGGCGGCGCCGGTGCGATCGGGTCCCGCCTGACACAGTACGATTTCACTCCCCTCGTGCTCATTTTGTGACTCCGAAAGCCACCCAGACTCATCTATACTGGCTGAACTCCCGGAGGAAAAGATGCTCGCTGCGCATGCTCAAATGGAGGTTCAAGAGAGTCTGTTGACGCGCCTGGCCGGCGCTCGGAGCCAAACGGACAGGCTGTTCGATATCATCAACCCCGCCGCGCTTTACCAGCGCCCCATCCCCGAGAGGCACCGGATTGTCTTCTACATCGGGCATCTGGAGGCATTTGATTGGAATCTACTTCGGCCTCGCATTCCCGGTCTCCCCTCCTTCCACCCGCGGTTTGATCAGCTCTTTGCATTTGGCATCGACCCCGTTGATGGGGGACTTCCGTCCGATCAGCCTCACGACTGGCCGTCGATAGCAGAAGTGCACAGCTACAGCCGCCGTGTTCGAGACGCTCTCGATGTTGCACTTGTACCAAACGGCTTCGAGGAAGCCACCCTGCTCAATGTGGCCATCGAGCACCGTCTGATGCACGCCGAAACGTTGGCGTACATGCTCCACCAAATGCCGCTTGAGGAAAAATCTCCGCAAACGACCGAGCCGGCATTGACAGCCGGACCCGTCGAAGCCCGAATGATCGGGATTCCCGCTGGAACCGCGACCCTCGGACTTTCCCGCCACGACACGGCCACGTTTGGCTGGGACAACGAATATGACGCTCATCGTGTGAATGTTCCTGCGTTTGAAATCGATCAGTACAAGGTCACCAACGGCCAGTACCTCCAGTTCATCGACGCCGGTGGATACGAAGACCGGTCCTTATGGTCGGCGGCGGATTGGCAGTGGAAGATCGAACAAAACATCAGCCAGCCCATTTTCTGGAAGCGCCGCAATTCCGGTTGGCACTGCCGCACGATGTTCGATGAGGTTCCCTTGCCACTAGCGTGGCCCGTGTATGTGAGCCATGCCGAGGCGAGCGCTTTCGCACGATGGGCCAATAAGGCGCTGCCAACGGAAGCTCAGTGGCACCGCGCGGCCTACGGTTCACCAGAAGCAATCGACCGGCCTTACCCCTGGGGCGCTGAAGCGCCCAACCCGCGTCGCGGATATTTTGATTTCCGCCGATGGGATCCGGCGCCCGTCAACGCCTTCCCGCAAGGTCGCAGCGCATTCGGCGTAGAGGGGCTATTAGGAAACGGGTGGGAATGGACGTCCAGTGTTTTCGCGCCTTTCGATGGGTTCACGCCGTTCCCCTTTTACGCAGGTTACTCCGCCAATTTTTTCGATGGCAAGCATTACGTGATCAAGGGCGGCTCAACCCGAACCGCCGACTGCATGTTGCGCCGCTCGTTCCGTAACTGGTTTCAGCCGCATTACCAGTATGTCTACGCGGGATTTCGATGTGTGAGTCAATGACGACCTTTCAGGAGATGCAGAATGTTGACGAACCCCATCATCGCGGATGCGGTAGTTGAGTTCGCGGCCGATGTATCCAAAGGGCTGACTAAGCGAGGGCAGAAAGAGCTGCCTTCAAAATACTTCTACGACACGGTCGGCTCCAGACTCTTCGAAGTGATCTGCGAACTTCCTCAGTACGGTTTGACTCGCGCCGACGAAAGGCTGCTTCGCGCTTACGCCCGTGAAATAGTGGAGCTGGTTCCGGGCCCCGTGGCGGTCGCCGAGCTGGGAAGTGGCAGTGGAAAGAAAACCCGCTGGATTCTGGAAGCGCTGTCGCGCCATCGCCAGACATTCTATTATCCGATCGAAATCTCAGCCACTGCTCTCGCCATGTGCCGCCGGGAACTTTCAGACATGGACGCCGTCAGCATTGTCGGCTTTGAGCGCGAATACCTCGACGGTCTTCTTGAGGTCGCCGCTCGCCGCCAGCGCGGCCAGCGTATCCTTGTGCTCTTTCTCGGCAGCACTATCGGAAACTTCGACCACCCGGCCGATGTCGGTTTCCTACGCGACCTTCGCTTGATTCTGCAGCCCGGCGATGCCTTGCTGCTTGGCACCGATCTGGAAAAACCGGTCCCACGCTTGATTCAAGCTTATGATGATCCCCTCGGCGTCACAGCCGCCTTCAATCTCAATCTTCTGGCGCGCATCAATCGCGAACTCGATGCGGATTTCGTCGTCCAGGAGTTCCAGCACGAGGCCCGCTTCAATTTTGATACGGGGAGCATCGAGATGCACCTCCGCTCTACGCGAGATCAGGTGGTCACCATCCGTGGGGCTGGCATCTCCGTGCCGATTGTCGAGAATGAAACCATTTGGACCGAGACCAGCCATAAATTCTCGGTGCAGGAGGTGATCCAGTTGGCCCAAGACGCCGGTTTTCACTGTGAGGCGCAGTGGATCGATGACGAGTGGCCTTTCGCCGAAAACCTGCTGATTGCGGATTGACCGCGCGCCTTACTCGTCCCGCAGCGTATCGGCCGGGTTGAGCTTTCCAATGCGCAGCGCGGGAATGAGGCTCGCGAGTGCCGCAATAAACAGCAAAGTCAACGGCACAGTCACAAAGGTCAAAGGATCCGTGGCCGTCACACCCCACAGTTGATGTTCCAGCACTCGCACCGAGAGGCCCGCTAGCACGCACCCCGCCGCCACACCGGTCAGCGCCAGCAAAACACCGGGCAGCGCGGCATCGCGAATTGCGCGCGAGAGGCTCGATCCCAGCGCAAGCCGAATTCCCATCTCCCTCCTGCGCTCCATTACCGACTGCGACATCAGCCCGTAGAGTCCAATCACAGCCAGCAGCAGCGCGAGTCCCGACAGCGTGGCCAGCAATGTAGCGTGGAATCGCTGTTCACCAAGCGAGCGTGACCGAAGCTCCTGAATGGTGCGAAAGGCCGAGATGGGGAGCAGCGGGTCGATCGTCTCCGCCACGTGCTCGATCCCGCGTGTCACGTTCTCCGGCTGTCCGGCAGCCCGTACAACCCAGTGCGGTGGAAACCAGACGTGCACCACTTTGACGTAGTCATCCGATGTCTGCGCCGCCGGAATGTAAATCATCGGCACCGTTCCCAAAGGACCGAAATCGCCCCAACCCGCCGCCTCCTGCACGTCACCCACTACGCCCACAACCTCACGCGTTTCTGGTCGCGTCATGAGATGGCTGCCTAGCGCCTCCTGCCGCGAAAGGTACTTCTTCACGAAGGCGTTATTGACGATGGCCACGGGCGCTGACGTTGGCCCGTCGCTCGCCCGGAAGTCTCGCCCACGTAATAGGGGAATGCGCAACGTGCGGAAGTAATCCGGCGTGACGTAGTTCTCATCCGTGATGAGGTCCTCCGCGCTGGCTTCAGGCCCGTCGGCACGCCGGAAAGCGTCGTTCAGCCCCCGTTGGTAAGGCAACGTCAAGCCCACTGCTGCCGATTCCACTCCCGGCAGCTCCCGTATTTGCGCCAGGCCGCCATCGAAGAGCTGGTTCACTTTCCGCGCCGTCGAATACCGTGCGTCTTGAAGCGAGAAACTCGCTGTGTTCACATTCGCCGGATCAAAACCGGGCCGCAATTGATAGAGGTGCGTGAGCGTGCGGATGAGCAGCCCCGCGCCGATCAACAACACCACTGCCAACGCCACCTCGCCCGAAACCAGCATCCGGCGCGTCCAACGTTTGCGTGTGCCCGCGACGCCGCGTGTCCCCGCCTCCGTAAGCGCAGCGCGAATGTCCACGCCGCTGGCATCGATCGCCGGAAAGACCCCCGGGAACAAACTGCATAGCAGCGCCATGCAAGCGGTTGCCGCGAGCATGCGGCCGTCCAGCCGCATCGCCTCAGGAATGGGGAAGCTATCTGCCGCCAGAACTTGCAATGCGCGCAAGCCCGCGAAGCCCACCAAAAGCCCGGCCGCCCCGCCTAAGATCGCCAGAACAAAGCTTTCCACAAGTAACTGGCGCGCCACCGCCCGCCGCCCGCCACCCAAAGCCATGCGCGTGGCAATCTCCCGGGAACGAGCGCCGGCACGCGCCAGCAGCAGGCTGGCAACGTTCGCGCAGCCGATCAGCAGCACCAGCCCCACCGCCGCCCACGCAATCAGTATCGGCCTCCTGACGTCCGCCGTTTCGCTCTGTTGCAGACTGACCAGGTGGAAGCGCAAGGATACATCTTTGGGAAGCTTCATCTCCGCGATCTCACGCGCGCCGATGGCCTCCATTTGGCCATCTGCCTGAGCCCACGTGACGCCTGGCTTCAGCCGGGCAATGATCTCGTAATTCGAACCACCACCCTCGCCGGAGGTCGATGGCCTCAGCGGTGTCCACACGTCGGCAGCAGCGTCGGTGCGGAAACCTTCGGGCATGACCCCGATCACGGTGTACGGCTCTCCACGCAGCATAATGGATCGCCCCACTGCCGCTCGATCCCCCTGAAAAACCCGTTTCCAAAAGTGGTGGCTCAATACCACGACCGCCGGTCCGCCCGGACGATCTTCTTCCCGCGTGAATTCCCGGCCGATCAGCGGCGCGACTCCCAGCACACGGAAGAAACCCGCGCCCACTCGTTGTTGTTGCACATATTGCGCGGTTCCGCCGGTGGCAAAATTCACACCGTCCGCACTGCCCTCAGCGGCCGCATCCAGGAATGAAGCGTGATCGCGCACCAGCTCCCAAGTGGCGCCTGTCTGCCCAGCGCCATCCCCCTCTGCGCCGTGATCCCGGAAATGCGTAACCACGCTCGCCAACCGATCCGGCTGCGGATACGGCAACGGCCGCAGCAGCGTCGCGTCAATGACGCTGAAAATGGCGGTATTGGCGCCGATGCAGAGAGCTAACGTCACCACGATGATGGCGCTAAGCGAAGGACTTCTGCGGAGCAAGCGCAACGCGTATCGAAAGTCCTGCCACAAGGTCATGGGCGCACCTCCAAAGTCTCGTCAGCAAACCAATACGCACTGCAGCGGGGCGCAGTTCCACGAACTTGCCGCAGTCTGATGATAAACTGGCTACCGCCCATGAAACTGAGTCAAATTGCTCTATTCGCCGGCGGCCTCGCCTTAACCATCACCCAGGCCCTCGCCCAAACCTACGAACAACGCATTGCCGATTCCATAGCCCGCGTCGATCAAACCGTCGCACAAGGCCCTTTCCAGGCCAACTGGCAATCGCTCGAAGCCTACCAGGTGCCCGATTGGTACCGCGACGCCAAGTTCGGCATCTTCATCCACTGGGGTGTATATTCCGTCCCCGCGTTCGATAGCGAGTGGTATCCCCGCAACATGTATCTGCCGAAAGAGGCCGCCTTCAAACATCACATCGCCACTTTCGGACCGCAATCCAAGTTCGGCTACAAGGATTTTATCCCCCGCTTCACCGCCGAGCACTTCGACGCCCGTCACTGGGCCGAAGTATTCCGAAAATCCGGCGCCAAGTACGTCGTGCCCGTGGCCGAGCACCACGACGGCTTTCCCATGTACGATTGCACCTTCACCGATTGGAGCGCCGCCAAAATGGGGCCCAAGCGCGATATCGTGGGCGAGTTGGCAGCAGCGGTTCGCGCCGAGGGCCTGCATCTCGGAGCCTCCTCTCACCGCGCCGAACACTGGTGGTTCTACAACGGCGGCATGAATTTCGATTCTGACGTCAAAGACCCGCGCTATGCCGCCTTCTACGGCCCCGCGAAGCCCGACAAAACGCAGCCCGACGAAGCCTATCTGAACGACTGGCTGGCGCGCACCACCGAGATCGTAGACAAGTATCAGCCCGAGCTCGTCTGGTTCGACTGGTGGATCGAGCAGCCGGTCTTCCAGCCCTATCTACAGAAATTCGCGGCCTTCTACTACAACCGCGGTGCCGAGTGGAAGCGCGGTGTAGCGATCAACTATAAGCACAAATCCTTTCCGGAGCGCGCCGCGGTGCTCGACATTGAGCGCGGTCAGCTCGACAAGCTCCGGCCGATTTTCTGGCAAACCGATACCTCCATCGGCGAGAAATCCTGGGGCTACATTGACGGCGAAAAGTTCCGGACCACCGATTCGCTCGTCAGCGAGCTTGTCGACATCGTCAGCAAGAATGGCACTCTGCTGTTGAACATCGGCCCGAAATCCGATGGCACAATTCCCGAAGAGGCGGAAAAAATTCTCCTCGACCTCGGGCAATGGTTGTCGGTGAACGCGGAAGCGATCTACGGAACCAGGCCTTGGAAAGTGTACGGAGAAGGCCCGACGAAAGTGGTCGGCGGCTCGTTCAAGGACACCGCTGGCCATGCGTTCACCGCGCAGGACGTCCGATTCACCGCCAAGGGAGACACGCTCTACGCCATCGCGCTTGCATGGCCGCAGGACCGCAAGCTGACCATCAAATCGCTCGGCACCGCCGCCTCCATCTCGCACCCAGACATTGAAACGGTGGAACTCGTGGGCTCCCCCGCGCAGCTCAAGTGGCAGCGTAGCAAAGACGGTCTGCACATCGAGTTGCCCGCCGAAAAACCTTGCAACTACGCCATCTCGCTCAAGATCCGCTGACGTCGTTCACAGCTTCAAATTCGCCGGAATCAACCGCTCGACGATGACCACGTCACGCCAGACCCCATCCAGCTTGCCGTGTTTTTCGTACGTTCCCACTTCGCGGAAACCCAGGGACTGGATCAACCGGCGGCTCGCCTGATTCTCGGGAAACACGCGCGACACCAGTTTCCAGTAGCCCGCCTGCTCCGCACTCTCGATGAGCGCAGCCAGAGCCATTCGCCCCGCACCGCGCCCTCGCCACGCCCTGGCGACATACACCGATGCTTCGGCGATACCCGCGTAGCACTCGCGGTTCCGGTAAGAAGAGGTCGAGGCGAATCCCGCCACTACACCGCCTTCCTCGACCACAACAATCGGATGCTTGCCGTCAAACCAGGCGCGCACATCCCCCGCGGTTCGGGCCCGCGTTTCGAATGTAGCCGAGCGGTCCGCAATGCCTTCGTTGTAAATGAGCGCAATTGCGTGTGCCTCACCGGGCGTTGCCTGTCGAGCTAGCATTTTCAAATCCTACAACCGCAGCGCGTCCCCTGCGTTAGCCGCCGAATCATTGGACAATAGCGAAGATGAAACCGCTCCAGCAAATTGCCATGCACGACCCGCTCGAATTAGTGGTGCCCGCTTGCCTGCTGCTCGCGACCCTGGCGGTCGGCTATTTGGTGAAACGCCTGCTTTTCCGGGCCCTTCGCCGCTGGGCCGCCACAACCTCCAGCCAGCTGGACGAAGTCTTCATCAAGTCGCTGGGCACACCCATCATGATCTGGTCGCTGATCCTGGGCATCTACTTCGCGACCGAATCTCTGGACCTCCCCGAGCGCTTCCGCCAGAACGTCGAACGCACGTTGCTGATCCTGGTAATTCTCTCGCTCACCCTGATGGCCTCCGGGTTAGCCGGCCACCTGATCCGTTTCTACGGCAGCCGCACACCCGGCGCATTGCCCGCCACAACGCTCACGCAAAACCTCGTGCAGTTGTTCATCGTGATGGTGGGCGCTGTGATCATGCTGAACCACTTGGGCATCTCCATCACGCCCATCCTGACAGCCCTCGGGGTCGGTGGCCTGGCTGTCGCTCTGGCGCTGCAAGACACGCTCTCGAATTTGTTCGCGGGCTTTTATATCAGCGTGGCTGGCCAGGTGCGCCTGGGCGATTACATCAAGCTCAGCTCTGGCGAAGCGGGTTACGTCACCGACATTAGTTGGCGCAGTACCACGATCCGCGCACTCGGGAGTAATGTGATCATCATTCCCAATGCCAAGCTGGCGCAGGCCATCGTCACCAATTATTACTTGCCCGATCGTCACGTCGCGCTCAACATTGCTGTGAATGTCAGCTACGCGAGCGACCCGGAGCAGGTCGAGCGGGTCCTGCTGGAAGAGGTCCACAAAGGCGTAGGTACCGTCACCGGCCTGCTGGCCGAACCCGCGCCATCCGTCCAATTGATCCCCGGCTTCGGCGATTCCACTTTGAACTTCACGCTTGGCTGTTACGTAGCCGAGTTTGCCGATCAATTCCCCGTGCAACACGAACTTCGCAAGCGGATACTGAAGCGATTTCGCGCCGAGCGAATCGAAATGCCGTACCCCACACGAACCGTCTACGTCCGCGAGGCTGGCGCCTAAAGGCCGCTGCACGCTCTCACCCTGAAGTGGGGCGGACGCCCATAAGCGCTAAGATAACGATTGCTTAAGCAGCTCAAATTCGTTAAGCTTAGGCATGCCGGTCATGGACGAGGATTGGAGTGTTCTACTGAGCTTGCTTCCCACAGACTGGGA
>Ga0326727_10017339_pt1 | contig 14968 bp, 18 predicted proteins | sample MB2enrmetagenome_FD_207643 | JGI IMG/M metagenome (GOLD analysis project Ga0326727, IMG submission 207643) | Lab enriched peat soil microbial communities from McLean, Ithaca, NY, United States - MB29MY | ecosystem: Environmental > Terrestrial > Soil > Wetlands > Peat | place: USA: New York... | reverse complement strand
CACGGATGCGAAACAGGCGTCCACGCCTAAATCAGTCGGCAAAGAAACAGCGCCGGGACTTTTCAGCCGGATACTCCGGATTTTCTCACGCAGGGAGCCGCCGGTGGAAGACCCGCCGGAAGAAGTGAACATCTTGGGTTTTGCCGGGATGTGGATTATGGCGGATGAAGCCCATGTTACCAGCATTGCTTCCGATAAAGAGCACCGGCACCAAGGCATCGGCGAAGTTTTACTAATTAGTCTCATTGAGCTGGCGATAAAAAAACAGGCGCGGATTGTGACACTGGAAGCTCGCGTCTCCAACCAGGCGGCGCAAAACCTCTACTACAAATTCGGCTTTGACAAACTGGGCGTACGCAAAGCATATTACCTGGATAACAAAGAGGATGCAGTCATCATGTCTACGGAATATATCGGTTCGCCTTCGTTTAGAGAGAAATTCACTAAAGTGAAAGAGGCCCACCGCAAGAAATCCGGCGATTTTATTAACGAACTCCCGGTGAATTGAAACCCGAGAGCGGCCGCAGCGGTTAACGCTCCCCGAAAAGCGAACCCATCAGCGTGGGATATTTCGGGGGCAAGTCCTTGGAACCGGTGGTCTGAATCATCCAGTCTTCCAGTTCCTGGCGGCATTTTTCGAGCAATTCCTTGAATCTGGTGAGGTCGAGGTTTTTATAGTTGTCCGACTTGGCTTTTTTAGCGGCTTTAATCTGTTTATTGTATTCTTCCGCCATGGCGAAGGTTTCTCTAAGCATCAATTTCAAAGATTCACCGAGAAAGCCGATTTTGTCCTTGTTCATCATCCAATTTGTATTTTCGAAATTGCGCGGTTTCTTCAATTCCGGAAAAAACTTGGCCAGGGCCAGATTAATCCGGACGTCATAAAGCAAACTCTGAACTATTTCCGGGTATTTCGCCACGCCGCCGCGCCTTCTCGTTAAAGAGAATAAGATAATGATAATGATAACGATGGCGATAAAAACATAACTGCCTGTTTGCACAAAACAACTCCAAATAAATCAGCTTTAATAATACTAATGGTTTTAAGATTATTTATTATCTGAAGCCAGCTTTCCGCCGCTTCCCCAATTGTGCTTAGGATTATCGTGGATTATTACATGGACGGCTTCGGCCGGAACGCCGATTTTTACGAAAGAGGAAGTAATCCCTTCCACTAGCGCTTTTTTCTGGTCGATTGTGCGGCCGTCCCACAGCTCAATAATAACTACCGGCATAACAGCCCCCTTAGTGGCGGAACTTTTCCTTCATGGCCCGGATTTCTTCCAGTTTGGCCATTTCCTGCGGGTCCATCTGCTGGACTGAAATCAGGGAACCGTGTTCCATTCTGATTTTCAGCAGTTCGCGGCATTTCCAGCAGCGATACGGCCCGTCATAAACAGGGTCGGACACGGAGAAAGTGCCCTCAGTATTGCATTTGGGACATTTAATTTTGGTTAACATGCTACGGCAATACCTCCTGACTGATATATCCTTAAAAAACCGACAATAATTGACTGGTTAAATCGCATAGTAATTCTTATTACCCATTTTGTCAATATTAGTATAACATGATTTTACACTTGTTCCAGCCTTTCCCACGTTTTTTTTTCTTTACCAGCAGGCAGATATTTTGCGAAAAAAGCGTAATGGGGAAACGGTAACCGCTCTCCGGAAAAACTTTGCAGATTTCCAGGCCGGCAGCCGCGGCCAATTGTTTTAGTTCGCGGTATGTAAACAAGTAATAATAACGGTAGAGTGTTTCATCTTTAATCTGCCACGGCACCTGTACTTCTTTCCCTTTGCACCAGAAACGCGGCTGGAAACGGTTCCAGACGGTGATAAAAGCCACCCCGCCGGGCTTCAGCACCCTCTCCAGCTCCCAGAAAGCGTGCAATTGCTGAGCCTGTTTCAAGTGGTGATACGCGGCGACGGCAATAATATAATCGAAAGTTGCGTCGGCGTAAGGGAGATAACAAATATCCGCCACGGTCAAATTTACCGTAAAATTGAACTTGGCGGCATATTTCCGGGCGAGCCGGAGCATTTCATCGGCAAAATCAATACCGTAGAGCTCGAAGTTTTGAGTAAAAGGTAAAAAGTCGGCACCGTGCCCGCAGCCGAGATTCAAGAGTTTGCCCTGACTCCATTCCTGTGCTAAAGCTTCCAGTTCCAGGCGGAAAATCGTCCAATGGCGGCGGTTGTACCAACCCAGCGCGATACGGTTATAAACATCTTTGAGATTATCGGTCATTTTAAATCGCCCTTTGGTATCAGTTAGTATACCACAGATACGAAATACCGAAGAAAAACCATAAACCTTGACTTATGTGAAAATAATGTAGAATAAAAATAGAATGCGCGCACAAAGGGAGGCGGTAAATAGTGGACAAGGCCGAAAGGAAAAACACTAAAATCGAAGAACAGGCTGCTGGCGACGAAGTAATCCGTTGCGAGAAGCTCACCAAACGCTATCACGACGGCAATATTTTAGCCGTAGACCAGCTGGATATGACGGTACATCACGGGGAAATTTTCGGGCTGCTCGGGCCCAACGGCGCGGGCAAAACGACGACCGTGGGAATGCTCACCACACTGGTCGTGCCGACCGGCGGCAAAGCAGTGGTGGCAGGCATTGACGTAGTGGCGCATCCGGCGCTGGTGAAACAGGTCATCGGGGTGGTGGCCCAAACGAATAACCTGGACAGGGCATTAACCGTTTGGGAAAATCTTTATTACCACGGACTCTTTTTCGGGATGAAATCGAGAGAAAGCCGTGAGGCGGCGGATAAATTGCTGGTGGATTTCCGGCTGGCCGAACGAGGGAAGGCCGAGGTCATGGCCATTTCCGGGGGTATGGCAAAGCGACTGCAGGTGGCCCGTGCCTTGATGCATAAACCATCAGTGTTGTTCCTGGATGAACCCACCGCCGGACTGGACCCGCAAGCTCGCCTGGCGCTCTGGGAGATTTTGAATAAACTGCATGCCGAAGGCCAGACGATATTACTGACGACCCACTACATGGAAGAAGCCGATATCATCTGCGACCGACTGGCGATTATGGACCACGGCCATATCCTGGCGGTGAATACCCCGAAGGGTTTAAAGGAATCGGTGGGGGCGGACAGCATCTTAACGATTTCAGCTAGCGGCAACCTCGATGCCTTGGCGAAATTGTTGCAGGACAAGATTGAGGGAGCGACAAAAGCCCTCCGGGTGGATGGCACGATCAAACTCCACATCAAAGGTGCATCCGGCGTGCTGCCGAAGGTTGTTTCCGTTGCCGAACAGGGGGGCTTTAACATTACCGACCTGTCAGTGGCGGAACCGACGCTGGAAAATGTTTTTATCAATCTGACGGGAAAGGAGCTGCGGGACTGATGACTACTGCAATAATAAATACGGCAACACAATCCGGAAAAACCATACGTTCAACTGCCGCGGCAAGCCGCACCGCTTTCACCGCCCTGTTATTACGCGACCTGACGGTGCTGAAAAAAGGTCTGGCGGTTTTTATTTTGCGCACATTGATTCAGCCATTTTTACTGGTTTTTGTTTTTCTGTATGTCTTCCCTAAAATCGGGCAGGGGATTGGGGGAGGCAGCGGCGCCGGCGGTGAATCATCTTTTGCGACGGTGCTGGTGGCGGGCGTGGTCGCCCTTTCGATTATGTTCCAGGGAATCCAAGCGGTAGCGTTGCCGCTGGCCAACGAATTCGGTTATACCAAAGAGATTGAAGACCGGGTGCTGGCGCCGCTGCCGGTATCAATGGTGGCAATCGGCAAGGTCTTGGCCGGGGCGATCCAGGGACTGATTTCCGCGCTCATCGTTTTTCCTATCGCGGCGGTAATTCATGCCCCGGGGGTTCATCCCAACCTGATAGTGAACTGGCCGATTCTGGTCACGCTGATTCCGCTGTCCTGCATCATGACTTCATCGCTCGGCTTATTCTTAGGAACGCGCATTTCCCCGCGGGAAATCGGGCTGATGTTCGGGTTTATTGTCCTGCCGATAACCTTTCTTGGCGGCACATATTACACCTGGACAACCCTTTCGGCAATTAAAATCGGAGGGTTTTCCTGGCTACAGACGCTGGTTTGTGTCAATCCGCTAATCTATGTAACAGAAGGTTTCCGGGCGGCGCTGACAACATCAACGCATATGCAACTTTACGTGGTTTATTCGGTGCTCATCGGGCTGTGCGTTTTCTTCCTGTGGCTGGGGATTAAAGGCTTCAATAAGAGGGTACTAAGCTAACCTTTTTTTATTGTGAATCTTCCTTGTATCGGTAGATTCTGCTTAGGCAGTCGTCTCGCGGCTGCCTAAGGATTTTCCTGCAGCTTCCATTGCAGGTGTTCTTTGCTGAAGAATCCGGCGAAGCCCGATTTACGTTATTTACAGGATTGTGACTTTTGTGGTTGATTTTAATAATTCACAATGATAATGTAACGGTAGTAAAACCAACGTTATGGAAAACAGGGAATGTTAACAACCGGCGGTACTGTACGTCCTGCCGGGAATAAGGCAAAGGAGAAAGAAAATGGCGTTACAGCATGTTGCGGGAAAAAATAAAGGGCACATTGTTTTATACGCATTAAGTACCTGTCCCTGGTGCCGCAAAACTAAAAAACTGCTTGAAGATCTGGGTGTGGAGTATTATTTCAGTGATGTTGACCTGATGAACGATGCCGAAAAAAAGGAAGCCCTGGTAGTGATTAAAAAATGGAACCCCAGTACATCTTTCCCGACGATGGTAATTGACGATAAAAAATGCATCGTTGGTTTTCAAGAGGAAAAAATTAAGGAAACCTTCGGCAAATGAACGAACAATCTGAAATCAGCCGGGAAGAAATTGATAGATTTTACGAGCAATTGAAGAAAGACGCCGCGGCCGGCGGTTATAATCTGAACCCGGATGTGGAATTTACGAAGTCGCTGGTGGAGGGTTTGCTGGCTAACACCCGCAGGTACGGCTATCCGGGCTGTCCCTGCCGCCTGGCATCCGGTGTCAAAGAAGAAGACCTCGATATCATCTGCCCCTGCGATTACCGGGATGCGGATGTGGTGGAATTCGGGACCTGCTACTGAGGGCTGTACGTTGCCGAGGCGGTCGCCAAGGGAAAACAGGAAATATCTTCGATACCGGAACGTCGTCCTCCTTCGGAAAATAGGAAAACAGAAAATGCCAATATATCCAATTTGCCCTTGCCGGTCTGGCGGTGCAAAGTGTGCGGTTATCTTTGTGCGCGGGAAAATCCCCCGGAAGTCTGCCCCATCTGTAAAGCGAAAAAAGAGCGATTTGAACGTTTTCTGTGACAAAGCCGGAACCGTGAGCTTAAGGTTTGACTGATTTGTCTCTGCGCAGAAGCGGTGCTAGTATTAACAGTATGATTGAACACCTCAGAAATGCACTGCAGCAGCGGCAGATAGTGCGTATCAATAACCCCACACTGAAAGTATCGGCGGTGCTGGTGCCTGTTTTTCTGAAAAACGGACAATACCACCTGCTTTTTATTCAAAGAACGGAACAGGTGAAATATCATAAAGGGCAAATCTCGTTCCCGGGCGGGGCTTACGAAAAAAAAGACGGCGCAATCCTGAACACAGCTTTACGCGAAGCGGAGGAAGAAATCGGTTTAGCCCGGCAAGACGTGCAGGTGCTGGGAGAGCTGGACGATGCGCTGACGGCCACTTCCAATTATGTGATTTCGCCGTTCGTGGGGCTGATTCCCTATCCCTACAATTTTAAACCGGATAAATGGGAGACAGAAGAGCTGCTGGAAGTCCCAATAAAAGATTTACTGGATAAAAATTGTTTCAGCGAAGGAACGACCGAACAGAACGGCCAGCAAGTTGAAACATATTTCTACCGGTACCAGAGCAGAACTATCTGGGGCGCCACCGCAAAAATACTGAAACAGTTCCTGGAGTTTTACGCCGGCATCGCTTCTTCTTGAGATAGAGCGCCGATTATTGCTATAATAATGGCGATTTGTCGTGAGACGCATAGGGTAATGAAATGAATCTGGTAAGATACAATAATGCAGCAAGATAAAAAAGAATCCCTCAGGTCCAAAAAAGAAACTATATTCGGTGTGCTGGGCATTGTCCTCACCATTGTACTGGGATTTCTGGCGATTCACTACAGCAATACTCTTAAGGATTATAACAACCTCAGTAAATGGGGTCTGGGCGGCATGTTCCTGCTGGCTTTTATTACCTGCAGCGCCGTCAGTATTACCCAATTTGCCCTGCCTTACTGGGTGGTTACTTTGACGTTGCCCACGCTGCTGGCAGCCCGCTACGGCATCTGGTCGCCGGTGTGGGTGGCGCTGGCGACGGCGCTGGCCGCCTGTTTAGGCCAGTTCATTACCTACATGATTGGTTACGGCGGCAGGTCGTTTTCCGAAAAAATGATCCGCCGTTTGAATTCCCAGACATATGAACGGTCTGTGAACTGGATGAAACGGTCGGGCAGCTGGGCGGTATTTTTCATGACTTTAATTCCGAACCCGATTAATCTGCCGATGACTCTGACCGTGGCGGTTTTTAAATATCCGCCTTACAAATTTTTACTTTATTCTTTTCTGGGTATCGCGGCACGGAGCCTCCTCATCGCTTTCTCCGGGTATTACGGGTTACATGTGATTAACCAGTGGATTTTAGATTTCAGCAAGCAAGGATTTGTGACCTCGCCGGTTTCGATTGTAACGCTGGTGATTGTCGGCATACTGGTAGTGATTTTCATCTGGCAAATGATCATCTGGATGCTGGAAATTCAGGACAAGAATCGCAAGTATAAAGCCGCCACCGAGTACGCGCAAAAAAGCGGAAAGCAGCTACTGGTCATCGGCGGGCCGTGGGGCGTGAAATCCTACCGCAGAATGCTGGACAGGCCGGCACACGGCAACGGTGATGTCTGTCTGGATATTGACCGGCGGGCGTTAAAAGATCATCCCTGTGCGGTTGTTGCCAGTTGCACCGATATCCCTTTCGCAGACAAATCTTTCGGCGCGGTATTCAGCAGTCATGTTATGGAACATATGCCGACAACGCAAATGGCCGAACAGGCTTTAGCGGAAATGAATCGTGTTGCCGGGGCTGTTTTTATTGCCTATCCGTCAAGGCAGTCTCTCGCTGCTTGGATCATACGCGACCATCACATATGGGTTTGGCAAAAAGACGGAAAGACTATCTTTAAGCAACGAAAGGATAGAATCCCCAGGGAGCATCAAATTGTTAAAGCAGCGGACAAAAGCGGGCAGTGAAGTTCCGGATAGTTTTTCTGAACCCACCAAACCAATCACAGAAGCGGCAAGCCAAGTTGCGGCGCGGCTGTTCCCTAAAAACGGTAAAAACCGGAAGCTGTTTTTCAACCAGCTCCAGGACTTATATTCGGCAGCACGTAATGCCGATATTCTGGTCATTCACAGCCCCGGCGGGTGGGGAAATGCCCATTGGGAAAATGTGCAGGATTGGGAAAAAAGTATTGTGACCGGAGTCACAGCCACGCTGGGGCAACTCGGTTATAGTTACATTATGAAGCAATACTTCCGCAGCGGCGATGAGCTGTGGGGGAAGCCGAGCTGGTTAAGGGAAGGCAAGTTCTTCGTTTTCGGTAAGTCGTTCCGGGCAGAAGTATTTGCGGCAGAATTAAAGGTCGTGACTGCGGATTTACCGCATTTGAAAATAGTGCTGGTCGGCGCCAGCCAGGGTGCGGCATTTGATAATAAGACATTGATGGCGATGGGGCCGAGCGAACAGGTTTATAGTATCGAATTAGGCACATTTTTCGCCCATATGCAGCGCCGGCAGCTGACAACCAGGAATCTGGCAATTGATAATAATGGTTTTATGAAAGACCCGATGTGCCAGCGCGACCTGTGGCAGGGAACAAAATCGTATTTTAAAGCATTTGTACGTTGGTTTAATTATAAAATGCAGGGTAAGCCGGTGAAATTTACGAATTGCATCAACACACCGGGACACGAATACCAGTGGGAATACCCTAAAGTCAAAGGGCGCATTACCGCATTCTTAAATGCCAACTTTGGCGGGAAACACTAACCCCGGAGGGCTCTGATGAGACAGGAAAAATTTACAGAAATGGCGCAAGAAGCGATCGCGCTTTCGCAGCAGCTGGTGCAGCAATATAATCACAGCCAATTGGACGTCGAGCACGTTTTAGTGGCGCTGCTTATGCAGGAAAAAGGCGTGGTTGTCGAAATACTGCAGGAATTGAAGATTGACGTCGAGGCTGTGAAAGCCCAAGTCAACGCGGCGCTAGAAAGGATACCGAAAGTATCCTACAGCACCGGCCAGATTTATGCCACACCGCGGATAGTGGCGCTGTACATGGCTGCCGACGCGGAGGCAAAAAGGCTGCAGGACGAATTCATCAGCACCGAGCATATTTTTATCGCCATTGTCGGAGAAGGTAGCGGCGAATCTTACAATATTTTGCACCGTTTCGGGTTGGATAAAGAAAAGGTTTACAGCGCGCTGCAGAAGGTCAGGGGCGGGCACCGCGTTACCGATGCCCGGGCGGAGAGCAAGTACCGCTCCCTGCAAAAATACGGCCGTGATTTGACGGAAATGGCGCAAGAAGGGAAGCTGGACCCGGTAATCGGCAGAGAGAATGAAATCAAACGGGTGGCTCAAATTTTAACCCGCCGCACCAAGAATAATCCCGTCATCGTCGGTGAAGCCGGCGTGGGAAAAACGGCGATTGCCGAAGGTCTGGCACAAAAAATAGCGGCCGATGATGTGCCCAATTCGTTAAAAGGGCGGAAAGTGATTGCGCTGGACATGGGGGCACTGTTGGCTGGCACAAAATTCCGCGGTGAATTTGAGGAACGCCTGAAGGCGGTGATGGACGAAGTGCGCCAATCTAAAGGCGAAATCATTCTGTTCATTGATGAAATCCATACACTAGTGGGAGCCGGAGCGGCAGAAGGCGCGATGGATGCCAGCAATATGTTAAAACCGGCATTGGCGCACGGCGAACTGCAGTGCATCGGCGCGACCACGCTGGATGAGTATCACAAATTTATCGAAAAAGACAAAGCCTTGGAAAGACGTTTACAGCCGGTTTTCTTGAGCGAACCGACGGTAGAAATAACGATTGAAATGCTGCGCGGGTTGAGACCGCGTTATGAAGCTCACCATAAGGTGAAAATCACGGATGGGGCGCTGGAAGCTGCGGCAACATTGAGCAAGCGGTACATTGCGGATCGATTCCTGCCGGACAAAGCCATCGATTTAATCGATGAGGCGGCGAGTAAACTTCGGATGGACACCGAAAGCGCACCGGCGGAAGTCAAGGAACTGGAAAAGAAAGTAAATCACCTCAAGAATGAGGAAGAGGCGGCTTCACAACGGCAGGCGTACGAAGAGGCGGCAAAACTCCGCGCGGAATATCTGCGTGTCGAAAATGATTACAACACTGCTAAAAATAAATGGCTGAAGAAAGAGAAAATCAGCGGCGAAGTTACCGAAGAACAAATCGCGCAACTGGTTTCCAACTGGACCGGTATTCCGGTTTCGCAGATGCTGGAGGGTGAATCCGAAAAATTATTGCACATGGAAGACCGGATTCACGAAAGGCTGATTGACCAGGAGGAAGCCGTCAAAGCGATTTCCGAAGCAATCCGCCGCAGCCGTTCCGGGTTGAAAGACCCCAAACGGCCCATCGGCAGTTTCCTGTTCCTGGGGCCGACCGGCGTCGGCAAGACGGAACTGGCCCGGACATTGGCCTGGTTCCTGTTCGACGACGAGAACGCGATGGTACGGCTGGACATGTCGGAATATCAAGAGAAGCATACCGTTTCGCGGCTTATCGGGTCTCCGCCGGGCTATGTGGGCTATGACGAGGGCGGGCAGTTGACCGAAGCGGTCAGGCGGCGTCCTTACCGCGTGATCCTACTGGACGAAATCGAAAAAGCCAATCCGGAGGTATTCAACAGCTTGCTGCAGGTGCTGGATGACGGCCGGATGACTGACGGCCACGGCCGGACGGTCGATTTTAAAAACACGGTCATTATCATGACCAGCAACGCCGGCGTGGAATTAATTAAACGGGAGTCTGCGATTGGTTTTGCCACGAAAAAAGACCAAATCAAGACGCAGAAATCCAATTATGAAGAAATGAAAGAGAAAGTGATGATTGAAGTTAAAAAGACCTTCCGTCCTGAATTCCTCAACCGTCTGGACGAGATTATCGTTTTCCATGAGCTTAACGAAGAACAACTGCGGCAGGTGGTGGATTTACTGGCCAAAGATTTGCAGAAACGTCTGGCTGAGCGCAAGTTAAGTGTGGAAATCACCGAAAAGGCCAAATCCTGGCTGGCGAAAGAGGGTTACGACCCGGTTTACGGAGCCCGGCCGCTGCGCCGCGCGCTGGAGAAATACGTGGAGAACCCGCTGGCAATCAAAGTCCTAGGCGGTGAATTCAAAGAAGGCGACACCATCGTCGTAGACAGCGGTGATGACCGCATGATATTTACGAAAAAGAAAAATAAACCTTAATACTCGTTCTCGGTAGAGCGGAATAAATAAAAGGGAAGGTTATTTGAAAAAAGTAATCTTCCCTTTCAATTTTTCAGGGGGCTTGCCTTTTTATGGGATATTCTGGTAAAGTTGTGAATTGGGGCTGTAGCTCAACTGGGAGAGCGATTCAATGGCATTGAATAGGTAAGGGGTTCGACCCCCCTCAGCTCCACCAAATTCCCCCGCAAGCCGGCCACCCCGCCCAAGTTTCAATAATTAAGATTCAAGTATCAAGCAATTATACTGTCGCTATTTTGCAATTGTCATTTTCCCAAAAATCTGAAGATTTCCGCTAAATCCGGCAATTGAGATGTGGGATAAACCTTGGCAAAAACCACGGTTTGACCTTCATCAACGAGGATATTCGCCCTCTCGGAAAAACCGTCATTTTCCCGCAAGACGCCGTATTTTCGGGCAACTTCGCCGTGAGGCCAGAAATCGGAGAGCAATCTCGTATTTTCAATACCCATTGATTTTGCCCAGGCTTTGTTCGAAGGCACAGAATCAATCCCCAGCCCCAGCGCGACCGTATTCAATTCATCAAAACTGAGATGGTTTTCTTCCAGTAATCTCATCTGGTCGCTACAAACCGAAGTCCAGGCTAACGGCTTAAATGAAAGTAAAACTTTCTTGCCCTTTAATGCGGACAACTTTACTGTTTTTCCATTCTGGTCTTTAAGTGTAAATTCTGGGGCTTTAACGCCGATAGCAATCATCTTAACAACTCCTGTTCGACAAATATTCTCCATTTGATATTGTATTCTTTGATGCATGGAGAAGTTATAACGGCGGGATACTAATCGTTACAATATTATAACATTACGGCCGCGCGGCGGGATACCAACCAACCTAAATAATGTAATCCACTACTTTCCGTTCCAGCCGCACTTTACCGATGAACCCGGCGACTTTCACATGTTCGGGATGCTTCTGGTATGATTCCAGTTCTTTAGCACTATCGAACGCAGTAGTTAGCACAATATCGTAGAAATCCGGCGCGTCGCTGATACTAATGCCAACCTCCAGAAATTTAACTTCCTTTATTTTCGATTTGAGCGCCTCAAGGACGGATTTAATTTTTAAGGCATTTTCCTTTTTACCAGTGCCTTCGGCAAAATCCTGGAGTTTCCACATCACGATATGTTTAACCATCTAACCAATACTCCTTTACTACACTCCATTATCACATAGTTTCCAATCAGAAATCATACGATTATAATGTCTTATGATACATCCGTGTCTTCCACTTAACTTTTGTTTTATTATTTTCTTTCAGATATGCGATAATCTTTTTCCCGAATATAAAGCCATAGGTTGAAATAATTTGCTCCAACGAATCAAATTGACGTGTAGAGTAAAAATCCTTATATTTAAAACCTAGCGCCTTAAAAACTTCATCGCGGACAAAATCATAATCTATCCTTTTTTGCCGTCTGGAAGGACCGAGAATTACCGGGGCTAACTCCCCTCCGTACCAGCCCGGTGCGACATCAATCGAGTATACTGAACCACTATGGACCAAAACCCTTTCAGCCTCTCTAACGTAACGCTGGATGTTTTCAGCATTAAAAAAACTGGCGGAAGTAAACGCGACCACGACATCCACCGAGTTATCCGGCATTGGAATTTTATCAGAGGAACCTTTCTTAAAAATCACATTTTGAAATCTCGAGCTTTTCAGATTCTCACGGGCTATCCTGAGCATCACTTCTTCCGGTTCCACGCCGATTACTTTTAAAGCGTAAGGCGCAAATGCGAAGGTCGATCGGGCGGTGCCGCAGGCAACATCGACGACAGTTTTCCCTTTCACGCCAAACATTTTACCGAAGTCTTTAGTCGGAGTAGCCCTGACCCTGGCGAAAGCTTCATAAACTTCTGGGTAATCCCGATAAAGAATATCCCAGCGATTTTCGATAGTTTCCGGTTTTAGCATCTTTCCTTCCCTTTGTTGTAATTGGCATTATATCTGCTTGTTTTTATGCATGCAAACGCGGGGTGTAAAAAAACGTATTTGACACAGAGCAAGAGAAACAGTCCTGGGAAGGTTTCTTATTTTACCGAAGCTTTGTCTTTTGCCGTCGCGTACATCCCCCATTCGGGTCATATGCGAGTAGTACTTTGGTTGCATTCCGAGGCTGGTTTTGGCAGGCAGGCAAGCGATTTTGACAGGTTTGCGTTTGTCCTTACCGGAGCGGCGCCGGTTTTACTGACGATACGAAGACGACGTCCTGCAGGGCGAAGGCGCTCTTCATTAAATCGGACTTCGATGCGGCTTCCTTTATCTGCATATCAACCGGATGTTTAGAAATGACTTTAACTCGCAACTGCCCGTTTTTTAATGACAGTGAGACATCAGCAATCGGCGGCTGGGATATCAAATCGAGCCCGTCAGCAACACGAATGACGGCCGCAATTTGTTCGGCATGGGTGCGGTCGGGAATTTCAATCGCGCCGCGTTTGAGGTAAGTCCGCTCATTGTGCCAGAGTACGGAAACCAGCAGGGTAGAAAGGGCGGCGTTGGAAATGGGCTCTTCGGCAGTGAGTTTCGGTATTTCAGCGGATAAAAAATCAAAACCGGCTTCGTGGTGCGGTTCCTGTGGGTGGCCGATGTCATGCAAGACAGCGGCGGCTTCAAGAATGACCCGGTCTTCGGGGTTATCGGCTAGCATTTTCAGCCGGACCAGTTCGTCATAAATTTTCAGGGAAAGCTTACTTACCTGGAGCGCGTGGGCGGGCCCCTGTCCGTAATTTCTGCTTTCCGCAAGGTTTTTTAGAATTTTTAAATGATTTTTATTCATGTCGAATTTCGCTTCGGAATTGCCATTAGGTTACCACGTGTGATATATCCCGGTCAAGGTCGAATTACAGACATGCTTTGCCCGAATAAAAAACAGAGAAGTTTTTCAGTAACTGAATAGCTTGACATAATGAATTGGATTTCACGGAAACCAGAGGAGTTCAGAGCAATTGCTTCCCTTTGTTTTCAATTATTGCATTGATTTCAGCCTGGGGTATTTCCAGAAATACAACGACCACCGCCGGGTCAAATTGAGTACCTTTATACTCCCGGATTGCCTGTGCTTGGGGCATAGCCGCTCAGTAAGAACGGTTAGAAGTCATGGCATCAAAGGCGTCCGCCAATGCAATTATTCTCTTGCCTAATGAAATATCTTCGCCGGCAAGCGTCTGCTCCGAGCTATCACTCTGATATTGGTCGTGGTGGTGTTCGATAAGCGCGACGACTTTATTGTTCACAATCGGTTTCACGATTTCCGCGCCGGCTTGAACATGAATCATAATATGGACGTATTCATTGGGGGTCAATGTGGAAGTTTTATTCTGGATAAGCTGGTCCACCGCAATCTTCCCGACGTCATGTAGCAAACTGCCGTAGTGCAGGTCTTCCATGTCTTCTTCAAACAGATTCATTCTTTTCCAGACGGCCATGGAGATACGCATCACCCGCCGTGAGTGCCAGACCGAATATTTATCTTTGGCTTCCAGGGCAAAAACCAACGATTCAGCCCCGACGGAAAGCGTTCTCAGCTCTTTCTCTGCCTTTAAACGTTCAGCTATTTCCTGCTTCATTTGTTTTGTCTGCCTATGTAAGTCGGACTTCGATTGGAAGAGCCGCCGGGCCATGTTCCCTTACCTGCCGAGGAGGGCGCTGATTATGAATCCAAGAAGCACGAGCCCGACGTCAATTAATAGAAATCCCCGGTGCAGACCTAAGGTAAACGGTAAGTAGATGACGACAATAAGAACCGGACAAGCGATAATGCCGTTTCGGACACCAAATCTCCAAGAGATAATTGCGATGCACAACTAGTAAACTAAGCGGTAAATTGATGTATAGTACAAAGATTGCCACCCCAACAGCGCTTTCAAACCGACTAATGCGGCCAAATAGGGTGAGAAAACGAAGAGACCTAAAATGATGATAAAGAAAATCAGGTACCATGGATAACGGATAACGAGGAACCTCGTTAGGTATCTGAGGACATATTGCCACTCCGGCTGAATTTCTTTGGAAATTCCCTGGGGGACAGGTTGTTTCGGCTCAGGCGGATTTATCATTTTGGTTTTGTAATATATCCTGAATTAAACATTATTATCTTACTAAATACTTGACATATACATTATCCGATAATAGCTATTGGCACAAGAACTAGTCTCAATAGATATATTCCAATAAATTTAACACATGTTAAGTATAATCTTTCAAATTAGCTGTATGGCCGGTACTAATTGGAAGAATTGTAAAAAACGATATCAGGCACCGTTACAGAATAATTTCCCGATTATCCACTGCCGGTGTTGGTTTCGCGCAAAATAATAAAAAATGAGAAATTTTATTTCGCCGATAATAGACTGTGATATGATACTTTCATGCTGAAGTATCGCCATCTGGGAATCACGACTAC